>ODAK010001540.1_pt1 | contig 24995 bp, 25 predicted proteins | sample 1539591 | NCBI WGS metagenome assembly ODAK01 (sample SAMEA3539303, study PRJEB22396) | soil metagenome | biome: tundra; feature: field; material: soil | place: USA | collected 2010-05 | depth 0.15 m | reverse complement strand
TGGAGATTCGATTCGAACGAACGTCGCACCGCATTGCCTTGAGCGAACTGGCCGGAGGAAAATCGATCGTTGTTTACGGCCAACAAGAAGTGGTGAAGGATCTGGTGGAACTGCGCACGAGCTCCGGCGCGGCGCTGCTGTTCGACACCGAGGTCACGTCAATCGGTCTTAGCGACGACGAGGCGTTCGTCGAGGCGCAGGGCCCCGAGGGAGCGGTGCGGATCACGGGCGACTTCGTGGCGGGTTGCGACGGCAGTTTCGGCGTCGCCAATCGGACGATTCCCTCGTCGGTGATGAAGAGGTATGAGCGCACGTACCCGTTCTCGTGGCTCGGCATCCTGGCCGAGGCGCCGCCCACCACCGAAGAACTCATTTACTGTCGACACGAAAACGGCTTCGCGCTGTACTCAATGCGCTCGCCCACGCTGAGCCGTCTCTACTTGGGCGTGCGCCCCGACGAGACGCTCGACGAGTGGTCGGATGAGCGGATTTGGCACGAGCTCAACGTGCGCTTAGCGACCGACGAGATGCCCGAGATCAATCAGGGCCGCATCATCGAGCGTGGTATCACGGCCATGCGCAGCATTGTCATCGAGCCCATGCGCTTCGGTCGACTCTTGCTGGCCGGCGACGCGGCGCACATCGTGCCGCCCACTGGCGCCAAGGGTATGAATCTGGCGCTCGCCGACGTGCGCGTGTTGTCCGAGGCGCTGCTGGCGTCGCTGCAGCACCGCGACGACACGTTGCTCGACGCCTACTCGTCGACCTGCCTCGAGCGGGTGTGGCGGGCCGAGGGGGTTTTCAACTACATGACCCAGATGCTGCACCCCAATCACTTGGACGAGTTCGAAAATGGCGTCCAGTCGGCGCGACTTCGCCAGGCCGTCACGTCGAGCGAGGCCTCGACCGTCCTGGCGCGCAACTACGTGGACCTCAATAGTCTTTAACCCATTCGGCAATCTCGGGACCTGATGGCGTACGACAAATAGCGCACGACACCGAGTTCTGAACCGAACTATCTCCTACGCGCCGACAACAGCCAACGTTTCAGTTGACGCTTCACGGGGGTGCGCCGTTGAAGCAAGTTTCTGCCGCGAGGGTCTTACCTCCCCTCCACGTCCAGTACCGGAGTTTGTCCCCGGCAGGCCTTGTCGGGCCAGGTTGATGGCCGCGTTGTGATCACGGCCGAGCGTGAGACCACAGGTCTCACAGTGATACGTGCGATCACCAAGGGACAGTGTGGCTTTTACTGTTCCGCAGCGACTGCAGGTTTTTGAAGAGGGGTAGAACCGGTCCACACGTACGAGCGTGGACCCGTACCACGTGGTCTTGTACTCAAGTTGGCGTGCGAACTCACCCCAGGCGGCGTCTTCGATGTGCTTCGCGAGGTAGTGGTTCTTCACCATGTCGGCCATGTTCAGTTTTTCGATCACGATCACGTCGTAGTTCTTCGCGAGTCGTGTCGTGGTCTCGTGGATGAGGTTGCTGCGGGCGTTGCGCACCCCGGCGTGGACCCTCTGGACCCTGGCATTTGCCTTCTTCCAACGCTCGGACTGAGCAACCCCGGGACGCGGACCTTGGCGCCGCGAGGCGATACGTTGCACGCTGGCCAGCCGCTTCTCCGCGTTTTGGAAGTGGCAGGGATTGGCCAGCTCCAAAACCAGCTCGCCTTCAGGGGTGGCCCCGGTGTAAAGGGTCGTGACGCCGACGTCGATGCCGATGATTCGCTCGGGGTCCCGGGTAGCGGGGACTTGTCGGGTGACCTCGACCGTGAACGAAACCTGCCACCTTCCACAGCGCTCGGACACGGTGGCGGCCACGATCCGCCCAGTTCTCCGCTCGAGGTGGCGAAAGAGCTTGCGCGTGGACTCGTAGGTCTTGACCTCCCCAATGCGAGCAATACGAACGTGGTGTGAGTCCGCGAGTCGCACGGCGGAACCGAGGAATCGCACCGAGCCGCCCTGTCCCTTGCGCTTGAAGCGAGGGAACCCGGATCGACCCTTACGGAAGTTCGTGAAGGCCTTCGCCAATCGTTGGGCCGCGTCGTTATAGGTGCTCGAGCTGTTCTCCGACCACCACGGGGCCAACTCGTCCCGGTGCTCGGCCCAGAGGTAGAGCAGGCTGAAATGCGAAGTGTCGACCCAGTCGTCCTTGACGACCTCGAGGCCTGCCTCTTTCTTTGCGCGGTTCTCATCCCAGTTGCTCTTAACCAGTCCGAGCAGCGCGTTGTACGTAAACCGTGATCCGCCGACGTGGCTGCGGATAACTGAGATTTGTTCATGCGTGGGATCCAACGCGTAGGAGAAGGCCCGGGTCAGCGTGGTGGAACTGCGCGAATCTGTCCTGATCACACGTTCAGTATCGGCGCGAGGTGTGACATTGGCCGTACGCCATCGGGTCCCGAGTTTGCCGAAGGTGGTCTCTAGAACGGATAGTTCGGCAGTTCGCTCTGGGCCGTCACCCACTGGGTTTCGGTGTAGGCGTCTAGGTTGGCGAGTCCGCCCATGCGCGAGCCGTTGCCCGAGACGCCGGTGCCGCCGAAGGGGATCACCGCTTCGTCGCCCACCGTCTGGTCGTTGATGTGGATGGCCCCGCTGGTGATGCGACTGGCCAGTTCGAGCGCGCGCAGACCGTCGTTGGAGAGGATCCCGAGCGAGAGCCCGTAGGGACTGGCGCTCGCCATGGCGACCGCCTCATCGAGCGAGGAGTACGAGACCACGGGGGCGACCGGTCCGAAGACCTCCTCGCAGTAGGCGCGCGATGAGGTCGGAACGTGCGTGAGCACGGTGGGACGGTAGAAGAGCTCCTCGAAGGTGCCGCCGGCCAGGAGGGTGGCGCCGGCATCGACGGTCTCGCTCACCATTGCGTGCACCCGATCGCGCTGCTTGGCGTCGATGAGGGGTCCGAGGGCCACCTGGCCGCTCTTGGGGTCACCGACCGGCAGGTGATCGGCGTGCTCGGCCAACAGCGCGGCGTAGTCGTCGACGATGCTCGCGTCGACAATGTGTCGTCCCGTGGTCATGCAGATCTGACCTTGGTGCATGAAGGAACCGAAGGCCCCGACTGATACCGCCTTTTCGAGGTCGACGTCGCCCATGACAATGAGCGCCGAATTGCCGCCCAGTTCCAGGTGGACCCGCTTGAGGTGTTGTCCCGCGAGGGCGCCCACGATTCGACCGGCCGCGGTCGAACCGGTGAAGGCAATGACGCGTACCTTGGGGTCGGTCACAAGAGCCTCGCCGACGTCGGCGCCCCCCGGTAGCACGCTGAGCAGTCCCGAAGCCAGGCCCGCCTCTTCGAAGACCCTCGCCAAGAGAATGCCGCCCGAAACGGCGGTGCGGGGGTCGGGCTTCAAGATCACTGCGTTACCCAGGGCCAGTGCCGGCGCAACGGAACGAATCGAGAGGATCAACGGGAAGTTGAACGGGGCAATGACGCCCACGACGCCGGCGGGCACGCGACGCGAGAAGCTCAGGCGCGGCTGCTCACTGCGCAGGATCTCGCCGGTGGGGTGCGACGCCAGGGCGGCAGCCTCGAAGCACTCCTCCGACGCGATCTGTATCTCGAGACCGGCCTTGGGTCCGATGCCACCCGATTCGCGCACGATCCAGTCAGTGAATTCGTCGGCGTTGTCGAGGAACAGTTGGCCGGCGCGGCGCAAGAGAGCGCTGCGCTGGTTGAAGGGGAGCGCGGCCCAATCTTTCTGGGCGACCGACGCAACTTCAGAGGCCTTGGCCACGTCAGCGACGCTGGCGCGACCGGTGCGGGCCAGTTCTTGGCCGGTGGCCGGCTCCAACACGGGGGCGTCGCCGTCGCCGCCCGGGTGCCAACCACCCAGTGAAACATTTCCCTGCCAGTACGCCCCGTCGAGAAACGACATATGAACCTCCTAGTTCAAACTGCTTGTGTGCTTATCACAGATTTGCTAGTTTGCGCTCTAGGGACCGAAAATCACGGTTTTGTCTGACAAGGATTCAGCCACTCTCTAGTTATATCGAGGAACCATGTACTTACGTGATCAATGGTACGTCGCGGCGCTCAGCCAGGAGCTCGACAGAAAACCCTTCTCTCGTCAAATCCTCGGCGAGCACGTGGCTTTGTTTCGCAGCGAGTCGGGCCAGGTGGTTGCACTGGCCGATCAGTGCTCCCACCGCGGTTATCCGCTTTCGCTGGGCACCATCGTGGGCGAGCACCTGGTGTGCGGTTACCACGGCTTCACCTTTGACTGTTCGGGCACCTGCGTCGCCGTACCCGGACAGGACCGTATTCCGAGCAAGGCGGACGTGCGCAGCTATCCCGTGGTCGAACAGGGTTTGTGGACGTGGATATGGATGGGCCACGGTGAGCCTGAGCACGCCAAGCTGCCCGACACGCCGTGGCTGGTGGACACCGAGCACTGGTCGTCGGTGTCGGGGTTCGCCAAGATCGACGCACCTTTCGATCTGCTGGTCGACAACCTGCTCGACCTCTCGCACGAAACGTACTTGCACAATGGTTCGATCGGCACCCCCGAAGTCGCGACCACGCCCATTGAGGTCGAGGTCGACGAGGAGAGCGGGGTGGTGCGGGTGTTTCGTCACATGAACGCGGTCGAGTGCCCGCCGTTTTATTCACGCACCACCGGACTCGAGGGTAAGGTCGATCGCTGGCAGGACATTGACTACAGCCCGCCGGGCTACTACTTGCTCCACGCGCGCTTAGCCCCGGTGGAGCAGCCCCCGCTACCCGATGGTACCGACGACCACGCCTTTCACATGAAGATCCTCTATGGGCTCACCCCGTCGACCGACACGTCGGTCTTCGACTTCTGGGCCTTGGCGCGCGACTTCTGCGTGGGCGACGACGAAATCGATCGGTTCTTGGACAAGATGCAGGCCGGTGTGGTCCAAGAAGATGTTGACGCCCTGAACGTTTTGCAGCGTCGAGGCGAAGGTACATTGGAGGTCAATGAGGTGAGTATCAAGATTGATCGCGGCGGCCTGGCGGCGCGGCGCATGCTCAGCGCGATGCGCGACGAGGCGTCAGTCGGGAAGTGAAATTGTTTGCGAGTAGTGGGATTTGAAGGATTTGGCGAATTTGAACTGTTATGTACGAAATAGTGTGTTAAGAATCAACCATCCATTATTCAGGGGGGTCAATGAAATGAGTGAAGAAAAGGCCAACGCCGCAAGTTCGGCGGGTATTCCAGGCTGGGGAGGCTTCGAGTTCGGTCGTCGACTGGGACTACAGGCCGCCGCCGTCATGGCGGCGGGCGGCGCATTCGCCTCGCTGGTTGACGTATCCGAAGCGGCCGCCGCGGCAAAATCAAAAACCATCAAGATCGGTTTCGTGTCGCCGCGCACGGGCGCGCTATCGGACTTCGCGGGACCGGACAAGTACGTGCTGTCACAAGTGCGCGCGTCGAGTTACTTTCACAAGGGCATCAAGATCGGCGGCACAACCTACAAGATCGAGATCACCGAAGTCGACACCCAATCGGACCCGAACGTCGCCGTCCAGGTTACCCAAGGCTTGATCAACGGCGGGGCGGACCTCATCTTGACCAGTTCGGCGCCCGAGACCACGATCCCCGTGAGCACTACCTGCGAGGCGGCCCACGTGCCGTGCCTCGCGACCGTGGTGCCTTGGGAAGCGTACTGGGGCGGTTTTTCCGGAGCCTCCATTACGCCCCAGGGCGCGGCCGCGGGTACGGGTCCTAAGTACAACGCCATGTTCTTCTTCGGCGTCCCGCAGTTCGCGGGTTGCTTCGTACCCATGTGGGAGAAGGTGCAGAAGTCGACCGGGGCCAACGGCTACGTGGCCGAGATGTTCCCCAACGACGCCGACGGCGGAGCGTTCCGCGCGGCCTTCGGTCCAACGGTCGGCGCGATGTTCCCTAACAAGTTCACCTTCGTCGACGGTGGTGGGTACGCGGACCTCACGACGTCGTACACGTCGATGATCGAGACGTTCAAGACCGGCGGCCCCAACGGCGGGTCGTGCGACCTGTTCGTGAACTGTCCGTTGCCGCCCGACTTCCAGACGTTCTGGACGCAGGCCTCCCAGCAGGACTACAACCCGAAGCTGGCCACCGTCGCCAAGGTCATGTTGTTCCCGACTGACGCGTACGCGTTGGGCGAGCTGTCCAACAACATCGCCACCGACGCCTGGTTCACGCCGTACTCGCACTACGAGTCCTCCTTGAACGGCCTGAAGGCCAGCACCTTCTGCGCTGGTTTCCAGGTAGCGACGAAGGGCCAGTGGGTGCAGTCCATGGGTTCGACGTACTCGCTCTTCGAGGTCGCCATCGAGGCGATGCGCAAGGTGAAGAATCCTCACAACCGTCTTGACCTCGCCGAAGCACTGCAGCACGTGAACTACAACGGCATGTGCGGACCCATCAACATGCGTTCCACGAGCAGCAATCCCTTGGTGGCCAGTCCCGCGCCGGGCATTGCCATGATCCAGCCGGTGGGCATTCAGTGGAAGCCGGGCTCGAAGGAATTGGTGGGCGGCAAGAAGTTCTCGTGGTCGCCGTGGGTCGTGGACAACACGCTCAACAAGGCCATTCCCACCAACGCCACTCTCGATCCGACTAACGCCTAACGAGGTTTCGTGTCGCTGCTTCAACTGGAAGGCGTCTCAAAAAAATTTGGCCAGGTGGTTGTAGGCCAAGAGATTTCCTTCCAGTTGGAAGAGGGCGCGGCGGTCGGCATCATTGGACCGAATGGCGCTGGAAAGACGTCGCTCTTCGCCATGATCTCGGGCGACGTGAAACCCGACGCCGGGCGGATCGAATTCGACGGCCACGATCTTGCGCACATCGGCCAGGCCGCTCGCGCGCGCATCGGCATTGGCCGTACCTACCAAGTGCCGCTGCCCTTTGAGCACATGACGGTCTTCGAAAACGCCCTCTTAGCCGCTCAGCAGGGGGCGGGCACGCGCGGCCAAGCCGCGTACGCGCTCGCCTACGACGCACTCGGGCGAACGGGACTCAAGGACTTCGCCAACGCTCCGGCCGGCTCGCTCGCCCTGATGTACCGAAAACGCTTGGAGCTGGCCCGGGCCCTGGCGACGCGTCCGCGGATCTTGTTACTCGACGAGATCGCCGGGGGGCTGACCGACCTCGAGGTCAACGAACTGACCGAGATCATCCGAACGTTACGCGCCGAGGGCATCGCCGTCTTGTGGATCGAGCACGTCGTTCGGGCGCTGCTTTCGACGGTGGACCGCCTTTTGTGTCTCTCGAGCGGCGCGATCATCGCCGACGGTGCGCCCAAAGAGGTCATGGCCTCCGAGGCCGTGCGCTCGATCTACCTGGGCGGCAAGATTATCAATACGGCGCTGACGTAATGAGCGAGACCCTGTTGGACGTCAAGGACCTGACGGTGCACCACGGACAACTATGCGCCGTGGACGCCGTCAGCTTTAAGGTGGAGCGCGGCGAGGTGCTCACGATGGTGGGGGCCAACGGCGCCGGCAAGTCAACGTTGCTGCGCACGGTCGCGGGACTGCACCGCCAGACCAGCGGCACGATCTCGTTTCGCGGCGCCGACGTGACCAAGCTGTCGCCCGAGCGTCGCGTGCGCTTAGGAATCTCATTGGTTCCCGAGGGGCGCCGGCTCTTTGCGTCCTTGACGTTGGAGGAGAACCTGCAGGTGGGTGCGCACCACGCGTCTAAGGGCGCCTTCGACATCAAGCGTGTCTACGAACTTTTTGACTGGATGCCGACGCGTCGCCGCCAGCGGGCCTGGCAGTTCTCGGGAGGTGAGCAACAGGCGATCGCTATTGGTCGCGCGTTGGTGGCCAACCCCCAGGTGCTGATGCTCGACGAACTCTCGTTGGGCCTGGCGCCCATCGTCATCGAGCGCATCTACGCCCTTATCCCCGACATCGTGGCCCACGGGGTAGGCATCTTGCTGGTCGAACAGGACGTCACGCTCGGCGTGGGCGTGGCCAACCGGGTGCACTGCCTGCTCGAAGGCAAGACCTCGCTCACCGGAACGCCCGAAGAATTGACGTCTCAACAGATTGAACGGGCCTACTTCGGCGGCGAAATTGGTGCGGCGCCGACGAAACCGGGTGAGCGCACGTGATCTGGCTCAACGTGATCATTCAGGGGATACTGGTCGGCGGGTTCTACGCCCTCTTCGCCTGCGGCCTCTCGTTGATGTTCGGCGTCATGAGGGTTATCAACCTGGCGCACGGCGACATGGCCGTGGTGGCGGCCTACGTGGCGGTCTTCCTCACGCCGCACGCGCACATACCCGAGGTCTGGGCCTTCCTGGTGGTCGCGCCGCTGTTCGGTCTGGTGGGCTACGTTGTCCAGCGCACGCTGATCCAAAAAAGCATTGATCGAGATCCCTTCACCACTCTGCTCGTCACGTTTGGGCTCTCGGTGATCATTGAGAACCTCCTGCTCGAGATCTACTCGTCCAACGGCCAAATTGTCAACATCGGCGACCTCATTGTGAAGTCCTGGCACCCGCAGGCCATTATCTACATTTCGTACGTGTCCCTGGCCGTGTTGGCCGCGGCAGTGTTGGTGCTCGCCCTGCTGCAGATATTTCTTTCCAAGAGTGGGACCGGTCGCCTCATCCGCGCGGTGGCCGACGACCACGAGGCGGCGCAGTTGAGTGGCACGAACTACCAACACATCTTCGGCATCGCGGCGGCGATAGCGTTCGCCACGGTCGCCCTCGCCGGAATTGCGTACGGAATGATGAGCGAATTCGCCCCCACCTCGGGCGGCATCAACCTGCTCTTCGCCTTCGAGACAGTGGTGATTGGAGGCATTGGATCGTTGTGGGGCACCTTGGTGGGCGGCATTGCCCTCGGCATCGCCCAACAGTTCGGTGCGCACATCAATCCCGAGTACCAGGTGTTGTTCGGAAATTTCCTGTTCCTCATAGTCCTGGCCGTTCGCCCCCAGGGGCTGTTCGGCAAGAAGACGGCGCTGGCGTGAGCGCCGTCATCAATTCCAACGACGCGGGCAATGGCTTGCTCCGCGTTCGCCGCTCCACCCATTCACCGGCTTACACGCTGGTTGGCTCACTACTCATCGTGGTGCTCTTGAGCGTCGCGCCGTGGGTGGTGCCGGCCGAGTGGTCCACGGTGTTGCAGAACTTCTTCATCCTGGTGACCATGGCCACCATGTGGAACCTCTTAGCCGGCTACGCCGGCATGGTCTCGATCGGTCAGCAGGCCTTCGTTGGCCTGGGCGCGTACGCGACGCTCTTCTTTGCCCTAAAGGGCGTCAACCCCTTCTACACAATTCCCTTGGCGTCGCTCACCTGCGTGGTCATTGCCTACCCCGTCACCTACCTACTCTTTCGCCTGCGCGGCGGTTACTTCGCGGTGGCGACCTGGGTGGTCGCCAGCACGGCCGGCATCATCATTGTCAATGAGGCCTATCTGGGCGGAGGCACGGGCAAGCTGCTGCCCGGCATGCCCAACATGAACCCGACCTCGCTGCAGCACTTGATCTACCTCGTTACCTGGGGGGTGGCCCTCATCGTGGTGGTGGCGACGTATTTCTTGCTGCGCAGTCGCCTCGGATTGGTGTTGGCCTCGATCCGCGACAATGAGGTCTCCGCGCGCAGCGCCGGCACCAAGGTGACGTCGGCTCGCCGGCTGGTCTTTCTCATCGCGGCCGCGGGCACCGGGGCCGCTGGCGCGGTGCTGGCGCTCAGCCAGACTTACCTGCAGACCGGCAACGAGTTCAACCTGCAGTGGGCCGCCGAAATGTTGTTCGTCTCGATGATCGGGGGACTGGGCACCATCGAGGGTCCAATTCTCGGTTGCATTATCTTCTTCGCACTCCAACAGACCCTGGCTCAGCAGGGTGCCTGGTACCTCATCATCTTCGGCACGGTGGCCGTGGCCGTGGCCATCTGGCAGCCGCGCGGGCTCTGGGGCGCCTTTCGCGATCGCTTCCACGTGGAGTTGTTGCCCGTGGGCCACTGGGTGGGTGACCGTAAATCGGAAATGAAGGTCCACCGTTCGTGGTTCGCGCGACTGCTCCCCACGCGCAAAAAGAAGCCCCTTTCCTAAGAGCGGGCCCCCAGTAGGATTAACGGATGCCTTCTGCCAAGCCTGCACCCCGTCGCGCCTCTGGCGCCGGTCGATCAGCGGGCAGTGGCCGTCGCGACGGGGCCGCGCCGAGGTCGAGCACGCCACGCGCAGGCACGTCACGGCGCGCGAGTCAGGGCGCGGCCAGTCCACGACCGCCCCGAGATGGCGCGGAGCGACGTATTGAGCGAACTGCGAACCCGTCGCGGGCCAACCCGGCGCGCGGGCAACGCCGTGAACGCGAGGACGATCCGCGTAACGCTCGTCCGGCCGGCGCTCGTCCGGCCTACGAGCGAGGCGTGCGGAGTGACCGCGAACGACGGCCCCGTCCCGACGCGCGACCCGCTCGCCGCGACGCCCGACCCACGAATCTCCGACGCGAAGGCGGTCCGGTGACGGGACGGGCGCGAAGTGACGAGCGTGATGGCTCCGACGGTCGTGATCGACGTCCCCGCAGCGCGGGTGACGGTCCCAACCGTGGCTCGTACGCGGGACGTACCTCTGAGCGAGACGGGCGCGATGAACGCGTCTCATACGACCGTCGTCCCAGTGCGGCGCCACGCGGCGGTCGCGGCTCGTTCAACGATCGCCCGCGATATCCCGCCAAGGGTCGCACAGCCAAGCCCGCACCCCGCGAACTCACCCCCGAAGAGATTGAGCGCCAGCGAGCCAACACCTACGGCCAGAAAAAAGGTTGGGGCGGCGTGGCGCGTCGTGGTGCGGTGAGCATCCGCAGTGAGGGTCCTTCGATGGATACGACGCCGAGCGCCGGGTTCACGCCCGACCCGCTGGCGCAGTGGGTTCAGGAGGTCCGTCCTTCGAAGGGATCGGCGCCCGCCAAGGCCAAGGTAAAGGTCAAGTACGCACTGCCCGGCGACGTCGCCGCCGACGTGCGTAGGGCCTTCATCGGCACCGCCTACATGCGCGAAAAGATGGTCGCCACCCTCACGCGCGCGGCCGAGGCCTACGATCGCAAGCGCTACGAAGAGGCACTGCGCCTCGGGCGAGTGGTCGCTGACGCCACGCCGGGCGTGGCACCGGTGCGCGAACTGACGGGACTGGCGGCCTACCGCGCTGAGCGCTGGGCCATGGCCAAGATTCACCTGAAGGCCCACTTCACCATCACGGGCGACCCCGAGCACCTACCGCTGGTGATGGACTGTGACCGGGCCAACCACCGCTACCGGGCTGTCGAAAAGGACTTCGCGCAACTCGAAGAGAGCGAGCCCACTGCGGAAGTCTTGATCGAGGGACGAATCGTCATGGCCGCGGCCATGGCGGACCAGCAACTCTACGCGGAGGCGATCGAGTTACTGACCCGGGCCGGGGGCACCAAGCAACTGCGTAACCCGTCGTTTCGCCACGTTCGACTCTGGTACGCCCTGGCCGACGTGTACGACCGCGCCGGTGACGTAGTGGCTGCCCGCGAGCTCTTCGCGCGCGTGGTGATTGCCGAGCCCGAGGCCTACGACGCGGCCGCGCGATTGGGCGAACTGGGGGCCAGCGCCCCGCGAAAGAATCGCAAGCGGCGCGCGACACCGGTGTCGAAGAAGAAGGTCGACTAGCGCATAACTGCGTTGAAGGCGGCGCCCGCTCCCTCGAAGCCCGTTTGCGCATCTTGTAGGATTGTTGCATGGACACTGCCGCACTCTTAGGTGACGAAGCTTCGCTACTGCTCGACCACAAGGCCACCGCGTTCTCCAAGGACTTGCTGACCCTGCCCGGTCCCGACTACTTGGGCGACGTGTTTGCCTTGAGCGATCGTTCTCCGACCGTGCTGCGAAACTTGGGCTCGGTGGTACGCCACGGGCGCCTAGCGAACACCGGCTACCTCTCGATCCTGCCGGTGGACCAGGGCATCGAGCATTCGGCCGCGGCCAGCTTTTCACCCAATCCGAGTTACTTCGATCCCGCGCACCTGTGCGACCTGGCCATTGAAGCTGGTTGCAACGCCATTGCCTCCACCTTCGGCACGCTGGCGTCGGTCTCGCGTCGCTACGTGCATCGCATCCCCTTCATTGTCAAGATCAACCACAACGATCTGCTCAACTACCCCAATACTTACGACCAGATTCCCTTCGCCTCGCCCCAGCAGGCCGCCGACCTCGGTGCGGTGGCGATCGGGGCCACCATTTACTTTGGATCGCCCGAGTCCGGTCGCCAGATTCGCGAGATCTCCGCTGCCTTCGCAGAAGCGCACCGACTAGGCATGTTCACCGTGCTGTGGTGCTACCTGCGCAATCCCGCCTTTAAGACCAAGGACGTCGACTACGACCTCAGCGCCGACCTCACGGGCCAGGCCAATCACATTGGCGTCACCATTGGTGCCGACATCATCAAGCAGAAGCAGCCGGAGAATAACGGTGGCTACAACGCGCTCAAGTTCGGCAAGACGGATCCGCGGGTCTACTCCGAGCTCACCAGCGACAACCCGATTGACCTGTGTCGCTGGCAGGTCGTCAACTGCTACGCCGGTCGCATTGGCCTTATCAACTCCGGTGGTGAAGCCAAGGGGGACAACGATTTGGCGGCGGCCGTGCGCACGGCGGTCATTAACAAGCGCGCTGGCGGCACCGGGCTGATACTCGGTCGCAAGGCCTTCCAACGTCCAATTCACGAAGGCGCGGCCTTGGTCCAGGCCGTGCAAGACGTGTACTTGGATCAGTCGATTACGATCGCGTAGCGGCTGGCGGCCATGAGCCCCGACGAGGTCGACGACGCCGGTGCGTGGACCTGGCCCAATTTGGTTACCGTGATCCGCCTGGTCATGCTGCCGGTCTTTCTCTGGTTGCTTTTTTCCACCGAGCACCGCGCCATCGCGGCGTGGCTGCTCGCCTCCTTGGGCGCGACGGACTGGATTGACGGCTTTCTCGCGCGCGCCCTGCACCAGGTGTCGACGATCGGCAAAATCCTCGATCCGGTGGCCGATCGGCTCCTGGTCATCGTAGGTCTGCTCGCGGTGGCGGCCGCCGCCGGGGTGCCGTGGTGGTTTGCAATCGCCACGTTGGTGCGTGAACTGATTGTCTCGATCGTCACCTTGGTGCTGGCCGCGTTGGGGGCCGCGCGTATCAACGTCCTGTGGTGGGGCAAGGTCTCGACGTTTGCCCTGATGACTTGCTATCCGTGGTTCCTGCTCACGACCAACCCTCACCATCGCGCCCTCGCGACGTGGCAGCACGATTTTCGCGACGCGACGTGGGTGGTGGGGATCGTGGGTCTCACGCTGGCGTGGATCGTACTCTTCGCGTACATCAAGCCGTCGATCGCGGCACTTCGAGCAGGGCGACAGGGTCCGAGAACCTTGTAGATTTTGCACATGCAGATACCAGACGACCTTCGATATTCCAGCGACCACGAGTGGGCGCGAGCCTCCAGCGACGTGGTACGCGTCGGCATCACTGATTACGCCCAGGACGCGCTCGGCGACGTGGTCTTCGTGGATCTGCCCAAGGTCGGCAGCACCGTCCGCGCCGGGGGAGCCATCGGCGAGGTCGAGTCAACCAAGTCGGTCTCGGAAATTTACGCGCCGGTGTCGGGCACGGTGAGCGCGGTCAACGGTGCGCTCTCGAGCGCACCGGAAACGGTGAACGCCGACCCCTACGGCGAGGGTTGGATCTGTGAAATCACGACGAGCGACAGCTCGGAATTTGACGAACTGTTAGACGCCGCGAGTTACCAGTCGCTCACCAATAACTAGCCCCGGCGAGACACAAGAAATTTCTGTAGGGTGAACTCGTGAACTGTCGTCGATGCGGGGAAATCCTCAACGCCAACGCAAATTTTTGTTGGTACTGCGGGGCCCCTCAACACGACGCCACGTCGCCCGAAACCATCGCCGTGCCGGTCATCAGCGCGCACGAATCGCTCAGCCCCGACGCTAACAAGGACCCGAAAGGTGAACACCGTGATGAATTGGTGATCGCGTCGGGAACGCACGCCGGCACCCGGTTTGAACTCACCAACGAGATCACGTCGACCGGTCGCCACGAGGCAAGCGACATCCTGCTCGATGACGTGTCGGTGTCGCGCCACCACGCCATCTTCACGCGCACCGCCAGTGGACGCATTACGTTGCGCGACCTCAACTCACTCAACGGCACCTACGTCAACGGCGAGCGCGTGGAAGAGACGGCCCTGCACTCGGCCGACGAAGTGCAGATTGGCAAGTACAAGTTAGTTTTTTGGGAGGCAACGTTATGAGCGTGAATGTAGGGAAATTGCGCATCGGCGAAGTACACACGCAGCTGCGCAAGGATTTTCCTGACATCGAGCTCTCCAAGATTCGTTACTACGAAGACAAGGGACTGGTGCTGCCGTCACGAAGCCTGAAGGGGTACCGGCTCTATTCAGAACGTGACGTGGCCTGTTTGCGCGAGGCTATTCGTTTGGCCCAAGAGGAGTTTGTGCCGCTGCGCGTCGTGCGACTTCGACTCATTGAGCAGGGCCTGCTCGACGACGACGATCCCGCGCACAGTGCACGACACGCGGCGCGCGAGGCGACGACCAACGTCGTCTCGATACCGGCGCCGGCAACGAGCGTGGCCGCGACACCGCGTCCCAGTTTGCGCGTGCTGCACACCGGCGTAACGTCGGACGCCGACGCATCAAGCGCACCGTCGCTCGTCGCGTCTCAATACCTGACGTTGAGTGAGTTTTTGAAAATCACGGGGCTCGATGAAGACAGCGTCATTCACTTACAGTCACTCGGACTGTTGACGCCGACGCTGGTGGCCAATGTAGTGGTCTTCACGAACCTGGACGCTCGCGTGGCGAGCGCCGTCAACGTGTTGCTCACGCGCGGCGTCGAGGTGCGACTGCTGGGGTCGCTGCGTCGCAACGCGGAACGAGAAGTGTGCGTGATCGAGGACTTGACCCAGCCGCTGCGAGCGCCCGGCAGCCACGTCTCGACCGAGCACGCCCACGACGTCGTGGCCGCCGTGGCCGCGGAGGTGGCGGCGCTGCGCGCGCTGCTGCTCGAACGATCGCTGGGCGAGTACCTCGGGCGCTGACGCCACCCGAATTCTGCGAACCCGGTCTAGGCTGGATGCATGATAGAAGTCGTTCTCCGAGCGGTGAGGGTGGACGTGGGCACGTCGACGCCCCTGCTGTTACTCGAAGAGGTGGGCGGCGAACGAGTGCTACCGATCTTCATCGGTGCGCCCGAGGCCACGGCCATCGCCTACGCCTTGGGCAACGTCGAGACGCCCCGACCAATGTCGCACGATCTGTTGGGCAACGTGATTAGTTCGCTGGGGGCCCAACTCTTCTCCGTTGAGATCACGGAACTCGTCGACAATGTCTTTTACGCCAACCTTCGACTTCTGCGCGAGCGTGAGGAGATCAGTGTCAGCGCCCGCCCGAGCGACGCCGTGGCCCTGGCGTTGCGTGTGGGTGCCCCGATCCTCGTCAACGATGAATTGATGGCCGAACAGGGCCGAGTGATCAGGATCGAGGATGATGACGAAGGCGATGAGGCTGAAGAGGGCGACGAGAACGACGCTTCGAACGAAGCCGAGTTGGTCGCCGAATTGCGCGATTTTCTCGAGACCATTAAACCCGAAGACTTCAATCAGTGAGCCGAGCTCTCAAGTCGCTCGGAATATTCGCCGCCCTCGTCGTGATCTTTGCCGTAAGTCGCCACGCGATTGGTCCGGGCACGACCACGACCACTACGTCCAGCACCACCACGACTTCGAGCACCACCACGACCACGCAGGCAGTCGCCGCCGGCTCGACCTGCACGGGCGGGGATTTCACGGGGGTCTTCATCGAGGGCCAAGGCGCCGCCGGCACAATAACCGCTAGCGTGACGCTCACTAAATCCACGGCCGGAACGTGCACGTTACTGGGTTGGCCCCTCCTGACCCTGCAGGACACCGACGGCGCGCTGCTCGCGTCGACGGTGATCAACGAGAGCCCGAGCAACGATCCGATCCAGTTCCCCGGGACCCGCGCCAACCAGGCGGCGACGCGCTTGACATTGGCCCCACACTCGACGGCCTCGTTTTCGCTGGCCTACTCCGACGTACCGACCACGGCCGCCGCCTGCCCGACCGCGCGCACCATCAGCGTGCAGATCGCCAAGGGCGGATCGTCGGCCATCGTGACACCATCCTTTGCGATCCAGCCGTGCAATCGTGGCACCATCTGGGTCAGTCCGTTCTATTAGGAACGAAATCAGTATCGCCGTTGCATCATTGTCGGACAACGTTGAGAACCCCACGCCACTTCTTTACGTGCGGTGCGCCGCGAAATATCCGATGGGTGCTCCCCAAGTGTTCTAAGGTCACCACCAGTAGCGCGATGTAGTCGCGGGGCAACGAGCAAATTGGGGGGAACATGAGCGAAGCATTCACACCGCAGTCACTGGGCGCCAAGACACCGGTTGCACAGGGCGAGCACGAGCGACTTCGCCAGGGAGCGTTGGGCTTAATCGACATCGCGGCGGCGACCATGGCCAACATTGGACCGGCCATGAGTTTCTACTTCGGCTTTGGTTTTCTCGCCTACACGGCCGGACTGGCCTCACCGCTGACCATCGTGGCGGCCGGCATCGCCATCTTGTTTCTTGGTAACACGCTCTCGGAGTTCACCAAGGTGCTGCCCTCGACGGGTGGCTTCATCTCATTCATCGGCAAGACCTTCGGCGGTCGCACCGGCGTGACGACCGCCATCTTGGTCGGCCTGGGTTACATTGCCGCCATGGCGTCGGTGATCGCGATCGTCGGCGGCTTCTTTCAAATAATTCTTCAGCACTACAACATCGGCGGTCTCGATAAGGTGCCGTGGATCATTTGGACGTTGATCTTCCTCGTCCTGGCCGCAATCATGATGGTGCGTGGCATCTCCATCTCGACCAAGATCGCGGGCCTCTTCTTCGCCTTCGAGATGACGATCTTGCTCGTGGTGAGCGTCATCACGCTCGTCAAGTTCCACGGCTACATCAACTTCAAGCCGTTCAACCCTCATAACATCACTAATGGTTTTACGGGGCTGGCCGCGGGATTCCCGCTGGCCATTTATCTCTTCATTGGTTGGGAGAATTCGGCGGCGCTGGCCGAAGAGACGAAGGACCCGCGCAAGAACGTGCCCAAGGCCGTCTATACCTCGATCGTCATCATGCTCGTGGCGTACGTGTTCTTCGCCTTCTCCACCGTGGTTGGCTTTAAAGACAAGTTGGGAGCGTTGACTAACTCGACTCTAAATCCTGTCCCGTTCTTGACGGTGGCTGGCGAGATTGCCGCCTTCATCTTGTTCCTTGCGTTCCTGGCCGGCATGACGTCAACGCTAGGTGCGCTGATCGCGGGTACCAATTCACAGGCCCGCCTCATCTTCAACGCCGGACGTGAGGGACTGCTGCCCAAGTTCATGGGCAAGGTCGACGCGAAGCGACGCACGCCGGTCAACGCTTTGTGCGTCTTTCTGGGCTGCGGCCTCTTGATTATCGGCGTGTGGGGGCTCGGTCACATCATCGGCGGCCACGCCACCTCGGGCACGATGAGCGCGCTCACCATGTTCGTGGAGTCCTCCACCTTCGGCACCATCCTCTTGCTGTTGGTCTACGGGTTGAGCAATCTGGCGTTGCCGTTCTATTACAAGAAGCATCACCCCGAACTCTTCAACACGTTTCGCCATGGTGTCCTGCCGTTTTTGGGGGTCCTTTCGATCCTGGTTCCGATTTACTACCTCGCTAAGCCCGGTCAGCCCACCCCCTTTAACTGGTATCCCTACATGGCGCTGGGTGTGGTGGTCATTGCGGTTATTTACGCCTCGGTGTTGGTTTCGCGCGACCCCGGGATCGCCGATCGCGTGGGTTCCATTGTCGCCGATGAATAAGTAATTTCATCGGGCTAGCCCGGGGCTGGATCCACCAGGATTCGGCCTCGGGTTTCGCCCTTCCTGATGACCTCGAGCGCGTCCGCGAGTTGCGCCAACGTCACCACGCGGTCGACCAGGGGAGCGAAGTCGACCGTCTCAGCGATTCCACCCAGGGCCGCCCACACACGTTGGCGAGTGGCGGACGTGGCTTCGACCACGTCGATGCCCAGCAGGCTGACCGAGCGGGTAATAAAGGGGTAGATGGTGGTGTTGAGGTCGGTGCCGGCGACCAATCCGCTAGCGGCGACGCACGCGCCGTAGCGCAGCGAGCGCAGTACCTGGTGCAACGTGTCACCGCCGATGCAGTCCACCGCGCCCGCCCAGCGTTCGCTGCCCAGTACCCGCTCGGGCCGGTCGCTGATCTCGTCGCGTCCAATGATCCGAGTGGCTCCGCGCTCTTGTAGCCACGCCGATTCTCTGATGGAGCCGGTCGAAGCCACCGCGGCGTAGCCGCGCGCGGCGAGAAAGGTGACGGCCAGCGATCCCACGCCCCCAGTCGCGCCGGTGACCAGCACTTCGCCGTCCTTTGATAGGCCGTGGGCTTCTAACGCGAGCACGCTGACCATCGCGCCGAATCCGGCCGTGCCGATGACCATGGCGTCACGGGTGCTGAGCGAGTCGGGCAGGACGTTGATGAATCTCGCGGGCGCGTAGACGTATTCGGCGAAGCCTCCGTCGCGCGCCACGCCAAGATCGCTGCCGTGCACGGCCACCCGCGAGCCCACGCGCAGTGCTGCGTCCGATGACTTGACGATGACGCCCGCGGCGTCGACGCCGCCAGTGAGCGTCGTTACCCGTCGCACGCGGCTGGCCGGCGAGGCGACCAGGGCGTCCTTGAAGTTGACCCCGCTGTAGTCCACTTTGACCAGTAGATCGGCGGCGTCGCTTGGTTGAGCCTCGACGTCAGCGGGTCCGCAGCCGAAGTGGCCGTCGAGTTCGCTCACCACAAATGCGCGCATGATCCAAGGTTACGACGGGGCCGCGCACGCGGTCCAATACCATGGCACCATGACCAAAGTGATGCTCAACGGACATCCCACCTGGGCCCAGATCGCCCAGACGAGCTCCCCGACGGTGGTGTTACTGCACGGCGGTATGAGTAGCAGCGCCAGCATGCTGCGATCGATCGGCCCGGGGCTCGCCAAGCACTACCGCGTCGCCGCCTTCGACCGGCGCGGGCACGGGCGAACGGCCGACACGCACGAGCCCTTCCACTTCGACGCCATGGCCGACGAGGCCATCGCGTTTCTCGAGTACCTCGGTCGACGGGCCCATCTGGTGGGCCACAGTGACGGCGCCAACGTCGCGCTTCTGGTGGCGATGCGTCGCCCGGAATTGGTGCGGCGCGTGGTGCTGGCGGGCGCGAACTATCACTTCAGCGGACTGCGGCCCATGGAGGTTTTTCCCCTGGAGGGTCCCGCCTTTGACGTGTGGGCCGAGTCCTACGCGAAATTCTCACCCGACGGCGTTGGCCACGCCCGGGTGGTCGTGGAAAAGACGAATACGCTCATTAAGACGGAGCCGACCTTAACGCCGAGCGACCTCGCGCGCGTCGAGGTACCGGTGCTGGTGCTGGCGAGCGACGATGAGCCCATTGAACTGTCCCACACCTGTTCGCTCTACGAGTCGATCCCCGGCGCCGAATTGGCCATCGTGCCGGGGACCTCGCACTCGATGTTCAAGGAGCGCACGAAGACGAGCGTGGGCATCATCCATCACTTTTTCCAGTCGACCTGGCCGCCCCAGACCGAGGCACCCAGTCGGCGCACATCCCTAGAAGGGTAAAGGTAACTTAGGGTTAACCCTCGACAAGTTCTTATTTTTCGTTGGCTCATCTAACTACACTGAGACCAATGTTGGTGCGGCTCACAATCGTGCGTACTTCCCTCGTGAACCGGTGGACGGCGCTAAGTGGCTTGCATAGTGACGCCCTGCTCTACGCGCTCTCCGGGGCGTTTGCCCTGGTGCTGGGCGCGAGGTCCGACCAGGCGGCCCAGTGGCAGTGGGGCTACCTCGCCTTCGCGCCGTACTTCGCGGCGGCCCTCGCGGCGTGGCTCCTGCGCGGCCGTTTCGTGCGTCGCGTCATCCTCGCGCGCGTGGTGTTGCTCGCCCTGGTTGTGCTCGGTACGGTCGTGATCCCGCTCGGCCTCGAGGCTCACTGGCGTCACGCGCAACCCGAAGTGGGCGTCATCACCCGTTCGGCGACGGCGGTGAGCAAGGGCAAGGACCCCTATCACACCTACATGCACGACGGACACCTGGTTGGCGTCACCCTCGGCCGGCCGGTCTACGAGTCCTTCTTTCCGTACCTGCCGTTGATGAGCGTCTTTGGGATGCCCTCGGCGCTCACGCACAAGAGCAAGGGACTCACCGATCCGCGCATCGTCATGTCGCTCATGACGTTGCTGGCAAGCGCGTTGGCGCTCGGACTCTTGCGGGCCACGAAGGAAAAAAAGATACGCATCGCTCAGGTGTTGATGGCGCTGCCAACCGGGGCGCTCTTTCTCTCCACGGGCGGTGACGACATGCCCATCCTCGCGTTGATGCTGCTGGGTGTCGTTGCGTTGCAACGGCGGTCCAACTACCTGGCGGGCGTGAGCTTTGGTCTGGCCGCCGCAATGAAGTTGACGGCCTGGCCCATGGCCGCTGGTGCGCTGCTGGTGGCTCGCGAACGTGACGGCCGTCCCGCGTGGCGAAAGGTTGGTCTCATGATCGTGGTCATCGTCGCCGCGACCATCACGCCCTTCGTGTTGCACGCGCCAGGTGCCTTCGTATCGAACGTCTTCGCCTTCCCGTTGGGCCTGGCCGGCGTCACCTCTCCGGCGGCGAGCGCACTGCCGGGCCACATCCTCGCCACGTGGTGGCCACCCTTTAAGCACATCCTCGCGCCGGTTACCTTCGTGCTGGGCGGTTACTTCGTCGCCAAGTACTTCAAGCGTCACTGGCCGTTGAGCCTGTCGCAGTTACTGGGCATTTTGAGCATCGTCATGCTGGTCCTAATGTGCGTGGCCTCGGCGACGCGCGTGGGCTACGTCATCTACCCGCTCAACTTTGCGCTGTGGTCGTGGGTCTGTGTAGAAAAGCCTGTCACCACGCCCGAACTGGTTCACACCGCGCCGGAATTCTGATAGATCCTGAAGGTCCAATGGCACGAGGACTTCGTCGAGGAGTTCACGGTGATGCCGACCACCCAGTAGAAACTGTCCGAGCCGGCTTTCTGGAAGAGTGACTGGGGCGAACCGTTGGCGGCGCCCTTGGAGAAGAGATTCCAGCCGCGCGCTTCGAGTTGGGTGGCGTAGTAGTTGAGCAGCTGCGCGGCACCGGCCCGGGTGACCAGTGGTCGCAGGCAGTCGAAGTCCCCGGCCCCCTCATTGGGCAACTTCGTGGGCCCGGTCGACTGGGTGGTGGCCGGCACTAAGAACGCGTCGGTGATGTTGGTCGGAGGATTGCCCGGCTGCTGGCAGTTCTGCAAGACAATGCTCGTCGCGTCGGTCGCCAATCCGCCCACGACGTTGGGCACCGTCGTGGTGGTCGTCGGCACGCCCTGGTCCGACATCACGTTGATGATCAGGAAACTCGCCAGTATCACGACGGCGAGGATCACGACCGACGCGGCGGGCCAGATGCTCGTGGTGGTGGTGAGCGGCGGCTTGGGAGGGTCACTCACGGGTTCCAGCCCAGGTGGTCGATCGGTCCGCGGCCCGCGCCTAAGCGCCAAGCAGCGGCGCCGTTGAGGGCCGCGAGTACGTACGACTTGGCGTCGCGCGTCGCGTCGGGCAGCGAACGTCCAAGTCCGAGACCCGCGCACAGGGCGGCCGACAACGAGCAGCCGGTGCCGTGGTCGTTGACGGTATCGACCCGCGCGGCGTCAAAGACCGTGACGTCACCGTTACCTACGAGGACGTCGGGGGCGCGTTCTTGGGTCACCGATGAGAGCGCGAAGTGGCCGCCCTTGATCAACACGTAGTTGGGTCCCAGGGCGAGCAGGGTGTGTGCGAGTTGCACCATATCCTCGAGGCTGGTCACGTCGTTCACATCCACGTCGCACAGCACGGCGGCCTCTTGAAGGTTGGGGGTCACCACGTGGGCGAAGGGCAACAGGGCCTCGCGGTAGGCCTCGGCCCCGCCGTCCTGCATGAGGCGGTGTCCGCTCGACGAGACCAGGACCGGATCGACCACCAGGTGGGGGAGCAGACCACTGCGGGCCATGTCGGCGACGCGCACCACCGTGCTCGGTTGAGCGAGCATGCCGGTCTTGACCGCCACCACGTTGAAATCGCTCAACACCGCGTTGACCTGAGCGGCGACCAGGTCGGGGTCGAGCGCGAGCACGGCCGTCACGCTCAGGGTGTTCTGCGCGGTGATGGCGGTGATGGCGCAGGTCCCGTGCATCTCGAAGGCGCTGAAGGTGCGCAGGTCCGCCTGGATACCGGCCCCGCCGCCGGAGTCGGATCCGGCGATGGTGAGGGCGGTGAGGGGTTGCACTTAGTCAACCTTACTGACGAGGCTGGATTGGTTAGTACGCTTGATGGCGTGTCAGCAGACTTCAAAATTGGTTCGCTCTGTTCGCCGTCGCGCCTCGTCATGGGCACGGGCGGCTTTCGTTCGATGGACGTCTTGGAGGCCTCGTTGGTCGTGAGCGAGGCAACGATCGCCACCGTGGCGCTGCGCCGGGTAGACCCCAACGTCGAAGGCTCGATCTACGACCTGCTCGAACGGCTCACGTTCTCCCTGCTACCCAATACCGCGGGCTGTTACAGCGCGAGCGAGGCGGTGAAGGTGGCTGAACTGGCCCGCGAGGCGTTCTCCACCAACTTGGTCAAGCTGGAGGTCATTGGCGACGACGTCACCCTGCTGCCCGACACCTCTGAGACATTGGTCGCAGCCGAACAGCTCGTTCGCAAGGGATTCGAAGTGTGGGCCTATACGTCCGACGACCTCATCGTCGCCCAGCGGCTCGAGCAGGTGGGCTGCGTCGCCGTGATGCCCCTCGGATCGCCCATTGGCTCCGGTCTGGGCATTCGCAATCCCCACGCCATTTCGCTCATCGCCGAGCGAATAAGCGTGCCCGTGCTGCTCGACGCGGGCGTGGGTACGGCCAGTGACGCGGCCCTGGCGATGGAGTTGGGCTGTGACGGGGTCCTGGCGGCGTCGGCCATAAATCGGGCGCTCGACCCGGTCATGATGGCCGAAGCCATCCGCGACGGGGTGCGGGCCGGCTTCCTGGCCCAGCGCGCGGGCCGTATTCCGCCCCGACTTCACGCCGAAGCGTCGACATCGGCGCTCGGTCGGCCAGATTTATTCGTCGAGTAGGTCAAAGCGAAACTACACTCGTGTAGTACATCGCGGTACTGTATTCATGCCTTGGTCGGGAGGGGCTTCGAATGAAGGATTCTATGGCAACGGGATTTAGCGGTCCGACGGTATGTCGCCTCACTGGCGTGACCTACCGTCAATTGGACTACTGGGCGCGCACCAATCTGGTGACGCCCTCGGTCACGCCCGCCAAGGGCAGCGGTTCGAAGCGCGCCTACAGTTACGGCGACGTCCTTGAAGTAAAGGTCATCAAGTCCCTGCTCAACTCCGGACTTTCCCTCGCGCGCACCCGCCAGGCGGTTGAGTGCCTGCGCAGCGCCCTCGGCGCCGATCTCGCCTCTTCCAGCCTCGTGATGAGCGACTCCGGTTCGGTGCTCGCCAAGAATGACGGCGACCTGGTGGACCTGCTGCGCGGTGGCCAGGGCGTCTTTAACATTGTTCCGCTGGCGGGCGTGGTCGCCGAGCTTACGACCATGATTCGTCAATTCCAGATCGTGACGTCGGAGGAGGGGACTCGTACGGCGTGACCCATCAGGTACCGAGCGAGGAGTCTCGCCGCCGACACCCCAGTTTCGTGGTTTCCGAGAATGCGCAGTTTGCCCACCCCAGTGAACGGGTCTTCGCGAGCCTATTGAGTCTCTACGGCCACGACTGGGTCTACGAGCCAATCGAGTTTCCGCTGGCCTGGGATTGTGATGGACATCCCACCCGCGGGTTTCGTCCGGACTTCTTCCTGCCCGAGCGCCATCTCTTCATCGAGATGACGGTGCTCGACCAGCGACTGGTGACGAAGAAGAATCAAAAGATCCGACAGTTCCGTGAGCTCTACCCCGAGGTGGAACTCATCGTGGTCTACCAGCGCGACTTCAACGCGCTGATGCGCCGCCACGGTCTTCACGTCGCCGCTCGACCCGCCGCATAGAGTGAACGCATGAGTGATCGGCGTCCGTTTTTGTTCGACGCGCACGTCGAATTAGGGGCCAAGATCGTGCCGTTCGGTGGCTGGGAAATGCCCCTGGCGTACGCGACGGGCACCGTGGCCGAGCACCTGGCCTGTCGGCGTGACGCCGTGGTTTTTGACGTCAGCCACCTGGGCACTGTACGCTGCGCCGGGCCGGCCATGTTCGACGCGTTGCAATCAACCCTGACCAATGACCTCAACAAGATCGCCCCGGGCCGCGCGCAGTACACCCACCTGCTCAATGACGACGGTTTTGTGGTCGACGACATCATTGTCTGGTGGGTGAGCCCGAGCGAGTTCGACGTGATGCCCAATGCCTCGAACACCTCGGGCGTGACGTCAGCGTTGCCGGGCGAGGACGTGACCTCGCAGCGCTGCGTGCTGGCGGTGCAGGGTCCCCGGGCCCGGCAAAAAGCAGCCAGCCTCGACGCCCGCTTCGGCGGGGTCGACCGCTTTCGAGTGATTCGCTTCGACTACCAGGGCGCTGAAGTGCGGGTGGCCGGCACCGGCTACACCGGCGAGGCCGGCCTCGAGATCGCGGTCCCCAACGAGGTCGCGGAACAGTTGCTGCGCGCCCTCGTCGCGGCTGACGTCACACCGGCCGGCCTGGGGGCGCGCGACACGCTGCGCCTCGAGGCGGCATTGCCGCTCTACGGCCACGAGCTGAGCCTCTCGTCGACCACGTTGGAGGCACGCCTCGGCTGGGTGCTCGGTTGGGACAAGGAGACCTTTCGCGGACGCGGCGAGGTACTCAAGGAGCGCGAACGCGGCCCGGGCCGCCTACTGGCGG
>ODAK010001539.1_pt1 | contig 25012 bp, 19 predicted proteins | sample 1539591 | NCBI WGS metagenome assembly ODAK01 (sample SAMEA3539303, study PRJEB22396) | soil metagenome | biome: tundra; feature: field; material: soil | place: USA | collected 2010-05 | depth 0.15 m | reverse complement strand
GGAGCCCCGGCCGCGAGGCGCGAGGAGGGCGAATACTGGACGTATTCAACCGACGAGCAACGAAGCGGACGGGGCCCGCAGCCCGCCAAAGGCGACGGGAGCCGTTTAACACCAGCCTCCTAGCCATTCCACAGGGCTCGCAGCTTGGCGGCGACGTCCAGCGAGACCCGCGCGCTCGCCCTGGCGGGGCTGTCGTCGCGAGCCGGCTCGGCGGCACGGTCGTGCACCTGCTCGAAGAGGTCGCGGATCCCTTCGGGCAGAAAGCGACTGTGGGGAGCGGTCACGTAGCGGTCGCCGTGCCGGTGCTGTTGCCGCGTGAAAAAGCGAAACGGCCGGATGAGGTGCAGGCTGTGCTTGGCGCGAGTCATCGCCACGTAAAGCAGGCGCCGCTCTTCCTCGATTTCTTCCGCGGTACCCGTGGCCATGTCCGACGGGATGCAGCCGTCGACCACGTTGAGCACGTACACCGCGTCCCACTCCTGGCCCTTGGCCGAATGAATGGTGGACAGGATCAGGTAATCCTCGTCGAGCAGCGGCGGACCGGCCTCATTCCCGGTGGTGGTCGGCGGATCCAGCGTCAGCTCGGAAAGAAACCGCTCGCGATTGGCAAAGCTGCCCGCAATTTGCTCCAGCTGTTCCAGGTCGCCCGCGCGAACAGCAGCATTGCCGTGCAGTGCTTCGACGCGCGGCTCGTACCAACGTCGCACGCGGCCGATCTGTCCTGGCCAGGCGTTCGTTTCTTTGCCAAGTCCAATCATCAGATCGGCAAAGGCTGGCCATTCCGCCGCGCTCGCGCCGGGCGGCTGGAACGTAGCGAGCGACGCAAGATCGACGCTGTGCTGTTCTACCCATTGCCACGCATGGCTTGCGCCAGCCGGGCCGATACCGGTCAGCAACTGCAGCGTCCGGAAGGCGGCGATCGAGTCGCGTGGGTTTTCCGCCCAGCGCAGAATGCCGAGCACGTCCTTGACGTGGGCCGCTTCAAGAAAGCGAAGGCCGCCGTACTTGACGAAAGGTATGTTTCGGCGGCCGAGCTCGATCTCCAGTGCGTCGCTGTGGTGGGCGGCGCGAAAAAGCACGGCTTGGTGCTTGAGCTGTATCCCCGTTTCGCGCTGGGCGAGGACCTGCTCAGCCACGTAGCGGGGCTGATCGTTTTCATCCTCGACATTGACTAGCCGTGGCTTTTCGCCCGCGGTGCGCGTGGAAAACAAGTTCTTGGTGTAGCGGTGCTTCGCGAGCCCGATGACGGCGTTGCTGGCCTCGAGAATGGCTTGGCTCGACCGATAGTTCTGCTCCAGCGTGATGACGGCGGCGGATGGCGTGTACTGCTTGGGAAAGTCCAGGATGTTGCGGACGTCGGCGGCGCGGAATGAATAGATAGATTGGGCGTCATCGCCGACGACGGTGACGCCTGTCCCGCTGGGCTTGAGCCGCAAGAGCGTCTGCGCCTGCAGCGTGTTCGTGTCCTGGTACTCGTCGACCAGCACGTGGTCGAAGCGCGCGCCGACCTCGGCTGCGAGCCGGTCGTCGGACATCATCATCCACCAGTAGAGCAGCAGGTCGTCGTAGTCGAGCACGTGGCGTTCACGTTTGGCGTCGACGTAGGCCGCAAACAGCTTCCCTAACTGCCTTTCCCATTCCACGCACCAGGGATGGCTGCGCTCAAGACAGATCGCCAACGGCTCTTGCGCGTTCACGGTGCGCGAATAAATGGCCAGGCAGGTTGCCTTCCGCGGAAAGCGTTTCTCGGTCTCGGCAAATCCCAGCTGGTGGCGAAGAATATCGAAAAGGTCGGCTGAATCTTCCCGATCGAGCACGGTGAAAGCGGGATCGAGGCCGATGGCGGTAGCGTGCAGCCGCAGCAGACGATTGGCTACCGAATGAAAAGTGCCGCTCCAGGTGATGCTGCCGGCCGCGCCGCCGGGAATGCTCGCACGCTTCTGGCCGAGCACCAGTTGCGCGCGTCGGATCATCTCGGTGGCGGCCCGTCGGGTGAAGGTGAGCAGCAAAATCCGACGCGGATCCGCGCCACGCACGATGAGCTCGGCCACGCGATGGGCGAGGGTGGCGGTCTTGCCCGAGCCAGCGCCGGCAATAATAAGGAGCGGCCCCGTCCCGTATTCCACGGCGGCGCGCTGAGCAGGGTTGAGCTGGTCGATGGTCGTGTCCACCACCGCCCAACCCTAATCAAATGTTCAGCTCCCCGCAAGGAACCTGAGCTAGGCGGTGTACCGATTCACCTCGACGGCGCGCCACATGTACCAGCTGGCGACCGACGCGAACGGCGCCCAGGCGCGGGCCGTGCGCTCCATCGTCTTGGCGCTGGGCAAGCTACGCATGCCGTAGGTGAGGCCGAAGCCTTTCTGCACGCCAAGATCTCCCAGCGGCAGCACGCTCGGTCGGCCGAGATAGAACATGAGCAGCATCTGCACGCTCCAGCGACCGATGCCGCGGATGTGGACCAGGCGAAGGGCGATTTCCTCGTCGGAGAGCGCCTCCATTTCGGCGCGGCTGGGCAGGGTTCCGTCGAGCGCATGCTTCGCCAAATCGTGCAGGGACAGCGCCTTGTTTTCGGAAAGGCCGGCAGCGCGCAGCTCCGCTTTGCCAGCGTCCACGACCGCCTTCGGATTGTCGATGCTATCACCGTCCCAAAGTCGGGCCACGCGCGCGTAGATGGTCGCGGCAGCCTTGCCGGAAAGTTGCTGCGAAATGATCGCCTTGGCGAGCGACGTGAACGGTGCGATGCCGGCGCGAGGCGAGGGGGCCGCGGCTTGCATGGTGAAGGGGCCGACCCGGTCCATGAGACGACCGAGACGTGCGTCGGCGGTGCGCAGATGATCGACGGCGGCGCGCTCGTCGAAACGGACGTTCGAAGTGCGGCCGCGGTAGCCTTCGCGCCACAGCAGCCGGAACTTGGTGTGCAGACCGCTGCCCGCCGAGTAGTCGCCGAAGCCGCTTCGCCCAAGCACGCGATGGCAAGGTACGATGATGGGCCAGGGGTTGGTGGACATGGCGCGGCCCGCGGCACGTGACGCCTTTGGCGAGCCGACGGACTCCGCCAGCTCGCCGTAGCTGCGGGTCTGTCCGGCGGGAATCGTCTGGGCCGCGCGCTGCACGCGTAGAAGAAACGGTGCCGCGCCTTCTGTATCGAGGGGAGCGCCGGAAAAGTCCTGCAGGTCGCCATGGACGTGCGCGCGCAGGCGTCGAGCGACGTCGGCGATCGCGGCTGGCGGTCGGGACTCCGTTTTCAATCCGACGCGCGCTAAGTCGCCAGGACTAAGGTCGTTCCAGTCGGCACTGGGAAAGACAACCCGCGAAATTCCTCGGTCGTTGTAGCCGATGGCGATGGTGCCAAGCTCGGTGCGCACGCTCGTATAGAGACTCATCCAGCGAAGGATGATCCGAGCTAGGCGAAAGTTCTAGGACGAGCGTAGTCCGCGAGCTACTTGCTGCGGGCGGCAGCGCAAGGTACGGATCGAAGCTGGTGCCGGCGCGGCCCCAGCTCTCTTGGGCGAGCTGGTTGAAGGTGATCGTGTACTTGGCGGAGCTGAAGAGTAAACGTCCCTGCGGCATTGTTTGGCAATCGGCCGTGCGACGAACCTGTCGGTGTCGACTGTCACAAGCGCGGAAAGGCGCCCTCCACTTTGGGGAAGAAATAGGGTCTAATATGAGCCATGCGCGCGCCGGTCTTCCTTGCCATGGTGGTTCTTACGGTTACATGTGGGCCTTCGCCTGACGCGAAATTGCCGGGTTATGTCAGCAGCAATGGCGGTTCAGTTACACCGAGCCAAGGCGGCGCAACAGAGGCTGGGGGGACGACTGGCAGTGGTGGAATAGCGTCGACAGGTGGAACGACCGTGGTCGGTTCGGGCGGCAAGGTCGGAACTGGTGGTGTTCCTACCACTGGCGGCGTAAGTGGCGCGGGCGGCAGCGTTGGCACAGGGAGCGGCGGCAGGATTGCCAGCGGCGGCGCGCCAGGCGCCGGAGGAATGACGTCGTCCGACGCCGGGCGACCTATAGATGGCGGTGGAAACTGCATGGGGCAGGTCGTCAGCAACGCATATGCCTGCGGTGCAGCGCCGGCATGTAGCGCTTGCATGGTGAACAGCGTCTCGAAGGAGGAGCAGTGCAAAGCCGGCGTAGATTGTCTGGCCGCGGCTGGCGCTTCTTGCGACAGTAACTGCCAACTCAATTGTTTCAACAAAGCCGGCGACGCTCAAGTCAAGACCTGCATCACGGTTCTCCAGACAGCGGCCTGTGGTTCCGGTGGCGGATGTTAGTCCGCGTGCCTACGTCACTCGTTCATGCCAGAGTATCTGCACATGAGCGAGTCGTTGAAATCTGGGAAGCTGCCATACGTCGTCAAGTTGGCTCGCGGCAACTACTACTGGTGCGCGTGCGGACTGTCCAAGCGCCAGCCATATTGTGACGGCTCCCATCGGTCCAGCCTATGCTCGCCTATCCGGGTCGAGCAGCGCGAGGCGGGCGAAGTCGTCTTGTGCGGCTGCAAGCAGTCGGCGATCAAACCCTACTGCGACTGCACCCACGAGAAGTTACAGAACGACTGACGACTGACGGGCTGACCTAAATCCTGCCGCCGGTCAGAGACATACTGCTCTTCGGCGTACGGCTTTCGTTGGCAGCGCTGACGCGAACGCCGGCGCGGTCGACGACCGGACAGCGTGCCTCGCAGATACCGCAGCCCGTGCAATGGTCGAGGTCGATGTACGGGAACTTCAGCGTCTTCTGCGTGCCGTCGCGGGCGACGATGGTTTCGACCTTGAAGTAGATGGCCTTGGGCGAGGTCGGGCAGACCTCTTCGCACACGATGCACTCGGTGCCGTAGCCCCACGGTAGGCAGCGTCCCTTGTCGAAGCAGGCCGATCCGATGCGCACCGGTGGCCGGTTCGGCATGTCGCCGACTTTCTCGGCAACCGTCAGGTGCTTGATCGCGCCCGTTGGGCAGACTTGGCCACACAGGGTGCAGCTGTGCTCGCAGTAGCCGAGGCGGGGAATCAAAATGGGTGACCAGAAGCCTTCGATGCCCGCTTCGTGCAATGCCGGTTGCAAGCCGCTGGTCGGGCAGACCTTCATGCACGCGTCGCACTTCAGGCATTTGGCGAGGAAGTCGGGCTCATCGAGTGCTCCTGGCGGACGGATACGCGCGGGATTGGGGCGCGGATCGACGCCGTCCGAGGCGCGCGCGATGGGCACGGCCGCCACACCAGCCACGCCCGCCACCAGCCATTTGCGCCGCGAGAGATCCGTCTCGGTCTTCGACAGCGTCAGGGGCGGCAAGAAGCGATAAGCGAGGCCGCCGCGTTTGCAGCTCTTCGTGCAGTTGAGGCAGACCATGCACTCGGTGGCGCGCACGGTTCCCTGCGGATCCGCGGCCCCTTGGCAGTCGGCGCCGCACACGTCGCAGTCGTTGCAGACCTTGGGGTTCTTGGCGATGCGGAAGAGCGAGAACTTCGACAAGATGCCGAGAAAAGCGCCGAGCGGACAGAGCACGCGGCAGTAGAAGCGTGGGTAGACGAAGTTAAGGGCGAGCGCGCCGAAGAAAACTGCGGCGACAAGCGTGCCCCACTGGAAATGGCGCTCGCCTTGGTAAAGGCCAAAGGCCGTGTTGCTTGCGGCGGGCAGAAACGATACCGAAAGTCCGCGCCACGTCGATGCGATCGGATCCAGTAATCCGATCTGCACGCTGCCCGCTGCGGCCAGGCCCAACATCACCGCGAGCACCACGTACTTGATCTTGTGCGACGGACGCGGCACGTTTTGCTTCATGCGGTCGAGCACCTTGCGCTTGCGACCGAGGTGGCCAAGCACGTGGTGCAGCACGCCCATGGGGCAGATCCAGCCGCAGAAGAAACGGCCGAACACGAGCGTGAGCACGATGAGCGGCAGCGACCATACCAGCGCATGGTGGAGCGTATGCGAGGCGAGGGCGGTGGTGAGAGTGACCAGCGGATCCAGCTCGAGGAACCACTGCACGTCGTAGCTGCGGATGAAGAGCGACGTGCTGACGAAGATCAGGAAAAAGAAGAAGACGAGAAAGACGGCCTGGTAGGCTCGGCGCAACCACAGGAACATCGCTAACCTCCCAGTTCCTCGGTTTTGAGGCTCTTCCAGTCGAGTCTGCCCAATCCGGCTTTCATGCCTTCGACGATGAAGCCGAGGTCGACGGGCGAAAGCCCGAGCAAGCCGGCGCCGAAGGCATCTAGCGCGACCTCGTCGGTGCTGACCGCGACGGTGTCCATGCGCTTGACGTCGGCCAGGCTGCCACCCGTCGGGCCGTTGGCGAGGAGAATGCGGGTTGCGTCCATGATGGTCAGCGTGGGCTTGATCATCGCTGCCAGGTCGACGATGGAGAGGTGGATGTTCTGATGTAGCTTCACGCGCTGTCCGCCGAGCACGCCGTACCAGTTTTTCATGGCCATGGTGGCGCCTGAAAGACTGTGTTGCTTGACGACGGGAACGTTGATGATTCGGTCGGCTTCGACGAAAGGAAACAGAACGTCGCCCGTATGCAGTAGCTTGCCGGACACGTCGACCTCGCGAAAAGCCGTGCTGGAGGGGCGCACGATGGTTGCGCCAGCCGCCCCGGCGGCCTTCTCGATGCCGGAACGGGCGAAGCATTGTTCGGCGGTGTTGACCGAAACGTCGGTCACCCAGATCTTTCCCGCGCCGGCCGCTGCGACGAGGCGAACCACCTCGGCAACGACATCGGGATTGGTGTTGGCAGCTTGTTCGGGCAGACGATTCCAGCCGATGTTGGGTTTGATGACCACGCGCTCGCCTCGCTTGACGAAGCGGCTCATGCCGCCGACGGCCTCCACGGCGCGGCGAACGTTGGCGGCAGCGTCGGGACCGCGCGCGATGGCCATCTCGACGGCGCCCGGTAGTCTCGCCACGCGATGGTCCTTTAGCTTTGGCAGCACCTTGGCTTTGCCGTGTCCGTCACGCGCGCGCAGCCCAAGTCCTAGCGCAACCGATCCGGCGGCGAGCGCGGTGGTCACGCCGACGCGAAGCATGGCCCGGCGACCCAGGCCATCGGAATCGGATGAGGGTGAGCCGGCGGGCGCGTCGATGGTCATTGCATCTTCTCCTTGAGTGCTCGCGCGACCGCTGGCAAAGCCGCCTCCGCCTTGGCGTCGAAGGCAGTCAGCTTCGCGTAATAACGGCCGTGGTGAAAGACGAGCGACATCGGACCCGCGATGGCCTCTGACCAGCCGTCGAGTGGCTTGGCCGTCGGCGATCGTTCTTTGTCGAAAATCGACTGCGCGTTCTCGGCGCTCGCCATGTCGTAGACGTCGCACACGAGCTCGCTGCCTTCGGGCGTTGCCATTTCCGACGCGGCCAATTTGCGAAAATGGCGCTCGATGAAGATAGGAGCCGCGCCGTCGATGTAATCGAAGAGACCCTTTTCATCGTAAAGAGGGATCTTATCTTTGATTGTTATTCCGGCGGGCGGTGGAACAAAGAGCGCGCGCAGGGCAGCGTCGGGATCTCCGGCAGGTGCGCGAGGAGTCGAGGCAGCTCGTGCAGTCGGCGCGACAACCGCCGCCGTTCTTCCTTCCCACACGAGAGCGCCGATGAGCGTTGGCGGAATAATGGCGAGAACGAGAAATACGATGATTCGCACGCTCAAAGAGGGTATGTCGAAGGGGGGTCGTGGATCAAGAGCGACTGCGCAGCAATTCAGGAATTGCAGTAACGCTTAAGCTTATAGATAATCGGCGCGGCTCGACCGCCGAGGCTCGAAATTCGTTTCACGAAGGAGGACAGGATGACTCGTCTAAGTTCACTGGTTACTTGCGCGGCGATAGCGTTAGGCGTCTCGCTCGCAGGGTGCGGAAGCAATGGCAGCAGCACCACGCAGCAGAATGATGCGAGTACGAGCGATGCTGCTACGGCGGCAACGGCCCTAAGCATGGTTCCCAAAGCCAACGAAGTGACGGGTTGGACTATCGCTACGGACAACGACAAGACGTCGGGAATGGTGGCCGCCACCGGGACGACCGAGAAGGCTGTCGAGGACCTTATTGATGGTGCCGCCGCCGACTTCTTCAACGGGTTCACGCCTGTGCAGTTTGCGTGGCAGAACTACATCAACACGACTTTGCCGGTGTCGGATGCGCCGGCCGGGGCGACGGGAGTGCTCCATGTCCTTCAAATGCCGGATGCCGCTCAGGCTTCGGGTTTGTACGCGTCTCTACTCTCGGCAAGCCTCTACTCCAAGTACACGTGGGCAGACCCCAGCTCGCCGGTCATCGGTTCACGATCGCGCATCGTGGATACCAACCAGACCTGGTGGATCAATTTCTATAAGGGCAATTTCTACGTCGAGGTAGAGGTGGGCCCGTCGGCTGGCCCCGCCCCGGACTACACGTCCGGCCTCCAGAGCACGAAGGCCGCGGCGATCGCGTTCGCTCAAGCAGTCGCCGCCAAGATCTAGATCGTCAAATCGATGGCGCCGTCCATACCGCCGCCATCCACGGCGGTATCGGTCGAGCCGGCGTCGGCGAGCGTATATTCTTTGGCGCCCAGCCCAAGCTGGTGGGCGTAATCGATCCAGCTGACCATGCCAGCCTCGACCGCGCTCTGCTTGCGGACGGCACGCAACTGATTGATGAGATCGTACGCGTAGCAGTCGAGTGCGAGCGGGTCAAGCGATGCGAAGATTCGCCCTGGCGTCATGGTTGGTCGGTCGGCGGTGTCGCCCGACGTTACTGCCTGCAGGGCATCCACCACCGTCAGTTTGATACTGTTGCATATTTGAGGAATTCGATAGATCTCGGGCAACGCGGTCTGGAGGAGCGCTTCGTGGTAATTGCCCGGAATGTCAATGACGCCGTACACGTTCTTGAGCGCCGCCGTAATTCCGGACTGGCCGTGTGTCTTTAAGACCGGGCAATTGATGGTAACGTCGGTCAGTTCGGTGAGAATCCGCGACAGGCGAGGCGTCGAGCCGCCAATTTTTCCCCAAGGCGCGGTGTAGCCGGGCCCGCCTGTGTCGGTGGTGGAATTGACCGTTCCGACGAGTTGAGCGCCTTGAAGCAGGGGCATGCTGTTCTTCCAGGCGCTGTTGAGTTCGTCGAGCCGCCGATCCCAAACGAGGATATTGCTCGGACAGATGCCTTGTTTCGTGATGAGACTGGCGATAATCGCTCGCACGACTGCCGGCGAGGTCGGGAAGAATGAATTCAGGCAATTGACCTTGATGCCAACGCGCGTGCAGGCGCCAATCGATGGAATCAGGGTTGGCCAGGGATTCGCTGCGCCACCGGCGAGGCTCGACAACAAGGCGTCGACCATGCTTTGAGTCGCGTCGAGCTGTGCTTGGCCGAGACTCTTCCCCTTGCTGTCGATGCTGTCGTCACGTTGAACGGTGGCAACAGGAGAAGTGCCCACGACCGGCGATTTCGGCTCATCGCCGGTTGGACCTGCGTCGGGCGGAGTGCAACCGCAGCTCGAAGCAGCGTCGGCCGCCGCGTCTGGCCCAGCGTCGGGCCACTGTCCGCCGACGCCGGGAAAGCATCCGGCAAGGGCGCCTGCAGAGACTGCCACCGCCGCTCCGGCGGTGCCGGTCAGTATTTCCCTTCGCGTGAATCCTGTCTTCATAGTCATGGGCCTACCGCCATTTCTCTTCTTTCGACCAGCCGGAGTAACAATTCGGAGCGAGATTTCCAAATAGTAGCATATGGACGATTGGGCCTCTGATAGAATCCGAGCCCTGAAGCGGCTGCGGTCAGGCCTACAGCTTCGTGGTCGGGTGCACTGCGGTCACAACGAAAAGGAAACACCGGCATGAAAACGATTTCGCGACGTGGCTTCGTAGGTGGTTCGCTAGCAGCGGCAGCTGCGCTGAAATATGGTCATGTGTTCGCGAGCGGAAACGACCCGGACATCGTCGACGTCTCTGGCTCGGATCCAGCCAAGATGGTCGCGGCGGCCCTGGCGGCGTTTGGTGGTATTTCCAAGTTCGTGAAGAAGGGTGACTTCGTTGTCATTAAGCCGAACGCGGCATTCGCCAACCCTCCCGCCTGGGGTACGACTACGCACCCCGATACTGTCGTGGCCATTGCCAAGGCGTGTATTGACGCCAAAGCCAAGCAAGTTCTTATCCTCGAATTTCCTCAAGCCAAGGCGGAAAAGTGCCTTGAGCGGTGCGGCCTGACCGCAGCCCTTGCAGCATTGCCGGCCGCAAAAGTGAAGTTGCTCAGTGGACCCGCTGATTTCCAGAAAGTCGATGTGAAAGGTGGGGTTGCCTTGAAGTCGGTGGATGTGGCCAAGGCGATTCTTTCGGCCGACGTGTTCATCAACGTGCCCGCGGCAAAGGCGCACTATCAGGCGGGCGTCTCGTTCGGGCTCAAGAATCACATGGGGCTCATCCTCGATCGTCAGGCCTTCCACACAGCGATGGAGCTTCATCAGGCTGTGGCCGACCTCGGTCGCGTTATCGTTCCCCACCTGACGATATTGGATGCGACGCGTGCCTTGCTGACCAACGGACCTGCTGGTCCGGGCGAGACCTCGACGCCGGGACGCATGGTGGCTGGGCGACGCGTGGTTTCGGTGGACGCCTACGGTTTGACGGTAGCGAAGTTCAACAGCAAGACGATGACTCCGGCCGAAGTGCGGCACATCGAATTTGCGGGCAAGGCGGGACTGGGCGAGATCGATGTGGCCAAGATGAAAGTCAAGAAGGTCACCGCGTAGCTCCCCCATGAAGCAGGCTGCCCTCGCGGTGGCCGCAGTGGTTTTGCTGTGGGCATCGCCGCTGCGGGCACGTACGCCGGAAATCGCAACCGATCCACGCGACGGCGTATGGATCGCTCAGGACGACAAGTTCATCTTCCAGACCATCGATCGCTGGTCGGTGTTTTCGGCCGGCGCGACGGTGAACAAGCTGGTCGTCGACCAGAGCATTCTCTGGATCGCGACCGACGATGGCGTGATCCGCTTCGACATCGGCAGCCAGAAGTCGACCAAACTCACGATGGACGACGGCTTGCCCAGCCAGCGCATCAGCACCGTCGCCTTCGACGACCAGTACGTGTGGTTTGGCACCAACAAAGGGCTCGTCCGCTACCGCAAGATTGACCGAGCCCTCAAGATCTACGATGAGAGCAACGGCCTGCCGAGCAAGGTGATTACCTACTCGGTGCCCATCGGCCGGCAAGTGTGGTTCGGCACCCGCGCCGGCATTGCGTACTACAGCCCCGACGTCGATGGCTTGCGTTCGTTCGGCGAAGCCGACGGCCTCGCCTCGGGCGACGTCGCCGAGGTCTTTCAATTCGGCGCAGATTTGTGGTGCCGAACGGATGTGGGCCTGTCCCGCTTTCGCATCCAGCAGCGCGTGTTCAATAACTTTCCCATGACGCTCATGGGCGCCCAGCAGATTCGTGTGATGTCGCCCGATGGCGAGAACCTGTGGCTCGGCACGGACAACGGTCTCTGGGTGTTCGAAGGCGCCAGCGACACAATTCGTGTCTTTCCGCAGCAGGAGGCTCTCGGTAGCAAGACAATCGTGGGCGTTGAAATAGGCTCGTCCTATGACTATTTCACCACCGACAAGGAGGTCTTGCAGTACAACACACTTACTCTTGGTATTCGACGGTTTTCATCTGCCGAGGGACTGATACGACAAGACGGCTCGACTGGAACGCTGAGCACCGGCAGGTTCGTCACCGTGATGTTCACGGATTCTGCCGCGATGTACAACATTGGTCTCGATCAGTGGACCTACCGTACCATCGCGATTACGGCAAACAGCGAGCGGAAGACTACGGCGCGCTTGTTTGGCCAGCTAGAGCTCGAACAGCCGTTCAATGGTAGCAAACGGGACGCCGACAGTTCTTACGCCACCGCTATCGGCGGCATGGGCTTCGGACGTCAACTGGAAAAGGACCGCAGCCTCAACGGATCCGTCTATCTCGATTACGGTCAGCTCGATGCTGGCGGTATTCGCGATCTTCAGTACAAGATCGAGTATCTTGGCAACCAGAACGATTGGGTGCGCGACGTCCGCATCGAGGACAAGCTCAAGTATCGCTATATTGAGGAGGGGCTCGACCGACAGTTGCTCTTGCAGGGCGTTCACGTCGGTTTGGCGACGCCTGGGGCCGAGCCAAAGGCGAAGGTGGAAGTCGATGCCGGATTTCGTCGCGGGCAGATCGTTCGGGACTTCCTGACCGGCCCCTGGCGCGCCACCTACCAGTTGTCCCAAAAGTACATCGTGCCCGGATCCGACCGCGTCTACGTCGATGGCGAGCTGCTCAACAACGGCACGGACTACACCATCGTCTATCCCAACGGTCAGTTGACCTTCTTGAACCCTGAGCGCATCGACGATCTCAGTGTCATTACGGTCGAGTACGAACGCGATCTGATGCCCAAGAAATCACTTGGAGCGCTTTCGCTCCAACAGAGGTTGCCGGCGAGTAACGAAATTGGTTCGTGGACGCTTTCGGGATCCCCGACGCTCATTAGCAGCGATACTGGGCTCTACAATCAGATCGACGGTGGTGCTCCGAAGTACATCGATCGCGGCTGGATTGCCAGCGTCTATGCCACGTATCAGCAGAGCAACGGCAGTATTCAAGTGGCGATTCACAACATGGCGTCGCCGGACAACTCTCAGGACATCTTCAATTTCGACCTTCCCGTGTCGCGCGTCGAGATAAGCTGGACACAGGATCCAATCAATTCCAATGCCAAGGTCGCCAATGCGGTCGTCGATATGGGGCTGCCGACGGCATACAAGGCGATTGCCTTTACGGGCCAGTACTATATCGAGGTCTCGATTGACGACCGCTCGGACGCAGCGTTGGTATTCGTCAAGACGTTCGTCCTGCAAATATTGAATCGCGACACACTCGTCACGAGCAGCGTAGGTGACGCCTTCAAGGAGGTCTTACTTGCCGCACGCGGCGCGGTCGCGCCCGTGTCGGGCATGGAGCTAGGCGCACGCGTGGTTCAGCTTCAGCAGATGTCCGGCACCAGCTATCTCGACGCCAATGGTATGCCGGCAGAGACGAAGCCGTTGCACTTGACGAACGGCATCGTCGACGGTCGCTATCAGACTCAAGTGGGCGAAGGCGGTTTGCTCACCAGCTACGTCGAGATGGGCGGCTCGCACGACTCGAACGGAGGACGCCCTGACGGGATGGCGGGCATGGGTTTCGTTCGATTGTCGAGCGCCCGTCTTGAAGGGACGGTTTCAGGGCGACTGAATACGGAAAACTGGACGCCGATCGGGCACACGTCGCCGACGCCTGACGCGAACGGCACGCTTCAGAGAACGTGGAATGACGCGCGCATGGGGACCTTGCGCGACGAGACTCAGTTCAACGTGACTGGCTATCCGTACGCGTGGCTTCCGGTCACGGCATTGTTCACCCGACAGCGGGCGTGGCTTCCGGACGGCAGCGAAGGCACCGGTGTTCTTCAGCATGCCATTGCGCGGGTTCAACTCAACAGAGCCGGGTTGCCAGCGACCACTCTCCAGCTGGGTAGTACCGAGCTCGACAACCCGAACGAGTATCAGATCCACCGCATCCAGGGATCGGCGCAGACGGATTACGACTTGGCTCCCCTTCTCTCGTTCACGCATATCAAACGGTTCAACGTCCGTGCGCTCTATAGCCTTTCGCAATCGGAGGCGGACAAGGACGGCGCGTATGCGTACGGCGATCGCGTGCGCCTGATTCGCATCGAGGGAAAGCTCGCACCGACGGCGACGGAATCCGCCAATGCAATCTTTCGCTCCCGGGATCTCGGGCATCAAACGCAGGTGGACGGTCCCTACGGGCGTAGCGTCTATCACTGGGAGATTGTCTCCGGCGCACAAAGCACGATCATTCCTGGGCTCGTGCCGCGGCTGAACTACAATGTCTTTTACGACGACTGTCGCGCTACAGCCGGATGCGCGGGGAGCGATAGCAGCACGACAGGCACGACTTCCACAAGCGGCAATGCCACCACTTCTACAGCGGGCTTATGGTCGAATACCGGCCCTGCCGGGTCAGCCGTGATGCCGCCTGGTCCAAGCAACGTCCTGCTTACGGGGCCCGCCCGGACAGTAAATGGGTCCATTGGTGGTTCGCTGGGAATCTATCCTGGCCAGTGGTGGGTCAAGCTTGGTCCGTTGGCATTCGTGCCGAGTGTTGCGGTGGGCGATGGCGAATCGTCTGCGGACAACGTGAAGACAACCTACAGCCGGGTCTACGACTACGTGACCACGGAGATTTGGGCTGGCAGGAAGATCGAGCTGTCTCTCTACCAGCGCTATCGCTACACCAACGACGGTCAGACCTCAGCGATGATCTCCAGCATGACCGTTTCCAACAATCGGATCGTCTATCGGCCTATCTTTACATCGCCGATCACTCTCATCGTCAATTATGAGGCGGACCGAGCGCTTAATGACGCGACCACTTTGGCGGCCGGTGCGGGTGCATGGTCTGCCAGGTTCTCTGACAACAACACGCTGGAATGGTTGATGCGGTGGAGTGACCTGATCACGACGCGCATTCGGGCAAAGGGCACAATTGAGCACACCAGCGACACGTACAACTCCGTGACGGATCCCGTCACGAACAATCGCAGCATCCAGTCGGCGAACTACACCAAGTACAGCTACGGGGGCGAGGTGCAAGTTCGGCTCTATCCGATGGCCGACATTTCCGCCCTTTACGTGTACCAAAGCATCGAGCTGGAGCGCATCGACATGAGCGGGGACGGCGCCCAGCAGGGGATAGAAATCTTGCCCATCGCCGGCGTGATTTGGCGTCTTGGCGACAAGCTATACTTGGACGGGCATTTCAAGTATGACCATTACGGCTGCACGTCGGGTGCGTTGTGCGCGAGCTGGACGAAACTCGATCCGTATGTCTTCCTCACCATGAATCTGTGAGCTCGGTTGGATGTTGGGGGCCTTGGCAAAGACCGTGTGGCTGCTCGGTAGCCTCATGACGATTACGAGCTGTAAAGTGCGCAAAGACGAGGTCGTCATCTTCCACGCGAGCAGTCTGTCTTCGGTCTTAAGCGATGCCGCCGACCTGTTCCGCAAACAGAACCCGCAGGCGCAAGTTCGACTTGAGCCGTCGGGTTCTCAGGTCGCAGCGCGCAAGGTGTCCGAGCTTGGCATGCGAGCGGACATCGTAGCGGTAGCCGATGCCCACCTGGTGGACAAGCTGATGATACCGTCGCATGCGCTGTGGGATGTCGTCTTTGCAACCAACGAGATCGTCATCGCGCACATGGACCACAGCAAGGGCACGGACGAAATCACGACGCAGAACTGGCCCGAGATCCTCGCGCGGGAAGGTGTCCGCTTGGGCCGCGCCGATCCGGATACGGCGCCCATTGGGTACCAGACCCTGATGGTTTGGCAATTGGCCGAGCACGCAGGTCTTTACGGCTCGGGGTCGGCCGGACTCACGTCGGCGCTCAAAGCAAAATGCGCGAAGGAACACGTCACCCACGATGAGGGTGAGCTGCTAGCCTTGCTTGAGTCGCGCGCCATCGACTATGCTTTTCTGTTTCGCTCGACCGCCGAAGACCACCACCTGAAGGTCACCTCCTTGCCGCCCGAGATCAGTCTTTCACGCCAAGAGCTCGCTGCCGACTATGCGAAGGTCCAGGTCGACGTGCGCATGAAACTGGGGCAGGGCAGAGCGACCCACGCGACGATCGTTGGCGCACCCGTTGAGTACGGCCTCACCATGCCGACGGCGTCGCCTCATCGGGAAATGGCAGAGCGATTCCTATCCCTGCTTCTTGGCCCCGAGGGCAGGCGTTTATTAGAACGGCGGGGCTTTCACGCGATTCCGCCGACCTGCGCGCCATGCAATGGGTTGCCAGTAGCGTTGTCCGGGATTGTCACGGCGAAGGCACCATGAGACCGACCTGGAAACATGCTGTCATCGCCTTCGTGGTGCTCGCGGCGATCCACGGCGGCATCCAGCTTGCTCCCATGCCGCCGTTTTCGCTCGGAATGAACCTGGCGCTGCTCTTCACGAATCTGTTCGTCCTCTACACGGCGTCCACCGTACTGCGAGACCGCTCAGCGCGTTCGGTGGTGCTCTTCCTCGTCGGATACAGCGTTCTCTTCGCTTTGCTCTTGGTCGTCCTCAACAAGCCACCGCTGTTCATCCTAATGATTATCGCCTACGCGGGCTTCTTCGGCGCGCCGGCATTGCTGGGCTTCTTCGCCATCTTCGTTCTCTGTTTCGTAATTCTACAGCCCTTCGCGTTCGAAACATTCATTCCGCTTTCGCTCATCTATTCCCTCGATTGCATGTTGCGGGGACGGGCGTCGCGCTTCGTCCGCCTGTGTCTGTCGGGCGGCTTGCTGGCCCTTACGGCCGTGCTGTTTCCACTCATCCACCTCGGCATGCAGGATTCCCTGCAGACGCTGTGGCGGACGTTCATGCGCGGCGACGTTGCCAGCGCCATCTGGCTCAGCTTGCTCACCTCGACGATTGCCACGCTGGTCCTCTGCCTTTGGGCCGTGCCGCTTGCGTACGCTCTAGCGCGCACCGATTTTCCCGGCAAGCGCTGGGTCGAATCGATCGTCGACGTGCCCATCCTGGTTCCACAGTCGGTTGCCGGGGTCGCCCTTATTCTTTTGCTCGGTCCTGGAAGCGTCCTCGGCAGTACCTTGGACGGTCTCGGTCTGCCGATTTCCGGCTCACTCATCGGTATTGTGGTGGCGCAGGTGTTCGTTGCTTCGCCTTTCCTCATCAAGAGCGCGATGACTGCCTTCGAGGGTGTTCCCGTCCAGTACGAGCTTGCTTCGCGCAGCCTTGGCGCGTCCCCGGCGGCGACCTTCGTTCGGATCTCGTTGCCTCTTGCGTCGCGAGGCATCTTGGTTGGCAGTGCTCTCGCGTGGGCACGAGCGGTCAGCGAATTCGGCTGCATCGTTTTGTTTGCCAGCTCGCCCGTCACGGCGCCGGTCTTGGTTCATACCGAGTTCCTGCGTGCGGGAGCCTCGGAAAGCCGACCCATCGCCATTCTGCTGCTCATCATCTGTCTGTGGGTCTTTGTGCTCTTGCAATTCGGTCAGTCGCTGATGCCGTTTGCTTTTCGCACGCAGCGCAAAGGTTAAAGGCTGTGATCTCTATCGAATCACTGTGTTGCATGTTCGGCGACTTCGCGCTGAGAGACATCTCTTTGCAAATCGAGAAGGGAAGCTACTGGGTCATCCTCGGGCCAAGTGGCTGCGGAAAGTCTGTCTTGCTGCAGACTATTGCCGGCTTCTTTTCACCAACCAAAGGACGAATTCGGGTTAGCGGTAGTGATATTACGAAGTCGCCGCCCGAGCGACGAAAGATGGGGCTGGTCTTCCAGCAGTCTGCGTTGTTTCCTCACAAGTCGGTGCGCGAGAACATCGCCTACGGTTTACGGGCGCGGAAGATACCGGCAGAGGCCGTCGCTCGTAAGGTCGATCAATTGGTGGAACGCCTCGGGCTTGGCGCGATTCTCGCTAGGCCGGTCGCCACGCTAAGCGGTGGCGAGGCACAGCGAATCGCGGTGGCACGCGCTTTGGCTATCGAACCGGATCTGCTCCTACTCGACGAGCCCATGAGTGCGCTCGACCACAATACCCGCCTTGAGCTGCAGGTCGAGCTGGCGCGGTTGCACAAGGAACTGGGTCTGACCACGTTGCACGTAACCCATAGCCGCGAAGAGGCAGCGGCCCTGGGCGACCACGTGGCTGTCATGCTTGGAGGGCGGATCGTCCAGCGTGGGACCACCGCGGAGGTTGCGACGCGGCCCCGATGTCCGTTCGTGGCCCGCTTTTTAGGACTCGACTTGTCGGCTATAGCCGCACCGCCGGTGTGCGCCGCCGGCTGCGCAGAAAAGCCGGGCCAATGCAGCGCCGAGGATGCAAGCTAAAGCACCATGCAACCCGAGCGCTCACCTCTCGGAAAGGTCTTCAATACGCCCTTTCTTTCCCTCGACGGCACGAGCGTGGAGATGGCGACGCTGCTGTTTCTTTTCTTGGTGGTGGTCGTCATCAGTCATGTCACTCGCCATCGCCAATGGATCCGGCGTGGCATTCAAGCTCTGTCGTTCGTCGTGTTCTTCTACGTCGTCTATTCGTGCCTTGGCGTGTTTGGCATGATCCGCAACGGCCTGTACGGCCTGACCTTGGTTGGTTCCGCGTACAGCGAATCGTTCTATTGGTTGGCTCTTCCCATCGTGATCATCGCGGTGACGCTGCTTCACGGCCCGGTCTTTTGCGGCTGGATTTGCCCAACCGGCAGTCTGCAGGACATTTCCGGATGGATTCGCAAACGTCTGCCACGCCTATCGCGCGCTCTTTCGCGCAAGCAAGTGCTGGCGCTCGTGGCCGCCAGCGCAGGTTTCATTACGTTGCTCATTTGGCTTGGCGCAAAGAAGAAGCTCTTCATCGAGGATTCCAGCCTGCACTGGGCAGCGATGCTGCTGTTGCTGTGTTGTTTGGTCCTGGCCGGCGTTATCGACGACATTTCGACAAGGCGCTTGCGCTGGCTCAGCCTGGCCGCCATTTTCACGACCGCGGTTTCGCACATGGTGGTGACCTCGCCCGTGCATTTCGCTTTTACCTCGCGCGACGATCCGGCCTCGGCGCTAACCACTCTGGTCATCCTTGTGGCGGGGACGTTTGTCGCTCGCTCGTGGTGTCGCTACCTCTGCCCATGGGGACAATTCGTGGGCTCCCTGCACAAGTTCTCCCGTTTGCGCATCTTGCTCGACGCCGGCAAGTGCAACCAATGCGGCGTCTGCGACAACCATTGCGACGTCGCGGCCATCGAAAAGGGCGTCATTCGCACGGACCATTGCCAGTTCTGTCACGCATGCGTCGATCACTGCGCGAACTCGGCTCTAACGATCGTCGACGTTTGGGCGATCCGAAGCGCGAAGCAAGAAGAAGCACGTCTGCCGGCGTCCACCGAGGGACCGACGGCATGAAGTGGGCACCGGCCCTGCTCGCACTCGCGGTGGTCCTGTGTGGTCCGCTCCCGACGGTCGCGGCCGACTGCACGATCTGGTCGCAAAGCCGCTGCGATGCTCAGAACCAGGCTGCTATCGAATTGCGCCCGGACAAGACGGACAAGACCGATAAGACCGACAAATCGGTTGCTCCGCGAGCCTGGACGTTCGACGGGAGCGGCCGCGTCTGGGGGTACGAGCCAGGCCTCACGGTCTGGTCGTCGCCAGCGCTCGGCGAGGCGGACGGCCAGCCCTTGCTCGTGGCTGGCAACTACGACCACACCGTCTATGCCCTCAGCGCCGCCACCGGTGACGTCCTGTGGAAATTCACCACCGGCGGGCCGGTCTATTCTGCGCCGGTCTTTTTTCGCGATGGCGGTCGGCAGCTTTTGATCGCGGCATCGAACGACCGCATCGTGTACGCCATCGACCCAGCCCTTGGCCGGCAAGTGTGGGTGCACGCCGTTGCGGACTTTCGGCCGACCCTGGGCGGCGCCCGACTGGCTGCTCCCTGCGTTGGCGGAACCGCCGATCAAGATAAGCAAGACAACGCCGTTTTTGTGCCGTATTGGATCTGGGACCGGTCGCTCGCGAGCAACATGCAAAGCGCCGGCATCGTGGCTCTGTCCACGGACGATGGCCGGCCACTGTGGCGAACCGAGCTGGGCGACGGCGAGCTCACGGCGGCGATCTTCGTTCGGCTGCAGGGCAGGGGAGTGCTGTTCTTAGGCTCGTCGAGTGGCAACGTGTTTGCGGTCGCCGCTGCTGACGGACGAGTTCTGTGGAAGAAGGCCGAGCTCGACTGCGTTCGCAATCCGCCGGCCTTTCTCGCAACCGAGCAGGGGCCGCTGCTGGTGACTGGCTCGAAGTTCGGCACAGTTCGCGGCCTCGACGCCGCATCGGGAGCCGAGCGTTGGCAGTTTCGCACCGGCGATCGGATCACGGGCTCACCGGCCGTTTGGTCTGGAAAACGCCCGCGCATCTTTGTCGGCTCGTACGACCGAAGCCTTTACGCCCTGGACGTGGGCGGCGGATCGCTATGGCACCAGACGTTTCGAGGCGGCATTTATTCGTCGGCCGCGATTTTTGGCGATGGCAGCGCTGACGGCGCGCTGGTGTTGACCCAGGCTTGGGACCACATGCTTCACGTGAATCAGGGTGACGATGGCCGCGCCGTCTTTTCCGCCTTCACCGGCCGACCGCTGTGGAACGTGGGCGGCATGGACGACAGCAATTGGTCGTCTCCAGCCGTCGGGCGCATCGCGGGCCATGCCATGGCGTTCGTCGGTAGCTACGACGGCCTCATGCGCGCGTTTCCGCTGGACGCCGATCAACGCTCGGCACCCGAGCTTCGCTCGAATCTCGGGTTCTGGCTTTCGTTTCCGCTTTTTCTCGGACCGGTGGCCGCCCTGGCCATCTTTCTCACGCGGCGCGATCGTAGGCGGTCTTTGTCTCAACGGAAGTAATATTACTTGCGCCGGCGAAATATCAGCCAAGCCGCCACGACGAATAGCGGGACGCACGCGTAGACCAGGTAGAACCAGCGGGACGGGGCAGGACGAACGCTACCCTTCGCCAAGCGGATCATGCCGCGGTCCTCGGGGGTTTCGATGTTCCGCGTATCGACTTTGAGGTCGGTCTCACCCAGCTTGGTTCCGTTCCCCGCAATCGAAAGAAAGACACGGTACTCACCCTCGGGTACGTTGGGGTTGCGGATCATCGTAAGGACCATGTCGGCGTTTTGTCCGGGCAGCAGCTCGGCTACCGATGGCGGTGTCGTATCGAGATCGCACGCCGGGCTTCGGGCGGTGAGTGCCAGGTTGACGATAGGATCGGTCGAGACGTTGGTCAGGGTGATGGGCATCTGCCCGATGATTCCACGCAACCGCCCCAGCATGACGCTGTGGATGGAAAGACCGACCGGCTCCAGAGTCTCTATTCCCGCTATCTCCATCGGTGTACGGCCCCTTGGGTTGCGGATGCGCAGGTCGGCCTTGTATTCCACCAACGCCTTGGCCACCAATCCGTGCCGAGCCGTGTGCAGCGGCGTTTGCCCTTTGGTCGTGAGAGCGTTGACGTCGGCGCCGCCTTCCACCAGCACGCGTATCACTTTGTCGTTGGCCGCCAGGTGGATGGGCCGCAAGCCCGAAGCATTGAAGATGTCGCTGCGGGCGCCACGGCGAAGCAAAAGCCCAGCTAATTCGGCATGCGCAAGCATCGCAGCGAAGTGCAGCGGCGTCATATCACCGACGGCGAGCGCATTCGGATCGGCGCCGTGATCGAGCAACACCGCCGCGATAGCGACGTTCCCTTTGGCAGCCGCCTCATGAAGTGGCGTCCTCCCGCGGCTATCCCGGCCGTCGACGACGTCGCCTGACTCAAGTCGCCGCCTCACAGTTGTCGCGTCGCCCTCGGCCACCGCGCGATGCAACTCCAACGCAGCGGGAGACGCATCCATGGTCATCGCACCGTTTTCTGCGCGAACAGCCGAGACCGACCCCGCGCAGACCACAGCCGCGTACATGGCAAGAAGTTTGGGCATTCCAGAGCTCTTTGGTGGCATTGTGGTGTTACACTGACAACTCTTGTACGCGATGGACAATTGTCAACTGTACATCGCTTTGCTTCAAAACAGGTTGGCCATCTTGGTGCCTGCCGTACTTGCGGTCGACAAAGGAAGTACCCCATGAAACGATGCAAAGGCTTTCTCTTCATCTCCATGGCCATCGCCCTTGCGTCTGCCACTCTGTCGGCGCCGGCCGAGGCGCACTGGTGCGACGATCTGTGGGCCTCGAGTTACAACATCGTGGTTCGGCCGGAGAGCGACACCGTGACGGGTGGCTCGATGAACGTGTATGTCCAGAACAACATGGGCTACCAGCTCATCAATTTCAAGCTGACGGCTTCGGCAGGCAGCGCGGCCTTGACCGTGACGGCACCTACGTTGAAAGTCGCGAACACACTTCTTCCCGGCCAAAAGGCCATCTGGAAGATTTCGGGCAATGGCTTCACGAAGATTGAAGATGTCGCCTTCTCGGTGTCCTTCGGCAACGCCGGCCAGACCAATTGCTATCCGACCAAGAGCGCAAAGGCTGTCATGGTGGTGAAAACCGACGGAACGCTGTACCCCGCGCCTCCAGCGCTGCCGGGGCTCGATTCTCCGGCAAGTCCCAGTGGCTGCGTCGGGGGGCTGGACCAAGCTCGCTCGTTGCAGTACCAGGCCATGGCCGACTTCGAAGACGCGAACGCTGGCCTCGACAAGTTGATGACGCTCTATTGTGCGGGCCGCGGATCGTTCGGCAGCACCGACGGTGTGAGCATGGCTAATTGCAAGGACAACTCGAGCACGACGTGCCCGACGAGCAAGCCCGCCGCGAAGACAGGCTCGAAATACGACTACATGCACCTGTGGGCTGCGGGCGAGCTTGCGGCTCGTAAGTCCGTCCTGGGCACGACTCGCATCGCGACGTTGCGGCAGCGCCTCCGCTGCGGCGTGAATGACGGCGACGTTGGCTTCGGCGGCTATGCGCTCTTCATGCTCGGCTATCTCGGCGAAGACGCGGATGCTCGGACCTTTATTCAGTCCCAAATCTCGGGTACCGGCGACATGGCCGCCATTGCCAAGGCGGCCCTTCTCCTTATGGGCAGCGCCGCTGATATGACCACCTACAAGGCCGATGTTCAGGCTGGCCTCAAATCGTCCTCGACTTTCGTCGCGGCGGCTTGCGCGGCGGCGCTTGGCATCGCTGCCAAGGACGATACCGCAGTTACCGGAACGCTGATTCCGCTCGTGAAATGGAACGAGCCCGACACCGCTCAAGAGGATGGGCAAGGGCTCTACGCTGGCCATCTGCTCGCGCTTGTCGCCTGGGATCGTCGGCAGTGGGCTGCCAACGGCGGTGACAAAGGCGCGATTACGTTCTATGGCGACGTCGCCACGGGAACGGGCGGAGTAACGGGAACGGGAGGCGCGACCATCGGCGCGGGCGGCGCGGTGGCTTCGGGCGGTACTACCGGCGGTGGCGGCAACCGAGACGCAAGCCCCGTCAGTGACGCCAAGGCAGGCGGGGATGCTTCGGCCAATGGCGGTGCGGTCAGCTCGGGAGGCAATGGCAATGCTGGCGCCAGCGGCGCCGCCGGTGCGGGAGGTGTCGTCGCATCGGGTGGCTCCGTGACCACCGGCGGTGGCGATAAGGGCTCGGGCGGAGGCATTGGCGGCAAGTCAGCCAACTCGTCCGGCAATGGCGGCGATTCTGGCTCCGGCAGCTCGACCGCTGGTGGCGCCAGCGGCAAGACGAGCACCTCCAGCGGCTGCAGCTTCGCTCTCGGCGGGAGGACACCATCTGCGCCGGCGGCCTTGCTGCTGCTAGCTGTGGTGGGCTTGGCGACCCGAAGGCGGCGGTCGTAATCGCGCGCGAAACGGCGGCTCGCGCCTGCATGCGGGCGGCCGCCGCCTCTTTTCCTGTCCGCAACTCTTGACTTGTGCCCCGGCGGCACGGCATACATTCGCCCTCAGATTGATTTTGCGCCCGTAGCTCAACTGGATAGAGCACCGGCCTACGAAGCCGGGGGTTACATGTTCAAGTCATGTCGGGCGCACAGTAAGAATTCGCTCGTCCGCGCGTAAGTTTTTGCGGCCTCAGGGCACTCTAGGAAGGTGCTCTCCACCTGCTGCCTTCCGATGCTTGTTCGGTCCGCCTGGCCGCGTTGCGGCGCCTCCGGCGTTGCGCGATCAACCGATCGGCGACGTGACTCTGCCATCAACGTCGCGGTTGTTATGCAACTTCCGTTGGGTACGACGTGATTTCAGGCGGTTGCGATGGCATCAAGGTTGCTTCGGCCAGTCCTGAACAGGAGGATCTCATGAATGCCATCGCTTCTATCCGCACCGACAGTGCCCTTCAGCGGGATGTCAGCTTTCACCCCGCCCTGAGCGCGCTTCGCAATTCGGCCTGGTTCGCTGCCTTTCCGGCGAATGCCTTGGCATCCCTGTCCATGTCGGCATCCCTCTGCTCGTACAGTGCCCGGCAGCAGGTTGTCCTCGAAGGCCGCTGGGTTGGCGCCGCTATTCTCGTCGTGAAGGGAAGTCTGCGGGCCGTGAGGCGCACCGACAACGCTCGCGAGCTGACTCTCGAGACCTTCCGATCCGGGGATTTCATCGCAGATGCGGTGCTCTTGCCCGACCCAGGCAGCTCGGGTGACGGATTGGTCGCTGCCGAAACCAGCCTTTTGCTTTTCGTGCCCCGTGATGAATTTCTGAGTGCCCTGTCAACTCTTCCACAGGTGGCACTGTCACTCATCCGCGATCTCGAGCGGCGCCTTAGCCGCGTGAAGCTTCTGGCGTCGGGCCTGGCGACCGCGGACGTCGAAAATCGGCTCTATCGCTTGCTTTACAATTTGGCACGCGACGAGGGGCAGGCCGCGGTAGAGGGCACGGTCATCGCGCGATCTCCGACCCAGCAAGATCTGGCCAGCCGTATCGGCGCCTGCCGTGAAACCGTTTCCCGGATTGTGGCGGACTTGGCCCGGCAGCAGGTCTTGTCGCTGGAGGGGCGCAAGCTGACCCTCGGGCCGCGGTTCTTTGAAATCGCCAAATCGGCTGGAATTTCCTGACGAAAGGACGATGGACCGTTTCGCGCTGGACGCATTGGTAAATTGACGCGCTAGCCAGCAAGTGTGAAAATACGCCCCAACCTTGCGGTCCCTTCACGCTGATAGCTATCTTCGCTGGTTCGCGTCGGCAATCGGATCTAGAACCGGGGCTCCTCCCCGATGACCGAATCTGCCGCAACACCGACCGACGAGAGCTCGAGCCCATCCACGACGCCGGATCGCGGCTCTCGTGCTCTCGCCACGCTTGGGCGCCTGTTTTCACCTGTCACCGGGGCAGTTGGAACCTTCGGCGAGCATGTCCTTCTGCTGTCGCAGGCCGTGGCGTGGCTATTCCGCCGGCCGTTTCGAGCTCGCCTGTTCTTCGATCAGATGGAGTTCGTGGGTGTCGGGTCCCTGCCAATCATCATGCTGG
>ODAK010001537.1_pt1 | contig 25014 bp, 23 predicted proteins | sample 1539591 | NCBI WGS metagenome assembly ODAK01 (sample SAMEA3539303, study PRJEB22396) | soil metagenome | biome: tundra; feature: field; material: soil | place: USA | collected 2010-05 | depth 0.15 m | reverse complement strand
GCGAGCCGAGGCCGAAGATGCACGACACGCTGGCCACGATCAGCACGTCACGGCGAGCGAACAGCGCCGCCGTGGCCGCATGGCGCAGGCGGTCGATCTCCTGGTTGATCGCCGAGTCCTTCTCGATGTACAGATCCTTGCTGGGGACGTAGGCCTCGGGCTGGTAGTAGTCGTAGTAGGAGACGAAGTACTCGACCGAGTTGCGCGGGAAGTAGGTCCGGAACTCGTTGCACAGCTGGGCCGCGAGGGTCTTGTTGTGGGCGATCACCAGCGCCGGCTTCTGGACCGCCTCGACCGTGGCGGCCATCGTCATGGTCTTGCCGGTGCCGGTGGCGCCGAGCAGCGTCATATAGCGCTCGCCGGCCTGGATCCCCTGGGCCAACGACTCGATCGCGCCGGGCTGATCGGCGGTCGGCCGGAAGGCTGAGTCGAGCTCGAACTTGGGCATCGCGTAACTCTTGAGCCTAGTGCGTTCCCGAAGCTACCCGTAGCCGAGCTGGGAGGCGTAGGTGCTGCGGTACGCCGTTCGCGCGGCGAGCACCCGCTCGACGTAGGCCCGCGTCTCGGGGAACGGGATGTCGCTGATCTGCAGCGACCGGCCGCGCTCCCGGGCCGCAGCCACCCAGCGGTTGACGTTGGCCTCGCCGCCGTTATATGCGGCGAGCGCGAGCGTCGTGTCACCGCCGTACTCGTCGAGCAGGTAGCGCAGGTAATAGCTGCCGTAGGCGATGTTGACCTGGGGCGTCGCCAGGTCTGCGGTGGTGAACGTGGTGGCGCCCGAGCGGTGGGCGAGGTACTCGGCCGTCTGGGGCAGGATCTGCATCAGACCCTCGGCGCCGGCCGACGACGTGCGCGGATCGAACTTCGTCTCAGCGTAGATGACCGCCGCGATCAGCGCGGGATCAAGGTGCTTGGCGGCCGCCTGCTGGCGGATCACGTCCTGGTAGCGCAGGGGCAGGCCGAGATCGTTGACCGCCTTGCGCGCGAGCGGTAGCGCCAGTACCACCGCGATGACCAGCAGCGCCGCCGCGATGACGCTCAACGCGGTTCGGCGCCGGCGCGCCGCGGCCTGGCGCTGGTGCGCCGCGGACGGGCCCCGCGTAGCCGGGCGGCTAGCCTGCGCTGTCGCCGGGGGCGGACTCATCACGACAGCATGTCAAGGATCGCCGACAGCTTGGACTCCAGTTCCGCCACCGTGCCGTCGTTGACCACCGCGTAGGTCGCGCGGCGCGCCTTCTCCGCCTGGGGGAGCTGCCGCGCCGACCGCTCTGTCAGAGCCTGGTGCGCACGCCCGGCGGCACGCTGCCCACGCAGCTGCTCGTCGGTGATCACCGCGATCGTCGCGTCGAAGCCCATCTCCATCCCCGCCTCGAACAGCAACGGCACCTCCACCACCACCGCTCGCGGCGGGGGCGAGCAATCCTCAAGCTGCCGACGCCACGCCACGATCCGGGCGCCGACGCGTGGCCAGAACATCTCCTCCAACCAGGCGCGGTCCTGTGGGTTGGCAAACGCGCGCTGCGCCACGGCCGAGCGATCAATCTCGCCTGATCGCAGCACCTCCGGTCCGAACCGCTGCACGACCAGGTCGCGGACCTCGTCGGTCTCGTAGAGCTCGTGCACCACCGCGTCGGTGGACAGGGTGGCCGCGCCGAGCCGCTGCAGGGCCGCCAGCGCGGTCGACTTACCGGCGCCGAGGCCCCCCGTGAGCCCGATGAAACCGCTCACGCCGAGGCCGGCTCAGGCGGATGGCTCTTTGGGCAGCGACTCGGTCGTTTCAGCGCTGGCGGACGGCGGCGTGGCGTCGGGGCCGGGCTCGGGAGCAGTCTCGGGCGTGGCGATGACCACCGGCCCGCTCGGGGCCTCGGGCTCAGCCACGGCCAGGGCCTCAGGCTCGGGCTCAGCCTCAGGCTCGGGCTCAGCCACAGCCTCAGGCTCAGCCACAGCCTCAGCCACAGCCTCAGCCACAGCCTCAGCCACAGCCTCAGCCACGGCCACGGCCTCAGCCTCAGGCTCAGCCACGGCCAGGGCCTCGGGCTCAGCCACAGCCACAGCCTCGGGCTCAGCCACGGCCTCGGCCTCGGTGAACTCCGCGGAATCGCCGCCAGGCGATTCCGCAACCGAATTGCCGCCAGGCAATTCGGCCGATTCGGCCGATTCGGCGAACACGTCCTCGGACAGGCCGAGCTCGGGCATGTCGTCGAGATCGCCGGCGTCAGATTCGGTCGGAGGTTCGATCGGGCGGACCGGCAGGATCTGACCCTCGACGCGCTTGATCGACAGCGACAGCCGCCGGCGCTCAGAATCGATCTCCAGGATCTTGACGCGCACCGGATCGCCCGGCTGGATGATCTCCCGCGGGTTCTCGACGTGATGCTGGGCGAGCTCTGAGATGTGCACGAGCCCCTCCACGCCGTCGAGGATCTCCACGAACGCGCCGAACGTGACCACCTTGGTGACGGTGCCCTTGAGCTCGTCGCCGATGTTGTAGGTGTCCACGACCCGCTGCCAGGGATCCTCCTGGGTTTGCTTGAGACCCAGCGAGATGCGCTGGCGCTGGCGGTCGATATCGAGCACCTTGACGCTGACCGTGTCGCCGATCGCCAGGATCTCCGACGGATGGTTGACGTGCGACCAGGAGAGCTCGGAGATGTGGATCAGGCCGTCGATCCCGTCGAGGTCGACGAACGCGCCGAAGTCGACGATGTTGGAGATCGTGCCCTCGACGACCTGTCCCGGCTGGAGCCGGTCCAGGATCCGCTCGCGATCCTCCTTGCGCTGCTCCTCCAGCACCGCCCGGCGCGACAGGACGACGTTGTTACGTGACCGGTTGAGCTCGATCACCTTGCACTCGATCGCCGTGCCCATGTACTCGTCGAGATTGGGGACGCGGCGGATGTCGACCAGCGATGCCGGCAGGAAGCCGCGCACGCCGAGGTCGATGATCAGGCCCCCCTTGACCACCTCGATCACGGCGCCCTCGACGGGCTCGCCGGATTCCGCGGCGGCTTCGATTCGCCGCCAGGCCTTCTCGAACCGGGCGCGCTTCTTGGACAGGATCAGGCGGCCGTCCTGATCCTCCTTGGTGAGGACGAGCGCATCGACCTCTTCGCCGAGCTGGACCTCATCGCTGGGATCCACGGACTTGCGGATCGACAGCTCGTTGGCGGGAATGACCCCTTCGGACTTGTATCCGATGTCGACCAGCACCTCGTCCTTGTCGATGCGAACGACGTGACCGGTGACGACATCGCCCTCCGCGAAGGGGTGCAGAGTGGCGTCGTAGTTGGGGACGATACGACCATCGATCTCAAGCAGCAGGCCGTCGGATCCTTCGACGATCTTGGCGTTGGACTGATCGGTGTCGGGCGTCAGGGTTGAAGTGAAGGACATTGGTATGCGCAGGATAGCCGCACTTTGCTGGATAGTGCTGTACGTGCGCTCGTACCGGCGGTCCACCGGCCGTCCGTATCATCAGCCGCTGATGCCACAGCGAGCGACCAAGCGCGGCCAGGCGCGAACCCCGCTGCGGCGAGATTGCGACGTATTGATCTGCGGGGCTAGCTTCGCCGGTCTGGCCGTCGCCCGGGAACTGGCCGGCAGCGGTGCCGACGTGCTGGTGATCGACCGCTACGAGATCGGCGAGCGCCAGACCTCGGCCTGCGGGATTCCCACCGCCTGGCTGACTGCGCTGGGGCTGCAGGAGGCGATGCAGCAGACCTTCGGCGAGCTTGTGATCCACAGCCCGCACGCGACCGTCCGCTTCGACCTCCCGTGGACGTTCTCGACGTTCGATTACCGGGCCCTGTGCGGCCTGCTGGCCGAGCCGGAAGAGTTCGAGTTCGAGACCGCGAAGGTGGATCACCGCCAGGGTGACGTCGTCCACACCGACCGCGGCGAGATCCGCGCGCCGCTGATCGTCGACGCCCTCGGCTGGCGCCGGGTGCTCGGCCCCGGCGACAACGTGCAGCCGCCCGATGCACTGCTCTCCCGCGGGCTGGAGGTGCACCCATTCGGCTCCGGGACCGACCTGGAGATCTGGATCGACCGCTCCTACGTGCCGGCGGGTTACGGATGGAGCTTCCCCGCCGGCGGCGAGCTCCGGATCGGGGTCGGCTCGTTCGATCCGCGGTTTCACGTGCGCGAGCCGACCGTCAGGCTCGCGCGCGACCTCGGCGCCGACACGGTGCGATACCAGGGCAACTGGATTCCCCATGCCCTACGCGCGGCCACCGAGGACGCCACGTTCTTCACCGGCGACTCGGCAGGCCATTGCCTGCCGCTGACCGCCGAGGGAATTCGCACCGCGCTGCATTTCGGACTCGCCTGCGGTCAGGAGCTGCGACGGGTGATCGAGGGCGAGCAGACCCGCGAGCAGGCGCTGGCCCGCTATCACCAGTTCTCGGCCGGGCACGAGCTGGCGTTCCGGTGGCTGCTGCGCGTGCAGCGGATGATCCCCCGCGTGGCGCCGCGGGCGCTCGGGCTGGGACTGCAGGCGATGTCGGCCAAGCGGTTCGTCGACTGGTCCTTCGGGCACTACCTGGCGATCGCGCCGCCCCCGCCGGTCCACCGTCATAGCCCTCGTCTTGCGACCGCGATCGCCGGCTGAAACGCGTCGGGTCCGCCGGCCGGGGGCGCGGACAACGCTGGCGGCGGTCGCCGCCACGGCGAGCGTGCTGGCGGGGTGCGGCTCGGGCTCGGGTACGAGCACGAGCAGCTCCAGCGACGGGCGCGCCGCGTTGGTCGCCGCAGCCAACCGGATCTGTCGGCAGGAGAGCCGGCGACTGTCCCGGTATCCGATCAGGAAGACGGCCGAGATCGTCAGCAACGGGCCCAAGCAGATCGCCGCCGAGCAGGCGGCCGAGGCGCAGCTCACCGCGCTGAAGCCGCCCGCGGGCCTGCGCGCGGACTGGCACGTGCTTCTGACGGGCCTCGATCAGGCCACGGCCGACTACCGCCGGCTGGTGGCCGACGTTCGCTCGCACGATTACCGCGGAGCTCAGAAGACGTCCTCGGCCGGGCACGCCGCGGTGCTGCGCGCCCATGCGGCGGCGGCCAGGAACGGGATCAACGACTGCAGCAAGATCTAGCGCTGGATCAGGCGCCGGGACGAGGCTCCCGCCCAACGGACGCCATCACCCCCGGCAGCGACCGCCGGATCACTTGGCCGCGAGCCAGTCCAGTCCGATCCCGGCCTCGACCGCGAGCGGCGGATCGAGCTCGTAGGCGTCGCGCATCCGCGAGCACGCGATCTCCTTGACCTCCTCGGCCTCCTCCGCCGGCCCCTCGAACAGCAGCTCGTCGTGGATCTGGAGCACCAGCCGGGAGCGCAGCCCGGCGTCGGCCAGCGCGCTGTCACAGTGGACCATCGCCACCTTCATGATGTCAGCCGCGGTGCCCTGGATGACCATGTTGACCGCGAAGCGCTCGCCCTGCTTGCGCATCTCCCAGCGCCGGGCCCGCAGCTCGGGCACCTGGCGGCGGCGGCCGAACAGCGTCGAGACGTACCCGTGCTCGGTCCCCTGCTCGATCGTCGCCTCGATGAATCGCCCGACGGCCGGAAAGCCCGCCAGATAACGCTGGATGAACTCGTCCGCCTCGGACTGCGGGATGTCGAGCCGGTCGGCCATCCCGTAGGCCGACAGTCCGTAGACGATCCCGTAGTTGATCATCTTGGCCTTCGAGCGCATGCCCGGATCGATCTGGTCGGGCGTGACCCCGAACACGCGGCAGGCGGTGGCTGTGTGGACGTCTTCGCCGTGGCGAAAGATCTCCTTGAGCACGTCCTCGCCGGCGATGTGGGCCAGCAGCCGCAGCTCCACCTGCGAGTAGTCGGCCGACACGAGCTTGTGCCCGGGCTCGGCCACGAAGCACGCCCTGATCTCCCGCCCCAGCGCCGTCCGGATCGGGATGTTCTGAAGATTAGGATTGTTGGATGACAGCCGCCCGGTGGTCGCGGCCGTCTGGTTGAAGGTGGTGTGCAGCCGGCCGTCGGGGGCGATCAGGGCCGGCAGCGCGTCGAGATAGGTCTGCGCCAGCTTGGTCAGCTCGCGCCAGCGTTCGATCTTGGCGATCACGGGATGCTCGCCGCGGATCGCCTGCAAGACCCTGGCGTCCGTCGAATAGCCGGTCTTGCCGCGGCGCTTGCGCGACAGCCCGAGCTTGCCGAACAGGATCTCCTCCAGCTGCTTGGGCGAGCCGAGCGTGAACTCCTCGCCGCAGAGGATGTAGATCTCCCGTTCGAGCGCGTCCGCCTCGGCCTTCACGCGCCCTGAGATCTCGCTCAGGCGGTCGGTGTCGAGCTTGCAGCCCGCCTGCTCCATCTTGCGCAGCACGCGCACGGTCGGGAGCTCAACGTCGTTGAGCAGATCGGTCAAGCCGCGGCCGCGGATCTCCTCGCGCTGCCAGGCGGCCAGCGCATCGATCAGCAGCGCGTCCGCGGCGGTCTCGTCGTCTGACTCGGCGGCCAGCCCCCGTTCCTCGCACAGCTCGCGGAACGGGTAGGCGCGCCGGGCGGGCTCCAGCAGGTAGGCGGCCACCTCGGTGTCGTGCGCCAGGTTGGCGGGCACCTCGCCCAACGACTTGGCGTCGTGGGCGATCACCGGACGCCGGCCGAGCGCCGCCACCAGCGCCTCGGAACTCGGGCAGGCCCCGACCAGCACGTCGGCGCTGCCATTGGCGTGGAGTCCGAAGTGCCAGCTGTCGTCGGCGGCGAACAGGGCGTCGTCGGGCTTCTGCGGCGCCCGGACCGCGATCGCCAGCTCGGCCTGCGAGAGCCGGGCGAGGTCGGCCAGCGAAACCGTGCGCAGGCGGGCGCTCAGCGCCCGCTCGGCCGCGGGCGCCGGCGCCGCCGCGTCGGCGGAGCCGAGCGCCTCCTCCAGTCGGCGCAGCGGGTCACGCAGCTCGAACTCGCGGAACACCTCGCGCAGCCGTGAGCGGTCCGGGGGGGCGGCGACAAACTCGGCCACGTCGAGGTCGAGCGGGATGTCGCGCTTGGCCGTGGCCAGCTGCTTGGAGATGCGGGCCGCGTCGGCGTGCTCGGTCAGGTTCTGCTTGCGCTTGGCACCGCTGATCTCGTCGATGTGATCGAGCACCGCCTCCAGCGAACCGAAGCGCTGCAGCAAGTCTGAGGCGGTCTTGTCGCCGATGCCCGGGACGCCGGGGATGTTGTCGCTGGTGTCCCCTTTCAGGCCGATGAAGTCGGGGACCAGTTCGGGCGGGATCCCGTAGCGATCGATCACCCCCTGGCGGTCGTAGACGCGGGTGTCGGTGATCCCGCGGGAGGTGGTCATGATCTGCACGCCATCGTCGACCAGCTGGTAGGCGTCACGGTCGCCGGTGACGACCATCACCGCAATCTTGGGGTCGGCCGACTTGGCGCGCTCGGCGATCGAGGCGATCACGTCGTCGGCCTCGTAGCCCTGCACGGCGAGGTTGCGGTAGCCGAACGCGGACACCAGCGGCTCCAGATGGGGCCACTGCTCCCTGAGCAGGTCGGGTCGACTCGAGCGCTGCGCCTTGTACTCGGTGTACAGCTCCTTGCGCCCGGAAGAGCCGGCGTCCCAGACGACCACGGTCGCCTTCGGTCCGTAGTCGGTCAGGATCTTGACCAGCATCGAAGCGAACCCGAAGATCGCGTTGGTGGGCACGCCGGTGGAGGTGGCGATCGATTCGGGCAGCGCAAAGAAGGCGCGGTAGGCCAGGCTGTTGCCATCGATCAGGAAAAGCTCGTCAGCCATCGATCTGAGGCTATCTGGCGCTCCGGAGCAGTCGCACTCAGACCGGCCCCACGCGGCCGCGCCGCGCCATAAGATCCATGCATGGCCACCACACCAAGCGCTCAATACAGCCTCACGCTCCGAGTCGAGATCGACCACCGGCCGGGCATGCTCGGCAAGGTGGCCAGCGCGATCGGAGACGCCGGCGGCACGATCGGCGCGGTCGACCTGGTGCAGGTCGATGGACAGCTCACGATCCGCGACATCACCGTCGAGACGAGTCACGCCGCCGACTGGCCACGACTGACCGACGCGGTCAACGCGGTGCCCGGCGCGCACGTGCTCGATACCACTGACCGGACGTTCATGCTGCACATCGGCGGCAAGATCGAGCTGCACAACAAGAGCCCGCTCAAGACCCGCGACGACCTCTCGATGGCCTACACGCCGGGGGTGGCCCGCGTCTGCAGCGCGATCCACGACGATCCCGACAAGGCGTTTCAGTACACGATCAAGCGCAACGCCGTCGCCGTCGTGTCCGACGGGACGGCGGTCCTCGGGCTGGGCGACATCGGACCCCGCGCGGCGATGCCGGTGATGGAGGGCAAGGCGATGCTGTTCAAGGAGTTCGCCGGCGTCGACGCCTTCCCGATCTGTCTGGACACCAAGGATCCCGACGAGATCGTCGCGACGATCAAGGCGATCTCCCCCACCTTCGGCGGGATCAACCTGGAGGACATCTCGGCCCCGCGCTGCTTCGAGATCGAGCAACGGCTGAAGACCGAGCTCGACATCCCCGTGTTCCACGACGATCAGCACGGCACGGCCGTGGTCGTCCTGGCCGCGCTGCTCAACGCGATGACCCTGACCGGACAGCGGATCGAGGACATCGGCACGGTGATCGTCGGACTCGGCGCGGCGGGCATCGCAGTCGCCAACATCCTGATGGCCGCGGGCGCGAGGAACATCATCGGCTGCGACTCCCGCGGTTCCCTGCACACCGAGCGAGCCGACTACCTCGACGGCAGCATGCATCCGGTCAAGCGCGCGCTCGCGCAGGCCACCAACCTCGACCATCGCACCGGTGGGCCGGCGGACGTGCTGGAGGGCACCGACCTGCTGATCGGACTCAGCGGCGCACGCGTGCTGCCGGCCGAGGCGCTGGCGAAGATGAACCCCGACCCGATCGTGTTCGCGATGGCCAACCCGGATCCCGAGGTGTCGCCCGAAGAGGCCGCGCGCTACGTGCGGATCCTGGCCACCGGCCGCTCGGACTATCCCAACCAGATCAACAACGTGCTCTGCTTCCCTGGCATCTTCCGCGGCGCCCTCGACGTCCGCGCCACCGAGATCACCGAGCGCATGAAGATGGCGGCCGCCCGCGCGATTGCCGACATCGTCTCCACCGACGAACTGCGCGAGGACTACATCATCCCGTCGGTGTTCAACCGTGAGGTCGTCGGCGCGGTCGCTGCGGCCGTCGCCGACGAGGCGCGTGAGAGCGGCACCGCCGAGGCCGGCGCCCAGATGGGATTCGCGGCCGGCGAGGAGATGCGGATGCTGCCCGGGCGCTGACGGCGCCGGGCGCCAGGCTGACCGCGAACGACCTGACCGAACCCCGGCGCACCGCCGCGCGTGCGGTCAGTTTCGGCCCGCGCCGCCGCGCCGCCCGCGGCGCGGGATCGGTCCCTCGACCTTCCAGCGCGAGCCGGGCCTGCCCGGCAACAGCACCACGATCAGCAGGCCGACGACGGTCAGCAACAGCCCTAAGGTGAGGCCCAGGCGCTCGCCGTAGCCCTTGCGCTCGGCCATCCAAGCGCCGATCGCCGCCGACAGCAGCCACGCGAACAGGAGGTAGAGCGCCTTGGCGCCGATCAGGCCGAAGATCAGCACTAAGTCCCCAGGTAGGCCCGCTGGACTTCCGGATCGTCGCGCAGCGCCGCCGAGTCGTTGGCCAGCACGACGCGGCCGGTCTCGAGCACGTAACCGCGCCTGGCGATGTCGAGCGCGTAGTTGGCGTTCTGCTCGACGAGCAGGATCGCGACGCCGGAGCGGTTGATCTCGCCGATCGTCTCGTAGATCCGCTGGACGAGGATCGGCGCGATCCCCATCGAGGGCTCGTCGAGCATCAACAGGCGCGGCCGGGCCATCAGAGCGCGGCCGATCGCCAGCATCTGCTGCTCGCCGCCGGACATCGTGCCGGCCCTCTGGCGCTCGCGCTCGCGCAGGCGCGGGAACAGCTCGAACACCTTCTCCAGATCCTCGGCGATGTCGGGGTCGCGGCGGTGGTGGGCGCCGAGGTCGAGGTTCTCGCGCACGGTCATGCGTGGGAAGCAGTGGCGCCCCTCCGGGGCGAGCGCGATCCCGTATCCCACGATCTGATGCGCCTGGACGCGCGTGATGTCCTCGCCGCCGAAGCTGATCTTCCCTGAGCTGGCCGGCGTGAGCCCCGAGATCGAGCGCAGCGTGGTCGACTTGCCGGCCCCGTTCGAGCCGATCAGCGTGACCACCTCGCCCTCCTCGACGGTCAGTGAGACTCCCTTCAGCGCCTCGATCGCCCCGTAGTGGGTGCGGATTTCCTCGACCACCAGCAGCGCCATCAGCGATCGGCTCCTCCGAGTAGCGCTGGCGGCATCAAGATCAGTCCTGCTTCCCGAGGTAGGCCTCGATCACCCGCGGGTCTGAGCGGACCTCTGCGGGCGGGCCCTCGGCGATCTTCTCGCCGTGGTCGAGCACCGTGACGCGCTCAGATACCCCCATCACGACCTTCATGTCGTGCTCGATCAGCAGGATCGTCAGCTGCAGGTCGTCGCGCATCTTGCGCATGAACTCGGTCAGCCGCGCGGACTCCTGCGGGTTCATGCCGGCGGTGGGCTCGTCGAGCAGCAGCAGCTTGGGCTCGGAAGCCAGCGCGCGGGCGATCTCGACCCGCCGCTGATCACCGTAGGAGAGCTGCACGGCCAGCTGCTCGAACGCGCTGGAGCGCAGACCGACGTAGGCGAGCAGCTCGGAGGCCCGATCCCGCACCTCGCGCTCCTCCCGGCGCACCCGCGGCGGCCGGAAGATCGACCCCACCACACCGGCGCGCATACGTGAGTGGCGACCGATCATGACGTTCTCCAGCGCGGTCATCGCGCCGAACAGGCGGATGTTCTGAAACGTCCGCGCGACACCGAGGCCGGTGATCACGTCCGGCCTGGAGCGGCTGATGTTGCGCTCGCCGAACATGATCCGTCCGGCCGTCGGCTTGTACAGGCCGGTGAACATGTTGAACAGCGTCGTCTTGCCCGCGCCGTTGGGCCCGATCAGGGACACGATCGAGTGACGAGGTATGTAGAGCGATACGTCGTTGACTGCGATCAGCCCGCCGAACTCCTTGGTGATCCGCTCGGCGCGGATGACCGCGACCGTTTCTGGCGCGGGTGCGGTCGCCGTCACGGGGTTCCCTCGACGAGCTGGGCGTCCTCGGCGGCGATCTCGGCGGTCAGCTCGAGGCGGCGTCTTCGCTCGGGCAGCAGGCCCTGGGGCCTGAGCACCATCACCATCACGAGCAGGAAGCCGAAGATGCCGAACTCGATCTCGGTCAAGGGGAAGTTGAGGCCCAGCTTCTGGGGCAGGCTGTTGAGCACGTCGGGGATCAGCCAGTTGTTGACGTAACCCAGCAGCAGTCCGCCCAGCACCGCTCCCCAGATCGAGCCCAGACCGCCGATGATGACCATCGCCAGCACGAAGATCGAGAACCCGAACTGGAACTGCCCCGCATTGACCTCGGTGTAGTAGGTGCCGAGGAACGCGCCCGACATCCCGCCGAACATGGCGCCGATCGCGTACGCGAGCAGCTTGGTGCGCACCAGCGGGATCCCCATCGAGACGGCGGCCACCTCGTCCTCGCGCAGCGCCACCCAGGCGCGGCCCAGACGCGAGTCGCGCAGGCGCAGATTGACGAACAGGACCATCAGCATGATCGCCAGGATCAGCCAGTACCACGGCCGCAGGTTGAGCAGGTTGAAGGCGCCCAGGCCGGGGAACGACGGGGCGTCGACCGCGCTGATCCCCAGGTTGCCGGCGGTCAGCGTCTCGCCGCCCCCCAGGGAGACGCTCTGGCCGTTGACCGCCACCACGCCGATGATCTCCCCGAAGGCCAGCGTGACGATCGCGATGTAGTCGCCGCGCAAGCGCAGCGTCGGCAGGCCGATCAGAATGCCCGCCAGCCCGCAGATCGCCGCCGCGGCGAACAGGATCAGGATGAAGTTGAGATGGATGCCCGACTCGGTAGCCGCGACGCCCGAGACGAGCACGTGCACGTGCGCGTTGAAGAAGAAGTCCGATCCGAACCAGCCCAGCGCGTAGGCGCCGAACGCGTAGAACGCGACGTAGCCCAGGTCCAGCAGACCCGCGAAGCCGACCACGATGTTCAGGCCCAGCGACATCACGGCGAAGGCGACGGCGATGATCGTCGCGTTCATGAAGCCGCTGCTCTTGGTGAAGAAGAACGGCAGCACGATCCCGATCACGATCAGGGTCAGCGCCAGCGCGCGCGCCCACCAGGGCGGCAGCCGGTTGCTCACCGCGTCTCGCCACTCGCCCAGCTGCTTGATCAGCTCGCTCATGGGTCTACCTCAGTCGAACTCATCCGGCCTCCCGGGTTTCCTCGCCGAGCAGGCCGCGGGGACGCAGGATCATGATCATGATCAGGTATCCGAACACGACTGCCTCGGTCCACTGAGGTCCCATCCGCGAGTCTGACAGCGCCTGAATCACGCCGATGATCAGGCCGCCCAGGACAGCGCCGCGGACGTTGCCGATCCCGCCCATGACCGCCGCGGTGAAGGCGATCAGGCCGGCTTCGAAGCCTTGGAAGTACCACACGTTGGTCTCGTAGAGCGCGTACACCAATCCGGCCGCCCCGGCCAGCATCCCGCCGAGCAGGAAAGTCAGCGAGATCGTCTGGTTGACGTTGATGCCCATCAGCCGCGCCGCCTCCGGATCCTGCGCCGTGGCGCGCATCGCCCGTCCCGAACGGGTGTTGGTGATGAACCAGGCCAGCCCGAACACGAGCGGGATCATCACCGCCAGCGCGAGGATGTAGCCGCGGACGATCGGCACGCCGGAGATGCTGAACACGGTGGCGCCCTCGTGGATCAGGTCCGGGACGCCGATCGGCGAGCCCCCGTTCCAGAGCAGGCCGACGTTCTGCAGGATGAACGAGAACCCGACGGCGCTGATCAGCGGCGCCAGCTTGGGCGCGCCGCGCAGCGGCCGGTAGGCGACGCGTTCGATCAGCACGTTGAGCGAGCCGCACACGAACATCGACACCAGCAACGTCAGGATCAGGCCGGCGATCAGCCCGATCGGGCCGGTTCCGAGGCCGAGACCGAGCGTGCCCCAGAAGCCCGCCGCCGTGAACGAGCCGATCATGAACACGTCGCCGTGGGCGAAGTTGATCAGCTCGATGATCCCGTACACGAGCGTGTACCCAATCGCGATCAGCGCCCAGATGGCGCCGTTGGAGAGCCCTTGGGCGAGATTGAAGCCGAGCCGGCTGAGATCGTGCTGGATCACCGGATGACCGGCGACCACCCCCGCCTGGTAGCCGTGGGTCAGATCGCGGATGCCGTAGTAGATCGGCAGCGCGGCCAGCGCGACGACCAGCCCCCAGCGCCCCACGTAGCGGCGCAGCGCCGACAGCGGCCGTGCCGCAGGGGCAGGCAGTCTAGGCGTGAATGAATTCGCTTCCACGGGCTATGAGAGCCGGAGAATATGGAGAATATGGAGAGGGCGCATTACGCGCCCTCTCCATGCCCGTTCAGCCGACCGTCTTGGTCGGTGTGATCGTCTTGAAGAACAGCGGGTCGCCGCTGGAGTCGACCTTGTAGAGGCCGTATGACTTCAGCGTCGTGTCGCCGTTCTTGTTGAACCCGTAATTGCCGAGCACCGAACTGCGCGAGGTGGTAGCGAACAGGGCGCTGAGGACCGCTGACTTGCTGTCGCCCTGGGCGCCGAGCTTGGTGATCGTGTCAAGCCCGAGTTTCATCGCCTCGTAGCCGTAGATCGCGTACGGGTCCGGCTGGGCCGATCCGAACTTGGCCTTATAGGCCGCCAGGAACTGCTTGCCGCCGGGGTAGGCGGCCAGGTTCTGGGTCGCGACCGTGCACTGCATCAGCGGGTCGAGACTGGCCGGCACGCCGCCCGCCTTCTGCGAGGTGTACGAACTCGTGCAAGCGCCGTCCGGACTGAACATCTTCGCCTTCGGGAGCGCCGCATGAACGTCCTTGGTGATCTGCACCGCTCCGTTGGACACGATTCCGGAGAAGAAGAAGCAGTCGGCTCCCTGCCCCTGGATCGTGCTGGCGTAAGAACGGAAGTTGGGCGCGGTGGGGTCGATCCCTGTGTTGCTGGTGATCGTGACGCCGTAGAAGCCCTTCTCCAGCCCGAGCAGCGTGGCCAGACCGGCGCCGTAGGCCTCCTTGTCATTGGCCACGGCGACCTTGGTGCAACCGGCCTGCTTCATCGCGATCAGGTCGGCGGCCGCCTGGATCGAGTCGATCGGGACGATCCGCAGGTAGTTGCGCTTTCCGGTCGGGTAGTACTTCTGCGGCTCGCCGGGCGCGCTGCCGGGCAGGTTGGTCGTCAGTCCGACATACGTGTTGGCCGGGCTGACCATCGGGATCCCGGCCTGGTTGAGGATCGGGATCGAGACCTCGCTGGCACCGGAGTTGAACTCCCCCATGTAGTAGACCGCCTTGGGGTCGGCGGCCACCTTGCGCGCGTCGGCCGCCGTCTGGCCAGGATCCCACTTGCCGGCAGCGGCCGTCGAGTCATCCAGCGACTGGTAGTTGACCGTGAACGACCCGGCCTTGCCGCCCGCTTCCGACAACGCCAGCTTCATGCCGTTGACCATCGGATCGGTCTGCGCGGTCGCGGCGCCCTGTAGGGGCAGGCTCGAGTAGATGTCGACGGTCTTGCCGCCGCCGGCGCTGGCGCCGCCGCTGCTGGAACTACTGCTACTGGAACTGCTGCCACAAGCGCTGAGTGCCGCAACGGTTCCCAAGACCAGGCACCCCCTCATGACCTTGACGAGAAAGCTCACGTTCCTCCTCCTGATGTCGATCCGAGCTCCCGAGCGGCCCGGTGGCGCTGAGAGTAGTGGCGTGATCGGACCGCAGCAAGGCTGCGCGGGCTTTTTCCGCGCGTTGAACGACCAGACCTAACCAAAGCCCAACGTCTAGCGATCCGGGGCCGCGCATCGGGCGCATCGGCGGGCGCCGGCGTTGTCCAGGCGGCCCTTGACTGGTTTAGGTCTCGATCGCCTTCAGGAACCGCAGTTGACCCCGCACCACCCGATAGACGCCGTAGCGCTTAAGCGTCGTATCGCCGTCGCGGTCGATGCTGTAGGTGCCGAGCACGCTTTGGCGATCACGGGTGTGGAAGATCGCCGACACGACCTCCGAGCGGCGCGCCGGCTGGTCCCCGCGATCGGTGGCCCGGCCGATCGCGTCCAGCATCAGGCTCATCGCCTCATAGCCGAAGATCGCGTACGGCTGAGGCGCGCCGTAGCGCTGGGCGTAGCTGACGAAGAACCGCCGGCCGGCGGGTGGATAGGCGCGAGGATCGAGCGTTGCGACGGTGATCAGCACGCGCGAGTCGACCGCCGTCGCCAGACCGCCCAGCGCAGGATCGCTGTAGCTGCTCTCGGCCAGCCCAGCCGATCCGAAGATCATCGCGTGCGGAAGCGTCTTGGCGATCTGGTCGGTGACCTGGGCGGCGTTGTCTTCGGTGATCGCGCTGATCAGAACGCAATCGGCGCCGCTGGAAGCGACGGCGACGGCCAGCGAGCTGTAGCTGCTCTGCCCCGGCTCGAACGACTGTGTGCCGGCCACCTTGAGCGCCGAGGACTGCGCCGCCGCCTCAAAGCTGGCCGCGGTATCCTGCCCGTCGACCTCGGCGTCATCGACGACGAAGGTCTTGGTGCATCCGGCGCTGAGTTGCAGGCGCACCTGGGCGGCGGCCTGGACCGCGTCGTTGGGCACCACGCGGGCAAAGGTGCGCACGCCCGTCGGGTAGTACTTCTGCGGCTCGCCCGGTGAGGCCTCAACCCCCCCGGAGGTCAACCCGACGGCGGTGCTGGCCGGGCTGATCTGCGCGATCCCGGCCCGATTGAGCAGCGGGATCGAGACGGCGCTGGCGCCCGAATTGAGATCTCCCAGGTACCCGATCGTGGTCCGGTTCTGGACCGCCAGACGGGCGTTGGCACTGGTCTGGCCGGGATCCCAGCCGCCGCGCACGATGGTCGAGTCGTCGAGCGCCCTGAGCCCGATGCGATACCGGCCGATCCGGCCGCCGACCGCCGCCAGCGCCATCCTCTCACCGCTCAGCACCGCCATGCCGCTGACGCTGGATGCGCCGTGGAGCGGGATGCTGGCGTAGATCGTCAGCGAGTCACCGGCGATCTGGTCGCCGGCGATCTGCCTAGAGCTCCCGCAGCCGGCGAGGCCGACGATTCCCGCGAGCCCGATCAGGGCCAGCGCTAGCCCTCGCCAGTCGTGCCCAGATCTGCGTCGCACTCAACCTTGGGCTGCAAAGAACTTGAACGGGGTCAGCTGACCGGACTGCACGCGGCTGAACACGAACGGCGCCAGGTTCGTGTCGCCGTTGTCCAGCGAATAGGTTCCGAGCACCGAGGCGCGATCTTTCAGCGCGCGGAAGTCGCGCACGACGTCGGCGCGGTTGCTGGCAAACGAGCCCGCCTGGCGGATCACGCTCAGCAGGGCCGCCATCGCCTCGTAGCCGAAAATCGCCTCGGGAGCCGGATCGTGGCCGTAGGCGGATCTGAAGTCCGAGACGAACTTGACCCCCGCCGGCGGGAGATCGCCGGTCATGAATCCGGGCGACGAGACATACAGGTTGCGCTGCGCCGCCGAGGCCAATCCGGAGACGAACGCGTCGTTGTAGAGCGCCGATGCGGCCAACAGCTTGACGCTCGGGCTGGTTGACGCCACCGAGTCGAAGAAGCGGGTCGCGGCGGTCTGCGAGTTGGCGCCGAAGAACACCGCCTCGGCGCCGGTGCTGCTGACCTTAGCCGCGCTGGGGGAGCCGGTGACGACGGCGATGGCCGGTCGCGCGCCCCGTGTGTCGTGGGCGACCTGGAAGGCGACCGAGGCGCCGTACGGGCTGCCGTCGCTGGCCACATAGAGCTTGCCGACGTGCAGCGCCTCGAGCTCGGAGACCTGGTCGGAGGCCTCTTGGATGGTGGTGGGCACGACGCGGCCGAAGGTCTGGTGGTAGGTATTGCTGCCCGGGTAGTACTTGGTCGGCGATCCGGGAACTGGCGACGAGATCTGGGTGAGGAAGCTGGCCGTGTCGGTGGGGCTCACCTGGAGCAGACCCTGCTGGTTGGTGATCTGGAGCGAGACGGGCGAGGTGCCGGGCTCGATCTCCCCCAGGTAGGCGATCGCGCTCTGATCCTCGATCGCCGTGCGCGCGTTGTCTGACACCTCTTTGCCGTCCAACCGCACGAAGTTGATCTTGAACTTGCCCGCCCGATATTGCGCGTTCTTGAGCGCGAGCTGCTCGGCATCGATCACGTCCTTGGCCTCCTGCCCCCCGCCACCATTGGGAGGCTGGGCGGCGTAGATCGACAGCGTGGTGCCGGCGACCGTGATGGTCGAGCTGCCGGCGGCAGCGCAACCGGTGAGTCCGGCCACGAGGACCAGACAGGCGCAAACCGTCCTTGCCCGGCCGCGTGCGAGCACCCCGCTACCCATCGGCGCGCGCGGGCTAGTCCCGCCGGCCCGGCAGAAACGGGAGCAGGTTCCGGACGCCGATCGCGATCAGCACCATCACGATCGCGATCAGGATCGCGTCGAAGCCGCTCACGTTGAGCGCCCAGAGGACGATCCAGATCGACAGCCCTGCGGTGGCGGTGAGAACCAAGCCCATCCCGGTGGATCCTAACTCAGCTGAGGTGCCAGCAGCGCCGCCGAGAATGTCCGCACCAGCTCGGACACCGCGGCGACTGGGTCCGGCGAGTCGCCGGCCGCCCGCACCAGCCGGCTCCCGACGATCACGCCGTCGGCACCGGCGCGGGCGGCCGCGGCCGCCTGCTCAGGCGTCCCGATCCCGAAGCCGGCCGCCACCGGCACGTCCGTGCAGGCCGCGGCCCGAGCCAGGACCGCCGCCAGCTCTCCGTCGAGATCGACCCGTTCGCCGGTGGTCCCGGTGCGCGTGACCGTGTAGAGGAATCCCCGTGCGCGGGCGCCGATCCGCGCCAGCCGCGCCTCGGGCGTGGTCGGCGCGACGAGCGGCACCAGCGCCAGGCCACGCTGCTCGCAGGCCCGAAATGTCTCGGTGGCCTCCTCCAGCGGCAGGTCGGGGACGATCAGGCCGCTGACCGAGGCGGCGACCAGCGCGTCGGCGAAGCGCTCGAGTCCGCGCGCCAGGATCGGGTTGGCGTAGCACATGACCACCACCGGCAGGCGCTGGGCCAGCGTACTGGCGACCGTCAGCACACCGGGGAGCGTCGCCCCTGCCGTCAGTGCCGCGGTGGCGGCCGCATGGATCACCGGACCGTCGGCCAGCGGATCGGAGAACGGGACGCCGAGCTCGACCAGATCCGCGCCGGCATCCGCGTAGGCCAGACCGATCTTCGCCGACGTGGGCAGATCGGGGAAGCCGCCCATCAGGTAGGGCATCAGGGCCGCCCGGCGTCCGTTGGCTCGGGCGGACGCGAACGCCTCGGCGATCCGCTCGATGCCGCTGGAGCTCACCGGTCACCGGGGCGCTGCGCGCGCGCCTCGAGCTGCTCCAGCACCTCGGCCAGATCCTTGTCCCCGCGTCCGGAGAGGCACACCAGATCGAGCTCGCTGTCGCTGGGCGCGAGCGCCCAGGCGAGCGCGTGGGCGCTCTCGAGCGCCGGGATGATCCCCTCCAGGCGCGCCGTTCGCGCGAACGCGTCGAGCGCCTCCCGGTCGGTGATCGCCACATACCGCGCGCGACCGGAGTCCCTCAGCCAGGCGTGCTCGGGACCGCTGCCCGGGTAGTCCAGGCCGGCGGAGATCGAATGCGCCTCCAGGATCTGCCCGTCCTCGTCCTGGAGGATCGCCGAGTAGGCGCCATGCAGGACGCCGGGCCGTCCCGGCGCGGTCAGCGAAGCGCCGTGGCGGCCCGTCTCGATCCCTTCGCCCGCGGCCTCCACCCCGATCAGCGTCACGGCCTCGTCGTCGATGAACGGCGTGAACACCCCGATCGAGTTTGAGCCCCCGCCCACGCAGGCGATCACGCGCTCGGGCAACCGGCCGGCCCGCTCCAGGATCTGGGCGCGCGCCTCGTCACCGATGACGCGCTGCAGATCGCGCACCAGCGCCGGATACGGCGCCGGTCCGACGCACGATCCGATGATGTAGTGGGTGCTCTGCACGTTGGTGACCCAGTCGCGGATCGCCGCCGAAACCGCCTCCTTGAGCGTGCGCGCCCCCGCCTCCACCGGCTCGACGCACGCCCCCAGCAGCCCCATCCGGTCGACGTTGGGCCGCTGGCGGCGCATGTCCTCGGTACCCATGTAGACGACGCACTCGAGGTCGAGCAGCGCGCACGCCGTCGCCGAGGCCACCCCGTGCTGGCCCGCGCCGGTCTCGGCGATGATCCGCCGCTTGCCCATCCGCTTGGCCAGCAGCGCCTGGCCGAGGGCGTTGTTGATCTTGTGCGCGCCGGTGTGGTTGAGATCCTCGCGCTTAAGGTAGATCGGGTGACCGGCGGCCTCACTCAGCCGAGAGGCGAGATACAGCGGCGAGGGGCGGCCGACGTAATCGTGCAGCAGCGCATCGAGCTCGGCGCGGTAGCCCGGATTGTCGCGGGCGTCCAACCAGGCGGCCTCGAGCTCGATCAGCGCCGGCATCAGGGTCTCGGGCACATACTGGCCCCCGTAGGGGCCGAAACGGTGCTCGATCGCGCTCATCGGGCGGCGAGCGTGGCGGTCGACCCCACCGCGGCCGCGAACGCCTCGAGCTTGGCAGCATCCTTGCGACCCGGCGCGGCCTCGACGCCGCTGGCGACGTCGACGGCGAACGGATGCACGGCGGCGATCGCGTCGGCGACATTGGCCGGGTTCAGACCACCGGACAGGATCAGCGGCACGCGGCGGCCGTGGGCCCGGGCGAGCTCCCAGGCGAACGTCTCACCGGTTCCGCCGGGTATCCCGGACACGTGGCTGTCGAGCAGGTGGTAATCGGTGTGGAACGAGCCCAGCGCCTGGATGTCGGCGCCGCTATGGACGCGCGCGGCCTTGATCACCTTGCAACCGGTCCGCCGCGCGGCCTCGCCGCAGAAGACCGGGCCCTCGTCACCATGCAACTGCAGCATGGTGAGGCCGACGGCGTCGGCGGTCCGCCCCAGCTCGTCGAGCGTCGGATTGACGAATACGCCGGCGATCTCCACCTGGCGCTTGTGCGCCGCGGCGATCTCGGCGGCCACGTCAGGCTCGCACCAGCGCGGGGACGGACGCCAGAAGATCATGCCGATCGCCCAGGCGCCGGCGCTCACCGCGTCGGCGGCGTCGCGCTGATTGGTGATCCCACAGAACTTGACCTTAGGGGCGGCGCCATCCACGCTCACATCCTACGAACCCCGGGGACCCGGTTATCGCCACAGCCCGGGCGAACCGGATAACCGCAACCCGGGGGAAGCGGTTTCATCGCAAACCCGGGCACAGCACCTCCGCCGCTTCCCCCAAGGCAAACCGGCTCGGCCGATGCCTGGGTATAGCCAGTCCGCCCCGCCAGAGCCGGTTTGCCCCCCTACTGCGGCGCCTGCTTGGGCCGCGTCCCGAGGGTCACCCGGATCGAACGCGTGCGGCGCGCGCGGCGGATCCGTAGCATGATCTGCTGGCCCGGGTTGCGATCGGTGACCAGCGTCTGCAACTGCGCCATGCTGGAGATCTGGCGGCCGTCGATCGCCTCGATAGCGTCACCCTGCCTCAACCCCGCCCCCGCGGCCGGCCCTCCGGGCGCGGCGCGGACGACCGTGACGCCGGGACGGGGCCCCGGCGTCGGGTCCCCAGTGACCCCGAGATAGGCAATCGGGACCTCACCGCCGTGCTCCAGGCTCGCCAGGACCCGCTTGGCCGTGTCGATCGGGATGGCGAACGCGATCCCGACGCTGCCGCTGCGATCGCCGCCTCCGGTGGCGATCTGCGAGTTGATCCCGATCACCCGGCCGTCGGCGTCGAGCAACGGGCCGCCCGAGTTACCGGGATTGATCGGCGCGTCGGTCTGGATCACGTTGTCGATGCTGAAGCCGTTGGGCGCCTTGATCTGGCGCTGCAGGGCGGAGACGATGCCGCTGGTCAGCGTGCGGTCAAGCCCGAACGGGTTGCCGATCGCCAGCGTCGGATCACCCACCCGAGCGCTGATGGAGTCGCCCAGCGCCAGCGGCCGCACGGACGGGACGCCGCCCATGTTCACGCGTAGCACGGCCAGATCGTCGTTCTGATCCTCTCCAACCACCCTGGCGCTGCGCAGCACGTTGTCCTCGAACTGGACCGATACGCCCGAAGCGCGGTTGGCGCCCTCGATCACGTGATAGTTGGTCAGGATGTCTCCGGAGCTGTCGACCAGGAAGCCCGAACCCGTCGAGGAGCTGCTCTGCTGCTGGGGGAAGAAGTCAAACGGGTTCTGGACCTGCCGGACCACCCGGGCCCGGACGAACACCACCCCGGGAGCGTCGCGCTCATAGATCTCGTGCGGCGTCAGCCCCGTCTCACCGCTCGACGCCGGTTCGGCCGCCACCGGCGCCTCCTCGACAATCTCCTGGGTGGTCCGCCGACCAGTGATCCCCAGCGCCAGGAAAGCTCCCGCCACCACCAGCCCGCCGAGCACCGCGGAGACGAAATGCGAGCGGATGAGAGGTCTCATACGAGGTCCAAGTGTTCGGCGGCGCGGTGAAGTGCAGCTAAAGCGGCGCGGTGTGGCGCCCGGATGGACGGTCGTGGACGTTGCCGACGAGCACGCGGCACGCCTGCTCGATGTCCGGCGAGCGCATCAGCGCCTCGCCCACCAGCACGGCATCCACGCCGGCGCCGGCCAGCTCGTCGAGCTCCGCCCGGCTGCGAAAGCCGGACTCGGCCACGATCACCCTGTCTGAGGGGATCCTCGGCGCCAGCGCGTAGGTCGTTGAGGTGTCGACCGCCAGCGTGGCGAGATTGCGGTTGTTGATCCCGATCAGCTTGGCGCCGAGCTCGATCGCCACCTCCAGCTCACGTGCGTCGTGGACCTCGACCAGCGCCGCGAGCCCGTGGGCGTCAGCGTCGGCGTGCAGCCGGGCGAGCTCGTCACGGTCGAGCGCGGCGACGATCAGCAGGATCGCGTCGGCGCCCGCCGCCCGCGCCTCGGGCACCTGATAGCGATCGACGACGAAGTCCTTGCGCAGGATCGGCAGCGAGGCCGCGGCGCGGGCGCTGCGGAGATCGTCAAGCGACCCGCCGAAGCTCGGGCCCTCGGTCAGGATCGAGAGCGCCGCCGCGCCGCCGCGCTCGTAGGCCCCGACGACATCCTGGAGCGCAAGTCCGTCGCGGATCAGGCCGGCCGACGGCGAACGGCGCTTGTGCTCTGCGATCAGCGACAGCCCCGGACGGGCCAGGCGGTCGGCGAACGGCCGCGGCGGATCGGCGGCCGAGCGCTGCGCCGCGGCGCGCTCCAGATCGCCGATCGGGACGGCGCCGCGACGCCGCGCCACATCGACCCGCGTGGCCGCCACGATTCGCTCCAGCGTGTTCATCGCCGCCCGATGCTCACGCTGGGGGCCGGCGCAGTCGTCGCCGGCCTGTCCTGGCGCTGGGGGCCGGAGCAGTCATCGCCGCCCGACCAGAGCCGGGGCCAGCTCCTGGGTGGCCGCGCAGAAGCGCTCCAGCGCCCGCGCCGCCGCACCTGAGTCGATCGCCTGCTCGGCGGCCCGCACGCCGGACTCCAGCGATGGCGCCTGACCACCGGCGTAGATCGCCGCGCCGGCATTCAAGACCGAGATGTCGCGGGCGACGCCATGCTCCCCGGCGAACACACGCCGGGCGATCTCGGCGTTCGCGGCCGGGTCACCGCCGGGCACCGCCTCGCCCGGAGCCCGCGTCAGCGAGACGTCCTCAGGGGTGACTGTGTAGCGCCGCAGCTTCCCGTCGATCACCTCCACGACAACCGTCGGGGCCGAGATGCTGAGCTCGTCGAGATCGTCCTCGCTTGAGACCAGCAGCGCGTGCTCGGTGCCGAGCAGCACCAGCGCGCCGGCCATCGTCTCCAGATAGCCGGCGTCAGATACCCCGATCAGCTGCCGCGTGGCGCCGGCCGGGTTGGTCAAAGGACCCAGGAAGTTGAAGATCGTGCGAACGGCCAGCTCACGGCGGACCGGGATCACGTGACGGGTGGCCTGGTGATGGGCCGGCGCGAACATGAAGCCGAAGCCCACCTGGTCGATGCACCGCGCCACCGCGTCGGGGGTCAGATCGATCCGGGCGCCGAGGGCCTCCAGCACGTCGGCCGAGCCCGACAGGCCGGTGGCGGAGCGATTGCCGTGCTTGGCCACGGTGCAGCCCGCGCCGGCGGCGATCAGGGCCGCGGTGGTGGAGACGTTGAACGTCCGCCGCCCGCCGCCGGTACCGGCGGTGTCCAGCAGGTCAGCGCGCTGCACGCGCACCGGCGCCGCGAACTCACGCATCGTCCGCGCCAGCCCGGCCAACTCCTGGACGGTCTCCCCCTTGGTCCGCAGCGCGATCAGGAACGCGGCGATCTGGATCTCCGAGGCGTTGCCGGACATGATCTCCCGCAGCACGGCGGCGGCAGCGTCGAGGGTCAGATCGTCCCCGCTGGCGAGCGTGTCGATCGAGCGCGTCAGCAGGTCGGGGCCGCGGCTCATCGGACCGGCGCCAGGAAGTTCGCCAGCAGTTCGCGCCCCTGCTCGGTGAGCACCGATTCCGGGTGGAACTGGACGCCCTCGGCGGGCAGCTCGCGATGGCGGACCGCCATCACCACATCTCCGGCGAATGCGCTGCGCTCCAGCACCGCGGGCAGCGCCGGGTCGGCGATCAGCGAGTGGTATCGCCCGACCTCGAGCGGCTCACGCAGGCCCCGGAAGATCGTCCGGCCGTCGTGCTGGATCCGGGTCGTCTTGCCGTGGATCGGCTCGTGCTGGATCACCCGGCCGCCCCAAGCCTGCACCAGCGCCTGATGTCCAAGGCAGACGCCGAGCGTCGGGATCTTGGCCAGCGGGAAGCGGCGCACCGCCTCGAGCGAGATCCCCGCTTCATTGGGAGTGCACGGGCCGGGCGAGACGATCACGCGGTCATAGCCGCGCACCAGCAGCTCGTCCACGGTCGCGTGATCGTTGCGCACGACCTCGATCTCGGCGCCCAGCTCGCCGAGATACTGCACCAGGTTGTAGGTGAAGCTGTCGTAGTTGTCCAGGACCAGGACTCTCACGAGACAAAGGTAATCAGGGGCTGGGGTTCGGCCGAGGACAATCGGGGTTGGGATGCGCCAGGGACAATCGGGCTGGGGGTGGCTACTAGGGCATTAGGGCCAGTCGGGCTGGGCCACGGCCAGCTCCACGGCCTGCAGCGCGGCCCGGGCCTTGGCCACGGACTCGCGGTACTCATAGTCGGGCTGGGCATCAGCGACGGTGCCGCCACCCGCCTGCACGTGGGCGATGCCGTCCTTGACCACGACGGTGCGGATGTGGATGCAGGTGTCGAGCTCGCCGGTGTAGCTGGCGTACCCGATCGCGCCGCCGTAGCCGCCGCGCTTGACCGGCTCCAGCTCGTCGATGATCTGCATCGCCCGCACCTTCGGAGCTCCCGACAGCGTGCCGGCCGGCAGCACCGAGCGCAGCGCGTCGAGTGCGCCGACGCCGGGACGCAGATTCCCGACCACGCTGGAGACGATGTGCATCACGTGGCTGTAGTTCTCCACCGCCATGAAGTGCTCGACCTGGACGCTGCCGTACTCGCACACCCGGCCGAGGTCGTTGCGGCCGAGATCGACGAGCATCACGTGCTCGGCGCGCTCCTTGGGATCGGCCAGCAGATCCTCGGCCAGCTGCCGATCCTCGTCGGCGCTGGCGCCCCGGGGCCGGGTGCCGGCGATCGGGCGCGTGGACACCTTCGAGCCGGCGACGGTGATCAACGGCTCGGGGCTGGCCCCGGCCACCTCGAAGTCGCCGAAATCCAAGAAGTACATGTACGGGCTGGGGTTGATCGCGCGCAGCCCGCGGTAGATCGAGAACGCCTGCACGGGAACCGGCGCCGACCAGCGCTGGGAGG
>ODAK010001536.1_pt1 | contig 25021 bp, 21 predicted proteins | sample 1539591 | NCBI WGS metagenome assembly ODAK01 (sample SAMEA3539303, study PRJEB22396) | soil metagenome | biome: tundra; feature: field; material: soil | place: USA | collected 2010-05 | depth 0.15 m | reverse complement strand
CTGCGCAGCATCCGGCCCTGGATGTTCGCGGGCTGAATGTGCAACGCAGAAACGGCAAGATCAGCAGGTGCAGCACGAGGTCGGTTCTGCATCCGGCTAGCCCCGGGTCATTGCCAGGGCCGGGCTGACCGGGCCGCCCAGTAAGTGCCAGGCGGCGCGGCGAGGTCAAGGTCGGCCAGGTCGCCGACGTCCAGCGCCGCCAGGTTCGCCTGCAGCTGGCGGGGCGTGACGGCGCCCGATAGCACCACGCTGGCCCACGGGTTGGCAAGCGCGGCGCCGAGTGCGACTGCATCGACGGTGACGCTCAGGTCGGCGGCGCGCGCGGCCAGCCGGGCCAGGGGGGCGGCTGGGCCACTGCGGTCGGGGGCCAGCGGGCCGGCCGGGTCGCCACCGGCTGGCAGTCCGCCGCCGGGTGCCAGCCTGCCGTTGGCGAGGGCCTCCTTGATCAGGATCGTCCATCCGGCGGCGGCTGCCTCGGCCGCGGCCACAGCAACCGAGGGCTCCAGCAGATTCCAGGTCACCTGCGCGACCGTGAACAGCGGCTGCCCGTCGACAGTCACCCGCAGCGCGCGACGCAGCGTATCGGCCTGGCCGGGACCGCTGGTCGTCACGCCGATGAGCACGCCGTCGGCGCGCAGCCGGGCAAGCGCGCCGAGCAGCCCGCGGTCATCGAGCAAGCCGGATTCCGCGGTCAGCGAGTGCACCTGGTACAGCGCCAGCCGGTCACCCAGCAGCGCCCTGGTCTGTGCGAGCTGGGCCGTGAGCATGGCCAGCGAGTGCTCTTTGACCTCATGCTGCTCGGCATCCAGGCGCCAGCCGCCGGTGTAGCGGTAGCCCCATTTGGAGCCGGCGACCGCATCGCCGTGACCGCAGCCGGCCAGCCAGCCGCCGAGGAACTCCTCAGCCCGGCCATAGGAGCGGGCAGCGTCGAAATACCTGATTCCGGCGGCGTAAGCGGCATCCAGCATCGCGGATGTGCGCGCCCGCAGCCCGGTGACACTGCGGTCAGGCAGGTCGCGGGCCCGGCCGCCGGTGATATAGGCCGGGCGGCCCAGCGCGGCGAGCCCCAGGCCGATCCGCGAGACCAGCGGCCCATCCGGCGCCAGGGCCGTCATCGGTATGGAGCGCCCGGCGGTCACCCGGCGCCGCTCCAGGCGCCGTCGGCGGGCTGCATCAGCCTGCGGGCCGCCTCGGTCAGGCTGCCGGACAGCGACGGGTACACGGCGAAGGTGTGTGCCATCTGGTCCACGGTGAGCAGCTGCTCCACTGCCAGCGAGACCGCCAGGATGAGCTCGCTGGCCCGCGGCGCTACCACGACTCCGCCGAGCACGATCCCGCTGCCCCGGCGGGCGAACAGCTTGATGAAGCCGTCGCGAAAACCCTGCATCTTGGCCCGCGGGTTGGTGGCCAGCGGCAGCTTCACTACCAGGGCATCGGCCCGGCCGGCCTCGACGGCCTGCTGCGTGATACCGACGTTGGCGATCTCCGGCTCGGTGAAGATGGTGCCGGCGACGTGGCTCAGGCGCAGCGGCTGGACAGCCTCGCCGAGCGCGTGCCACATCGCTATCCGGCCCTGCATGGCAGCCACCGAGGCCAGCATCAACACGCCGGTGCAGTCGCCGGCGGCGTAGACGCCGGGGACCGCGGTCCGGGAGACCTTGTCGACGGGGACGAATCCCCCCTTGTCCAGGGTGACCCCGGCCTCTTCCAGGCCGAGACCGCCGGTGTTGGGCACCATGCCGACCGACAGCAGGCAGTGTGACCCCCGCAGTGCCCGGCCATCCTCCAGGGTGACCATCACGCCGTCAGCCGCGGCGGTGGCTGCCACCGCGCGGGACCGGCCGAGCACCGTCATGCCGCGGCGCCGGAAGACGTCCTCGACCACCACGGCGGCGTCGGTGTCCTCGTGCGGCAGCACGTGCTGGCGCGAAGAGACCAGCGTGACCTGCGACCCCAGCGCCTGGTAGGCACTGGCGAATTCCGCGCCGGTCACGCCTGATCCGACGACGATCAGCTCGGCCGGAAGTTCATCGAGGTCATAAAGCTGTCGGCAGGTCAGCAGCCGCTCGCCATCTGGGACTGCGCCGGGCAGGGCCCGGGGCCGGGCGCCCGTCGAGATGAGCACGGTGTCCGCGGTCAGCTCGCGATTGTCGACCGTCACGGTGCGCGGGCCGGTCAGCCTGCCGATGCCGGACACGACCTTCACGCCCTCGGTAGCGAGCCGCGACGCCACGTCCGCCGACTGCGCCGCGGCCAGTGCCTGGACCCTGGAATAGAGCCGCCGCGCGTCGACGGTTGCGTGCGCGGTGCTGGCCGTCCAGCCGCCGCCGGCCACCCGGCTAGTCCCGGCGGCAGCCGGGGGCGCCGCGCCCGCCGGATCCCGATCGCCGTCGAGCCGGATGCCCAGGCTTGCCGAGCCGTCCAGGGCAGCCATCATGCCCGAGGTGGCGATCAGCGTCTTGGACGGCACGCAGTCAGTGAGCACGCACGCACCGCCGAGGCCATCTCGCTCGATCACGGTGACCTCGGCATCGAGCTGGGCGGCCACCAGGGCCGCCTCGTAGCCCCCTGGCCCGCCGCCGATGATGACGACTTGCGTCCGGAGCTGGCTCACGTTGCACCATTGTGCCGCATCGCGCCAGCCGCCCCGCAGCTGGCACCGCTGCCCTGCGGGGACCACGCCACATGCGGCGGCCGGGGCCCGTACGCTAATCAACCGTGGCGTTGTACGCGGCCTATGGCAGCAACATGGATCCGGCGCAGATGGCCAAGCGCTGCCCGCACTCGCCCCAGCGCGGCACCGGCTGGCTGGAAGACTGGCGGCTGACCTTCGGCGGCGAGGACCTCGGCTGGGAAGGCGCCCTCACCACGCTCGTCGAGGACGCCGGCGAGCGCGTGTTCGTCGCGCTGTATGAGCTGTCTGAGGGCGACGAGGCATCCCTGGACCGGTGGGACGGCGCCAGCATCGGCTACTACCGCAAGTTCACGGTGCGGATTGCCACCCTCGACGGCGATGTCGTGGCGTGGCTTTATGTGCTGAACGACTACGAGGGCGGCCTGCCGTCGGCGCGCCACCTGGGCATCATGGCGGACGCTGCCGAACTGGCGGGCGCTCCCGCCGACTACGTGGCGGCGCTGCGCGAACGCCCCTGCGACTCACTGGGCAGCTAGGCTCCCGCTGACCGACAGCTCAAGCGACCATCACCGCAGTTGCCGTCCTGCTCGCGCCCGTGGGCATCACGGCGCCCGCGAGGCTCGCCGACGACCTGGCCGACGCCGCCGCGATCCTCGCTCCAGGCGGCTGCCAGGTCTTCTCGCCCGGTGACATCTGTCCCGGCAACAAGCTGGTCACAGCCTCGGGCATCCGATTCGCCGATCCACGCCATGAGCTATCTGCTGGACCGCTGCGTCGTCAGGGACGCGCCGATGCATGACTTCGTAGCGCAGGCGCTAAGCGCCCGCCCGCTGCTGCGCTGCCGCTGGCAGATGCTCGGCAGCGAAGTTGAGTCGGCGGCGAGCCGCCCGCGCTGGCGTCCCTGATGCGCAGCCTGCTCGCGGCGACCGGGCACTGACAGGTGCCCGACCTGCCGGCATACCCAGCGTTTCGCTCAGACGCGCCTGTCCTGATGGTCACTCCTGGCCTTCCAGGCGGAGGTCATACACGCTTGCCTGGAAGGTGCCGGCCGGGTCCGGCGGCAAGCTGGTGAACCAGATGAGCACGTAACGACCGTGTGCTGGCGGGGTGAGCCGCAGGCGCACCACACCGCCCGCGTTGGCCGCGCTCGCGACGGGCGGCAGGGCCGCTAATGAGGGTGCAGCGCCGACGCGCAGCTGGAAGCCGGCACCGTTGGCCCTGCCGAGCGTTATCTGGGCGGCTGTGATCGTCACCGGCCGGCCCATGTCCACGAGCAGGCCGGTGCCCGGATACAGGTTCCCGAAATGGGCGGTGGCGTACCAGTCGGTATGCCATGCCGTGGCGGGACTGCCGTCGATCGCGAGGCGCGCACGGTCGCCGTTGTCGCCCCGGCCAGTGCCGTGGGGACCGAACGCCACGGCGCCGGCCGGGGTGAGCGTCCGCGCCGGGACAGCGCCCCGAGTGGTCGTCTTCGGCACCGGCGTCGGCGTGGGCGTCGGCCCGCCGTGGCTGGCGTGGTGGTGAGTCACCGGGTGAGACCGGTCCCGGAGTGCTGCGCTCGTCGCATGGCGCGAGCCCGCAAGAAAGTGGTACGCCACGAAACCGAACCCCACCACCACCAGCACCACCACCAGCACTGCGATCCAGTTCAGCCGGCGCCGCTCGCGTACCCGGATGGGCGTGAGCGGATCGGTCACATCCTCCGGGATCGGCTGCGGCCCCAGCCGGGTCGTGTCGTACTCCCGGATCAGCGGCTCCGGATCAGCCCCGACGGCCCGGGCGATGCTCCTGATATCCGCCCGGGCGTAAAAGTCCCCACCACACGCCGAGTAGTCGTCACCCTCGATCTCTTTGATGATCGTTTCCCTGATGCGGGTCCGCTGGCCAACCTGGGTAACGGTGAGACCGGCCTGGCGCCGCGCCTGCGCGAGGGCTTCGCCGATGCTCACAGCGCACCTCCACTGCGGTAACCCACAGCGCGCCGCAAAAGGTTGCGGAGCGCAGGAGGCAATGGCTCCATCACTGACACTATGTCCGCCGCCGAACTGCCGCACTAGCAGGCCCCGGCAGACTGCCGACCGGCAGGATCGCAGCCATACGGATTGACCCCGACCGCCACCCGCGCCCCTCCGTCCAGCTGCTGAGCTGGCCCGGCTGGCTGGATCGGCGCCGCGCGATGTGCGCATGGACGCTTCTCCCACCTGGCGGCTGAGCCAAGACCAGCTGGCGTGACGGCGCCGCAGCCTCCTGTGGGTTACCCAGGCCCCGGCAAGCCGCCGGGCTTACAGCTGTCGGAAGCAGGTTGAGCATCTGGTGCTCACCGGCTAGCGTGCGGTCATGTCCCTGTGCTGGCCAGCTGCATCGTACGAGCAATGGCGCGCGACCTGCGACACGCTGCACGCGCATACCCAGGTGCTGGGCAAGCTGGCGGCGGCGCTTGCCCCGCCCGAGCCGCAGTTGCAGCATGCGGCGTTGCGCCTGACCGCACGGGGATGGGAGACGGCCCCGCTGCCAGCACCCGACGGCTCGGGGTCCCTGGTCGTCGCGCTCGATCTGCGATTCCACGAGGCGGTTGTCGAGCACAGCGGCGGCCGGGTTGAGCGGGTCGCGCTCACCCCCGACCGGGCGGTCGCGGATGTGACGCGCGAGGTTCTGGCGGCGGTGCGCAGCGCCGGGGGCGCCGTGGAGATCGACCCGGCGCCGCAGGAGGTGCCGTGGAGCGTGCCGCTCGACCAGGACCACGAGCACGCGCGCTATGACCGCGGCCAGGTGGGTGACTACTTCGCCGCGGCGACCAGGGCGGCCTTGGTTCTCGCCGCGTTCCGTGCGCCGTACCGCGGGCGGTCGACGCCAGTCAACGCATGGTGGGGCTCCTTCGACCTGGCAGTGAACCTGTTCTCCGGCCTGCCAGCTGATCCGCCCTCTGCTGACTTCATCATGCGCAATGCGATGGACGCGCAAGAGGTCGCCGTCGGCTGGTGGCCGGGTGATACGCGCCACCCCGCAGCGGCGCTTTACGCGTATGCGCACCCGGCGCCGGAAGGATTCGGGCGCACTGCCCTCTCGCCCTCCGGCGCGCGCTGGGATGCCGCCCTGGGCGAGTACATCCTCGAGTGGGACGATGTCCGCGCCAGCCCGGATCCGCATGCCCTGGCGCTGGAGTTCGCCCGCTCGGCGTTCCGCCATGCGTGCGCGGTGTGCGCATGGGATCCAGAGCTAGCCGCCAGCGCCGACGGAACACCGCCGCCTGTTGCCTGAAAGACCTGGCGCGGTATCCCGGCTGGGTCACGCTGGAGCCTCCGCCGCATGGCCAGCGGCTTTCGTTCCAGGGCAGTGCCGGGGTCCAGGGCGCTTCTGCGGCCGGGAGCGGGGCGGGACGTCCCATTGTGCACTTCGACGTCCTGGTCAGTGACCTGGCCTGTGCTCACAAGCGGGTCATCGCGTCGGGCGGTATCGTCCTTCACGAGCACGCCTCTCCCCGCCGCGGCGCCGGCGGAGAGCAGATTTCCTGGTGCGTCTACAGGGACCCAGCGGGCCACCCATTCTGTCTCGTAGTCCGCTGACCGGCGTGCTTGACCTGAAGCGCACGGTCGGGTGCGACCTCTGCGCCAAGTGGCTCCACGCCGGGTGGCAGTTGCTGTCTCTGCGGTCCTCACCGGCCGCAGGCTAGGAGAGCGTGATCGGGCCATGGCGCGCGATGCCGCTTGTGCGCGGGCCGATCCAGAACTCCGGCTTGGGCGCGGCGCCGAAGCCGATGACCTCGCCGAAGTCCATTACCCGGCTTCCGCCGAGCGCTGCGGGCACGGCGTCATAGAACCCGGCGCCCGCGGCCACGCCGGCAGCGCCAGTGCTGATGCTCGGCATGGTCAATCTCGGCATAACGTGCTCGCCTTGGCAGGACCGCGGAGCGGCCGCCGCGGGCCGGGGCCCGCTGGCGGAAGGGGCGTGGCCGTCACGCCGGTGGTGTGAGGAGCCCGCGGGCCCGGTCCGCTGCCAGAGGCGCAAACGGGCGTTCAACCCGTCGGCCGGGAGAATGCGAAGCCGCCAGAAACCGTGCAAGCGCTGCGCTGGCTCGGCTGGGCCTCAGTCCGGGTGGCAGCGCTCCAGCCGCCCGGCTGGCTGAGGCTGCCAGGGCAGCCGAGCGCACTGCCGGCAACCAGCGCCGCTATCCCCGGCAGGCAGCCGTACCGCCAGCGGCTAATTTACCAGGATGGCCAGCACCAGCGCGATCGTGGGGACGATCATGGCCGCTATCGGCAGCCACGCCCACCTGCCCGCCACGGCGCCACCGCCGGCGCCTCGCTCGCGGGCCTGGTCGCGCAGCCGCCCGAGTTCCCTGGCCATAAGCTCGGCGGGCGCCGTCTGGGCGAGATCCCTGGCCTCACCGGGCCGCCGCCCGTAGCCCGCGGAGCCGCCCGCCGACATGCGGCGGTTCCAGCGCTGAGTACGCAGCTCCGCCCGCGCCCTCGCCCTGCGCCTGGTGTAGAGGGCCCAGCTGTAGACGGTCTTGTGACCCTTCGGCTCCGGCCGGGCGCATTGCAGCTCGACGGAGTCGCCGAGATAGATGCCCTTGACGGCACCCCACGGCACCCGGTAGTCGCGGATCGGATTCAGCACGGTGATGCCGCCCTCGTCGGCGATCACCTTCGGCCGCAGCGCGCACGCGTAGACGAAGCCGGTGACAGCGACAATCGCGATGGCCGCGTTCAGCGAGGCCCGGTCATGTCCCTGGAGCGCCAGGTCGGCGAGGCACACGGCGGCGAACACAACCCAGGCCCACCAGCCAGCTACCGGCATCGACATCTGGAAGACCGTGCTGCCGTCGGCCCTGGTCCGCCACGCTGGCCCCTTCGCGCTGCTGACGCGTGACGCAGTGCCGTCTGGCCCGGTGCCTCCTGACCCGGCCTGATCGTGCTGTGATGACACTGCCGATGCACTCCAGTGGCTCGACCACTATTCAAGACGGGCCGCCCGGCGGCGGTCACGTCAGTTCACTTTATGTCGGCAGGGCCGTCAGCGGCCATCGCCCCAGCCACGGGCGGCGGCAGGCTAGGCGAGTGCGGCGCCGGGCATCCGCTCGCGGGTGGTCGCGCCGCCGCCGCTCATCGCGGTCAGCGCGGTGGCTGCCATCAGCCGGGCCCCGAGCCCGATGGCCCGCTCGTCCACATCGAAGTTGGCCTGGTGGATGTCGAAGTCCTCAGCCGATCCCGGCGTGCGGGTGCCCAGCCGGACCAGCGCTCCGGGAATCGACTCCAGGTACCAGGCGAAATCCTCGCCGCCCAGGCTCTGCGGCGCCGGCGTGATCGAGTCCGCGCCCAGCACCCTGTCGGCAGCCGCCTCGATCATGGCGGTGCTCACCGCGTCGTTGACGGTCGGCGGGACGTTGCGCTGGTAGGTGATGTTCGCGACGACGCCGTAGGCGCTGGCGACCGACTCGAGCAGTGCTTTCAGCAGATCGGGCGCCGCATGCCAGGCCTCGTCGTCCAGGCACCGGACCGTTCCCTCGGCTATCCCGTCGTCGGGAATGGCGTTGGCGGCCGTGCCCGCGCTCACCCGGCCCCACACCAGGCTGAGGCTCGAGCGCGGGTCCACCCGGCGGCCCAGCGCGGCGGGCAGCTCGGTAATGATCTTGCCGAGCGCGTAGACGAGGTCCGCGGTCAGGTGCGGCCGGGCCGTATGCCCGCCCGGCCCGGTGACCCTCACCGTGATCTTGTCGCAGGCGGCGGTGATCGGACCTGTCCTGGTGCCGATCTTCCCGAGGTCCAGCCGCGGGTCGCAGTGCAGCGCGAAAATCCGGTCCACCGAGGCGATGCCGCCGGCCGAGAGCACGTCGATCGCCCCGCCCGGCACCTCCTCCGCTGGCTGGAAGATCAGCCGCACCCGGCCCGGCAGAGCGCCGGCCGCGGCGGCCCTGGCCAGGAACAAGCCCGCGCCGAGCAGGATCGTCGTGTGCACGTCATGACCGCAGGCGTGGCAGGCGCCGGCGATGACGGAGCGGTAAGGGACGTTCTTCTCATCGCTGATCGGCAGCGCGTCCAGGTCTGCCCGCAGCGCGACCACCGGACCGTCGGCCAGGCCGCCGCCGATATCGACCGTCAGGCCGGTGCCCTTCGGCAGGATTGCGGGGCGCAGGCCCGCGGCGGCAAGCCGCAGCGCTACCCGCTGCGTCGTCCGGTGCTCGTGATAGCCGACCTCGGGATGGGCGTGCAGATCCCGGCGAAACTCGACGAGCTCGGCCTCGTGCCCGGCCAGGAACGCGTCGAGTTCGCCTTCCAGGTCATGTTCGGCCATGTGCCAGCTCCCCGGGAGCGACGAAACGGTCCTCCGCGAACTCAATGGCAAGTGCGTCAACGACATCGGCGAGCTCGCCGCCCTTCTCCACGATGGCCCGCTGGCGCTCATAGGAGGCACCGCGGTCGAGCACGTCCGACACCACGTCAAGCTCGGGACCGCAGCCCAGCCGGTCCGCGACCGGCGCGAGCTCGCGCATCAGCTCATACAGCTCATCGCGCACCGGCGCGGTCGAGCCGGTGTCGTCGGTGATCATCCTCGCGTCCAGACCGTACCTGGTCGCCCGCCACTTGTTGTCACGTACTACCCAGGGGGCCGGCCGCGGCAGCCGGTAGCCGCGGTCGAGCTGGGTGTCGAACAGCTGGACCAGTGACTGCGACAGCGCGGCAACCATGCCGATCTCGCGCAGTGTCGGAACCCCGTCGAACATCCGGATCTCGAGCGTGCCGAAATCTGGGTGCGGCCGAATGTCCCACCACACCTCCTTGATGCTCCGGATCGTCCCGGCCCGCAGCAAGGTGTCCATGTAATCCTCGAACTCACTCCAGTCGGCTAGCTGCTCCGGCGGGCCCGATGTGGGCAGCCCGCCGAAGATGATCGCCCGGCACGAGGCGAGCCCCGTGTCCAGCCCGCTCCAGAACGGGCTAGACGCGGTCAGCGCCAGGAAATGCGGCAGATAAGCAGCGAGCGCGTTGACGATGGGAATCGCCCTGCTCTGGTCACGGATGCCGACATGGACGTGAACCCCGAATGTCTGAATCCTGCGAGCCAGCCACTGCAACTGCTCGATTAACTCGGCGTAACGCTGAATGGGCGCCAACTTCGCATCCCGCCAGTCGCTGACGGGATGCGTTCCGGCACAGGCCAGCATCGTACCGCGGTCGCCCGTGGTGCGCTGAAGTTGCGAAATAGTTGCAGTGAGGTCCTGTTTGGCCTCACTGACCGTGCTGCAGATATCCGTGACGACCTCGACGGTCGACTGCATCATCTCGAAGCGGATCTTCGGATGCTCGCCGGACCGGTCCTGGCCGGGCAGCGCGGCGAGCACCTCGCGGGCGTCCTGGCGCAGCATCCTGGTGTGCCGGTCGATGAGCTGCAGCTCCCACTCGATGCCCAGCGTCGGCCCCTGAGAAGAGTTCCACCGGATCGCCACGCAGAGCCTCCCTGACTGTCTTCAGCAACGGCCCGCAACCGGATTCGGTACACACGTGCGCGCGGGTTCGGCGCGCACGCCGGGCCCGGGCTTAGTACACGTCGGGCGGGCGGTAGAGGCCCCAGACCTCGCGCAGCGCGTCGCAGACCTCGCCCACGGTCGCGCGGGCCCGCAGCGCCTCGCGCAGCGGGTAGAGCAGGTTGGACTGGCCAGGCGCGGCCCGCTTCAGGTCATCAAGCCGGCGGCGTACCTCGGCGCTGTCCCGGCCGGCCCGCAGCGCGGCAAGCCGCTGCGCCTGGGCCTGCTCGATGGCCGGATCGACGCGCAGCGGCTCGTACGGCTCCTCGCCGCTGATCGTGAACTTGTTGACGCCGACCACCACGCGCTCGCCGGCGTCGATCTCGCAGGCCACGCGGTAGGCCGACCGCTCGATCTCGGCCTTCTGGAAGCCCTGCTCGATCGCCTCGACCGCGCCGCCGAGGTCCTCGATCCTGGCCATCAGCTGATTCGCCTGCTCCTCGATGTCGCTGGTCAGCGACTCGATCGCGTACGACCCGGCGAGCGGGTCGGCAGTGGCGGTCAGGTCGCTTTCGTAGGCGATCACCTGCTGGGTCCGCAGCGCCAGCCTGGCGGCCTTCTCGCTCGGCAGCGCGATGGCCTCGTCGTAGGAGTTCGTGTGCAGCGACTGGGTGCCGCCCAGCACGGCCGCAAGCGCCTGGATGGTCACCCGGGCCATATTGACCTCGGGCTGCTGTGCGGTCAGCTGGACACCGGCCGTCTGGGTGTGGAACCGGAGCATCTGCGAGCGGGGATCGGCTGCCCCGAACTCATCGCGCATGATGCGAGCCCAGATCCGCCGCGCTGCGCGGAATTTGCCGATCTCCTCCAGCAGTGTTGTCCGGGCGACGAAGAAGAAGGAAAGCCGGGGCGCGAACTCGTCCACCGCGAGGCCGGAGTCAATCGCGGCGCGGACATACTGCCTGGCATTCGCCAGCGTGAAGGCAATCTCCTGCACCGGCGTCGCGCCGGCCTCGGCCATGTGATAGCCGGAGATAGAGATCGTATTCCACCGCGGGATCTCACGGCGGCAGTAGGCGAAGGAGTCGGCGACCAGCCGCAGTGATGGCTGCGGGGGGTAGATGTACGTGCCGCGCGCGATGTACTCCTTGAGAATGTCGTTTTGAATGGTGCCTGAGATTTTCGCGGGGCTTGTGCCCTGCTCCTCTGCTACCAGCTGGTAGAGCAGCAGCAGGACAGCTGCAGGTGCGTTGATGGTCATCGAGGTCGAGACCGTGTCCAGCGGGATGCCGTCCAGCAGCGTGCGCATGTCGTCAACGGAATCGATTGCGACCCCGACCTTGCCGACCTCGCCGCGAGCCTGCTCGGCGTCGGAGTCATAGCCCATCTGGGTCGGCAGGTCGAAGGCGACCGACAGGCCCGTGGTTCCGGCCGCGATCAGCTGGTGGTAGCGGCGGTTGGAGTCCGCCGCGGTGGAGAAGCCGGCGTACTGCCGCATCGTCCAGGGCCTGGTGACGTACATGGTCGGGTACACGCCGCGGGTGTACGGGTACTCGCCGGGCTCGCCCAGGTCGCTTTCCGGATGGAAATTTTGCAGTGCCTTGGGCCCGTAGACCGGTTCGATGGGCCGCCCTGACTCCGATATGCGCGTCATAAGGCCAGATTAGGCCAGGCCGCGCGCCGCAGCAGCCCGGCGGCGCAGCGTTTACCGGCGGCAGCGTCCCGGCGCTGGTCCCGGCCGGCAGTGGTGATGGGCGCCACCGCGCATGCCGGACGGGCTGGAGGGGGATAATCACAGCGCGTGACGCCGGCCCTGATTTTGGGCATCCACGGCCCGGTGCGATGGCATGCTGGGAGCTATTCGAGCCAGGCCGCACCGGCGCATGCTGAGGATTGGGGATCCTGATGAGGCCCGCTGCCCGCAAGCTCGCCGTCGCCCTGGCCGGGATGGCGGCGCTGGCGGTGACGGCGGCGATGCCTGTCCTGGGCACGGAGCCGGCCGGCGCCGCGGTAGCCGGCCTGCCGTCCCGGCTCGACGTCGGCGGCGCACGGCTGGCCAGCAGCGGCGTCGTGGTCGGCTACCCGGCCAGGGGCGCGCAGCCGCTGCCCAGGGTCCCGGCGGCCGCGTACGTGATCGCGGATGCCAGCACCGGGCAGGTCCTGGCGGCCAAGGACGCACACGGCGAGTTCCCGCCGGCCAGCACGCTGAAAGTGCTGACGGCGATCACGCTGATCCCGCGGCTGAGCCCAAATGCCATGGTGGTCGCCACCCGCCAGGCCACCTCAGTCCAGCCGAATGTCGTCGGCCTGATCACCGGCCGGCGGTACAAGGTCTCCGGCCTGTTCACAGCCCTGCTGACGATTTCCGCCAACGACGCGGCGGTAGCGCTGGCGCAGGCCACCGGTTCGCTCCGGACCGGCATCGCGCTGATTAACGCCGAGGCGCAGCATCTGCAGGCCTACGACGTGGTCGCCAAGCAGCCGAACGGGCTGCCCGCGCCCGGCCAGCAGGTGTCCGCCTACGACCTGGCGCTGATCGCGCGGCAGGCGCTGGCCATGCCTGCATTCATGAAGTACGACTCGACGGTGGCCGCCCGGTTCGCGGTCAAGCCGCGGCACCTGGTGACCCTGGTGAACCAGAACACCCTGCTGACCGGCTACCGCGGCGGGATCGGCGGCAAGATCGGCTGGACGGTCAGGTCGGAGGCCACCTACATCGGCCTGGCCCGGCGAAACGGCGTGACGCTGATCGTGACGCTGCTGCACTGCACCCCGCTGGAGGAGATCACCTCCGGCGAGCGCCTGCTCAACTGGGGCTTCGCGATGGCCGGCAAGGCGGCGCCGGTCGGCGTCCTGGTGCCGCCGCTGCCGTCCGGCCAGGCGGGCCGCCCGGCACCGAGCGCGTCGCGGCCCGCAGCCGGGACAGCCACCAGGCCCGCGGTGAGCCTGACGCGGACCACGACCGCCTCCGCCGCAGCGCTCCCGGCCGGTCCGCTACTGGCCGGCGCCGGCCTGGTCGCCGCGGCAGCGCTGGGATTCGGCTGGCTCGCCCGGCTCCGGCGGGGCCCCCGCTAGAGCGCTGGCAGGAAGCCGACCCGGTCCCGGACCGCGGCCATGGTCCGGGCCGCGATGTCGCGGGCACGGGCCGCGCCCGCTGCCAGGATCTTGTCCAGCTCGGACTCGTCGGCGAGCAGCTTCTGGGTGCGTTCCCTGATCGGCGCGAAGGCCGTCACGGCAACCTCGCCCAGGTCATTCTTGAAGCTGCCGTAACCCGCGCCGGCATAGCGCTGCTCCAGGTCGGGCACGCTCTGGCCGGACAGCGCCGAGTAAATCCGCAGCAGGTTGGTGACGCCGGGCTTGGCCTCCTCGTCGGCCCGGATCTCGCCGCCCGCGTCGGTCACCGCCCTGGCGATCTTCCGGCGGATCGCGGCTGGCTCCTCGAGCACGTCGATGATGCCCTGCGGCGATGACGCCGACTTGCTCATCTTGGCCGCCGGGTCCTGCAGATCGGCGATCTTGGCGACATCGGGCAGGATGTAGGGCCCCGGCACCACCAGGGTCTGGCCGAACCGGTGATTGAACCGCTGCGCCAGGTCCCTGGTCAGCTCCAGGTGCTGGCGCTGGTCCTCGCCGACCGGCACCTGGTCGGTCTCGTACAGCAGGATGTCGGCGGCCTGCAGGATCGGGTAGGTGAAGAGCCCGACGCTGGCCTTGTCGGCCCCGGACTTCGCCGCCTTGTCCTTGAACTGGATCATCCGGCCCGCCTCGCCGAACCCGGTCAGGCAGCCGAGCACCCAGGCCAGCTCCGCGTGCTCGGGCACGTGGCTCTGCACGAACACGATGCAGCGGTCGGGGTCCAGGCCGGCCGCCAGCAGCTGCGCGGCGGCAATCCTGGTCCGGCGGCGCAGGTCGGCGGGGTTCTGCGGCGCCGTGATCGCGTGCAGGTCGACGACGCAGTACACCGTGTCGTGCGTCTCCTGCAGCGCCACCCACTGGCGCAGCGCGCCCAGGTAGTTGCCGATGTGGAAGGAATCGGCAGTGGGCTGGATGCCGGAGAACACGCGCGGTCGGGGCATGCCCGGAAGTCTAGTTGCGAGCGGGGCCGGACGCGGCTGGGCGGCGCCGGCCGCACCGCTGGGGGGCGCCAGCCGCCGTCAGGCGGTGGCGGTCTCGGTGCCGATCACCGGGACGATCTCGGGAGCGCCGAGCCTGATCGCGTCAGCATCGGTATCGGTGACAGCATCCTGGGAGGCCCGTTCGGCTGCCACCATCAGCTGGTAACTCTCCAGCTCCCTGGCCACCTGCCGGGACTTCCACCGCATCGGGCCCGCCATCAGCGCGACTGCCTCCTGCGCCGCCGACAGCCCCCGGTCCCAGGTCTCGATCGACACGTGCGTGCGCCGGGTCAGCACGTCATCCAGGTGCCGCGCACCCTCGTGCGAGGCGGCGTAGACGATCTCGGCGCGCAGGTAGTCGTCGGCGCCGGCCAGCGGCCTGCCCAGGCCCGGCTCCGCGGCGATCAGCGCGAGCACTTCCCCGGTGAGGGCGCCGTACCGGTGCAGCAGGTGCTCGATCCGTGCCACATGCAGGCCCGACGACCGGGCCAGCGAGTACCGCGCGTTCCACAGCGCGACGTACCCGTCGGCCCCGGCCAGCGGGATCAGGTCGGTGCAGGACGGCGCTACCTTGCCGTCCAGGCCGTGCGCGACCGCGTCGACCGCGTCCCGCGCCATCAGCCGGTACGTGGTGTACTTGCCGCCGGCGATCAGTACCAGCCCGGGTACCGGATGCGCGACCACGTGCTCGCGCGACAGCTTCGACGTGGTCTCGGACTCGCCCGCCAGCAGCGGGCGCAGTCCCGCATAGACGCCCTCGACGTCGTCCCTGGTCAGCGGTACCGCGAGGATCTTATTGACCTGGCCGAGCACGTAGTCGATGTCGGCGGCGCTGGCCGCCGGGTGCGCCTTGGACAGCGACCAGTCGGTGTCGGTGGTGCCGAGGATCCAGTGCCGCCCCCACGGGATGACGAACAGCACGCTCAGCGGCGTCCGCACGATGAGCCCGGTGCCGGACTGGATCCGGTCGCGCGGCACGACCAGGTGCACGCCCTTGGAAGCCCGTACGTTGATGGTCCCGCGGCCGCCGACCATGGCCTGGATCTCATCGGTCCACACGCCTGTCGCGTTGACCACCTGCTGGGCCCGGATCTCCAGGTCGCTGCCCGATTCGAGGTCCACGGCGCGCACCCCGGTGACTCGCTCGCCTTCCCGCAGGAACCCGGTCACCTGGGTACGGGACGCCACCCGGGCGCCGTACCCGGCGGCGGTGCGCATCACGGTGGTGACATACCGGGCGTCGTCGACCTGGGCATCCCAGTAGACCAGCGCGCCGGTCAGCGCCGATCGCCTCAGCGCCGGCGCGAGCCGCAGCGCGCCGGTGCGGGTGAGCTGCCGGTGCCCGGGCAGTCCCCTGGTCTGGCCGAGCGAGAAGCCCAGTGAGTCGTAGGCGGTCACCCCGGCGCCGACGTAGCAGCGCTCCCAGACATGGTGGGTGAACGGGAACAGGAAGGACACCGGCTGCACCAGATGCGGTGCGATCCGCTGCAGCAGCAGCGACCGTTCGCTCAGCGCCTCCCGCACCAGGCGGATGTCGAACTGCTCCAGGTACCGCAGGCCGCCATGGATGAGCTTGCTCGACCGGGACGAGGTACCCGAGCCGAAGTCCCTGGCCTCTACCAGTCCGACCGACAGGCCCCGGGTGGCGGCATCCAGCGCGACGCCCGCACCCACGATCCCGCCGCCGACGACGAGTACCTCCTGCTCTGTCCGCGCAAGCTCGGCCAGGGCCGCGGTCCGCTCGGCAGGACCCAGCTTGGCCGTCGCGCGCGCATCAGCTGACACGGTCAGCACGCTACCGGCAGCACCCGGTGCCGGCGGCATCCGCCACCCGGCGGGCCAGCCGTCTGTCAGCGCCAGGTTGCCTTACGGCGCCGCGGCAGCCCGCGCTGGGGACGTTCGCCGTCGGCGCGATCGTCCTCGCGGGCTAGTTGCAGCGGCCGCCCGCGGGCGCGATCAGGGAGGCTTTGCATGGATTAGAATACTATTAGCTATATAAAACTGTTTCGTGGTAATTTGATACAGGCAGTCAGTGGCCTTAACAGGGTCAAACCTAGTCAATTCCGTATCGGTAGTCAGTGGCCGTAATGGGGTCAATCTAGGTGTATGACGTGACGAGCATGACACCATGATCCTGGGAGGGGATGCACACCATGATTGCTTCAAACAGCGCTGCTCGCAGTCCGGAATGGGCGCGGCCAGGCGTGTCCGGAACATCGCCGCGGGTTCGGCCGTGGTCCGCAGCCGCAGCCGCTGCCGCAGCGGCGCGACCGGATGCTGGTCAGGAGTAGCGGGCCATGGACAGCCGAGCGCTGGCCGGGGGGCCGGCCATTTCGCCGCGCGAGCGGGTGGTGTCGGGAGCGGTGCCTCCGCTCGCCGACGGTTTCAGCGCAAGGCCGGAGACGGGACCTGGTCTTGGGTCGGCGCTCGGCCAGGGCACCACCGTCGTTCTGGTTCCGCACCGGGATGGCGTGGACGGGTCGGGTGATTGGCTGGGATCGTGCGGCAAGTCCCAGCTCGCGGTGTCATGCGCAAGGTCGATGTGGCAGTCCGGCACGGTGGACTTGCTGGTCTGGGTTGTCGCCACAAGCCGGGCGTCGGTGCTGTCCGGCTACGTGCAGGCGGCCGTGTCGGCCATGGGAATCGATCCTGCGGGTGACGCCGAGTCGGTCGCTTCCCGCTTCGTCGACTGGCTCGGCGAGACGAACCGTCAGTGGCTCATGGTGCTCGACGATCTGTCCGACGCCGCGGACCTGGCGGGGCTCTGGCCGGAGGGGCCAGCGGGAAGGACCCTGATCACGACCGCGGAGTCCGCGGCCTTCTCTGGCGGGCACTGGGAGGTAGTGCCGGTCGGGGTCTTCAGTACCCGCGAGGCTCTGAGCTACGTGATGGGCCGCCTCACCTCGGACCCGGACCAGCGCTTCGGAGCGATAGACCTCGTCGAGGATCTCGGCTGCGAGCCGCTGGCGCTCGCCCAGGCGACCGCGGTGATCGCGGGCTCAACGCTGTCCTGCCGTGATTTCCGCGGTTACTTTGACCGCCGACGGGACAAGCTGGCGGCCGCGGCGGGCGAAAAGCTGCCGGCGGCCGCGGTCACCTGGACATTCAGCTTCGAGCAGGCTGGCCGACTGGCGCCGGGCGGAGCCGCCCATTCCCTGCTGGCGCTTGCCGCGCTTCTTGACGGGCACGGAATTCCGGCCGCCGTCTTCACCACATCGGCTGCAGGCGATTTCCTTGCGGCGGACGGCGACGGGAGCCCGCCGGACCGGGACCATGTTCAGGGCGCGCTGCTTGCGCTGGAGCGGGCCGGCTTGCTGGCCATCGACCTGGCGGGAACTCCGCCGACGGTCCGGATGAGCCCGGTCGTTCAGGCGGCTGTCCGGGCGGCGATGCCTGCCGGGTTGCCGGAACGGGCAGCAAGAGCGGCAGCAGCCGCGCTGCTGGAGGCATGGCCAGAGGACGAGCCGCGGGCGTGGATCACTGCGGCCTTGCGGTCGTGCGCGGCCAGCCTGCAGAAGGCCGCCGGAGACGCGCTGTGGGCCGATGGCTGTCATCCGCTGCTGCTGCGCGCCGGGCGGAGCCTTGACAGCGCACGTCTGACCGGTCCTGCCGTCGCGTACTGGCGGGACCTCGCGGTAACCACTGACCGGATCCATGGAGCGGGCCACCCGGATACCCTGACGACCGGCGAGCATCTGGCCGACGCGTACCTGACGGCCGGACGGGTCGCGGAGGCCCTTCCCTGGTTTGAGTGGGTGCTCACCGCCCGGATCCGCGGAGCAGGGCCGGACCATCCCGGCACCATCGCGGCACGACGCAATCTCGGGCATGCCCTAGTCGCTGCGGGCCAGTTCGCGGATGCGGTCACCATCCTGGCCGGGGCTGTCGACGATTACGAGCGCGTCCGCGGGGCTGACCACCTCGAAACGCTCAGCGCGCGGGAGGAACTCGCCGCCGCGCTGGCTGCCGAGGGCCAGCCCGGTGAGGCGGCCCGGCTGTACCGGCGCGCGCTGGCCGACCGCGAGCGCATGCTGGGATCCCGGCATCCCGACACCATGACCACGCGCTACAAACTGGCCGGCGCGTGCCTGGCTGACGGCCAGCTCAAGGACGCCGTCTCCCAGTACAAGAAAACCCTCGCCGACCGGCAGCGCGTGCTTGGCCCCGACCACCTGGACACGATCGCCGCTCGCGGCGGCCTCGGCTCCGCCCACCACGCGGCCGGCCGGATGGGCTCGGCGGTGCAGCACTACGAGCAGACCAGTGCGGATTACGAGCGGGTTCTGGGCGCAGCTCACCCGAGTACCCTGGCTTACCGTGCGAACCTGGCCCGCGCCTATTACAAGGTGGGCCGCGTAGGCGATGCGATCCCGCTGCTGCGAGACACCCTCGCACGCTGCGAGCGGGGTCTGCCAGCCGGGGATCCGCTGACCCAGAGCGTCCGAGAGAACCTGACGAACATCGCCGGGGAATGAGCAATGCCGCCCGGGCGCCAGCGGTTCGCCAGATGATCTCGCCAGACGATAGGGAGGATGGTCATGTCGGCTGTCGCCGGGGAGACCGCGAGAACCGTCAGCGCGGAGGTCACGCGACGCTGGCACGCGATCGACCCGCTGCTGCCCGATCAAGTGCCCCCCGCCCGCGACTGCGGCGCCGAGCTCATCGTCGCCGGGGCAGGCAGGCAGCCGGCGGCCATCGGGACCTGCGAGCACTGGGAGGGGGCAGCCGGCTCGCTGGACCTGACCTGGGGAGCGACGCGCAGATTCCAGCTCACCGCGCAGATGGCAGGCCCGGGCGTGGCCAGTGCCCTCGGCCAGCTGCTGTCGCAGTGGCGCAATCACCTGGCCTCGGTGCTGGGCGCCGATGGCGAGGACACTGCGACGGTCGTCACATGGCCCAGCCGTGACATCGACGGGGTCAAGGCGCTGCTGCGGCACGGACTTGCGCCGCTGACCGTCATCGCAGCACGCCAGGCCGGCCGTCCTCCCGCCGGGCCAGCCGACGGTGCCGCCTCGCGGGCGGTCGGCTCAGCCGGGGACGCGGCCCGGCCCGCCGGAACGGCGGGACAGGACGTGCGGATCAGGCGCGCGGAGCTCGCAGACATCGACACGGTGGTCCGGCTCGGTGTGGAGGTGATCCGGTTCGACGCGCATTTCGGCACCGTGATCGAGCGGCCGTCGACGGCGGACGCGCTGCAGCGCGAAGCCGCCGGGTCGCTGGCCAGGCCGGATGCCTGGACATGGCTGGCAGAACGTGAGGGCATGCCGATCGGCTTGCTGTACGCGCAGCGGCCCGATTCCGCCGGCTGGATCGCCCCGATGGTGCACCCGTCGCCAGTTGCCTACCTCGAGCTGATGGGCGTGGTGCCCGGCGAGCGCGGCCGAGGCGTCGGGGCTGCCCTGGTCTCGCGTTATCACCGCGAAGTCGACGCAGCGGGCGTGGCTGTCACGCTGCTGCACTACGAAAAGCTCAATCCGCTGTCGGGGCCGTTCTGGAGCCGGCAGGGATACCGGCCGCTCTGGACCGTCTGGGAGGCCAGACCGGCCTGCACCCTCCGCTAGTGCAGTCCCCCCTTGACTGGGAGCTTGCCGCCATCGACTAGCGCACCGGTCGGACAGGACCTGCATGACCGCACACCCCCGCCGGCTCCCTGCGCGTGCACACGAAGTAGCCCGCGGCTGACGGGATGGTCCTCGCCGAAGGCTTTGCCGCGGCGCCCGCGTAAATAGTCCAGGCAGGCCGCGGTGGACGCCAGGTCGAACTCGGCGTTGGCCGGTGTCTTCCCGTTGTGCGCCGTCTCGGCGGCTGCGAACTCGCTGGCGCTGGCCTCCAGCCGCCGGGCCAGCGGCATGCCCCTGGCGGTGGCCGGGGTCTTCCGCCACGGCTCGAACGCGCGTGCCGCGGCCGGCCACCGCCTGGTCGATGTCCCTTCTCCGTGCCGAGCGGTACCGAGGCGCACAGGTTCCCGGTGGCGGGTTGACGACGTCGAACCGCTCACCCGAGAGCGCGCCGACCCGCTCACCTCCGGTGATCATGTCAAGGTTACGTGGCTGCAGCCTCTCGGCGCTCCCTCCGGTCTTGGCTATCAGCGGGAGGCATCCGGCCCTGCGCTCCTGGCGCACTCCAGCACGCGCTCGGGCGTGATCGGCAGCACCGTCGGCCGGCTGCCCAGGGCTTGGTGGATCGCGCTGGCCACGGCTGCCGCGGGCGGGCCGATCGGGGGCTCGCCGATGCCCCGGGCGCCGAACGGGCCCAGCCCCTCCCCGGACTCGAGCACGATGGCCTCGATGTCGGGGAGGTCCGTGGCGGTGGGGATCAGGTACTGGAAGAAGCCGCCGGTGAGGTTCACGCCCTCGTCGACCACGACCTCCTCCAGCAGCGCCATCCCGAGGCCCTGAGCGGCTCCGCCGCTTATCTGCCCCTCGACTGAGCGGGGGTTGATGGCACGGCCGACATCATGCGCGGCCACGTACCTGAGCAGCTGCACCTTGCCGGTGTCGAGATCTACTTCGAGATCGCAGAGGTGCGTCCCGAACGTGAAATCAGGGAACACCCGGTCTGCCCGCAGGTTCCTGACTACCGGCTTGCCCTTGGGGCCGAAGAAGGTGCCGAGCACCTCGATCGGGACATTGCGCCGACGGCAGATCACGAGGGCATCAGGGACGGTCACCAGCACGTCCTGGCCGGCAATGCCGTCAGCATCGAGCCGGAAACCCGCGGACGGCTGGCCGGACTCCTCGGCCACGGCCTGCAAGACGGCATTCCGGAGCAGAACGCTCGCCTCGTACACCGCGTTCCCCGACATGAGCAGCTGCCTGGTAGCGGTGGTGGTGCCTGCCAGCGGGGTCAGGGCGGAGTCTCCGAAGTGGACCGTAATCCGGTTCATGGAGACGCCCAGGACCTCCGACGCGATCTGGGCGAGCGACGACGCCTGGCCGCCGCCGATGTCAGGTGCCCCGCACCGCACGGTAAGGCTGCCGTCCAGCTGGAACCCGACCCATGCGGCGGCGGAGTCGTTCAGCCACACGAGCCTGCCGTATGACTGGATGTTGGACGCTATCCCGCGTCCCACCGCCTTGCGCGGCCCGGACGGGTCCGGCTTCGGGCCCGCCCGGTCGAGCACCGCGTCGATCGTCTCCGCCAGGAGTACCTCGGTCTGAATCGCCTGGCCCACCGGCAGGATGTCACCGCGCGCCAGGGCATTCCTCTTCCTGATGTCCGCAGCCGGGATCCCCAGTTCGAGAGCAAGCAGGTCAATCTGAGATTCGTAGCCGAACACCACCTGCATTCCGCCGAAGCCGCGAAAAGCCGACGTCGGCGCGTTGTTGGTATACGCGCAGCGAGCGCACAGCCGCACGTTGTCCACCCGGTAGGGCCCGCAGGCGTGTACTGCTGAATACAGCAGTACCAGCGCGGACAGGTAGGCGTAGGCGCCTGAATCGGCGGTGATATCGATCTCCTGGCCGAGAATGGTCCCATCCCGGCGGGCGGCGGTCCGGTAGCGCAGCCACATGCGGTGCCGCTTCGGGCGTGCCAGCAAAGATTCCTGCCGTGTCCACTGCATGCGGACCGGACGCCGGGTGCGCCAGACGGCAAGGGCAAGGTACGGCTCGACTGTCATGTCCTCCTTGCCGCCGAAGCCCCCTCCGACATAGGGCGCGATAACTCGCACCCTGGCCTCCGGGATCCCGAGGATCCGCGCGACGTCGCGGTAATGCTCGACCACCTGCGTGGCGACGCGGAGATTTAGCACACCTTCGTCATCGAGCCAGCCCACCCCCGCCTCCGGCTCGAGGTAGGCATGATCCACGGCCTGCGTCTCGTAGCTGCCTTCCACGACTACATCAGCGGCGTCGAACGCCGATGCGACATCACCGGTGTCGATATTCCATTCCCCGAGCAGGTTCCCCTGAGCGTGAACGGAGGGCGCGGCGTCTGTCAGCGCCACATCGGGATCGAAAACCCCCGGCAGCTCCTCGTAGTCGATCTCCACCAGGTCGCACGCCTCAGCCAGCGCGTCCTCGGTCTCCGCGACAACCAGGGCCACTGGCTCACCGTGGAAGCGGATCCGGTCGGTCGCCAGGACCTCCATGCTGGCTTTCAGCGCTGCCACCTCGACCGTCTGGCCTGGGACGTCGACCCAGATGACGTTGTGCGGAACGTCCTCGCCGAACAGCACGCAGACGATTCCCGGCACAGCGAGCGCCGCAGCGGCGTCGCGACGGATAACCCTCGCCGACGGCAGCGGGGCACGCACCAGGCGGCCATGGAACATGCTCGCGAAAGCGAAATCCCCGGCGTACCGCGTCGTGCCCGCGATCTTCTCCCTCTGGTCGTGCCTGGCGAGCGGCTGCCGCACGACCTTGAGCTCGTCCTTCTTCGACGTCCGGATCCCGGCAGCTTCGCCGCGGCTCCCGCCCTCGCTCACCGGACTGCCCCGTGCTGAGCTGCTTCGACCGCGTCCACGATGGGCCCGTAACCGGTACAGCGGCACAAGTTGCCGTGGAGCTCCGCACGAATCTCCGGCCGGGAGCGGCGGCGGCCGTCCGCGAGCATCGCGGTTGCCGCCATTAGCATGCCGGGGGTACAGAACCCGCACTGCGCGGCATGATGTTCGTGGAAAGCCTGCTGGAGCGGATTGAGCGACCCGTCCGGTTCCAGCAGCCCGGCTGCCGTGGTGATAGCGGAGCCGGCCACCTGTACCGCGAGCACCAGGCAGCTCGAAACCGGCACGTCATCCACCAGGACAGTGCAGGCGCCGCAGATGCCCTCGCCGCAGCCGTACTTCGGGTCTGTCACATCCGCTGCATCGCGAAGCCAGCGCAGCAGGGTGAAGTGCGCGCCTGCGGAACGAGTGACCCGGCGGCCGTTCACGGTCAGGGTAATAGTTGGGTTCTCAGTCACGCCGCCTCCGCAGATCGCTGGCTGGCCGTTGTGAGCGCCCTCTTCACCAGGACGCGGCAAAGATGAGCCCGGTACCCGGCACTGGCCCCGGTGTCAGTTACCGGTCGGATTCCCTGGAGGGGACCGACCCGGTCCTCAATCTGCGCCGGGGCGGCCCCGCTCAGGGACGTCTCGACATCCGCCAGCCGGATCGGACGGTCGCTCACGCCGCCGACTGCGACCCTGCTCTCGACGATCAGGCCGCCCGCGATCCGGACCAGGACCGCGACGGCGGCCATCGCGAAGTCGCCGTCCCGCCGGGAAACCTCGTGGAAGCTCCAGCCCCAGCCGGGGCCGAGCGTCGGCAGCCTTGCCGACACGATCAGCTCGTCGTCCGCGAGCCGGGTCGTCAGGAAACTGACGTGGAAATCCTCTGCCTTGACGGTGCGCGTGCCGCCGCCGTTGGTGAGCTCGTAGGTGGCGCCAAGGGCCGTCATCACCAGGGGAAGCTCGGCCGCGGGATCACTGTGAGCCAGTGACCCGCCAAGCGTTCCGCGGTTGCGAATCCGCGCGTTCCCGATCAGCCGTGCGGCCGCGCAAAGCAGTGGCTGCGCTTCTCCCGCCAGCGGGTCGGCAGCTAGAGCGGCATGCGTGACCAGCGCGCCGGCCGTCAGGTAACCGTCGGCCGCGGATAGATCCCGCTCTCCCGTGACGCGCGAGATGTCGATCACGACTTCGGGTTGCACCAGGCCTAGGTTGACCAGGGGCAGCAGGCTCTGGCCGCCGGCGATGACCTTCGCGCCGTCGCCGTTCTCGCGCAGCAGCTCACAAGCGTCGGCGAGCCGATCAACTCGCTCGTACCGGAATGGTCTGGTGAACATCGCGTCCCTCCATCGGCGATGCTAGGCGCGGCTTCTCGCCGAACGCAAGAGCCTCTCAGACAGCGAGAACCAGTTCACTCTGCCGGTGGTGCCGGGGTGCCGGGGCCAGCCGCCAGGCCGGCCAGCGAGGACCATGCCGGGTCAAGGCCCAGCACCCCGGCCGGATTCTCCTTGGTCATCTTCTCCAGGTACTCATACGGGACACCCACGTCGAGCAGTGCCGCCAGCAGCATCCGGAGGCCCTCGGGGTGAGGCGGGCCCGCGAACTGGCCCAGGTCCGAGCCGAGGACGATGTTTTCCCCGCGCAGCGCGATGATCCATTCGGCGAGCTCGGCTGGCTGCTGCTCCCAAAAAATCGGAGACACGCACGAGCAGGCCACGTATTCCATCACCGCACCCTTGGCGATAAGTTCCCGCTGCACGCCCAAGTCCAGCTTGCACAGGGACCAGTTGGCATGGGTCACGATGAAGCGAGTGACGCCCGATTCTCTCGCGGCATCAAGCAGCGCCCGGATCTCGGCGAGGGACAGGTGGCCGGTTGCCAGTGCCACGTCGTTCTCGGCCACGATCTCGCAGATCGTGCGGGCATCCTTACTGAGAGTGCACCCGTCCTCTTCGAAAACGGTCACTCCCTCGCCAGGCAGTTGCTTACGGGGGCGCCCGAACTGCGGGTAATCAGGCATATCGAAGAAATCGGCATGGTATTTCGAGTGATTCGAGGGCATCCAGACGACCTTCGCCCCGTAGTGAATGGCGGATTCAGCGACGTAGGGGCTCAGCCCGCCTACAGACCGGTTCAGCACTACGGAGCCGAAGGACTCGACCTCCGGATGCATGCGGTTGACGTAGTACGCACGGCCGGTGGTGGACGCGTCATGGTCCTTGAGGACGAAGCCGCGCATTCCGAACTGGATTGCGTACTCGGCCAGGGCGGCATCGTCGATATGCCGCTTGAACAAGGCCGGCGCGGTGTGTGCGTGCATGTCGATCGCGCCGCGCAGGAGCTCGAGATCGGGTCGGTCCATGCTCACTCCTGTGTCTCTCG
>ODAK010001535.1_pt1 | contig 25024 bp, 21 predicted proteins | sample 1539591 | NCBI WGS metagenome assembly ODAK01 (sample SAMEA3539303, study PRJEB22396) | soil metagenome | biome: tundra; feature: field; material: soil | place: USA | collected 2010-05 | depth 0.15 m | reverse complement strand
GGGAAAGCCACCATCGAATTGGCCGGGAAGTACGGATCGCAGGCTCGTTGACCGAGCGAGGCAGATGTCGGCCCGCCGACTCACCAGTGCAGCAGCGCCGCAACCGGCCCGTGCGCGCGTAGCGCATCCGGCTCGTGGGAAACCACCACGACCTCGAGTGAACGCTGCCCCGCCAGTTCCACGATGTGCTCGATCGCGTCGACCACGATCAGCGGTGCACCGTCATCAGGGCATAGGCCCTCAGCCGACGCGAACAGCCGCGCGCAATGCGGGCAACGCCCGGCCGTCAGGTCTGCCCCGTCGGGGACGAGCAGAACCTCGACGCGGTTCTGCTCAAGCATCGCGAGCACCTCATCCAACCCGGCCGCCGCGGCCCCGCCCGTTCTCAGCCCTTCCTCCACGCGATCGATGAGCACACGTTCACGGGCGGCTTCGGTGCGGTCGATGACCGGCGAGATCGCCTGCATGATCTGCTCGGTCGCCGCATCCCCCAGATCTCGCTCGATCACTCCGGCGACTCGATCGCGCAAATCGCGATGCAGGCTGGCCTCGACGACCGGCCAGAGCTCACTGGAAGCGACGAAGATGAGCTGTTCGAACGGGCGGCGCTGGTGCGCTCGCAGCAGCCGTTCGGCGACGTGGCGTACGTGCACGGCGACCTGCCCCTCGATTCCGCGCTGGAAGCGCGCCTGGGACCAGCCGCCCTGCGCGTGACGTCGATGCAGATCGTCCCGGACGACCGCGAACTCAACGAGTCCCTGCGGCCCACCACGGAACAGGCGCGCCGCACGCCTGCTAACCACGGCGACGCCCCAGTCCTCCGTCGTCACCATCGCCGCGAGCGGCTCGAGCCACGGCGCTGAATCGACGACGGCCAGCGGCTCGACAGGCTCAGGCAGCGCGACGACTTCAAGAATGCCGGCCGCGGCGCACGAGAAGATCGCAATGCTGTGCGCGCCACGTGCCAGCTCAGGATCCACGTTCAAGGCCTCGCGCACGCGCTTGGCGTCGGCCCCGCGCGCGCCAGCACGCCCGAGCAGTGCCGAAAGCTCCACATCGCGGGCCCCCGGCGTCGGAAAGCGGGCCGGATCCAAGTCGAGGTACACACTCAGGACCGACTCGCCGGCCGACTCGATCCGGCTCAGCCGCTCGATCGTCGCAGCGCTGACAGAGGCGGCCGGCATCAGACGCTCCTCCGGGGCGCGGTCCAGCAATCGGGCGACGTCACAAACGCGCACGGGCGGTGACGGGCCACGTCGAGCTTCTTTGAGGTCATGCGCACCACCTCACCGTAGGGAGTCCCATCGCCCGCTCGCATCCGGGTGTTCCCCTCAGCCCGGAGCCGGGTTTCTACGTCTCCAAGGCCACGGACGAGCCCGGGAGCTGTCAAGCCCGGATCTGGCCCGCCATCCGTGGCGGCCACGGACAGTGGCGGCGGGCTTTGCGCCGATGTTGGAGTGCGCGCCGATCGGTACCGTGGCCAGAGTTGGGCAGCGATACCGAGGAGATCCGCTGTGACGAGTGAGGACAACCGCGGCGCATGCATCGTGTGCACGTCCGAGCAACACGTTCGTCGAGCTCTGGGCGGCTCGGGGTCCGCGACGGCGCTCACCGCCAGGCGGTGCTGGTCGATCCGCGCAGTCGTACGGATCTGCGAGGCCTGATTGTCCGCCGCGGGGGTAGGCCCAGCGTCGGACGAGGGCGCGCTCGTCGTGCCGCCGGCCATGCCGGCCGACGATCCGGGGCTGTTGAGCGCGGCGCAGGCGTCGCTGCTGATCGACCAGTACGAACTGACGATGGCGGCGAGCTACCTGAAGCGGGGCATGAACGAGCCGGCGATCTTCGAGTTGTTCGTACGCGAGCTGCCGCCCCGGCGCGACTGGCTGCTGCTCGCCGGCCTCGGCCCGGCGCTGCGGATCGTGGCAGAGATGCGTTTCGCCGACCCCGAGCTTCGATACCTGGAGACGCTCGGCTTTCGGCCGACGCTGCTGGACTTCCTCGAGCGGTTCCGCTTCAGCGGCCGCATCGACGCGATCCCGGAGGGCACCGTCGTCTTCGCCGGCGAGCCGCTGGTGCGCGTGACCGGGCCGCGGGTCGAGGCGCAGCTGCTCGAAACGCTGCTGCTCAACCAGATCAACTTCCAGACGGCAATTGCGACCAAGGCGGCACGCGTGGTCCTCGCCGCCGGCGGCGGCGAGCCCGGAGCCGGGAAGCACGTGATCGACTTCTCGCCACGACGCGACCACGGTATCGACGCAGCGATGAAGGCCGCGCGGGCGGCCGCGATAGCCGGCGTCCGCGGCACCTCGAACGTCGCGGCCGCGATGCGCTACGGGATGACCCCGGTGGGAACGATGGCGCACTCCTACGTGATGTCCTTCGCCGACGAGCAGCAAGCGTTTGTGGCGTTCATGGAGGACACGCCCGAGAACACGATCCTGCTCGTCGACACCTACGACACGCTCGAGGGCGTACGGCACGCGATCGCCGCCGCCCGCCAGACAGGGCTGGCGCTCCACGGCGTGCGACTAGACTCGGGAGACCTGCTTGCCCTTTCGCGCACGGTCCGCGGCCTCCTCGATGAGGCCGGGATGCGCGACACCGCGATCGTCGCAAGCGGAGATCTCGAGGAACTCCAGATCGCGCGGCTCGTCGCGGCGAGCGCGCCGATCGACACCTGGGGCGTGGGCACGGAGCTCGGCACGAGCCGCGACGCGCCCGCGCTCGGCGGCGTCTACAAGCTCGTCGCCGACGCAACGGCAGGCGGGTCCGGTTGGCGCCCGGTCTCGAAACGCTCCCCCGCGAAGGCGACGATCCCGGGGCCCAAGCAGGTGTTCCGCAGCTTCCGCGCCGGCACGATGATCGGCGATCTCGTCGCCGAAGCATCGGAGCGGCGCGCCGGGCAGCCGCTCCTCGAGTGCTTCGTGAGAGACGGCGAGCTCGTCCGCCGCGAACCGCTCGAAACGCTCCGGGCACGCGCCGTGGCCGGCCTCGGCTCACTGCCGCCAGAGCTGCGGCACGCCGAGGGGCGGGGACAGGCGCCCTACCCGGTCACCTACTCGAAGCGGCTGCTGCGCCTTGCCCCGGCCCACAGCGGTGGGTAAGCGGTGCTGCTCGTCTTCGCGTTGCCGGGCTCCGCGTCGTTCACTGGCGCGCGCCGGCGCGCACTCGCCCGCCTCGGCGTTGACCATCCACCTCACCGACAGCGTGCGCGACGCGCGCCGGCACGCATCTCGCGTCGTGCGCATCCATCCACCCTGCCGTTGATCGAAGCGGCTATCGTCGACCGGTGACCGGCCCCTGACGCGAACGGTGTTCGAGCGGATCACAAGCACGGCGTTCGGTCCCTTCTCGCGGGCATGACGACACCTGCATCCGTAGGAAGTTCGCAGCGCGCCGCGGGCTTGCACAGATGACAGCCTCGGTCCGCGGTCATAGCCTCGGCATGCGTGTTTCGCCGCAATGTTCCACTGTGATGCCCCGCCCACTGCTGCAGCTGCTGCGATCGACTCGCGCACGTCGCGACCAGACCGCTCGCCCCGTGAGCGCGACTGGCGCAGCGGTAGAGATCGATCGCGTCAGCAGGAGCTTCGGCGAGATCGCCGCACTGCGCGAGGTAAGCCTGAGCGTGGCGCCCAGCGAGTTGCTTGTCGTGACCGGGCGCTCCGGCTCCGGCAAGAGCACGCTGTTGAACCTGATCAGTGGCCTCGACCAACCCTCGACAGGCCGAGTCCTGATCGACGGCGAAGCGATCTGGCAGGGACCGCACGTGGTCCGGGCGCGGCGCGAGCTCGTCGGCTTGGTGTTTCAGCAACATCTGCTGCTCAGTGAGCTGACCGCCCGGGCAAACGTCGAGGTGCCGCTGCTCGGCGCCGGGGTTCGCAGCCGCGAGCGCCGGCGCCGCGCGCTCGAGCTGTTGGAGGAAGTAGGCGTTTCAGACCGCGCCGAGCACGTGCCGTCGATGATGTCGGGCGGCGAGCGCCAGCGCGTCGCGGTGGCTCGCGCCCTGGCCAACTCGCCGCGCCTGCTGCTCGCCGATGAGCCCACCGGATCGCTCGACTCCGTCAACGCGGCCCGGATCATCGAGTTGCTCGTCCGACTGCGCGACCGCCGCGGCATGACGGTGATCATCGTCAGCTACGACCCGGTGGTCGGCGCGCACGCCGACCACACCGTGACGCTCCTCGACGGCCGCCTCGACTCAGGCGAGCGCCAACCGCCGGAAGCGTAGGACGAGCCGATGCTGGTGATGATCAAGGTCAACCTGCAGCGTCGTTGGGGACGCACCGCGCTGACCGCACTCGGCGTCGCGGTCGGCGTGACCACGATCGTCGCGATGCTCGCGCTCACCGGCGGGCTCTCGCGCAGCGCCGGCGACCTCGCGAAGCTCGGGCGCGCCGACTTCGGCGTCTTCCAGGGCGGCCTCGCTGACCTGACGGCGTCCTCGTTGCCCGCCTCGATCGTGCCGCGCATCGAGGCGGTGCCCGGCGTCGCAGCTGCAGCCCCGCTCCAGGTCGTCCCCCACGCCCTCGCCGCCGACTCCTCGATCCTGGTGTTCGGCGCCGAGGAGCAGAGCTTCCTGGTCAAGCGCCTGGTCCTGATCGCCGGCCGCGATGCCGCCGGCAAGGAGCTGATGGTCGGCAGCAACGCCGCCGCGCGCCTTCGCATAAAGCCCGGCCAGACGCTTGTGATCGACGGGCGCGCTCTCCGGGTTGCCGGGATCTATCGCTCGGGCATCTCGCTCGAGGACGACGGCGTCGTGCTGCCGCTCGCACTGACGCAGCAGCTCTCGCGGCGGCCAGACGAGATCAGCATGATCGCGATCCTGATCGCGCCGGGCTACGGCGAGCTCGCCGTCGAGCGCAGCATCGAGCGCGCGGTGCCCGGCACGCTGGCGCTGGGAGACCCCAGCGAGGTCGCGCGCGTCGACACCAACAGCCGGATCATCAACAAGGCCGCGATCATCATCGCCGTGCTCGCACTGCTGCTCGGCGCCGTCGTCGTGATCAACACGATGGCGATGGCCGTCATCGAGCGCCGCCGCGAGTTCGGCGTGCTCGCCGCCGTCGGCTGGAGCCACGCGCGCATCGCCCGCCTGATCCTCGGCGAGAGCGCCACTGTGAGCCTCGTCGGCACCGGTGTTGGCCTCGCCGTCGGCGCGCTTGCCAGCGTCCTGCTCGTCCATGCGCTTGCGGCAGCCACCTTCGTCTCACCCGTGATCACACTCTGGGTGATCGGCCGCGGCCTGATCGTCGGCTTCGCCCTCGGCGTGCTCGGCTCGCTCTTCTCCCTCTGGCAGGTGCTGCGCGTGCCGACCCTCAAGGCTCTGCAACGCGAATGAGCGAAACCGAGCGGGCCGGCATTGACGGAGCGCTGATCGTGGTCGACCTGCAGAACGACTTCTTCCCTGGCGGCGCGCTGGCAGTCGTCGAAGGGGACGAGGTGATCGCCCCCGTCAACGAGCTCGCGCGAAGCTCCCCGTTCGTCGTCGCCACGCGCGACTGGCATCCGCCCGACCACCGATCGTTCACGACCGAAGGCGGGCCCTGGCCCGTGCACTGCGTCCGCGACACTCTCGGCGCGCAGCTGCATCCCCAACTTCACCGCGAGCAGATCGACGTCGTGATCGACAAGGGCCAAGCGGCCGACCTCGAAGGCTACTCGGCTTTCGAGGCCACACCGCTCGAGGAGCTGCTTCGCAGCCGCGGCATCAGTCGGGTGCACCTTGCCGGCCTTGCACTCGACTACTGCGTCAAGCACACGGCGCTCGACGCGCGCCGACTCGGCTTCAGCACAGTCGTCCACCGTGGCGCCACCCGCGCCGTGAACATCGAGGCGGGTGATGACGAACGGGCGTTCGCCGAGCTACGCGACGCGGGCGTCGAGATCGCACCGTGACGGCGCACGTGAGCCACACTCGGCTGCTCCGGCGGACGCGGGAGGCATGCGACGGCAGTGTGGCTTCCTACCGATGGACGCCGGACGCTCGGGTGAGAGCGTCTCGATATGCGCAACGCGAACGTGATCGCCGTGGCGGCACTCGTCGGCGTGCTCGCCCTCGATGGCTGCGGGGGCAGCAGCGGTCCGGCCAAGTCGCAATTCGTCACCAAGGCCGACGCGATCTGCAAGACAACGCAGACACAGGCCACGCCGCTGATCCACCAGATAACCGCAGGCGGAGCCGCGCTCGTGACGGGTGGGGCCACCGCCGCACGCCAGATCGCACCGGCGGTGCAACGACTGCACACAGTCGCGGCCAGCGGTCTCGCGAGGCTCAAGGCGCTCGCCCAGCCAAGCGGCGCCAAGGCAGCGATCGAGAAGTTCCTGACACCGCTCGCGAAGGTCATCGACGCGATCGACAAGGCGGCCGCAGCGCTGAGCCAAGGCCAGGGACCGCAGGCGCTCGGGCTTCTCCAACAGGCACAGCCGCTCGCCCAACAGGTGACCAGCGCAGCAACGGCCTACGGCCTGCCCCAGTGCGAGTCGATCCTCAGCGCACTCGGCTGAGCGAGTTGCGCCACCAACTCGGCTTCGAGCTCTGAGCTTGCGATGTCCCATCGCTGGCTGGAGCACACCGAGTCAGCGGGCTGCCTCGATTGGGCCGACCCGGCGGGCATCTCGGAGCGCGCACGGGCGCGCGGCGCGGCACTCCTCCCGGCTCGCGGCGTGGCGAGCGGCCTCCAGGTCACGCGGCCGTCCAAGCGTCGCGCTCGCGTCAGTGTGTGGTCGGTTCGGGCGCCCGCCTAGCGCGTGGCGGCGTGGCCGCGTGGCGTGACGCATCCGCCGCCTTCACCGGTTGCGGGTGCACCTTGCGTACCCACGCGCTGAGGACCTCGTTGCCCCAGGGGCCGATGAAGTGGACGCGTGCCGCGAGCGTCCGATGTCGCTGCCGACGGGTGCCGTCGACGAGCAACACGGTCCACTGCACGGGGCGGTTGTACAACTCGTAGTAGGGGCCAAGACGCGGAACAGATCCGTTTGCCAGGACGCGGTCGCCGTGGCGGACAAGGAAGAAGCGAACCGCCGGCTCCATCGGCTGCGTGCCGAGGTCGAGCGGTCCGGTGTGAAAGCCGACCGTTTGACCCCGGGGGATCAGGCGCTCGATCCCAGCCGCGGCCGCGCGGACCGACCGGTACTCGTACACGTGGGAGTCGGGCTTGGCGGTCGCCGCAACCGCGTTGGCCACCGCGACCCCGCCGCCAAGGGTTCCCAGTGAGACGAGCATGATTGCGGCGCGCCGGATCCGCGATGGCAGCGCCCGCCGATGAGCGCGCCAGCGCCGGTCCAGCAGCCGGATCGCTGGCCGTGACAGCCCCACCAGCCCGAGCCACAGCGCCCAGGCGAGGATCAGCCACACCCAGAACCCAAGCTCTGACCCCCACCACATCGTGTAGCCGAGGGTCGCTGCAAGCAGCGTCGTCGCTGGGTTGGAGGCCGCCTCGATGCCAATGGCACCGCACAGCCCGAGACCGATCAGGGCGGCGGCGGAGAGGTCCCAGCGCAGCATCACGGCGCCGCCCAGCGCCGCCAACACCAGTGCCGCGATGATCACGATCGTCGAGTCGACTTCGCCGCTGCTCGGCGTCGCGCGCACGTCCTTCTTGCGATTCCACTCCGACGCCGGCACGAACAGCCACCATGGGCGCACCCCAACCGAGCGGACGACGGCGTTCCAGCCAACGGTCGCGCCGAGCGTGGGTCCACGATGTTCGACGGTGCGAACGATCATCGCGAGATTCCCCGGGCTGCTGTCGATCTGATCGATCGCGGGCATCGTCCAGCACGCCGCTGCGACCAGCAGCGCCGCGACCGCCCAGGGCCAGACCCGCGGCGGCCGATGAAGCGGCTCGTCAGGTGCAGACCGTGCACGGCGGCGAGCGAGCGACCCGATCACGAGCCCGCCGAAGCCGACCGCGAGCAGCGCCGCGGTGGGCGCCGCGTACATCAGATGCGTCTGGGTGACGAAGCTCGCGACGAGCACCGTGACCGGCAGCAGACGGTGGTCGCCACAGGCGAGCGACCAACCAAGAAAGATCAGCAGCAGAAACGGAAACAGGCCGGCCGCAGGATTCCAGATGTCGTGCATCGCCTCCGTCGGCAGCGACTGGCACATCAGCGCGATCCCGATCGCCGTCGCAAACATCAGGACCAGGCCACCGCGGCGCCGGGCGAGGGCAACACAGCCGATGACCGCGAGCGTGTTGACAACGCCCATCGTCACAGGGATGCTCGTGACACTGCCGAAGCGCGCCGGCAACGCGAGCAGCCAGTACAGCATCGGGCCTGGGCTGTGCATCACCTGGCCGTGGATAACCAGGCCGGCCTCGGAATACTGGCCGACCAGCGGTGTGTGCGAAGTGAGCACGTCCCAGCCGCGGGTCGCGATGATCCCGTCGTCGCCCGCCGGCACCCAACCCGCCTGCACTGCCTTGATCGTCGAGTTCATGACCGGAATCGCTGCCACCAGACCCGCAGCGATCCACGGCACACGCACCCACAGCCCCCGAGCGCACGACACCGCGAAGCGGCGCACGGCGAGGACTGCCAGCCGGGCACGCGCGGAGCCGAATGGCGACCAGACCTCCCCAGCCCCGGGCGCGTTCGCGTTGGATTCGGTCACCGGCGCGCCGCCGCCTGTGGGGCCACGTTTGATCGTGTGCAGCCGCCGCACCCGATTGTCCGACCCCCGTCAGTGCTCCCGGCGCGGATGACGGCACACGACGGGGTTCCTCACGATGGCACCAGCAGCGAGCCCGCGTCCGGATCAGTATGCCGCTCGCTCATGAGTGCACCGACATCCTCATCCTCGAGCGCTCTCATCGGCGGCATCAGGCGGCGGTTCTCCGCTGTCAGCGTGTTGACCTGGCGGCGGGCCTCCGCGAGATCCCTTGCCATGAGCGCCAGGACCGCGCGAAGCGCAGCGAGCCGGTCCATGAGATCGGCGCGATCGACGGTGCTCGGCTGACCGTTCATTCGGGTGTCCCGTTATCGCTTCGTTTGGTCCAAGGCCATCCTCACCGACGCGCCGGGCTCAGCCATCCGTGCAATCTGGCGAGCCCGATCGGGGTTGTTCCGCAACGTCTGCCTTGGCGAGACGTGGGCTGGCGCTCCGCGACGATCGGGCTGCTCGTCAACCGGCTTGAGCGCGACGTCTGGCCTCCGCTGCGTGCCCAAACCGATGCGGCCCCAAACCTCCGCGTCCCGATATCCGTGACGTCTACGGACGGGGTGGACGGCATTGCGCCGATGCCGGTGCGCGGTGAGACGACTAGCGTGGGCAAGACTGGACCACGTGACGGAGGAGGCCGGCCATGGCGACGGACGACGTTTCAGGCGCACTCGTGACAACTCGCGTGGAGGCGATCGTCGGGTTTTTGGACGGCGCGGGTATCGCGTACGAGTTGGTGGAGCACGAGACGGCGACGAGTGCGACGGCCGAGGCCCGCGTCGCGCGAGTGCCGGCAGACCAGGTCGCGAAGACCGTGGTGCTGCGCGACGGGAGCGCGTACGTGATCGCTGCGATCCCGGCATCCGAGCGTCTCGGCTTGCACAAGCTGCGTGAGCTGCTCGGCGCGACCCGGCGGTTGCGGCTCGCGAGCGAAGCTGAGATCGCGCATGAGTTCCCGACACTCGAGGTCGGTGCGATACCCGCCTTTGGCCCGCTGGTCCCCGCTGCGGAGGTCATCGACAGCGCGCTACTCCGCCACCAACGGATCCTCTGCCCGGCCGGCGATCACCGTCACTCCGTGCTGGTCGACCCACGCGACGTTGTGCGCGTCACGGCGGCGAAGACCGCCGACATCTGCGAGGACTGATCGGAGCAGGCAGGTGGAGCCCACCTCGGGTCACGCCAGTACTCGGGGCACCGGTGCACGCGACGGATTGCGCGTGGTATCTCGCGGGTAGGGTTGGCGCCGCCGACCACCCTTGTCGGCGACGGCGTGGCCGTGCCCGATGGCGACGCGCGCCTGATGTGGGTAATCCGTGCACGGCGTGTGGTGGGCTGCGGATGGCCGCGCCGCCCGCTGGGGCGAGCATGCGGGTATGGAGTTCATCGACCGTCACGATGCCGGTCGTCGTCTCGCGGCGCAGCTGCTTCCGCTGGCGCGCGAGCACCCTGTCGTTATCGCGCTTCCGCGCGGCGGCGTGCCCGTCGGCTTCGAGGTCGCGCGCCGCCTCGACGCGCCGCTTGACGTTCTCGCGGTGCGCAAGCTCGGCGCACCCGACAACCCGGAGTTCGGGGTGGGCGCGATCGTCGAGGACGGCAGCGCCGTTCTGGACACCGATACCGCACGGCGCGTCGGCCTGACCAGGGGGGTGCTCGACGCCACCGTGGCACGCGAGGTGCGCGAGCTGAGCCGGCGCGTCGAGCGCTACCGCGACGGGCGTGCGCCGGCCGACGTGCGCGGGCGCACGGTGATCGTGGTTGACGACGGTCTCGCGACGGGTATGACGGTCCTCGCGGCGGTGCGCGCCCTACGTGCGCGTGGAGCCGCGCGAATCGTCGTGGCGGTTCCGGTCGGCGTGCGCGAGTCGGTGAATCTTGTCGGGCGGGAGGTCGATCAGATCGTCTGCGACACGATCCCGCACGAGCTGCTGGGCGTGGGCGCCTGGTATCGCGACTTCTCCCCGGTCAGCGACGCCGAGGTGGTCACCCTGCTCAACGCGGCGTCCGATTGGACGCCCGCGCCCGAGACCGCGGAACCGCACCGTTCCGGCATTGGCGAGACATCGACGCGCGAGGTCGTATTGGACATCGACGGTGCGACGCTCGCAGGCGATCTCACGCTCCCCGCGACGGTGCGGGGGTTGGTGATCTTCGCCCACGGCAGCGGCAGCAGTCGGCTGAGCCCGCGCAACCGCGCCGTTGCCGCGACGCTGAACGACGCCGGTCTGGCCACGCTGTTGTTCGATCTGCTCACCGGCCGGGAAGGCCAGCGTCGCGAGCTCGTGTTCGACATCCCGCTGCTTGCTCGGCGCCTCGAGCGAGTGACGATCTGGGCGCTCGACGACTTGGCGACCCACCAATTGCCGATCGGCTACTTCGGCGCGTCGACCGGCGCCGCGGCGGCTCTGCGCGCGGCGGCCGCGGTGGGCGAGGTCGTCCGGGCCGTGGTCTCGCGCGGCGGGCGCCCCGATCTGGCTGCCGACCGGCTCCCCTACGTGACCGCGCCGACGCTGCTGCTCGTCGGCAGCCGCGACACCGAGGTGCTCGCGCTGAACCGTCGCGCGGCCGAGATGCTGCGCTGCCGACACCGCCTGACGGTCGTCGATGGCGCCGGACACCTGTTTGAAGAGCCCGGCACGCTCGAGACCGTCGCACGGCTCGCCGCCGAGTGGTTCAACACCCACCTGGCCACCTCGCCCCGGCTGCTCGCGGCCACGGGAGGCTGAGCGGTGGCCTTGCCACTGGCCCTTCCGCTCGGCGAGCGCGCCGTCCTCGACGCGCTCCGCCGCGAGGCGCACCCGCTGACCGGCGACCGGCGCGACTACGACCCGCTGCTCGCGCTGATTGGCGACGCTCGGGTCGTCCTGCTCGGCGAAGCGAGCCACGGCACGCACGAGTTCTACCGCGAGCGCGCCCGCATCACGCGGCGTCTGATCACCGAGCTCGGGTTCAGCGCCGTGGCGATAGAGGGCGATTGGCCCGACGCTCACCGCGTCGATCGCTACGCGCGCGGGGCCGGCTCGGACCGCGACGCCGAGGAAGCGCTGCGCGGCTTCCGTCGCTTCCCGACCTGGATGTGGCGCAACGCCGATGTGCTCGACTTCGTCGGCTGGCTGCGCGCCCACAACGACCGCCTCGCCAGCGGCGCTCGCAAGACCGGGCTCTACGGCCTGGACCTCTACAGTCTCGGCGCGTCGATGGAGGCGGTCATCGAGTACCTCGACGAGCAGGACCCGCCGGCTGCCGCGCGCGCCCGCGATCGCTACGACTGCCTGCAGCCCTACCACGGCGAGGGCTCCGGCTACGGTCAGGCGGTGCTGCTGGGCGTCGGCGAGCCGTGCCGCCGGCGGGTGATCGAGCAGCTCGTCGAACTGCGCCGCCGCGCGGGTGAGTACCTGCTGCGCGACGGACTCGCCGCCGAGGACGAGTACTTCGTGGCGGAGCAGAACGCGGCGGTCGTGGCCAACGCCGAGGAGTACTACCGCACGATGTTCGCCGACCACGCCGGCTCCTGGAATCTGCGCGACCGCCACATGGCCGACACGCTTGACCAGCTCGTGGCACACCTCGACCGCCACGGAGGTGACGCACGCGTCGTCGCCTGGGAGCACAACTCACACATCGGCGACGCACGCGCCACCGAGATGTCCCAGCGCGGCGAGCTGACGATCGGCCAGCTGATGCGCGAGCGCCACGGGCGCGACGCCGTCAACGTCGGCTTCACCACCTACACCGGCACTGTCACGGCCGCCACGGAATGGGGCGGCCCGGCCGAACGTAAGCGCGTACGCCCGGCGCACCCCGATAGCTACGAGGCACTGTTCCACGCCACGCACATCCCCGCATTCCTGCTCTGCCCAGTGGACGCCGGCGACAGCGGCCGAGCGCTTCGGGAGCCGCGGCTCGAGCGTGCGATCGGCGTCATCTACCGCCCGGAGACCGAGCGCCAGAGCCACTGCTTCGCGGCAAGCCTCCCCCACCAGTTCGACGCGCTCGTTCACATCGACGTCACCCGCGCCGTCGAGCCGCTCGAACGCGACGGCGCGTGGGAACTCAGCGAACCGCCCGAGACCTACCCCACCGCCCTCTGACCGCGTCTCGATCACCGACGTGGCGCGGGCGATCCGCCGCGCGTCAGCTGACCACTCCCGGCAGGACGATCCCAGCCGTGGATCCGGCGTCGACCGCCATCGCGGTGCCGGTGACGAACGAGGCCCGATCCGAGCACAGCCAGACAACCGCTTCGGCGACCTCCTCGGGCTGACCGAAGCGCTTGATCGCCTGCGGGGATGCGAGCTCCTGCTGGCGCTCCGGCGGAAGCTCCTTGATCATCGCCGTCGCGATCGCCGCCGGGCAGACGGCGTTGACGCGGATGTTGTGGGGAGCGCACTCGATCGCCGCCGTCTTGGTGAGACCGACCACGGCGTGCTTGCTGGCGACGTAGGCGCCGAGCGCCGGCGCACCGATCAGGCCGGCGAGCGACGAGGTGTTGACGATCGCCCCGCCGCCCTGGGCGACCATCTGCGGGATCTGTGCCTTCAGTCCCAGCCAGACGCCCTTGACATTGACGTCGATGACCAGATCCCAATCGGGCTCGGAGGTCTCGGTCAGGAGCGCCTGGAGCTCGACGCCTGCGTTGTTGTGGGCAAAGTCGAGCGCCCCGAAGCGCTCGACGGCGGCCCGCACGAGCGCCTCCTGCTCGGCTGCGCGCGTGACGTCACATGCAACGAACACCGCGCGCCCGCCGTCAGCCTCGATCAGGCTGACCGTCTCCTCGGCATCCGCTCGACGCTGCTCGAGGTCGGCGATGACGACCGCCGCGCCCTCGCGCGCGAACAGGACCGCAGTGGCCCTGCCGATGCCGCCGGCGGCCCCGGTCACGATCCCCGCCTTCCCCTCCATCTCCCCTGCCATCTCCGCCTCCGTTCCCGCTCTCCGCGTCGTCGCAAAGGTCGAGCCTAGTGAAGTCGCCTCCTCGCCTGCCTCGCGTGCGGGCGACGCTACGGCGCGCCGGCCTCACCGCGTGCGCTGGTCACCAGCTGTGCGTCGAACGGTTCGATTCGCCCGTCCGTCCCGACCACCCAGACCGTATCGTCGGCGACGAACGCCTCCTCGGCCGGGGAACCCAGCGCCGCGGCGGCGAGCAGCGTGCCGCCCGCCAGGTACACGTCGCGCACGGAGCCGATCCGGAACAACGCGCGCGTTTCGTCCACCACCTCGCCGCTGCCGGCACGCAGCACGGTGCGCAGGTTCTCTCGCATCGCCAGCACGGCCACCGCCGTGGCGATGTTCTCGATCTCGTCGGAGGTGACGGCGGCAACGGCACGGGCGCGGGCGAGCGACAGGCGCTGTAGCACGGCGCGGCTGCTGCCCCGACCGATCACGACCGGGACGTTGTACTGCCTGGCTCGCCTGATGTTGTCGGCCTCGGCGTCGCGCTCGACTGCCACGACGGGAACCTCCAGCACGCGCAGCATCATGCACAGGCGCAATCCGACCTGCCCGAGGCCCACCACGACGACGTGGTCCTTGCGGGGCATCGCACGCGGGCCGACGATGGCAACCAGGCGGCGGTCGAGCAGCCGGTCGATGAGGCCTGCGATGAAGACGGCGGTGAAGGCCAGCGCGGCCAGCATCATCGCGGCCGAATACAGCTTCAGCCAGACCGGCCCGTCGTCGATCCTCGTGCTGGGACCCACGGTGACGATCGTCTTGGTCGCCGAGTACACGGCATCGGCGACCGACTCGTGCAGCGCGAGCGCGAGCGCAACGGAGTCGGCGACGAGGATGAACACGAACCCCAGCAGACCCGAGAGGAGCGTCTTGGCGCTCAGCTCGAACGGGTGTAGAAGCGAGGTCACGTTCGTCAGCAGGCGATCGCCGAAATTGTGAGCGCGAATCGACAGCGGCGTGGCGACCGGGCCGTTGCTGCCGCTTCGAATGCCAAGCACGCCGTTGCCGGACCGCCGGACCGAGAGCAGGTCGTCGGCCAGGCACGCCGCAGCCAGTGACGGAGCGACGATGTCCGCCATCGACATCACGCGCACGTTGGGGACCGCGCGCCGCAGCTCCACACCGAGATCGCGGTTGTAGATCGTCACGATCAGGCGTACGCCCGGGCGCAGGCCCTCGATCACGAGCGCGAGGCGCAACGACGCGTGGTCGTCGCGGGAGATGACCATCACCGCGTCGAGCGCCGAGCCCATCGCGTCCCGGATTTCGCGGTCGGTCGGCTCCTGCAGCTGGAGAACGTCGACCCCGGCGTCGTCAAGGGCACGGCGCGCGACATCGACCAGGCGCCCCCGGCCGACGACCAGGATGCGCCGGGGTGTGCTGTCATCGTCTGGTGGTCGCTCACCCATCCGGCGACCAGTATCCGTCACGTCCCGGTCGGTCGAGGGCCGCCCGCGTCATGGCGAGACAAGCGGCCCGAGGTAGCTTCGGGCGAGACTCGCGGCGACGCGCGCGCCGCCGCCCGCGCCCGCCGGCAGCGAGGACACGACGATCGTTATCAGCCGCACGCCGTCGGTGCTGAGTAGCTGATTCTCAGACGGGAACCAGTCGGCCGCGAGGCCCAGATGCGGGATCGGATAGGGGTATGCGCGCTCGCCGAGGTGAGCCCAGATCACGTTCTGGCTGAACTCGACAACCTCCCTGTCGAGGCGGTAATACGCCTGGGGCGCGCTGTCGAGCTCGGCGACCACCTCGAGCGACCCGGCGACGCCGTCGCGCGCGCTGAAACGACAACTCGCCGCACCGCCACTCGCCGTGAACGGCGAGCTGACCACCGAATCGACCGCGATCCCTGAACTGCGCGCGAGCTCGCCGCGGGCGCGCGTCGAGCAGGGTGGCGACAACGCCACCCTGCTGGGGCTGACTCGCGCCGCGCTGCGTGCGGCACCGCCACAACCGACCGTCACGAGGCTCAGGCCGAGCGCCAACGTCGCCAACCCGATCGCCGGCGCACGCAGATGCACGCTCCGGGTCGCCTCCACCGTGTTGGCCGCCGCCATGCCGCGCGCTCACCTCGTGATGCGGCGCTGGTGCTCCTCGATGCGGTAGTCATTGATGCTGGCGTCGCGTCGGCGCATCAGACCGCTCTCGTCGAACTCCCAATGCTCGTTTCCGTGGCTGCGCCACCACTGACCGTCGTGGTCGTGACACTCGTACTCGAAACGCACCGAGATGCGATTGTCGGTGAACGCCCACAACTCCTTGCGCAGCCGGTACTCCTGCTCGCGTAGCCACTTCCGCCGCAGGAATTCGACGATCGCCTCCCGGCCCTGGAAGAACTCGTCGCGATTGCGCCACTGCGAGTCCTCGGTGTAGGCGGATGCGACCCGCTCCGGATCGCAGGTGTTCCAGGCGTCCTCGGCCGCCTGCACCTTCTGGCGGGCCGTCTCGAGGGTGAACGGGGGCAGCGGTGGTCGCGTCTGCATGGATCGCTCCGCAGTCGAGGACGAGGACGATCGGACTCAATCCTACGGCCTCGCTCACGCGGGTGCCGGACCGTGGTGCAGCGACGAGCACCTCGCCGCCGGCCGTCAGACGGGCGAGGCCTCCCGGCGCCCAAACGCATACCTGGCGTCGGCCGCACGGCACTCCGCTTCGGGCAGGCCGAGCTCGGCTCGAACGATGTTGGTGCCGCGCACGAGCGCCACCATCTTGTAGAAGGCGATCCGGCGGGTCATGCCCTCGCGGCCGAAGCCACAGTCGCTGGAGACCAGCAGCCGCTCGGGCGCGATGTGCTCGAGCGCTCGCCGCAGCAGCGCCGCGATCTGGTCCGGGCTCTCGACGTGCAGGTTGCGGTGGTCGACGACGCCGACGGCGATCTTCTTGTCCTCGCCGATCATCTTGCCGATCACCTCGAAGTCCATGCCCCCGGTGCTCGCGCATTCGAAGGTGATGACGTCGGCGTCCAGGCGGTTGAGCGCCTCCAGCGCGCCGGCGTAGGACTGGTTCTCGGCGAACAGGCGCTGCTGCGCGGTGTTCCCCCAGCACGAATGGCACCAGACCTCGGTGAGCTCGCGCAGCCCGGTCACCGTGTTGTTGAAGACGTCGACGAAGAAGTCGACGTCGAACTCCTCGACCCCGGCGCGGCGCCTGAGATGGGCGAGGTGGATGTTGGGCTCTTCGAGCTGCACGGCCTGACAGCCGGCCAGCGCCACTTCGGTCAGCTCCTCGCGGATCGCGTCGCTGAGATCCATGATCAGCGCGCGATAGCCGTCGTAGTAGTCGTTGGCGAGCGACATGCCGAGGACCTCGGGGGTGATCGTGCCGAACTTCACCGGGCGGTCGGTCAGCTCCTGCGCCGTCTTCCAGATCTCCGCGTACTGGAGTTGCCCGCGACCGATCTTGCCGGTGCAGCGGGGCATCACCCGCGACTCCATCGCCTCGAAGATGATCGTGCCCTTACCCGCTCCGTAGCCCGGGGCGGGTGGGTAATCGTCGCCGGTCAGCCCGTCGAGGCGCCGCGCCGGGTAGAGGAACCAGCTCTGGCCGCCGACCTCGAGGTCGAAGCGGCAGTCACCGTCGGTGACGAGGTCGATGCCGGCCCGCTCCTGGTCGCGGATGTGGGAGCTGACCGCATCCTGATACTGCTCGCGGTAGCGCGAGTCGCCCATCCCCTGGCGGAAGGTTCGCCTGCCCAGGTTCAGCTCGAACCACGCGGGTCGCGGGATCGAACCGGTGATCGTCGTCGCCAGCGGACGGTCCCTGGTGGCTCTCAGCATGGCCTGCGCTCGCTCCCGCTCGCCCGGCTCAGACCTGCACGACGGACTCGTAGACCGACGCCGAGTCGCGCTCCTCGAACAGACCGCGCTCGTGCATCCATTGCTGCGCCCGTTCATACATCTCACGCGTGTACGGCAGGAAGACCACGCGCTCACCAGGACCGAAGCGACGCACGTCGACGCGGTCATGGAAGCGCGCCGGGATCTCCTTGAGGTAGTGGTGCTTGTAGCGCTCGGGTTCCAGGTCGAGGTCCATTTGCGCGCGCTTGAGCGCCTTGAAGTAGCGCTCCACATCGCTCGGGTCGGTCTCGGAGTTGAACATGAAGCCCGCCATGAACGTGCTGTCGACAATCCTGCGGCATCCCTGCTGTTCAAGGATGTCGGTTTGGGCGCCCCACACCGCGGCCGCCGGAACGTCGCCGCCGAGCAGCGCGTCGACCCGGTCGTAGGGCATCCCGATGAACGCGAGCTTGATGGCGGCCGGATCCACGAACGCCTCGAGCGCCTGGATCGTCGCGAAGTGGCTGCCCGAGTGGTAGCCGACCGCCACATCGACCCCGGCCAGGTCCTGCGGACTGCGGATGTCGGACTCGGCGCGCACGTAGATCGCGCTCGGGAGCACCGAGTAGGCGTGGCCCCACATGCGGCCGGCCGCATCGGTCGCTGCCTGGTTGACCGCCCAATGACAGGCACAGCTCATGTCCTTCTTGCCACCGCCCCCGGAGCGGTAGAGCTCGTACGCGCCCACGCGTACGTCGCCCTGGCCGGGCTTGAGGACGTCCTGGCCGGCGTTCTCCAGCATCCTCACGTCGATCTCATAGGCGAGGCCCTCCTCGTCGAAGTACCCCTGCTCCGCGGCAATCCAGTCCTGCAACCGGCCGTGCGTCGAAATACGAAACTTTCCCATCGCTCCTCCGTCGTCCCCGCTGCGTGTCAGGTCCGCGACCGCCAAGTCAGCCTACGCGATGAAGCGTAGGCGGTTTGGCCGGCTGCGACTGTGACGGCCGGAGTGGTCTGAGGATCCGAGGGTGCTCCGCTGAGGCCGCGCGTCGACCGGAGCTTGATCAGCGGCTCGCCGTGCGCGTCGCCGCTTCAGTCGTCCCGGTCGCCGCGTCGTCGATGGTGCTCCGGGCGCTCACCGGGCACCCAGACCTCGCCGGAGGCCTTGACGAAACCCGACGCGAAGGGCGTGAGGGTGCCGGTCGCGAGGTTGAGCGTGTCGACGGTCTGTCCATCGGCTCGCACCGCGCTGGAGTTGGGCGCCCCGGTCTCACTGACCGCGGCGAGCACCTCACCCGGGCGGAACGGACCCGTGATCGCGTAGATCGCGCCGTTGCCCCCCGGTCCGCCGCTGTCGTCGACGACGTAGAACGTTCCGCCTTGGCCGTCGACCCAACGGACATCGTCGACACCCGCACTCGTGATCGTCGCGCCGACCTGCTCCTGGAGGTTCAGCACCGTGAGATCGCTCGCGTTGTAGGGCGCGGCGGGACTGCCGATGTCGCTGGCGAAGATCAGCTGATGGTCGCCCTGGCTGACCTGCAGGAACTGGTTGGCGTAGAGCGGGCTCGAATCGGGCACATAGGCGTTGGAATCGGGATCGGACAACGCGAGCGCAACCGACGAGGAGCCGGCGGGAGCGAGACTCGCCTGCGAGTCGTCAAGGAAGGTCGGCGACAGCGCGGCAACACCCGTCGTGGCGGGCGCCGCCGGGGGCGACAGCACCGCCCGGAACGTTGCGGTCAGCGGTCCCCCGACGATCGTCTGGGGGTTGGCCCCCAGGGTCTGCGGATTGGAGGCCGCGATCAGAATCGTGCCGTTCGGCGTAACGGTCACCGCGTCGGTTCCCCCGCCCGTCAGCAGCGGGCCGGAGCCGCTTGCCGGACTCGGGCTCGGCGAGTAGCGATAGTCCACCAGTTGGTCCGACGGCTGCGCCGACGGCGTGATCGTGACCAGCGAGGAGTTCGAGTCCTCGTTGACGGTCGCGATCACGCGATGGCGGCCGGGGTCGGAGCCGAGGCCGTCGACCTTCCCGGTCACGCTCCACTGGTTCGCGACCGAGCCGTCCGGGTTGTACTCGACGATCGTGCTGGCGCTGCCGCCGCTCGCGTTGGGCTCACCGTTCGGTCCCACGCCGTTCTGGTAGCCGACGAAGACCTCGTCGCCCAGCCGGCAGATGTCGTCGGGGCTGGAGTCGCCGCTTGGAGCGCTCGCAAACAGCGAGATCGCGTAGTCATGAGGAACCGTCGGGCCGGCGCTCGTCGCGTTCGCCAGGCTGACCGGCAGCAGGGCCGCGGCTGCGGCGGTGCCGGCGAGCAAGCCCGTGCGAAGCCGACTGCGGCCGGAGGATGCGCTGGACACTGAAAACTCCCTTCCTGCCATCTCAGGCTGGTGACGGACGGCCGGGGCACAGCGTCGCGGGCCCGGCCACGGCTCACCCGCAGGCTATGCGCGTGCGGACCGCCGGCGCGTGACGAACCTGTGACCGGCCGCCTGGCTCGCCGCGCGCACGGCGCGTCGCTACCGCGGGTCCCAGCCGGTGCTCGCGCGGTAGGACTCGGCCAGCGCCCGTTCGAAGGGGACCGCCGGGTGAACTGTCGTGAGCCACGTGGTCATGGCCTCGGCTTCGAGCGGGCGCGAGATCAGGTAGCCCTGTGCCAGGTCGCAGTTCAGGGCGGTCAGGATCGCCAGCGTTTCGGAGTCCTCGACGCCCTCGGCGACGACGCGCAGGCCGAGGCTCAGCCCGAAGCCGACCATCGCCATCAGGTAAGTCCGTGATCGGTGCCGCGTATCGGAGACGAAGGAGCGGTCGATCTTGACCTCCGAGAACACTCCCAGCGCGTGCAGCCGCGAGATCGAGCCGTGGCCGGTGCCGAAGTCGTCGAGGGCGATATCGATCCCCAGTTCGTCGAGCGCGGTGAGCACCAGGTTGGCTTGCTCGGCATCTTCGAAGACCGCGGTCTCGGTGACCTCGACGGTCAGGTGCTGGCCCGCCACGCGATGCACATCGAGCTTGGTGGCGATGCGCTGGGGCAGCATCTTGTCCGCGACGTCGGTCGCCGAAAGGTTGACCGACACGCGCACGGCGATGCCCGCGCGACGCCAGTCGGCGAGCTGAGCGAGGGCCAGATCGAGCACCCGGTCGGTCAACCGGCGCATCAATGCGCTGGCTTCCACGGCCGGCAGGAACTGGTCGGGCAGGACCAGCTCACCGTTGCGCCGCCAGCGGACCAGGGCCTCGACAGCGTCGACGCGCCGGCTGTCGGGTTCGATCTGAGGTTGGAAGACAAGCTCGATCTCGCCGCGGTCGAGCGCTTCACGGATGGCTCGCACGGTCCGCCGGCGCCCGGGAACCCACTCCCTGGCCTGGGCGCGGGCCAGTCGAATCCACAACGGCAGCAGCAACAGCCCGACCAGGGCCGCGCCGCCGACCACGAACAGCACATTGCGCTGCAGCGACCTGGTGGCCGCCGCATTGATCGGTTTGAGCGACAGGTCGGCCTCGATGGCCCCGTAGACGACGCCGCGCTTGTCGGTCAGCGGGTCGAGCGCTTCCAGGACGCCGGTGGGCTTTCCGGAGACCGGATCGATCTCGTGCGAATCCGTTCGCGTAACCGAATGGCCGGCCAGAGCGGCGACCAGCTCGGGGACCTTTTTCGGCTGGGTGCCCTGCGCGCGCTCGACGCTCGAGTAGACGACGCGACCCGCGCGATCCCAGATGACGAGGTCGTCAACCAGCCCCTCGGCCCGCCCGCGCTGCACGGCGCCGTCGAGTTGCCGGGCTGCCGCCGGCGGCAACCCGCCCGCGATCGCCGACGGGGTCAGACCTGGAAGCTCGACGCCGATCGCGACGAGCAGGGCGATTCCGCGCGTTGCGCGCACGTCGGCAGCCGTCCTCGTCGTGCCGGCGGTGCCCTGCGCGACAAGCAGTGCAGCCACCGCGATCACGAGCAGGACCGCGGCCATGCCCGCGACCAGGAACGTTCTGGCGCGCGCACCCGCCGTCCACATCAGCGAGTTCATCGGTCCGCGCTTCGCGTTGCCATCGGTCGCCGATCCGGACCGGGCGCCGGTTCCGGACCGCGGCCCGGACGGGCGGTCGTCGACGGCGGATCTGGTTGCGGGGTCGGCTGAGTCATCGGCTCGGGCCCACGGGACACGCAGGACACCTCTTCTATCGGCAAAACAGCCCCAAATGAGAGGCCATGCCGCTGTCGGGCGTTCGCGACCGCGATGTCGTGGTGCCCGTGACCGCACGGAAGGCCTCGAACAGGCAGCCGATTGTGCCTCGGCCGGTCCGACAGCGGCCGGAAGCCGCCGTAGCGATCTGATCAGCGCTCACGAGCGTCGGTTGCCTGCGCCGGTCGCGAGGCGCGGCGGCCGGCCCGCTTTCCGTAGTTTGCCCCCAGCGGCGCGTGGGCTTACTCGGCTCCTATCGCCTTCACCGAGGCATAGCCTCCGTAGCATGGATAGTGCGGGCGAGCGCTCCGTGGGGCCGTTCAACGTCGTCATTGCCGGCGGCGGCGTGGCCGCGCTCGAAACGGCGTTCGCACTCCGTGCCGTCGCCGGGGAGAGCGCCCGGATGACGCTGGTGGCACCCGACAGCGAGTTCGTCTACAGGCCGATGGCCGTGCGCGAGCCGTTCGCGCACGGACCGGCGCGGCGGTATCAGCTCGCCCAGATCGCGAACGACGTCGGCGCCGAGCTGATCACCGACAGCTTCTCGTGGGTCGACGCGCCACAGCGCCTCGTCCACCTCGACGGCGCCGCGCGGCTGCACTACGACGCGCTCGTGCTGGCGATCGGCGCTCGCACCCACGCGCGCCACCCGCACGCGATCACGGTCGACGATCGGCGGCTCGACGACACCCTCCACGGACTGGTCCAGGACATCGAAGGGGGCTACGTGCACCACGTCGCGTTCGTGATCCCCGGCCCGTTCACGTGGCCGCTGCCGGTCTATGAGCTCGCCCTGATGACCGCCAGCCGAGCCCACGAGATGAACACCGAGCTGGCGGTCACGATCGTCACGACCGAGGTTGACCCGCTGGCCGTGTTTGGCGACGGCGCGAGCAGCGCGGTCGCTCGGCTGCTTCACGAGCGCGGCATCACGACGATCACCTCAGCCCGCTGCGAGGTTCCGGATTCGCGCCTGGTGGTGATCAATCCCGGCGACCGCCGCCTCGGAGTCGATCGTGTCGTCGCGCTGCCGGAGCTGCGCGGCCCCGCGGTGCGGGGTCTGCAAGCCGGATTCCGCGGCTTCATTCCCGTCGACGAGCACTGCAAGGTGCGCGGCGTCGAGCGGGTGTTCGCAGCCGGCGATGCGACCGACTTCCCCGTCAAGCACGGCGGGCTCGCCGCCCAGCAGGCCGACACGGCGGCGCAGGCGATCGCAGCGCTGGCCGGGATCGACATCGACCCCAAGCCGCTTGACCCGGTGATTCGCGGCATCCTGCTGACCGGCGCGAAGCCGCGCTACCTCACAGCCCAGCTGATCGCCGGACACGGCTATCGCTCCGAGATCACCGACACCCCGACCTGGTCGCCGCCGACCAAGATCGCCGCGCGCTACCTCGCCCCCTACCTCGACGAGCTCGGGGTCAGCGAATCCGTCGGCTGACGCGTGCCCGACGAGCCTCCCGGCGGTCGGCTGACCGATCCGCGACCGTCGTCGTGCTGCGGTGACGCGGCAGCTCGAGGGCGCGGCCCGGCCCCACGCGCGCCACCCAGGCGCTGAACGCGTGACGCCCCCAGGCGTCGCTGAAGTGGACGGTGATCGCCAGCATCATGTGCTTGCGGTGCCGTGAGCCGTTGGCGATCACGACAAGCCATCGGTAGGGCCTGCGCTCGAGCTCGTAGTAGTAGCCGAGGCGCTGGTGCGAGCCGTTGGCGAGGACCCGGTCGCCATGGCGAACGAGGAAGTAGCGCACGGCCGGCTCGATCGGCTGGGTCGAGATGTCGCTCGCTCCGAGCGAGAGCCGGACCGTCTGGCCGGCCGGCACGACCTGATCGAGGCGCGCCGCGATCGCGGTGATCGGCCGGTACTGGCTGGCGTGCGAGTCCGGCTTCTGCGTCGCGGCGACCGCCGCGCCCGTCTCGACGATCCCGCCGAGACACGCGAGCGAGCCGACCACGCAGGCGGCCCGGATCGAGCCGGCCGACAGGCGCGAGGTCCAGCTCACGAGTCCTCCCCGCAGCCGCACGCTCGCGAGTGCCAGCCAACGCAGCGAGAGCCACAGCGACCAGGCGAGCACCAGCCAGACCCACAGGCCGACCATCGCGCCCCACCACGTGGTGTAGCCGGTCGTCGCAGCCAGCAACGGCACGCTCGGCGTCTGCGCGACGATCGCGTCCAGCGACGCGCACAGCGCGAGGCCGATCAGTGCGGCCGCGCCGAGATCCGCACGGCGTCGCAGGAATCCCGCTGCCGCGAGAAGTCCGAGCGCCGCGAGCAGCGCCAGCGTCGAGTCGGTCGCGACGCTCGTTGGAGTCGCACGCACGTCGTTCTTGTGACTCCACGCCGTCGGCGGCACGGACAGCCACCACGGCTGCCAGCCGACGGCGCGGACAACGGCGTTCCAGCCGATGCCGGCACCCAGCGTGGCGCCGCGGTTGCCCGCGGTCTGCACGATCAGTGTGAGGTTGCCCGGATGGCCTTCGATCTCGTCGATCGCCGGCGCGGCCCAGCAGACCCCGGCGACCAGCACGGCCGCCACGACCCAGCGCCAGACCGGCGCGCGCGCGCGCTGAAGATCGGAACCCGGCTCCCCGATGGATTTCGCCCGGCGCCTGCGGACGGCGGCGGCGATCAGTCCGCCGAGCGCGACCGCCAGCATCCCGGCGGTCGGCACGACGTAGGTCAGGTGCGTCTGGGTCACGAAGCTCGCGACGAGCACCGTCAGCGGCAGCAGCCGGTGATCACCGCAGGCAAGCGACCAGCAGAGGAAGATCAAAAGCAGGAACGGGAACAGGCCGGCGGCCGGGTTCCAGACGTCGTGCAGCGACTCCGACGAAAGCGCCTGGCACATCAGCGCGATCGCGGCGGCGGTCGCGAACATCAACACCAGCCCGCCACGGCGGCGGGCCAGCGCCACGCACCCCACGATCGCGAGCGTGTTCATCACTCCCATCGTCAGCGCGATGCTGGCCGGGCTGCCGAAGCGCGCGGGCAGCGCCAGCAGCCAGTACAGCAACGGCCCCGGGCTGTGCACGACCTGACCGGTGACGAGTCCCGACTCCGAGTACTGCCCGATCAGCGGCGAATGCGCCGTCAGGACATCCCACGCGCGGGTCACGATGATGCCGTCGTCACCGGCCGGCTCCCAGCCGGCGCGGACCGCGTGCACCGTCGACACGAGCACAGGAACTGCGGCGGCGACACCAGCGGCCATGCAGGGCAGCGCACGGCACAGGCGGGCGATCACCCGCGACAGCAGGCCGCGCAGCGCGAGCAGCGCGGCAGCAAGGCCGGCGCGCGCGGCGGCAGCGCGTGCCGGCGCGGCAGAGCCGCGCGTGTCGGGGAACGCGACGCTCAACGGGGTCGCAATCGCGGTCGCATGAGGTGTCCTCGGTGTTCTCCCGCGCTCGTCAGTCTCCTCTTTGTGGGAGCCGGATGCAGCGAGCC
>ODAK010001530.1_pt1 | contig 25064 bp, 20 predicted proteins | sample 1539591 | NCBI WGS metagenome assembly ODAK01 (sample SAMEA3539303, study PRJEB22396) | soil metagenome | biome: tundra; feature: field; material: soil | place: USA | collected 2010-05 | depth 0.15 m | reverse complement strand
GGCCGGCGTCGTCTTGGCCGGCGTGGTCTTCGTGCTCGGCTTCGACGAGACGCCCGATCCGGCAACCGTCGATGCGGCCGAGGAGCCGGCTTCACGGAACGGGTTCGGCTCGGCGCCGCGTCGCGTCGTCGAGGAAACCGTCGCGGAGTTGAGCACCGCGAGTTCTTGCGCCGGTGCCTTCACGCCCTTGGGCTGGGTGAAGGGCGCTTGCACGCTTGACACGGGTGGCGGCGTGCTGACCTTGCTCAGCACGCTCGAGGCAACGATCGGGATCGCGATTGCGAGCACGGCGAGCAGCACGACGGCGGGGAAGATCTGCCGTTCGCGCAGGTCGGCCTGAAGTGTCGTCAGGAACTTCACGGGGTCACCGCCGCGGCTGGGACGGCGCCGGCGGCGCCGGTCGCGCCGGTCGCGCCGGCGGCCCCGCCAATCGGGCCGCTCTGCTGGTAGACCACCGCGCTGATCGTCGCCGTCGTGCTACTGGGCGGCGACGGCTCGAGCGCGACCGAGTTGATCGTGAACAGACGACCATTGGTGTTCAAGGTCGATCCGTCGGTGCTCGTCAGGCTGTCGATCGCCGCCAGGAAGGTCTGCAGGTTCCCGTAGGTCGCGCTGAACGTGAAGCTCAGGCTGAGCGCCGTCGGACCGGCGGTCGTCGCGGCGTTTCCACCCACGTCGAGCTCGTGGAAGTCGACGTTCGTGCCGGCCAGCTTGACGATCGTCGTGATCAGCTCGGCCTCCGCCGGGCTCGGCGGGATCGCGCGCATGACGGCGTCGATCTGGTGGATGTGGCCGACGTAGCTCGCCGCGGCGCTGCGGGCGCTGGCGAGACTCTGCTCGGCGGTCGTAAGCGTGGTGCGGTTGGTGGCGATCTGCGCGGACAGCGTCGCGACCTGCGCACGCTCCGGTGAGACGAGCGACAGCCACACGCCACCTACCACGAGGGCAGCTGCGAGGATCGCAACGACCAGTCGATCACGAGCCCTCATCCGGTCACCTGCTGCTTTGCCGTCTGGACGATCGTGGTCTTCGCGCCGGATGGGGTCGAGACGGTCTGGGCGCCGCTGGGCGAGCCCTTGGACGCCTTGCTGTTGGGCAGCGTGTAGCTGGCGGAATACGTCAGCAGGACGTCGAAGGACACATCGGGGCAGCCGCCGCCGGCCGCTTCGGCTGAGGCGGCCGAGCCCTTGCCGTTGACCTTCTTGTTCTCGACCGTGTTGGTCAGCGAGACGTTCGCCACGCCCGGCACGGCCGCGAGGCTGGTGAGCACAGACGAGATCTCGCCCTGCGTGCTCGCGCATCCGGCCAGCGTGAAGGTGGCGCCGGAGGCGGTCGGGGACGTCGCGCCGGCCGCGGCGGCATTCGTGGCGGAGAATGACGTCAACGTCACGTCGGCCGGCAGCGCCAGCGCGAGCTGTTGCATGGCGTTGGGCCAGTCGAAGCGCTGCTGGGCGAGCGCGGTGGCCTGCTGCTCCTGCTGCTCGCTGATCGAGGCGAACTGCACGTAGGGCTGGAGCGTCTGAGTCTGGATGTCCACCGCGCCGATCTGCGCCGTCAGCGACGCGAGCTGGCCCTTGCGCTGGGCGACGCTGTGAACGGCAAACGCATACACCACGCCCATCACGACGAGAACGGCCAGGCCGCCCGTCAGGACGTAGACGACGCCACCGGAGCGTCCGGCCAGGCCGCCGGCGCCGCGGCGCTCCTCGGCGGGGATCAGGTTGACGGCTCTCACTTCGGTCCCTCCAAGAGCGAGAGTCCTGCCGCAACTGCCAGCCGGCTCATCGGCACGTGGCCGGCGGCGGTCGGCGACGCGAGCTCGACCACGCCACGCTCCAGCGGCAGACCAAGTTCGCGCGAGAGCGCGAGGTCAAACCCGGAAAGGTCGAGTGCTGGACCGGTCAACACGGCACGGGACACCGGGGCCTCGCCGTGTGAGCCGAGATGGAAGTCGAGCGAGTTGCGCACCTCGGCGGCGATCCTGCGGATGCCGTCCCCGAGTGCGGTGCGCGCGATCTGCTGGTGATCGGACGACGCGGCGGCTTCAAGGTTGCCGCTCGCCGTCGCGAGTGACGGCGCAGCGTTCGGCGAGTCAGCCGCGGCCACGGCGGCGATCAGGCGCCGCGCATCCGCGTGCGGCAAGCCGGCGGTCGCCGCGACCTCGCTCACGATCTGCTCGACGCCGGTGGTGATCACGCGGGTGAACTGACACGTCGGCCCGCTCGCGATCGCGAGGTTGGTCAGGCCGCCGATCGAGAGGTAGAGCACCTGCTCGCCGACGGCTGCGTCGAGCGGACGCAGCGCGCGGATCATGCCGAATGCGGCCAGGTCGACGCCTTCCGGCCGAAGGCCGGCCTGACGGGCGGCCAGCAGCATGCGCTCGACCATGTCACGGCGTGCAGCGACGAGCAGGACCTGCATCCGCGGTCCGGCGTCGGTCTCTGCGATGCCGAGTGAGTGGTAGTCCAGTACGACACTCTCGATCGGCATCGGAATCTCATCCTGCGCCTGGAACCGCACGGCGCTGTCGAGCTCCTTGGGGTCGGTGATCGGCGGTAGCTCGATCTGGCGCATCACGATCCGCTGGTTGGCGATCCCGATGCGCACGCGACGATCCAGGCCGCTGCCGTCGAACAGCTTGGCGAGGGCTTCACTCAGCGCGGATACGTCGCTGACCTCGCCGTCGCGTACAAGATTCGGTGGGATCGGCTGGCCCGCGGCCCGCTCGACGACCACGTGTCCGTTCAGCCGGCTCTGCACGGCAATCAGCTGCCCGGGCTCGATCTCGAGCCCGACCAGATTCTGCGTGCGACGCGCTCTGCGAACGCTACGGTGCGCGCGCGTGCGCGGCGCCGGAGCTGTCGATGTCGAGGACGACGACCGCTTGAAGGAGATCGGCTGTTTGAGGAGTTCGAGCATGATCGGCGACTGCGGGCCTCAGTGGCGCAGCGCGCCAAGCCCAGTGACCTCATCGACCATTTGCCTACGGGCCATTAGAGATTCAGCCGAGCAGGTGCAGATACGCAGCAAGGATTGCGTGGCCGGCGAACAGCGCGACCAGGCCGCCGAGCGCGAGCGACGGACCGAACGGCACGCCGACCCCGCGGCGCTCGCCCGGCTCGCGACGCGCGAGCACCACGAAGCCGATCAGGATCCCGGCGATCAGCGCGATCAGCAGCGCCGGCGCGACCGATGCGCCCAGCAGGAGCCCCATCACGCCCGCGAGCTTCACGTCGCCCATCCCCATGCCGCGCGGGGAGACCAGTGCCGCGAGACCGAAGAAGCCGCCCGCGGCAGCGCCGGCGATCAGCCGCGCCGGCTCACCGGATGGATCCAGCGCGCTGCCGAGCGCGATCGCGAGGATCGCCGCGGGAGCGGTTATCCGGTTGGGGATCAGGTGGTGATCGAGATCGATCAGGGCCACCGGCACGAGCACCAGCACGCTCAGCACACCGAGCGCGATCCCGTTGGCACTAGAGCGACTCAACACCACGCCCACGCCGAGCGCGGCGGTCGCGGCCTCGACGAGCGGATAGCGCGGCGAGATCGCCGCGCGGCAAGCGCGGCAGCGCCCGTGCAGCCACATCCACGCCAGCACTGGAATGTTGTCGTAGGCCTTCACCGACGCGCTGCACGAGGGGCAGTGCGACCCGGGCGTGACCAGCGACTCCCCGCGCGGGAGCCGGTACACGACGACGTTGAGGAAGGAGCCGAGCACGGCCCCGAACAGCGCGGCGAAGATGATTTCGGCGGCGAGCATGCTCACTGACCGTTATCGGCAGCTGCCGAGCACACGTTGACCGGGGAGCGAAAAAAAGACGGGGCGGCCGAATCGGCCGCCCCGTCCCAGGGATCGATCGTCGTGAAGCTGGCTGTTACCAGCTGCCACCCGTCGCACTACCGACGCAACCGCCGTCGATCACACCGGCGCCTACGGCCACACCACCCGGCCCGAGGCAGGTACGCGTGAGCGAACCGTTGGCCAGGCGGTTGATCGCGAACTCGTCACCGCTGGTCGACTGGGTCGTGACCGTGTAGGTGCTCGCCGTCAGATTTGAGACGGAGAGCAGGAACGCGTTGTTGTTGCCCGCGCTCGTCTGGATCGACGACTCATACTGCGCGAGAGTCGTCAAGGTGGCACCGACATAGCTGCCGCCGTTGTCGGTGGCCTGCGTCTCGATGGCGACCTGCGCGGTGTGCGCAAGCTCCTTCGCCGCGGCGTCGGTCGCCTTGGTCTTCTGGTTCAGGAACGACGGGATCGCGATCGCGGCAAGAATGCCGATGATCAGGATCACGACGAGTAGTTCGATTAGGGTGAACCCTCGTTCATCCTTTGCGCGCTGGCGCAGCTTGCGAAGCATTGAATCCTCCTGGATCCGAGTGGGTTGTTTCGGCGCCAGCGCCACACACGATGACAGTCACCCTTCGGTGCTGGCCTTCCTTACCCGCCATATCGACTCACGCTTCGCGAACCTTTAGGCATTGCAGGCCAACTGCGCAGCCGTGCCGGACGCGCGAAGCGAGGCTAGGCCGAGTCGGCCGGCGCCTGCGCGCGCCAGTGCGCCTGGGCGTCGTGCTCCGCCAGCACGACACCGCCGCCGTCGCACCAGGGGCAGGCCAGCTGACGGGGCTCGCCGCCCAGGTTGGAGATCACCGTGCCGCCGCCACGGCAGGCGCTGCACTGCTGGGGGTCGGTCGGCGCGGCGGCTTCGTCGTTCACGGCCCGCGAGCCTAGCCGTTGGCGGGGCGTGAGCGCATCACGACCCGCCGCGCCGAGGCGTGCGATCATCGCGACCTCGTGGCCGTGGGAGCAACAGCAGCGCCGTCGCGCGCCCGTGGCCGCTCACCGGAGCTCGTGGCCATCGCAGTGGTCACGCTGCTCGCCGGCGCGCTGCGCCTGTGGTCGCTGGCGAAGGTGCCCTCGGACCCCTTCTACGACGCGGCCGTGCGCAGCATGCCGCTGTCGCTGCACAACTTCCTGCTCGGCGCCTACGAGCCGGGCGGTACCCTGGCGATCGACAAGCCGCCGTTGGATGTGTGGTTGCAGGTGCTCAGCACGCAGCTGTTCGGCTTCGGCTCGGTCACGCTCAAGCTCCCGCCCGCACTGGCCGGGACAGCCGCCGCTGCGGTGCTCTACGACGCCGTGCGCCGCGTGCTCGGCGCGAGGGCCGGCGTGGCCGCCGCGCTGGCCCTCGCGACGCTGCCGATCGCCCTGCTGAGCGCCCGCAGCGACACGATGGACGCCGTCGCGATGGCGCTGAGCGTTGTTGCACTGTGGCTGCTGGTGCGCTTCGCGGCTGACGGCAGATCGCGCTGGTGCTATCTCGCGGCCGCGGCAATGGGCCTGGCCTTCAACGTGAAGCTGTTTGAGGGGATCGTGGGCCTGCCGGCCCTGATCCTGTTTGGGTTTCTCGTGTGCCGCGAACGGCGGCTGGTGCGGCTGGCGCTCAGTGCCGCGATCTTCCTCGCGGTCGCCCTGGCGTGGCTGACGATGACGCTCTTCTTCCCCGCTACCGAGCGCCCCTACGCGATCGGATCGACCAACGGCAGCGCCTGGAACGCGACGTTCGTGTTCAACGGCTGGGACCGGATCGCCGCTGCGGCAACACAGCCTGCGCTGACGGCGCAGTTGGCGTCGAGTCAGCTGCGGCCCGCCAACAACAGCGAGCTCGCACGCTCGGCGGTCCCGGTCGGCGCGCCCGCCCTGCTGCGGCTGTTCGACCACGACGGTCCGCTGTCGGGCCTGCGGCTCGGCTTCGTCCTGCTCGCCGCGCTGGCGCTCGGCGTCCCCGCACTGGTCTGGACGATCGCGCGCGCGCGGGGACCGGACGGCGGCGTCGAGCGCGCGTTCGGCCTCTCGCTGCTGGCGTGGCTGTTGATCGGCGTGGTGCTCTACAGCGCGATGGCGCGGCTACATCCGCGCTACACCGAAGGCTTCACGCCGGCGGTCGCCGCGCTCGCCGGGATCGGCGTCGCCTGGGCGCTGCGCGACGGGCTGTGGCAGCGCCTGTTCACGGTCGTCGGCGTGCTCGCGCTCACCCTCTACGCGCGCTACCTGCTGGGCGGCTCGAGCAGCGACTGGCGGCTCGGCGCGATCGGGGCGATCGCCGCCGCCGCGGCGCTGCTGGTGCGGCGCGAGCAGCTTCGCGTACCGCTGCTCGCCGTCGGGCTCGGGCTGGCCACGCTCGCGCTGCCGCTCCAGGTGGACGCGAGCCTGGTCGGAAACCACGAGTTCGACAGCGGACGCACCGGCGCGATGGGAACCGGCGAGGTCGACGCGATCAGCGCCTACATCGGCGCGCACGCGGCCGGCAGCCGCTTCGAGTTCGCCGCGGCGGACCCGACGGAGGTCGGCTCGCTGATCGTGCACGAGCGCCGGCCGATCCTTTCGCTCACCTCCTACAACGCGCATGAGCTGCTGCCGATCGCGCGGTTGGAGGCACTGGTGGCGAGCGGTCAGCTGCGCTTCGCGGTGCTGGACGGCGGCTGCGATCCCCGCACCTCCGGCCGCAGTCCAGCCTGCTCGCCGGGCGCCGCCTGGGTGCGGGCGCACGGGACGGACGTCTCCACGCTTGCCGGACTACCGCACCGCCACGTGCTCTATCGCCTCGGAACACGCTAGCGTCAGGACATGCACGCTCAGGGCTCGCCCAGTCTCTCGATTCTCGTCGTCGACGACGAGATCTCGCTGCGCGACACGCTGACGCACTCCTTCACACGCGAAGGTCATCAAGTACAGGCCGTGGCCGACGGCAACGCGGCGATCGAGCTCGCCACCGAGTCAAGCTTCGATGTCGTCCTGCTGGACGTGGCGCTGGGCCCCGGACCCAATGGCTACGACGTCTGCCGCACGCTGCGCGCCCGCCGCAACGTCGTGCCGATCATCATGCTCACCGCGCTCGACAGCGAGGCCGACGCGGTCCAGGGACTCGAGGCGGGCGCCGACGACTACGTCACCAAGCCGTTCGGGCTGGCGGAGCTGCGCAGCCGGATCCGCGCCGTGCTGCGCCGCTCGGGACCCCGCTCACTCGGCGGCGACAGGCTCACGGCGGGGCCGGTCACGCTCGACCGCGCGCAGCGCGAGGTCACGCTGTCCGGCGAGCCGGTGCGGCTCACCTTCTCCGAGTTCGAGCTGCTGGCCTGCCTGATGAACGAGCCGGGCCGGTTGTTCAACCGCCAGGAGCTGCTGCGCGCGATCTGGGGCGACTCGGCCTATCGCGACCCGCGCGCGATCGACGTCCACATCCGCCACCTGCGCGAGAAGCTCGAGGCAACCCCGGAGGAGCCACATCTGATCGTCACCGTCCGCGGAGCCGGATACCGCTTTGCGGAGGGCTAGCGAGTCCGCCGGCCTCCGCCCGCGGGTCCGCTTCGGCCTGCGGCCCCGCCTGCTCGCGGCGCTCGTCCTGACCGCAGTGGTGACGCTCGCGACTGCTGCCTTCACACTGCTCGCGCCACTGCAGTCGCGTCTGCGCGCCGACAGCGAGACGGTTGCGAAGACGCTCGTCGAGGGCCAGAAGACGGTCTTCGGATATATCCCGCTGCTCGCGGACGGCAAGCCCAACCTCGCCAAGATCAAGCTGGATGCCCGCAGTCTGGACCAGGCGACGAAGGACACCGTCGTCGTCTGGAACGACCGCCTGCGCCGCCTCGCGGACACCGATCCTGACCGCGACGCCCTGATGCCGCCCGCGCTTGCGCGCAGGGCCCTCCACAACAAGGCGGTCCAGACGAGCCTGTCCAACGGCGTCTTCGAGGTGGCGGCGCGCTACCACGGCCAGGCGCTGCCGCAGCAGCGGATCGGACCCGCCTATGTGCTCGAGATGTATGTGCCGCTCAACTACGTCGACCAGGCTGACACGGTCGTTCGCTCCGCGGTGCTCGACGCTGCGCTGGTCGGGCTCGCGGTCGCACTGCTGCTCGGGATCACCTTCTCCTCGCGCCTGCTGCGACGGCTGCGCCTGCTGCAGGACGCCAGCCGCAGCCTCGACGAGCGCGACCTCGGAACGCTCGTCGTGCCGCACGAGATGGTGACCGACGAGATCGGCGAGCTGGCGCGCGCCTTCGCGACGATGCACGCGCGGCTGCGCCAGCAGGAGGACGCCCGCCGCGCCTTCGTCTCGACGGCCTCGCACGAGCTGCGTACGCCGCTGACGTCACTCGACGGCATGCTCGAGCTGCTCGCCGACGACCTGGCCCGCGAGCCGATCGATCTGGCCGATGCGCGCGAGCGGGTTGCACGCGCGCAGGAACAGTCGCGCCGGCTGCGCGGCCTGGCCTCCGATCTGCTCGACCTCAGTCGGCTCGACGCGGTGCTCGAGTTGCGCAGCGAGCCCGTCGAGCTGGGCGAGACGGCACGCGCGGTGGCGGCGGAGTTCGACGCCCGCGCGCGCGAACGGGAGATCGCCATCGTCTTGGACGAGCTCAGTGGTCAGGCGTGGGCCCAGGCCGACCCTGGTAGCGTCGCGCGGATCGTGCGCATCCTGCTCGACAATGCGCTGCGCGTCGCGCCGGCGGGCTCGAGCATCGCGATCCGCATCGGCGGTCCTGACGGCGAACCGACGATTGCGGTCTCGGACTCGGGTCCCGGCGTAGCGCCGGACGAGCGCGAACTGATCTTCGAGCGCTTCCAGCGCGGCCGCACCCGCAGCGACGAGGGCGGCTTCGGCCTCGGTCTCGCGATCGGTGCCGAGCTGGCCGAGCGTATGCACGGCTCGCTCGCGCTGGCCGATGAAGAAGCGCCTGGAGCGACCTTCCGCCTGACCCTGCCGCAGGCGCGCCACTGATGGCGCTGACGGCGTTCAGCCGCCGCGTGCGCGCGGCGGGACGATTCGGGATCGACACGGAGTTCGTCGGCGAGGGCCGCTACCGCACGCTGCTCTGCGTGATCCAGGTCGTCGTCAGCGACGAGCAGGGCCTCGAGGTGGTCGTGCTCGACGTGCTCGACGAGCAGACCGATCTTGGGCCGCTCGCCGCCCTGCTCGCCGATCCCCAGATCGAGGTGATCGTGCATGCCGGCCGCCAGGACGTCGCGCTGCTGCGACGCTGCGCACGGACCGAGGTCACGCGAATCTTCGACACCCAGATCGCCGCCGGCTTCGCTGGTCTGTCCGCGCAGGCCGGCTACGACACGCTGCTGCGCGAAGTGCTCGGCGTGCGCGTGCAGAAGACCGCGAGCTACACGCGTTGGGATCGCCGCCCGCTCGACGCCGAACAGCTGGCGTACGCACGCGAGGACGTGCTTCACCTGCTTGATCTCGCCGCCGAGCTGCAGCAGCGCCTCGCAGCCGACGAGCGTCTCGAATGGGCGCTCGAGGAGTGCCGCTACCTCGAGGGCGTCAGCGATGCGCGCGAGCGCGACGTGGTCTTCGCCCGGCTGCCGCGAATCAACTCACTCGCGCCCAGCGCGCGAGCGATCGCCCAGGAGCTTGTCGGTTGGCGCGAGCAGCTCGCCGAGCGCCAGGACCGGCCGGTTTCGACGGTCCTCAACGACGCGGCGCTGGTCGAACTGGCCAAGCGCGGCCCGCGCACGGCCGAGCAGCTCGAGCAGGTGCGCGGCGTCAACCCTGGCAGCCTGCGGCGCCGCGGCGTCGATCTGCTCGCCGCGATCGCACGCGGCGCCGCGCGTCCGCCGGTCCCGGTGGAGGCCGAGCGCCGTGAGCCGAGCACGGCGCTCGACGGGCCGCAGATCGCGCTCGCCGAGGCTTTCGTGCGGGCCCGCGCGCTGGAGGCGGGCCTCGCCTACGAACTGATCGCGGCGCGCGCCGACCTCTCGGCGATCGTCTGCCACGCGCGTTCCGGCCACGGCGAACCCAACGTCCGCACGCTCACCGGCTGGCGCCGCGAGGTGGTCGGCGACGAGCTGCTGGCGCTGCTGCGCGGAGAGCGCGCGATCTCGGTGGCCGGCGACGGGCGCCTGGACATCACGCAACCCGCCCCCGCGACGCAACCATGAGGGCGCCACTCCGAGCACGAGCGTGTCGCGGCAGGATCTGACCCGCCAAGGCGGGCAGATCCCCTACTGAACTTCGTTGTAGACCTTGAACAGCGGCAGGTACATCGCGATCACGATGAAGCCGACCATGCCACCGATGAAGACGATCATCACGGGCTCGATGATCGACGTCAGCGCCTTGACGGCGGCCGCCACGCGCTCTTCGTAGAAGTCGGCGATCTTCGCGAGCATCCAGTCCAGCTCGCCGGTCGACTCACCGACGGCCACCATATGGCTGACCATCGTCGGGAAGACGGAGCTCTCCTTCAGCGGCTCGGAGATCGTGCCGCCACGCTTGACCGAGTCGATCACGTCGTTCATCACCCGTGCCACGACCTCGTTGCCGGCGCTGCGACCGGTGATGTCGAGCGCCTCGAGCAGCGGCACACCGGCTGCGGTCAGCGCGGAAAACGTGCGCGCCCAGCGCGCGATCGAGATCTTCTGCACGATGTCGCCGATCTTGAACGGGATCCGCAGGCGCAGCGCGTCCCACTGCGGGCGCCCGCCGACCGAGGTCTTCCAGCGACGGAAGGCGAAGGCGAACGCGCCGGCGGCGCCGATGAAGACGAACCAGTAGCCGGTGATCGCGTGCGAGAAGTCAACCGTGACCTGGGTCATCGCCGGAAGCTGCTGGCCCGACGCCGTGGAGGCGAACTGCTTGAGCACGCCGGCGAAGACGGGCACGATGTAGACGACCAGCACCACCATCACGATCAGCGCGACGGAGAGCACGACCGAGGGGTAGACCATCGCCGATCGGACCTGCCGGCGCAGAGCGTCCTCCTTCTCCAACTGGTCGGCGATGCGAACGAGCGAGTCCTCGAGCACGCCGCCGATCTCGCCGGCTCGAACCATCGCGACGAACAAGGGGCTGAAGACCTTTGGGTGGCGGCCCAGCGCCACGCTGAACGACAGGCCCGCCTCGACGTCCTTGCGAACGGCGACGATCACCGTCTTGAGCTTCTTGACCTCGGTCTGCTCCTCGAGCACGAAGAGCGCGCGCAGGATCGTCATGCCCGAGGACACCATCGTCGCCAGCTGGCGAGAGAAGATCGCCAGGTCGGCGAGCGTGATCCGCTCGAAGAGGTCGACGTTGAGCTCGCGCGAGCGGTGCTTCTCGGCGATCTCGAGGATCACGAGCCCTCGCGCGCGCAGCTGGTCGGATACAGCCTGCTTGCTGTCGGCGTCGACCTGGCCGCGCATCGGCGCACCGGCCACGTCCATCGCCTTGAAGGTGTAGGTGCTCACGCGACCAGCGCCACGCCGCCGAGCAGTCGGCGCAGCTCATCGCGGGTCGAGGATCGTGACTCTGCGACCTCCTGTGTGATCGTCCCGGCGCGCACGAGCGTCGCGAGGGCGGAGTCCATCGACTGCATGCCCTGCGCGGCGCCTGTCTGGATGATCGAGGGGATCTGATGGATCTTGCCCTCGCGAATCAGGTTGCGGACCGCGGGGGTCGGCACGAGCACCTCACACGCGACGCAGCGTCCGGCGCCGTCCGCGGTGGGCAGCAGCTGCTGTGTGACGACACCCTGCAGGGTCACCGACAGCTGCACCCTGATCTGCGCCTGCTGGGTCGGTGGGAAGACATCGATCACGCGGTCGATCGTCTGCGGCGCGTCCTGGGTGTGAAGCGTGCCGAACACGAGATGGCCGGTCTCGGCCGCTGTCAGCGCGGTGCTGATCGTGTCGAGGTCGCGCATCTCGCCGACCAGGATCACGTCGGGGTCCTGACGCAGCGCGGCCTTCAGCGCGGCGGCGAAGCTGGTTGCGTCGTTGCCGAGCTCGCGTTGGTTGATGATGCAGCGCTTGTGCGCGTGAACGAACTCGATCGGGTCCTCGATCGTGACGATGTGCTCGTCGCGCGTCTGGTTGATCTCATCGATCATCGCCGCGAGCGTGGTCGACTTGCCCGATCCGGTGGGACCCGTCACGAGCACGATGCCGCGCGGCCGTCGCGTCATCTCGTGAACGACCGCCGGCAGGCCGAGCGCGTCGATCGGGACGATCTCGGAGGGGATCAGGCGGAAGGCCGCCGCGACCGCGCCGCGTTGGAAGAATGCGTTGACACGGAAACGCGCCTTGCCCGGTACGACGTAGGCGAAGTCGAGCTGAAGGTCGGTTTCGAGGCGCCGTCGCTGCTCGGTCGTGAGGATCGAATAGACGAACTCGCGCGTGTCCTCGGGCGTGAGTTTGGGGTAGTTCTCGAGCGCGATCAGCCGTCCGCGCTGACGCAGCGTCGGCGGCACCCCCGCCGTCAGATGCAGGTCGGAGGCATTGCGCTCGACAACCTCGAGCAGTATCTCTGAGTACTCGATCGCCACGGGCTTTCTCACGCTCCTATCGGCAGTAATCCGGGCGGGCTGAACTAATCCGCGTCTGTTCCGGAGTTGACGACGCGAGCGATCTCGGCCATCGAGGTCCGGCCCTGCTTGACCTTGTCGAGGCCGTCGTCTTTGAGCCTGTGCATTCCCTGGAGCACGGCCATCTCGAGGATCTCGTCGGCCGACCGGCGCTCGAGCGCCAGCGCGCGAATCTCGGGACTGATCGTCATCACCTCATAGATGCCTGTGCGCCCGCGGTAGCCCAAGCCGCCGCAGTGCTTGCAGCCAACCGGCTCGTAGCCCTCGACGTCGAAGGCGGCCGCGTAGCCGTACTCCCGCAGCGTCGTCATCGGCAGGATCACGCGACGCTTGCAGTGGGGGCACAGCACGCGCACGAGTCGCTGCGCGACGACGCAGCCCAGCGCCGAGGCGACGAGGAACGGCTCGATGCCCATCTCGATCAGGCGGGTGATCGACGTGGCGGCGTCGTTGGTGTGCAGGGTCGAGAGCACCAGATGCCCGGTGAGCGCGGCCTCGATCGCGATCTGAGCCGTCTCACGGTCGCGGATCTCGCCAACCATGATCACGTCCGGGTCCGCGCGTACGACTGCCCGCAGCCCGGTTGAGAAGTGCAGCCCCGCCTTGGCGTTGACCTGGATCTGGGTGATCCCGTCGATCTGGTACTCGACCGGGTCCTCGATCGTGATGATGTGGCGGTCGGGGGTGTTGACGACGCCCAACGCCGCGTAGAGCGTCGTCGACTTACCGGAACCCGTCGGACCGGTCACGAGAACCGCCCCGTGCGACTGCGTGTAGGCGCGGTGGAAGCGACTGAGCGCGGCCTCGCCCATGCCCAGCTCGGACAGGTCCATCACGACGGCTTGCTTGTCGAGGATGCGCATCACGATGCCCTCGCCGCGCACCGTCGGCACTGTCACGACACGCAGGTCGACGCGGTGTCCGTCGACGCTCAGACCGACGCGGCCGTCCTGCGGTATCCGGCGCTCGGCGATGTCCAGCTCGGCCATGATCTTGATCCGCGAGACGACGCCGCCGGCCAGCCGGCGCGGCACCGTCGTGACGTCGCGCAGCACCCCGTCGATGCGGAAGCGAACCCGCAGATCCACGCCGTCCGGCGTCAGGTGCAGGTCCGAGGCCCCTTGCTCCACCCCCTGGCCGACGAGCTGATGGACGAGCCTGACGACCGGGGCGTCATCGGCGGTCTCGTGCAGCTCGACGATTGCGGCCTGGTCCGCGACGCTGTGCTCGTGATCGTCGGCGTCGCGCACGACGTCGCCGACGCGGGCAAGCCGCGCGATCACGTTGGCGATGTCCTCGCTCGTCGTGACCACGACGCGGATCTGGTAGCCGGTCAGGATCGCGATGTCGTCCACTGCGTGAACGTTTGCCGGATCCGACATCGCGACGAGCAGCGCGCGCTCGCCGGCGGTGGCGATCGGCAGCGCATCGTGTCGCTTGGCCACCTGACCGGTGACGAGCCCCGCGGCGGCCATGTCGACGTTGAAGACGCTCAGGTCGACATAGTCCAGCCCGTGGCGCTCAGCCAGTGCCACGGCGGCCCCCTCAGGGCTGATCGCACCGCGCTCGAGCAGCACGCGATCGGCCGTCGTGCCGCCGGCGGCGGCGATCTCGATCGCCTCTAGGACCTGCTCGCGCGAGCATAGACCCAGCTCGACGATCACCTCGGTCAGCGATCGCGGGGCCCCGCCACGGCGACTCGGAGGCCGCACGCCGTTGGCGCCGACGAAGCTTGGGGGCTGCTCGGCGACCGGGACGGCCCGCAGATGTGAACCGTTCTCGGGCATTGTCAGCACTCTTCGGCAGCACGACGCATCGCCCCGAGCGGTGCGGCGTGACCGGTCCAAAGCTCGAACGACAGTCCGCCCTGGGCGACGAGGATGCTCAGCCCGTCGACGGTCTTGACGCCGAGGCGATGCGCGGCGGTCAACAACGGGGTCCGGCTCCTCGAATAGGCGAAATCGACGACCTGCTCATAGCTGCCAAGTAGATCGGAATCCAGGGCCAGACTGCTTAGCGTTTCGTCGGGACTCTTACGTTCGTCCATGCCCACGGTCGTGGCGTTGACGAGCAGATCGGCGGGGCGCGGACGCGCGATCGCGCTGACGCATAGCTCTCGCGCGAGCGCCTGCGCGCGCGAGTTGCTCCGGTTCCACACCGCGACCGCGGCGCCGGCCTCCCGCAGCGCCCAGACCGCCGCGCGCGCGGTGCCGCCGGCACCGAGGACGACCGCACTGCGCCCGGCCACCCCCACGCCGATCGCCGCCAGCAGGCCTGGAGCATCGGTGTTCTCGGCGCTGACGGTCCCGTCGGGCAGGAGGCTCAGCGTGTTCGCGGCACCGATCTCGCGGGCTGCGACGGAGGCGCCGTCGGCCAGCTCGAGCGCCGCCTGCTTGTGCGGCACGGTCACGTTGGCGCCGACGAATCCGGCCGCCCCGAGTGATCGCACGAGCTCGACGAACAGCTCGGGAGGCACCGGCAGTCGCTGGTAGCTCCAGCCGTGCAGACCGAGCTCGGCGAACGCGGCCGCGTGCATCTGCGGCGAGCGGCTGTGCGAGACCGGCCAGCCGAGAACGCCGAGCCGGCCCGCTGGCGGCCGCGGCCCCTCGGTCAGGGACATTTCGTCGGCGCGCGCCCACCCGCCGCGGTGCGCGCGGCGTCGTAGGCCGCCTTCTCGGCTTCGAACCGCGCGTAGCTGGTGGCGAACGCCAGCTTGCCGCAGGTGTTCGGCTTGTCGACGTAGTAGAGGTAGGAGACCGCCGCCGGATCTGCCGCCGCGATCAGCGACGCGAGGCCCGGGTTGCTGATCGGAGTGGGTGGAAGACCGGTGTGGATGCGCGTGTTGTAGGGCGAGTCGAGCGCCAGCTGGGAGACGGTGAGCGGCTGCGAGTAGTCGTTCAGCGCGTAGCGCAACGTCGCATCGATGCCGAGCGTCATGCCGGCGGCCAGACGGTTGTAGATCACCGCCGCGACGAGCCGGCGGTCGCCCGCCACCTGCGCCTCGCGTTCGACCATCGACGCGATGATCAGCACGTCGTAGGCGCTCAGGTGTGCGGCGCGCGCCCTTGAGAGGTTCAGCTGGCCGAAGTTCTGCTCGAACGCGGCCAGCTGCTGCACGACGAGCTTGGTCACGTTCGCGTGCGGGTAGTCGAAGTACGTCGCGGGGAAGAGGAAGCCCTCTAGAATGCCGACGCTCGCCGGAGCGCCGTAGCGACGTGGATCGAATCTCGCCGACGACGGCCGCGAGGCGACCAGGTAGCTGCCGGTCAAGCCGTCGGCGCTGGCCCGTGCGGCGATCTGGCGACGCGTGTAGCCCTCGGGGATCGTGACCGAGATCTCGACGGTCGCAGGCGCGCTGGTCAGAGCGCTGAGCGCGGCGCCGTAGCTCATCCCATGGCGCAGCTGAAAGACCCCGGCGCGCAGCTTCGAGCGGTCGCCGTCGAGCATCGCGCGCAGGTCGAAGAAGAAACCGGAGGAGACCACGCCGCGCGACGCCAGCAGGTCGCCGATCTGGCGCGCGCTCTGTCCACGGCCGATCACGACCGAGACGCTGCCCGAGCCCGAGCCGGCGAATGGCTGAAACAGCTCGACCAGAAACCAGGCCCCGAACAGCGCCACAACCAGTGCCACCAGGGCGAGCGCGCGGCGCCGACGGTAGCGTCCGGGCGGATGTCGGCGCTGGCGCGGCGCCGACCGGCGCCCGCCGCCGGCTTCTTCCCGGGGCAGCTCGAGCTCGTCGTGTTGTTCGCTCATCTTGGAGGCGGGACGGAACCTCTGCGTCCCACCTCGGAGCAGCCTACCCGCTCACGTCGTCCCCGGCTGACGGCGCGCGGGCCCCTCGCGCGAGCCAATCCTCGAGCAGATGAGCCGCCGCCCGCGAATCCTCACTGGCGAGCGTTGACGGGTCGCGCTGCGCGAGCCTGGTGGTCAGGCGCTCGTCGTGCAGCCTCACCGGCACGCGCTCGCCCAGCCGTCGCGCGAGACGCCGCGCGAAGTCCCGTGTCTCGATCGTCTGGGCGGTCTCAGCGCCGCTCAGCGAGAGCGGCAGTCCGACCACCACGCAGTCCACCTCGCGATCCGCAACGAGCGCGGCGACCGCGCCGATACCGGCCCTCGTAGCCACCGCCAGCAGCGGCTCAATCGGGGTGACCACCGTCTCGGTCGGGTCGCAGACCGCGGCGCCGCAGCGTGCGCTGCCGTAGTCCAGCGCGAGCACGCGCATGGCGTCGCTAGGCGCCTAGGGCGGTTGCGACCGCGGCTCGAGCCGCGTCGAGCGCCTGCTCGAGCTTCGCGACCTCGCTGCCGCCGGCCGCTGCCAGGGTGTCCCGCCCGCCACCGCCGCCGCCGAGCACCGCCGCCGCGGCCTTGACGATCTCCCCCGCTCGCACGCCTCGCTCGACGATCGACGGGGCAACGCCGACGACCACGTTCGCATGTCCGCCGGTCACGCTGGCCAGCACGATGACGCCGTCACCCGCCAGCTTGCCCTTGACGCGATCGACGAGCTCGGGCAGCCCCTTGGCGTCGCGAACCTCAACCGTCGCGCAGACCACCGGGATTCCCGCGATCGGCTCCGCGGAGGCCGCCAGCGCCGCAACGTCCACCGCCCCGTCGTCGCCGGCTCGCCGCACCGCCTTCTCCAGCTCCCGGCGCTCGTGCTCCCGAGCGCGCACGACCGTGGGCGCCGCGTCAGCCGAAGTCCTCAGCGTTGCCGCGATCTGCTCGAGCGCCGAGCTCCTGGTGCGCAGCATCGCGACTGCGGCTGGCCCGCTCAGCGCCTCGATCCGCCGCACGTTGGCGGCGCTCGAGGTCTCGGCCACGATCGCCACGACGCCGATCTCGGCGCTCGAGCGCACGTGCGTGCCGCCACACAGCTCGCGCGAGAACTCGCCGTCGCCGATCTCGACCATCCTCACGATGTCGCCGTACTTCTCACCGAAAAGTGCCATCGCGCCCAGCGCCCGGGCCTCGTCGAGCGTGGTGGCGATCGGGCGCACGGGGTGGTTCTCGAGAATCCAGGCGTTGATCTGGTCCTCGACATCGCGCAGCTCGATCGCCGACATCGCCTGCCCGTGGCTGAAGTCGAAGCGCAACTTGTCAGCTCCAACGTAGGAGCCGGCCTGTCGCACGTGGTTGCCGAGGCGGAGCCGCAGCGCCGCGTGCAGCAGGTGCGTGGCGGTGTGGTTGCACTCCACCGCGTGGCGGGCCAGCCGGTCGACGCGCGCGTGCACACGCTCGCCCTCGTGCAGCTCTCCCTGCTCGAGCACGGCGTAGAGAGCCTGATCTTCGCCGAGCCGCACGACCTCGGCGACGCGTGCTCGGCAATCCCCGTCATCGCACTCGATCACTCCGACGTCGGAGATCTGGCCACCGCCGGCGGCATAGAACGGCGAGTCCGCGAGCTTGACCAGGACACGGCCGTCTTCGCGCTCGACCGCCCCGACCGTGGTCGCCTGCTCGGTCGTCTCGTAGCCGACGAAGCGGGTCGTGAAACCGGCCGCGCTCGCGAACGCACTCGCGCGCTCGCGCCCGCTCAGCGCTTCGTCGCCGCCACCCTCGCCGGATCGGCTGCGCCGGCGCTGATCGCTCATCAGCGCATCGAACCCCGGCTGATCGACGCTCAGACCGTCCTGCGCGACGATCTCGCGGGTCAGCTCGATCGGGAAGCCGAAGGTGTCGTGCAGGCGAAAGGCGTCCTCGCCGTCCACCACACCAGAGCCCTCGCGCGCGCGCTCGATCACCTCACGCAGCACCACGAGCCCCTGCTCGAGCGTGTGACCGAAGTGCTCCTCCTCCGCGGCGAGCCAGACGTCGATCTGCTCGCGATGCGCGTGCAACTCCGGATAGACGGTCCCCATCAGCTCGCGCACCAGCTCGCCATAGCGTACGAGGAACCCCGGCTCGAAGCCGAGCGAGCGGCCGTGCAGCACGGCGCGCCGCATCACACGACGCAGCACGTAGCCGCGCTCGGTGTTGGACGGCACGACGCCGTCGGCGACCAGGAATGTCATCCCCCGCGCGTGGTCGGCGAGCACCCGCAGGCTGCGGTCGACCTTCTCATCGCTGCCGTAGCGGCGCTTCGAGAGGCTCTCGCCCAGCTCGATCAGCGGCTTGAACTGATCGGTCTCGAAGACCGACGGAACGTCCTGGAGGATCGCGGCCATGCGGTTGAGGCCAAGCCCGGTGTCGATGTTGCGTGCCGGCAGCGGCGTGAGCGTGTCGGGCGGCTGCTGGTCGTATTGCATGAAGACGAGATTCCAGTACTCCAGGAAGCGCGCGTTCTCGCCGCCGGGCAGGTCATCCGGAGTCCCGAACTCGAGCCCTCGGTCGAGGTAGAGCTCCGAGCACGGGCCGCAGGGTCCGGTCGGTCCGGCCTGCCAGAAGTTCTCGCCGCGCGGACACGCCACGATTCGCTCGCGCGCCACGCCGACCGCCAGCCAGGCCTCGATCGCCTCCTCATCCGGGCCGAGGCCGAGTGCGTCGTCGCCTTCGAAGACCGTGATCCAGATGTCCTCGGCGGCGAAGCCGTAGCCCTCGCGGGAAAGCGCCCAGGCGAACTCGACCGCCTCGGTCTTGAAGTAGTCGCCGAACGAGAAGTTGCCGAGCATCTCGAACAGGGTCAGATGGCGGGCCGTTGTGCCGACGACATCGAGATCGACCGTGCGAAAGACCTTCTGACAGCTCGTCAGGCGCGACGCCGGGGGGCGCTCCTGGCCGAGGAAGTACGGCTTCAGCGGGTGCATGCCGGCGACCGTGAAGAGCGCCGACGGATCGTTGGACGAGGGCACGAGCGATGCGCTGGGCACGCGCAGATGTCCACGCTCGGCGAAGAACGCCAGGTATCGCTCACGAATCTCATCCGAGGTCATGAGCGCGAGATTACCGAGGCCGGGCCGCTACGCCGCGATCGTCGCATGACCGACGATCAGCTCACCGTCCATCAGACAGGCGAGCTGCCCAGGCGCCACGCCGTAGGCGGGTGCTGCGAGCGCCAGCTCGAGACCGCCGTCGACGTGCGCCGGGGTGCATTCCAGCGGGCGCTGGCGATAGCGCAGGCGCACGCGGTCAAATCGCGGACGGTGCAGCACCGCGTCGCGCAGCGTCACGGTGCTCGTGGCCAACTGCGAGCGCGGGCCGACGGTCACGCTGTTGGCGTCGGCGTCGGTCGCCAGCACGTACAGCGGCGTGCCCCCACCGATCCCCAGACCGCGGCGCTGGCCTACCGTGTAGCGATACGCGCCCCGATGCACGCCGACGCGACGCCCACTCACGTCGAGCAGGTCGCCTGGGCGTTCGCCGAGCGCGCCGTGGCGCGCGAGGAATGCTTCGCGACCGGTGCCGGCGAGGAAACAGAGATCCTGCGAGTCGGGCTTCTCGGCCACCGCCAGGCCGATGCGGCGCGCAATCTCGCGCACCGCCGGCTTGTGCAGCTCGCCGAGCGGAAAGCGCATCCGGCGCAACGCCGCCGGTGTGAGCGCGGCGAGCATGTAGCTCTGGTCCTTCTCGCCGTCCGCCGCCACTCTCAGCAGGTCGCCGTCGGTGCGCGCGTAGTGGCCGGTTGCCAGCGCCTCGGCGCCAAGGCGCTGCGCCAATTCGAGCATCGCATCGAGGCGCACCTCCCCGTTGCAGCGCACGCACGGGTTCGGCGTCAGGCCGGCGGCGTGCTCCGCCAGCCAAGGCTCCACGACACCGGCGCGAAACTCCGAGCGCAGGTCGAGCGAGAGATGCGGCAGGCCGAGCCGGTGAGCGAGCGCGCGGGCACCGCGGACCGCCTGCGGCGAGCAGCAGCTGCGCTCTCCATCGTTGTCCGGATCGCTCCACAGCTCGAGCGTCACGGCGACGGCCCGCGAACCACTGAGCACCGCGGCTACCGCGCTGTCGACGCCACCGCTCAACGCGACGAGCAACCGCCCGGGCGTCGGTGCGAGCGCCCCCTGCGCGCGCGCCGCGGCGCCCAGCGCACGATGCAAGGCATCGGCGGCGAGCTCGGCCGCATGGCGTTTGGCGGGCGAGAGCCCGCCAAGCTCTCGGGCGATCTGATCCGCCCCGATGCGCGCCGCCTCGAGCAGCGGCCGGCGGTTCACGAGCGCCACGGCGGCGCTGCCGGCGGCAATTGCGCTGCCGCAGCCGCGGGCGTCAAAGGCCGCCGCCCCCACGAGCTCGCCGTCGAGCGCCAGCGAGATGCGAATCAGATCGCCGCAGGCCGCGCCGCCCGCGGCGCCGGTATGGGCGCCGGTCGGCGGCGCTCCGCGCCCGTGCGGGCGCTCGAGGTGCTCGCGCAGAGGAATCTGACGAGTATGGCGACGTTTTCCACCACCCGTCGCGTCGCCCGATCCGTATCGTGAGAGCACGATGTGGAGTCGAACCGGCAGCCCGCTGTGGCGGCGGAGGGCGCAGGAGCCCAATCGCGGTCGCCGTGACCTTCGGCGCGCCGCGCTCGCGACGGCGCTGGCGCTGCTCGCGCTCGCAGTGAGCGCGAGCGCGAGTGCGGCCCCCGCCAGCGTGGCGGTAGGCGGAGTCCCGTCGCTGTCGGAGCAGGCGACGGCAGTCGGCGGCCTGGCGCCCACGACGGCGCTGGGGCTCACAGTCGTACTTGCTCCGCGCGACGAGGCCGCGCTCGCGGCGCTCGCAAGTGCGGTATCGACGCCCGGCTCGCCCTCCTACCACCACTACCTGAGCGTGGGCCAGTTCGCAGCGCGCTTCGGCGCCAGCGCCGCCAACGTCGCAGCCGTGCGCGCAACCCTGCGCGGCGAAGGTCTCGACCCTGGGGCGCTCGCGCCCGACGGGCTCTCGATCGCGGTCACGGGCAGCGCCGCGGACGCTTCGCGGGCCTTTGACGTGAGCCTGCACCGATACCGGGAACACTCCGGCCGACAGGTCTACGCGAACACCAGCAGTCCCCGCGTGCCGGCATCGCTCAGGGGCGTCGTGACGGATGTGCTCGGACTCGACAACCTGCCGGCCGCGGTCCCGGAGGGCCTGATCGCCGGCCGCCGATCCGGACCGATCGCGCACGCCGCGAGCGAGCCGTCGTTCCCTGGTGGCGGCGGGCCGGTGCCGTGCGGCGCAGCGAGCACGTTTGCCGCCTCCCTCCCCGAGCGTGAGTACACGATCAACGAGATCGCCGACGCCTATCGCATGGACGGCCTCTACGCCCAGGGTGACTTCGGCGCGGGCGTGACCGTCGCGCTCAACGAGTTGGAACCCTACGCGTCCGAGGCGGGCGACATCAGCGCGTACGAGGCTTGCTTCGGCATCACCAGCCCTCCCTCGGTCACCAACATCGAAGTCGCCGGCGGGCCGGCGGGCGGGGCCACCTCGGAGGAGACGGCGGTCGATCTCGACAACTTGCTCGGACTGGCCCCGGCGAGCAACATCGACGTCTACCAGGGGCCCAACAACAGCGACGGCATCTACGCCACGCTCGCCGCGATCGTCGACTCGGACAGCGCGCAGGTGATCAGCGACTCCTGGGGGCAATGTGAGCAGAAGCTCACGCCGGCTCAGATCAGTCAGGAGCAGGTGCTCCTCTACCAGGCCGCGACGCAGGGCCAGAGCTTCCTCGTATCCTCGGGCGATCGCGGCGCCGAGGGCTGCTTCCCGACGAATGACCCCAACTTCACGTGGGGAAACAACTACGGCAGCCCGCTGGCGGTCGACGACCCCGCGAGTCAGCCTTTTGCGACCGGCGTCGGCGGAACGACGCTCGATGCGGCGGGCCCACCACCGAGCGAGACCGCCTGGAACGACATCGACTACGGCGCGAGCGGCGGGGGGATCTCGACAGTTTGGGGAATGCCCAACTACCAGCTCTACTCCGGCGCGGCCGGCATTTTCGACAGCTACTCCAGCGGAACCCCCTGCGGCGACCCGTCCGGGTACTGCCGCGAGGTGCCCGACGTGTCGGCGGACGGATCACCAGACAGCGGCTTCGTCATCACCTACCAGGGAGCATGGCAGGCGGTCGGGGGCACGAGCACGGCTGCCCCGGTCTGGGCAGGACTGATCGCGCTCGCGGACGCCAGCGACTCCGCCGGCTGTGCCGGCACACCGCTCGGCTTCCTGAACCCGGCGCTGTACGAGGTCGCCGCCGGAGCGGCCCATGCCGACGCCTTCAACGACGTCAGCGTCGGCGACAACAGCGGAACCTTCATCGACGGCGTCCCCAGCGGCCCTTACCCGGCCACAGCGGGGTATGACATGACGACCGGGCTGGGATCGCCGCTCGCGACCGACGGATCCTCGCCCGGGCTCGTCGCTCAGCTGTGCGCCGCCAGCCAGGTGCCGATCGGTGCGCCGGCAAGCGTGAGCGGGCTGAGTATCACCGACGCCTCCCCCGGGACCTCGGTCACGATCGACGGCAGCGGTTTCACGCCGTACTCCCAGGTGTGGTTCGGCTCCAATGAAGCCACCGCCGTCACGGAGATCGACCCCCAGCACATCAGCGCGATCGTCCCGCCCGGCAGCGGCCAGGTCGACGTGACGGTCACCAAGATCTCGGGCAGGAGCACGACCGGCTCACCTGACCTGTTCATCTACGCCCCGACCGAGACGATCAACGCACCGGCGAACGGAGCGGTCTACACCCAGGGGCAGTCGCTGAACGCCGCCTACTCGTGCGTCGCCCATGCTCCGGCAAGCTGCAGCGCGCCGGTGGCGGACGGCGCCGCGATCGACACCTTCGCGCTCGGCTCTCACCAGTTCTCGGTCACCGCCACCGACGCCAACCAGGTGAGCACCACCTCGACCGCCAGCTACAGCGTGGTCGCCAAACCGGCGATCACGATAAGCGGGCCCGCGCCCGGCGGGATCTACGCACAGGGTCAAGTGCTCACCGCTCACTTCAGCTGCGCAGCCAGCCCTCCGGCGACGATCGCGAGCTGCACGGCGCCCGTGGCGAACGGGAGCGCCGTCGACACGGCCACGACCGGCGCGCACAGCTTCACGGTCGCCGCCACCGACAACTTCGGGATCACGACGACGCAGACCGTGACCTACACGGTGGTGGTGGCGCCGAGCGCGACCATCGCCAGTCCCGCCAACGGCGCGGTGTATCTGCGCCGAGCGGCGGTCGAGGCGAAGTTCGCGTGCCGCGCCGCGGCGCCGGCCCGAATCATGTCCTGCTCGGCAACCGCGCAGAAGGGCGCGCGGATCAACACCGCCACGCTCGGGAGGCACCGCTTCACGCTGACCGCCACCGACAGCTTCGGCGTCAGCTCGGCGGTCACCGTGAGCTACACGGTGGTCGCCGTTCGCCCGACGATCGGCGGCCTGCGAGAGACGGCCTCGACGTGGGTCGAGCGCCACGGCTCGGGAGGGCGACTGCCGGTCGGCACAACGTTCACCTTCTCGCTCGACCAGGCCGCCAGCGTGACGCTCAGCTTTGCGCGCTCCGCCGGTGGCCGCATGGCGGGCGGACGCTGCGTCGCGCCGCCGCTGGCGACGTCGAGCGCGCCGGCCTGCACGCGCCGCATCGGCGCCGGCACGCTGACGATCAAGGCCGCGCGCGGCGCGAACGGGCTGCGCTTCTCCGGCAGGACGTCGAGCGGGCAGCTGCCCGCCGGCAGCTATACCGTGGTCGTGCGCGCCACGGGTCGGAGCGGACAAGCCTCCGTCGCGCTGTCGCTGCAGTTCACGATCGCCGCACCGAAGCCCTAGCGGGCGTGGAGCGGCTGGCGGCGACTACTGCCCGCCGACGCTCGACGAGGCGTCGCTCTGCGCCTCGCGCTCGGTCTGCGATACGACGTTCTGGGCCGCCTGGATGTCGCGCTTCAAACCCGGCAGCGGAGTCGCTGACGGCTTGATCACCGCGGGCGTGCCGCAGCCGCCGAGGATCGCGGCGCCGGCAAGCACCAGCGCCAGCGCGACAAGCGGCCGCGGGCGTGTGCAAAGCGTGCGTGGCATGGGCATCGCCTCTCTAATCGGCGGCTTGCCGGTGAGCATTAGCCGAGATCGACAGGAATTCGACCCCGCGACCCACTACTCTGTGGTCACGGCGATGCCTGACGGCGTTCTCCACCTCTCCTCGCTAGCGGGGAGCCCGCTGCTCGACTCGGCCGGCGAACGGCTCGGCCGTGTGGATGACCTGGTAGCACGACTCGACCTTGCGGACCCGCTGCCGCCGGTCATCGGCCTGCGCGCCGCGATCGGCGGTCGGCTGCTGTTCGTTCCGGCGAACGGCGTCGCACGCCTGGAGCCGGGCGGCGCTCACACCTCGACGACGAAGCTCAACCTCGCCCAGTTCGAGCGCCGTCCCGGCGAGGTCCTGCTGCGCTCAGATGTGCTCGGGCACAGCATGATCAACGTCAACACCGCGCGCCTCGTGCGCGCCGGCGAGGTGGAGCTGATCCATCAGGACGGCGCCTGGAGGGTAGCCGGCATCGACCCCAGCCTCGGCGCGCGCTTTCGGCGGCTGCTGCCGCGCCGGCTGCGCGGCGAGCAGAGCGAACATCCGGGATTCGTCTCCTGGCCGGAGCTCGAGCCGTTCGTCGGACACGTGCCCACGTCTCGCCTTCGCCTCGCCCACCGGCGTATCGCCGCACTGCATCCGGCGCAGATCGCCGACCTCGTCGAGGCTGCGAGTCACGAGGAGGGCGAGGAGATCCTCGAAGCCGTCGGACAGGACAAGGAGCTCGAGGCCGATGTGTTCGAAGAGCTCGACGACGAGCACCAGCTCGAGTTCCTAGACCAGCGCTCCGACCGCGAGG
>ODAK010001529.1_pt1 | contig 25113 bp, 18 predicted proteins | sample 1539591 | NCBI WGS metagenome assembly ODAK01 (sample SAMEA3539303, study PRJEB22396) | soil metagenome | biome: tundra; feature: field; material: soil | place: USA | collected 2010-05 | depth 0.15 m | reverse complement strand
TTCGCAAAAGGCCGACATCGCGCAACTGCAATTCGCCAACCTCAACCTCACCAACGAAATCACCCAGTATAAATCCGCCGTGGACACGCTGGAGGCGAAATTGAAGGACGCCTATGCCGGCATTGACAAGCAGAATGAAACCATCACCAACCTTATCGCCCAGCGCAACGACCTCGTGCAAAAATACAACGGCGAAGTAAAAGATCGGAACGATGTCGTCGCCAAATACAACGAACTGGCCGAGCAGGTGAAGAAACTGCAAGGTGTCGGGAAGCAATGAACGCGCAAACCTATCGCCATTTTGAAATGGCCGGATATAATCGCAGACAGTTGCCATGCCATCGGAACACTTGACCATGACCGCGCCCCTGATTTCGCCTGGCGGATTGCTGGCGGTTTATTGCGCCCTCGTGATTCTCGCCTCGCTCGCGGGCGGCTGGCTGCTGCTGCTCGTCCACCTCACGCACACGCGGCTGCAAATGGCCGTGAGCTTCGTGGCCGGACTGATGCTCGGCATCGCGCTGCTCCATTTTTTGCCGGATGCCGACGAACAACTGCATTCGCTCGACCGCACGATGAACTGGGTTCTTGGCGGTTTTCTCGTGATGTTTTTCGTGCAACGGTTCTTCCACTTTCATCACCACGATCTGCCCGAAGGCGACCCGGAAGACTGTTGCGGACACGACCACGATCACGATCATGCCCACGGCAACCCTCACGGCGAACATGCCCACACGCTCGCGGACAAATCCGCCAAGCAACTTTCCTGGGTCGGCACCGCGCTCGGCCTGACGCTGCATTCGCTGCTGGACGGGCTTGCGCTGGCCGCCGCCGTCGCTGCCGGCGCGAACGGACATGCGCAACTGGCCGGCCTTGGCGTCGCCCTGGTCGTGATTCTCCACAAGCCGTTCGACGCGATGGCCGTCTCCACCTTGATGCACGCCGGCGGCAAATCAAAGTTTTCCCGGCATGTCCTGAACGGATTGTTCGCGCTGGCGAGTCCGCTGGGCGCGGCGGTGTTTTATTTCGGGGCCAGTCATTTTGCCGACACGCACGGGGCCGTGCTCGGCTGCTCACTCGCATTTTGCGCCGGCTCGTTCCTCTGCATCGCCAGCAGCGATCTGCTGCCGGAACTGCAATTCCATTCGCACGACCGCTTCAAATTGTCCGTCATGCTGGTCGCCGGCTTGTCCTTGGCCATTCTAATCAAGGGGCTTGAAGCCGGGCAGCAGTGATTTGCGCCTGTTTTTCAGCCGCAAATGAAAGAACTGTCCCGCGAGTTTTTCCAAAAAGGAAACGAGATTTGCGTGAAACCAACCACCTGCTGGATTACCACCATGAAAGCAAGGCTGGCCGAACCCGAAGTTGTGACGCGCAAAGGCAAGCCGGCGGCCCTGTCCCGCGATTTGCACCCCGTTCGATTTGAGCCATGAATAACCGCCTGACTGAAATCCGCCAGACGCGCGACGACCTCGCGCACGAAACCGGTTACGGCTTGCAGCGGCTTTTCGATTACGTCCGCGAACGCGAGCGCACAGCGGCCGCGCGCGGCGTGAAGTTCGTCTCTCCCGCGCCGCGCGAAAAAGAAACCGCCTGCGCTCTGCGCGAAGAACCGCTTAAACAGAACCGTAAAAAATCAATTGGTGTTTGACACGCTTAATTCCTGTCCGATGATTCTGGTTTGGTTGCACTGATGCCAATGCCGAAAAACGATTCCAGCGAGCAAACGCGTCCGGGCGCGAATACAGCCTTTTCGCCGACGGCAACCGCCGCCGCAATTTCCAGAGCGGACGTGGCGGTTGTCGAAAGCCGGCAAGCTTCCGGCCGGGTGGACCAGCCCAAGGACAATTACTCCCGCTTTTTTCTCGTCATCTCCGGCAGCGCGCACTGGCAATGCGCGGACCGCCGGTATCTGCTTGGCCCGGAAACGCTCTGTCATGTGCCCGCCGGGGTCGCCTTCCAGCAGGACATCATGCCCAACCAGGACGTGCTGGCCTATGTGTTGCGCTACACGCCGGAGATCATCTCGCCCGAACTGTCGAAACAACTCGCGGCGCAGGGCATGGTGAGATTTGATCTCGGCACGGCCACCGTGAACCAGTCGCGTTCGGTGCAATCCATTTTTCGAGAAATGCTGTTCGAACAGGATTCGAGACAGGATGGCTGGGAAATGATTTTGCATTCCCGGCTGATAGACGTGGCGGTGCGCCTGTTGCGGCTCACCAGCCGGAAAGGCGGCAAGGCGCCGGCGGCGTTTGAACCGGGCAGCGACAGCGCGGACCGCGTGGCACGCTATGTCCTGCGGTTGAAGACGCAATTTTTCCGGCAGGAGACCATGAACGACGCGGCGCGTTCGGTGGGCTTGAGCTGCCGGCAGTTCAGCGAATTGTTCCGCAAAGCCACCGGGCAGAGCTGGCGGCAACAGGTGCTGGCGTTGCGCTTAAAGCACGCGACCGGTCTGCTGGCGGACACGGACAAATCGGTCAGCGCGGTGGCGTTTGAATCGGGTTTTGATGATCTGTCCAATTTTCATCACATCTTCAAAATCGCGCACGGCTGCTCGCCCCTGGCGTATCGCGAGCAGCACCGCGTCAAACTGCCGTCCAAGCAGATTGCCTTTGCGGAGGGAACGCCAAACGGCGGCCCCACGCAGGGATTTCAATTTCGCGGGATGAAGGGATGGAGCTGGACCCCGGAACAATACCTTGAGGAAATTCCCGTGCTGGCCTCGCTGAAAATGAATTTCCTGATGAACTGTTACCGCTCGATGAGCGTGTCGCGGCCCGGTGAACCGTGGGTCAACGAATGGTGGCGGCCAATGACGGAGGAGCGCAAAAAAAAGTTTTCCAAAATCATCGCCAGTTGCGAGCAGCACGGCATTTCGTTTTGCTTCGCCTTGCATCCGCAACTGGCCTCGCCGCGTCCGCTGGCGCATGGCCATGCGGCGGACTTCAAGGCGTTTTTCCAGCACTATGCGTGGGCGCAGTCGCAGGGCGTGAAATGGTTTGCCGTCTGTCTGGACGATACCAGTTGGGGCAAGGACGGCCCGATGGCCTGCGGTTCCAGCCACTCCGCGCTGGTGAATGAAATCTTCGAGCGCCTGCAAGCCAAGGACAATCAGGCGAAAATGATTTTTTGTCCCGCTTCGTTTTGGGGCGACGGCACGAACCCCGAACACGCGGCGTATCTCAACTCCGTGGCGCGGGCGTTGAACCCGGATGTGTTTGTGTTTTGGAACGGCGACGCCATCGTCACGCCGCGCATCACGCGCGTCGCCGCGCAAAGTTACAAGACGGTCATCCGGCACCGGCTGTTTTTGTGGGACAATTATCCGGTGAACGACGGCAGCCCGACCATGCATCTTGGTCCGTTGAGCGGACGCGAGCCGGACTTGTGCGAGGTGGTGGACGGCTATTTGAGCAACCCGATGTGCAGCCAGAACCACATCAACCGCATCCCGCTGGCGACCTGCGCCGATTATGCCAACGATCCCGTGGCCTACAAACCGGCGCGCTCCATCGGCCAGGCGATTCTCCGCATGAGTCAAAACCCGCAGGAGCAGATTGTGCTCAAGGAACTGGTCGAAGCCTATCCCGGATTCATCGTGGCCGGCGGCGGCACCGGCACCAATCCGGTCCGCGCGAAATTCGGTGGCGCGCTCACGCAGGATCGCTCGCTGGTCGCGGTGGCAAAGTTCGTTTCGCAAATGGATGACCTGGCTGCGCGGCTGGCAAAATTATTCCCCACGCGTTTCCTCGACGCGCGCAAGACGCTGCTCAACGACATCGGGTGGATGAAACAGCAGTTGTCGCAAATGAGACCGCAGGTGGCGACAAAATAAACAGGCGTCTATTCCGGCGTGCCGTTCGTTGGCGCAGGAGGGGAGTTACGGAAATGTATTATCTCCCAAAATACCAATCGCCGTCGCCTGAACCAACAAGACGCTTTTGGGCCGGTATGATAACGTAAAAATCGTAAAGCGTAATTCGCCGGATTACGTGGATCAAGGAATGCCATAACGCAATAAAAAAATGAAAATCAATCAACCCAATCCAACGAACAGGTTCGTCTCGAAAACCCTTTCGCGTATTCAAACAATCCCGTCAATCCCGCACCGCGCTTTAGCTCTTCTTTTGGCTGTTGCGTTGGGGCTGCTCCTTCCGGCGGCACTGAAAGCCGCAGTAACCACCAATCTCTGGCTTGGAGCCGGGTCGGATAGCCAGTGGTCAACGGTTGCCAACTGGAGCACCGGCGCGGCTGCCGACCTGAATTGTTTCGCGGTGTTGACAAACCTGGACGCCACGGGTTTTCCTGCCACCGGGTTGCCCGGAACCAACGGCATGGGGGCGGTCGGAACGCCGAACATCACGGTCACGGCCAAAACCACCGTCGGCCAATTGGCGTTCTGCAACTCCAACATCAGTAGTCAAGTTGCGTCCTACCATACGATCGGAATCAGCCCGGGTGTAAGCCTGACGGTTTCGAATATTGGAAGCGCACTGAACGGTGCCTATGGTAATATGATCCTCCCAGTAATGTCTTGCGCGGGTTATGACACCCTCTTTGGTGGCAATCCGAGTGCAACCTGGGCAAGAGGCAATCTGTGGACGATTTACGCCACCATTCAAGGCGGCGCGGGCAGCACCCTGAACGTGATCTGCACCAACACGCTTACGGCTTGGAATTATGGCAACATCATGGTGGAGAACGGCACTCTCAATGGTGGAGGTTACGCTGAAGCTCTGAATGCAACTTTGGATCTTTCGGGCTTGGATTACTTTAACGCCTACATCAACCACCTAAGCGTGGGTGCTGACGGGGCTCCCGGCGCATTTTACGCTGAACGTCCGAGGGGAACCCTTTGGCTCGCGCGAACCAACACCCTTGTTCTCTGGTCAGTGGGCACGTTTCCAAGCGAAGGCACTGCGGGTGGAAACGCTGGAATCTGGGCCGGGCTCATAGCGCAAAACAATGGTTCCGGAACGAACCATGTTTCGTATATCCATCTAGGTTTGACGAACGGCATCTACTGCGATACCGGCATCGGCCTTGGTATCCGTGGTGTCTCTGGTGCGATTGATTTTAACACGAACAACCCCGCCGGAGTTTCGTCTGTCTACCTGCGCAATAAAGCCGGGACTGGCCGCCAAAGTCGTTGGTCATTGGGTGACCGGACGGGCACGGCTTCGGAAGGACAAGACGTCTTGGGAATCATGGATTTCTCCTTGGGCACTGTGGATGCCATGGTGGGAACTCTCAGCATGGGCAACAGCAGTGTTAACGCCAACAGAGCAATCGGCATTCTGGGTTTCGGCGCGGGAACCATTGATGTCAACACACTGTTACTTGGCGTCCAATCCTCCTCTGGTGCAGGAGCAGCCCAAGGGTTGATTACCGTGAGCAACACGGCGGTGTTGAAGGTCAACACTTCAGCGCAAATCGGAACGCTCTCGGGCAGCACCGCCGGCAGCTTCCCGTATTATGCGCAAATCATTATCACCAATGGCGGCTCCGTAATCTTCTCCAATGTGGCACCCATTGCCTGTGGCGCCGCTGAGAGCGACATATACGTTGATAGCGGTTCTTTGAGTGTTTTCACCGTGGGCAGTGCGAATGCGCCGCTTACCAACCTGCGACTTTCCAGCAGCACTTTGACAGTTGATCGAGGAACCGCATCTAATCCGACTACTGGCGGCCTGATCTTCGTGAACAATCTGGACCTCTCCGGAGTCAACACGATCAACATTCTGGGGCCGGTCTTGGTTAAAGGCCGGTTTTCCATTATCAAATACGGCGCGATTGTGAATGGCGGCTTTGCGAATCTCACGTTGGGCAGTGTCAGTCCCGGAATTGTCGGCTATCTCACCAACAACCTTGCCAATAGTTCCATTGATTTTGTTGTCACCAGCAGCGCCACAACAGTCTTGGTTTGGGATGGCCAAACGAATTGCGTCAACTCAAGTTCGTGGGATATTGGTGTTACCAAGGACTGGCAGGGAGTGCAGAGCTATTCGCAAGCTTCAATACCAGGCAGTCTTGTGCTGTTTGACGACACGGCCACTGGCACGACTGCTGTGACTCTCAACGGCAATCTTGCGCCGGCAAGTCTTCTTGTAACAAATGATGCCAAACCTTACACGTTCAGTGGTGCCGGCTCGCTGGTTGGGCCGACTGCCTTGACCAAGGACGGCGCAAACTCACTCACTCTGGCGAATACCGGGACGAATACTTTTAGTGGCGGAGTGTTCCTGAACAACGGGACTTTGAACAACGGCGGCAACGGCAACACCTTGCCGAGTTCTGCAACTGTCGTGATTCAAGACGTGGCCACCGCAGGCATCAATCTTGACAATTTGCCATTGACTGTTGGCGGCCTCTCAGGCGCCGGAATCACGGGCGGCAACATCAATTTAGGTTCTGCCAAGCTGACAATCAACAATGGCGGCGCCAGCTATGGCGGCATCATTAGCGGTTCTGGATCGCTGCTCAAGACCGGCTCCGGAACGCAAACGTTGACTGGCGCCAACGTGTTTGGCGGCGGGACGATTGTATCCAATGGCGCCATTGTTGTTGCCAATGCCTCGGGAAGCGGCTTGGGGTCTGGCAACGTTGTTATTGCCGCTGGCAGCGTGCAACTCGGTGATGGGTTGACCGCCAACGGCAGCATTGCGGCTCCAGTCATCACAAACAATGGCGCGCTAAATCTGTTGCCGGTCAGCGACTTTATGCTGACCAATTTGATCGTTGGAAGCGGCGGCCTTAGCAAATTGATTGGCGCAGGTTCTGGGACGATTTATATCACCAATGACAACTTCTATACCGGCGCCACATCCATCGGGCTTGGAATAATCCAGGTCTCCAGTCCGCATGCCTTGGGCAGTGGGCAAATCAACGATGGCAATCAAACGGTGCAGGATACCTATCTGGCTCTGTCCGGCGGCATCACAGTGACGAACGCACTCAGTTTGCCCGCCAAGACCGGCGGCATCATACCGCCCGTGGATCATATCAAAAACGTTGACGGCACTAACACGCTGACCGGAAGTATCCTGATCGCTGGAGCAACGGTCTTTGCCATCGGATCCGACAGCGGTGATTTGATCCTGACCGGTAATTTGATCAACCAGCAAGTTGCCATTCCGGGCCGGTTCTTCCTGCGTGGTGCCGGCAATGGAGAATTCCGGGGCGCATTTAATCAGGGAGCTGGTAGTCCTTTGGAACTTGATAAATGGGATTCAGGCACATGGACACTTTCCAGCACCAATACCTATAGTGCCGGCACTTTCATTAACGAAGGCAAGTTGATTGTCAACGGTGCCATTTTTGGAAGCAGCCAGGTTACTGTCGGTTTCGGATCGGCGCTGGCCGGAACCGGAATTATTGCTTCGCCCATTACCAATGTCGGCACCATCTTTCCGGCTGATGACGGTATCATGGGAACACTTACCATCAGCAATTTGCTGGTCTGTGCCTCGGGCAGCTCCGTCACATTTGATGCCAATACCAATGGTAACGATCAGATACGTGGCCTTACCGACGTGACCTACGGCGGAACCCTGAAGGTCAATGTGGGAGGAACGCTCACGGGTGCTTGCGTCTTCAAGTTGTTTAGCGCGACAAATTATTCTGGAGCATTTGATGCCCTGGATCTGCCCGACATCAGCCCGCTGGGATGGGACACCAGCTATCTGGCGGTGGACGGCACGCTGCACGCCACCAACGGCGTGGTGGTTACTCCGGCAATTACTCACAGCGTTATGTCGGGAGGCACCTTCCAATTGAGCGGGACAGGAACGTTGGTGGCTCCGTTTACCATTCTGGCGACCACCAACCTCGCGACGCCGATTATCAACTGGGACATAGTCATCCCACAGAAAACGCGTGAAAATCATCGAAAACAAGGGCTTTTTGACAACTCCGAATGCTATGGGACGGAGTGTGGCGGTTAAAGCACCCTCCAGTTTTAAAAACGCCAATGAAATCAATGGTTTTGAGCATATTTCCTGTGGGACGGCACTGAACTGGGATAAGGTTGGTAATGGAACGTTCAGCAACGGAATTTTCAGCTTTGTGGATCCCACAGCGACGAATTTTCAACGGCGTTTCTATCGGCTGACAACGCCGACTCCCTGATGTTTTCAATTGAATTAAGGTTGTGCGGCAGAAGCGGGATAGTCAACAGGAGCCTTGGGACATGCCCCAAGGCTCCAAACCGGTGAAAAAAGCAGCTCTACAATTAACATATCAACAAAATGAGTGTGAAATTGGCAAGACAGGCATTTACGCTGATTGAACTTTTGGTTGTGATTGCAATCATTGCGATTCTTGCAGCCATGCTGCTCCCGGCCCTGGCCAAGGCCAAATCCAAGGCGCGGCAGATACAGTGCGCTGCCATCCAAAAAAACTGGGCGTTGGCGCTGATCATGTATATCGGGGAAAACAAAGATTCATTGCCTCATTTCGGAGACTATAGTGGCGGATTGGACAGTTGGTATCTGCATTTGCAGGAATATGTCGCAGTGAAAGGCGGAGTGCCGGCAGGGGGAACAGTTTTGGACGCCGCCATATACACAAACAAGATGCGCATGTGCCCGGAAGTCACCAAGGATGGCACGACAGATGAGAATGGCACTCCACATTCCTGGGTTGGCGCAAATTTTGGAAATAATCCTGCGTTCGGTAATGGAACAAAGTTCAGCGGAGTGTTTGTTTACGAGTATAATGGGGGTGATGCTTCGGGCCGGGTGTATCCGTCAGTAAAAATATTACAAGTTAAGAAACCTGTGGACTGCATGGCCTTTATGGATGTCCATAGTCTGTGGGTGTATAACCCTGTCGAACCCAATTGGCAATTTTCCGCCAAGACGGTTTCAGAGTATGGAGATCCACCGTTTAACGATACGTTTTTATTCAAATGGAACTATGGCCACCCTAGAGTTCATAACAATGGCTGCAATGTAACCTTGCTTGATGGTCATGTGGAGCGTGTGCGCTTTCTCGATTTGTATAGGTCCAAGTCGTCAGCTGCATCGCCGCCGGCACATTCATATTGGTATGCAGATGACTGATTGTAATTGTGCTGCATTGGTTGGAACTTAGCCGGACAAATACCGGCTTCAATGTGGAAAATCAAATAATGAAACTGCGTTTATTCCTTAACGTGTCGTTTGTGTTGCTGATGGTGCTTATGATTGTTGCCGCAGGTTGCGGCAGCGGCTCGAAAAGTGCCAGCGGTGCGGACAAGTTTGGCACAAACAAGTTGGAAACCGCTTTTGCGGAGGCCGGCGTGCCGGTTAAAGGCGCCATCCAAAAAGCCGAGGCATCAATCAAGTCAAAGGACTATGGGGCTGCTTATGATACCCTGTTTGCCCTGACCAAAGATACTTCTCTGTCGCCAGAACAAACTCAAGCCATAAAGAGCACGCTCGAAGTGTTGGGAAATTATCCCCGCAAAACCCCGTGATTTGTTCCTGATCGATTAAACAACCTCAAATGCGTGCTGCGCCCAAACAACATTTTAGTTTGCCACTTGAAATCAAGTTTTGCCTGCCAATTGCCCGGTAAATGTTTGTATGTTTGGGGTGTTTCAGTGGTTTTATTTTGGCTGGTTGGCTGTGCCGGGCCAGAAACCTTCCGGCAATCAAAACAGGCGGCGAAAGCAATGCCATTGCGAAGTGTTTTTGGCACTTACGACGCGGAACCGCGCAAGGCGGATGGACGTGTAGATACGGATCGTTTGGTCAGGGAACTCGTGGCCATCAAGGCCAATACTTACAACTTCCTGGTCTGGCGGGCCACGAATGACTGGGACGACTTGAAGCTTTTCCTGCCGAAAGCCAGAGCGCACAAGATCAGAGTCTGGCTCACGATTTGTCCGCCCAGCGAATGTCCGCCGCACACGGCAAACTACTCGGAGCCGTTTCGACTTGACTACCTCCGCTGGGCCACGGAAATCGCCAAGTTAAGCCTGAAAGAGCCGAACTTGGTGGCTTGGAGTCTGGATGATTTTTCATACAGTTCCGACACGTTCACGCTGGAATACGTAACCGAGATGGTGAACCGCGCGCGCAAGATTAATTCCAAACTTGCCTTCGTGCCATGTCTCTACTACGGCCATGTCACCACGCAGTTGGGAGAGAAGTATCGCTCGCTCGTGGATGGCATTCTATTTCCGTATCGTCACGAAGCCGGCAAACGCAACTTGAGCGAATGGGACACGCTGGAAGCCGAAATCGCGCGCATCAAACTACGCTTTGGTTCGCAGCTTCCAGTCTTTATTGATGTTTATGCCACGAAACATTCCCAGTTGAACGATTCTTCGCCGGAATATGTCGAGCAGGTGATGAAGATTAGTCGTCAACATGCGGAAGGCGTCATTGTTTACTGTCACCAATATGAGGATAAAAATCCGGAAAAATATCGCGTCGTCAAAAAACTGTTTCTGGATTGGGCCGCCGAGGACGCGGCGAGACTTAAAGCTCACAATTGATTCTTTGCACAATATGAATTTGACTCCGAATAGTTCCGGTGAGGCACTGGAGACACGCCGCTCGTTCATCAAGAAGAGCGCAAGCTCGCAGCCGTGGCGGGCACCGCCAGTTGGTTCAGAATTCCAGTTTACGGACAGAACCAGGCTCCTTCCCCGGGCAAGGTAGTGGGTGCCAACGACCGCATCAACGTTGCCTATATCGGCGTTGGCGCGCAAGGCATGTCGCATGTCAAAATCCAGAAGGAGCACGCCGCCGAGAACAACCTCGGACAAGTGGCTGTCTGCGATGTCTATCAAAAGCATCTGAACGATGCGCGGACTACACTTGAACTGAAGTAAGCTGATGCGTATGGCGACCATCGAAGAGTTTTGGATCGTAAAGATGTTGACGCAGTCGTCATCGCAACCATTGATACCTGGCACGCCGAGATCAGCATTGATGCGCTGAAAGCCGGCAAGCATGTGTTCTGTGAGAAACCAATGAGTCGCTACCTGGCGGACGCCTTCCAAGTCTATGACACGGTCAAGAAAACCGGGAAGACTTATGTCATCGGTTCGCAGGGTTGCATGGATCCTAAGTGGCACAAGGCCGCTGAATGGATTAAAGCGGGGAAGATTGGTCCGCTGGTCTGGGGCCACGCGTCCTACTGTCGCAATCATCCCAACAACAGCGAGTGGACGCATCCGGTTGATCCGGGAGTCAGCGAAAAGAATCTTGACTGGAAGCGGTGGCTTGGTCGCGTGCCGAAGATGCCATTCAACGCGGAACACTATTTTTCCTGGCACAAATACTACGCGTTTAACTCTGGTATCATTGGCAATCTTCTGCCACATCGCTTTCAACCGATGATGCTGGCGACCGGCAATCCGGAGTTCCCCCGCCGCGTCGTCTGCACCGGCACGCGCAAAGTTTCCACTGACCGCGAGATCACCGACACCACGAATCTGCTCGCGGAATTTCCGAGCGGTCTGACGCTGGTGGTGGCGGGCAGCACGGTCAATGAACAAGGCTTGCCCGAAATGCTGCGTGGCCACAAGGGAACGCTGCACTTTGCCTCGAGCCAGAACCATTTGGAGTTGAAGCCGGAGGGGATTTTCACCGACGAGATGGACGCCGAAGAATTTTCCGCTCCGCTGCCGACGGAACGAATAGATGCGTTGGAAAATGATTTTTTCGACTGTATCCGCACCGGTCGCACGCCGGTGGCTAACGTAGATCTCGCGATCCGTGCGCAGACGGTTTTGTGTTTGGCGGAAATGTCCGAGCGGCTCGGTTTGGCGCTGTATTTCGATGCCGACAGGAGGCTTGTCAAGAATGGGAGCGGACACACCATTGCGCCGATCACCTACGCCACGAAAGTTCCCAGGCTGAATGGTTGACATCCATATAGCGTTATGAAAACCACCGCCAGTTTGCGAAGCCGGATTGAGAAAAACATTGCCGCGTTTACTTTGATTGAACTGCTCGTGGTCATCGCCATCATTGCCATCCTGGCGGCGATGCTTTTGCCGGCTCTGGCCAAGGCCAAGGCCAAGGCGCAGCAGATCATTTGTGCCACAAACATGAAGAACTGGCTGCTGGCCACGGCCATGTATTCGGGCGACTTCAACGATTGCATTCCGTATTTCGCGGACGGCACGAGCGTCACTGCAGAGTATTGGCACACCAAACTGGCTCCCTATGTGGCAAAGACCGTGCAGTCAGGCATCAGTTTTGCGGCGACCGGCGTTTATTCCAACGATGTGCGCCGATGTCCGGTAGGAAGTTATGGGCGACCCCAGTATGCCACCGCCGATCTTCCGACCACGGGCGATTGTCCTGGGAATTGGAATTGCTGGATTGGCGCGAACTGTGGTGCCGGCAATAACGCGACTTATCCGCTGGCTGCGCCTTTCTATTACCAAACGGGCGTGGGCAGCCTTGTGAATCCGGCCCTCAAGACAACCGTGCTGAGAAAACCAACCAGCGTTCTGTTGTTCATGGATACGATTTCGCATTACGTCTATTGTCCGAATGATCCCGTTTATGCGGTGACGACGGACATGGTGGATTTTATTCCGGGGAACGATTCTTTTGGCGGGATGCCGTTCAGTTGGGCGCGGGCCACGGTGCATGGCGGTGGCGCAAACGTATCCCTGCTGGATGGCCACGTCGAGTGGGTGTCGGCTGCCAAGCTGTGGGAGCAGGATTCACCAACCATAAAGCGGGCCCATCCTTATTGGTTCATAGATGGTTCGCGATAGAATTTCCGATGTTTATTTTATGATCAATGCCAATGTCAGCCGTTTGCCTCATCCGGGGCGGTCCGGAAAACCAGCCGCGTTCACCTTGATTGAACTGCTCGTCGTCATCGCCATCATTGCGATTCTCGCGGCGATGCTCCTGCCGGCTTTGGCGCGGGCCAAGGAAAAAGCCCGGCAGACGCAATGCCTGAATAACGAGCGTCAGATCGGTCTCGGTTGGTTGATGTATGTCAATGAGAACAATGAATCATATCCGCGCATCCGTGGCTGGGGAGCGGCCGGCGGGCAGCGAGGAACCAACACTCTGCCGCAGAACATCAAAGATGCTTTCGGCACGGATGAGGACAAGACCAACCGGCCGTTGGACGTGTATGTCACTTCCGTGGACTCGTGGCGTTGTCCGTCTGATCACGGCGACGCGAACTATGGAGCGAAGAATTGTTTTGTGGAATATGGCAATAGTTATGTGACGCAGCATGACGTTGATTCATGGCGCACGGCTCATGTTACAGCGGATACAGATCCGGCATACTTGGGAACGCCGCCGGCACGCCCGATCAAATCTGCCGAAGTAGCCAAAAACCCCGTTGGCAAAATCATTCAAGGCGATTGGGAATGGGAGAACAACGGCTATGACGTAAACGATCCGAAATCGTGGTGGCACAACTTTAGGGGACAGCGCCGCGAGAACATGTTGTTTGGCGACGGCCACGTCCAGTTCTACCGATTTCCGGATGAGATCAAGAACTGGATTTATACTCCACTCCCCGATCCGGGATTCTTATGGTGGTAGCTGGTTCAACCCAATCCATTCTGGGGGAACATCGCTGGCTTTGGCTGGCTGCGGTGCCGTTCTTGCTTGCCGCGTTCAGTCACGCAGCCACGGCGCTCTGGACTCCTGGCGGTGTCAATATCAACTGGAGCACCCCGGGCAACTGGTTGGGCGGCCAGCCGGCGCCGTCGGTGGATGTGATATTTCTGACGAATGGAGCGGTTTTAAACTCCGCATCGAACAATGTTGTCAGCTCCAGTGTGACCATATCATCGTTGAACTATAATCACACCAATGCCGCTTCTGGCACCCAGACTTATCACAATACTTATTTAGGCGGAGGTGTCACGTTGACCATCACCAACGGGGCGGCAACCAATGCCGTTTTTGTCGGTTCAAATTTGTCGCTGACCGAAACATCAACGCGCGCGTCAATCTCCGGAGCCGACGGATCGCTTGTGGTGCTGGCGACGAATGGCGCCTTCGCCGTGCGCCAGGGCGGTTCGCAAAATTACACGGGCACGGCGGTGCTGGACTTGTCGGGACTCGGCAACTGCACGGTCCAGGCGCGGCAGCTTTTAATCGCAGGCGACGGGACCAACGGTGATCCCACCAAGGATCGCCCGTCCGCAACGTTGAAACTGGCGCGGAACAATCATCTCTATCTCACCAGCCCATCCTATCCGCCCGCACTGACGACGGGCTTCAACATCGGTAACACCGCGAACGGTTGCGCGCTGGTGCTGGGCCAGACGAATTATGTTTTTTGCGACGCCGGCATGGGCGTGGGCATGGCGCGCATTCAGTCGTCGGTGACATTTGGCGGTTTCTCCAACTCGCTCGCTGTGTTTCGCGATAGTTCCGGCATCGGACGACAAAACTACTGGCTTATCGGCGATGCGATTAACACGGGATTCTCCGGCATTGCGGATTCCGGCTCCGTGGATTTCTCGGGGGGCACGTTGGATGCACAGGTGGGATTGGTCGTAGTGGGGCGCGGTATTTCCGACACGCGCGGCAATACCAACGGCGGCACGCTGGGTTCGCTGACCTTTAATGCCGGAACGCTTGACGTGAATACTTTGGTCGTCGGCTACCAGGTTAATTCCAACAGTTCACGCGTGATCGGCACGGTCAACGTGGACGGCTCCGCACGGATTCAAGTCAATAACGCCATTCAGTTGGGTCGTTTTCTGCCGGCGGTGGCGAGCAATGGCGTTAGTTCCGTAGTTATCAACATCGGCACGATCAGCGGCGGCGGTGCGGTCACGGTCAACGGCAGCATCACTACCACGCCAAGCCTTGGCAGCCCCAACGATTCAGAAATAGTTGTTCGCAACGGCGGCAGTCTTTCAGCCCGAAGCGGCATTGGGCCGTTGTTGAGACTTGAATTGAACAATTGCTCGCTCGGCTTGGATTTTGCATCCGCGACAAATCCAACAACACCTTTTTGTTACGTGACCAACCTTACCATCTCATCACCCGTCACTTTGGCGATAGCTGGCTCGCGGTTGACCAACGGACAAATCACCTTGTTCAAATACAAAAATCTGGTCGGCACTGGTTTTGCCGGCATCACGTCGCTCACGTTTTCCAATTCTCTCGCGGGATTCCTCTTAAACAACGTGGCAAATTCTTCTATTGATCTCGTCATTACCGCGAGCAATCCAAATACGAACACGCCGCCCGTCATCACGCCGCGCCTGAAGCCACCGGTCTATGCGGATTATGGCAGCGTGGTGCGCGAAACCTCGGCACGCGCAGATGGCTACCTTCACGTCAATACGCCGTATCTGATTCAAAAGCTGGTTTCCGGCAATATCAAAACCTACGCTTTTCTGGTTTGGAATGCCAACGGTTACAAGACGGACTGGGATGATTTCCGGCTGGAGTTTTTGCCCGCAGCACAAGCCACCGGAATAAACGTGTGGCTGTATTTGACGCCGCCAACCGAGAACTCTCCCCCGGCGGCCTACATGCCGTTTGCGGATGACTATTACAGTTGGATGACAGCAGCGGCGCAGTTGTCTCTGCGTTATCCGGTGCTGAAAGCTGTAGTGATTGATGATTACAACAGCAACCTGGGCTTGTTCACACCTGACTACGTTCACCGCATCACGGACGCCGCTTTGGACATCAACACTAATTTCATGTTCATGGTCATCAACTATGATCTAAGTCATGGCTGGGCGAGTTACACCCAGATGATTTCGCCGGCATTCATGAACAATTACGGTTCCTACCTTGGATCGGTGATTTTCCCTTACCTGCATTGGGGAAACAGGACCACCAGCGATTACAACGACTACAGTGATGCCGCGTCTCAAATTGCCATCAACAATGACATTGTGGGTGGCAGGCTCGCGCAGTTTGCCATGAGAACTTCGAGCGGACCGAGTGCCGGCAACTACGGAGCCGCCTCGCTGGTGCTTACCAATGCTACCGGTGTTTTTCCGGACGTGCCCTATCCCTTTCAATTTCGCGTTTCCAACTGGCCTACCAACCCTGGTCTCGGGAACCTGGTATTCGAGTTGAGAGTAGATGGCACCCTGGTTTGGTCAAAGGATCAGGCCAGTTTCTATGGAGTTGTGGACATCACTACGAATTTACAGAACTGGGTTAAAAGTAAATCTTCGCCAACTGTGATGGTGCGGGAATACGCCAACAATTCAGTCAGCACTGCGGTTGGCAGCTCCTGGAATCTGCCGTCCGGAAACTGGGTTCGCAGTGAGACGGGTGCGTTTGTTGGAAAGACAGTTTATTATCCCGCCTCAACCAGCAACGTTCCCATGGTCGTGATGATCTATGATGGCGGCTATAGCAGTCCGGCATGGTATCCCAGCACCAATTATGTTCATGATGTCAACGTGATTGCGCAGGCGTCCGTGCAAGCAGGGCAAGCAGTCGGCATTATTCAGTATAGCATGGACAAAACAGCATCCAGTCCACAATGGCCGATCATCCAGCAACTCTACGGACAATGGGCTTATCAGCCGCAATTCAATTCCATCCAGCGCCAGCCCGACGGCAGCGTGGTTGTCCGTGGCAACAGTGGCGGACCAAACATCGGCTACACGCTCAAGGCCGCGAACAGTTTGACGACGCCGATTGGATCGTGGACGACCATTTCGTCCAACGCCTTTGATGCCGGCGGCAATTTCACCAACACCGACAATACCGCCAGCGGCCAGCCCGCCCGCTTTTATCGGATTTCCGTGCCCTAAAATGAAACGCACCGCCACAACTTTTTTGATTTTCCTGCTCCTTGGCGGGACGATGATGAATACATGCGCGGGCGAAATACAATTCAAGACACGCGCATTGTGGGTGGATACCAGCGGCTTCACCACCGCCAAAGCGACCGATAAAATGATCGCCCAATGCCAGCGCGCCGGCATCAATATGATCTTGCCCGAAGTCTTTTGCTACCAGACAACTTATTTTAAATCGCCTCATTTCAAAGGCTCGGTTGCTGCGAATGATGATTTCGACGCGCTGGCTTGTCTGTTGCGCCAGGCGCACGCGGCCCAAATTCAGGTGCAGGCGTGGTGCTGTGTCTATTACGAGGGTGGCGAAGAACCGTCGAACCTGGAATGGCGCGATCTTTCATTCGACGGCAAGCCGTTTGAAAAAAACTGGCTTTCGGCAGCCAATCCAGAAGTGAATCCCTATTTGCTTTCCGTGTTCAAGGATTTGCTCGCCTACGACATTGATGGCATTCATCTCGATTATATCCGTTATCCCTGCACGGCCTTCGACTACTCGCCCCCGGCGCGCAAAGCATTTCAAGCGGCGGCCGGTTTCGACCCGCAAAACTTTTTGGATCACCCCGACAAAATCGTTTCGCCGGCAAAAGAACCCTATCCCGTCCGCGTGCTGCACGCGAAATCGCACATCGAAAAAATTTGGAAAACGACCGCCATCGAGCGCACGCTGGATGCCGCGCATGTGGGTTTCGCCTTCATTTCCGAATCGCCGGAAAACATCGTGGCACTGCGCTCGCCCGGCCTGTTGATTATGAGCGCATACGAGGAAGTTACCGAGCCGATGTTGCAGGCCATCCGGGAGTTTGCCGGGCGCGGCGGCGATGTGTTGTGGTCGGATCCGCCGTTTGCCGCATTGAAAAAATTTCCCGCGCTTGGCGAACTGCTCGGCATCCGAGAAGGCAAATGGCTGGGTTCACGGCATGTTGGTTTGCTGCCTGCCAGTGGTGACTCGTTGTCCAAGCAATTGGGCACGAATGAATTTTTTACTTCCGTGAATTGCGCAACCCAGCTTGCGGGTGCCGCAGCCGTTGCCAGATTCGATGGCGGCGAGCCGGCGGTGACGCTGAATCGCATCGGTAAAGGCCGCGTTCTCGTCCTTGGTTTTGACGCGATGGACTGCAAGGCGGGTCGGTCCATTCCGTTGCTGCAAAGAATTGTCGGTTGGTTCAGAAACGAATCGAAAATTGCCGCCCCGGACGTGCTGGGGGAAAAGCGCGCCGAATGGATTCAATGGCGGGATGATCAAGTCACGCAACTCGTCCGCAACATCAGCCTCGCCGCCAAGGCAAAAAATCCAAACGTGATGGTAACGTCGTCGGGAGGTCCGGGTGCGTGGGAATTTTAAGGCTGTTACCGCAATGCGCGCCGCTGGCTCACCGAAGGCATCAACGATTTTGTTTTTCCGATGAATTACACGGCTGACCCGGCGGAGTTCGCCGACTTGCTTCATGCGCAAGCCGACGCCGCTCCGGCTGGGAAATTCGGCAGTATTTTCCCCGGCGTGCAAACCTATGACAGCCGCGTCGTCAACGGAAAGCGCGTCGTAAAATCCCTTGATGCCGAAACTGTGCGACAAGAATTGAACATTGTCCGGGAGCAGGGCTATTCGGGTTTCTACTTGTTCGCCTACAACACTTTGAGCCGCGACATCATTGAAGTCGTCCGTCAATTTAACAACTGAAAGCGCCACGATGAATTCTGCCGGAACTAAATTGTTTCAAAACCGCGTGCCGTGCAGCAATGCGGCCCCAGGCGCAGGATGGCGAATGTCAGGAAAGACCAATGTCTGCCGCTCGAAATACCAAGCGGACATCATGTTGCTCATTGTAACCTTTACCGGGTGGTGGCTATCACCGCCAACATGATGCAACCCATGACTCCAACTGCACACGCGCAGCCCGCTCCCGAGCGGATGTTGTTCGTGGATGCTTTTCGCGGCTTCGACATGTTCTGGCTGATCGGCGGCTATTACATAGTGAAGGCGCTCGTTGCGTGGATCAACTGGCCGCCGCTGACCGAAGCCGCCGAGCGCGAGATGGATCATCCCGTGTGGAGCGGATTTCACTGGTGGGATGTCATCATGCCGACGTTCATTTTCATTTCCGGTGTGACGATACCGCTCGCGATCACGCGGCGACTGGAACGCGGCGAGTCGAAAACAATTCTTTACTGGCGTCTGCTCAAGCGTCTGGTTCTGCTGCAATGCCTGAACCTTGCGTATTACGGCGCGCTGCAAAATCTCGACTGGCATCAAATGCGATTCGGCGGCGTGCTCGCGCACATCGGCTGGGCCTATTTTTTTGCGGGCATCATCGCCATCCACACCAAGCCGCGTCAGCAATTTATCTGGGCGCTGGGAATTCTACTCGGCTATTGGTCGGCGATGACGTTGATTCCCATGCCGGGAGCAGGCACCGGCTTGATGACGCCGGACGGCAGCCTCGCCGGCTACATTGATCGCTCACTCATGCCGGGAATTCTTTATGGCGAACTCTACGAGCGCGAAGGTCTCTTCGCCACGGTGCCGACAATTGCCACCGTGCTCATGGGCGCACTCGCCGGACACTGGCTGCTTTCCGATCGTAAAGGAACGACAAAAGTGTTCGGTCTGCTCGGCGCCGGCGTCGCGTGTCGGTTGCTAGGCCAATTATGGTCGTTAAGCATGCCGATCAACACGAAGATGTGGACGCCATCGCTGGTGCTCGCGGCCGGCGGCTGGAGCCTGATCTTCCGCGCGGCGTTTTATCTGGTGATTGATGTGTGGCAACTGCGGCGATGGGCGTTTTTCTTTGTCGTCATCGGCATGAACTCGATCTTTATTTATTTCCTGCCGGTCATTGTGGATTTGGATCAGGTCGCGAGCCGCATTTATCACGGTTTTGTTTTGTTGTTTCCCAAACCGGCGCAACCGCTGCTGACGGCGGTGTGCGCGATGATCGGCGTGCAATGGCTTTTGCTGTGGCTGCTCCATCGCAAGAAAATTTATCTGCGCGCTTGAAATGAAATTGACCGCACCAATCAAGTTGCTTTTGCGCAGCGCCGCCGAACTGGCCGGCGTGACGCTGCTCGTGTTCGTTACTGGCTGGGCCGGGGTGCGCGTGGCGGAAGCGGCGCATCATCATCCGGTTCGCGCCAATCGCGCCGGAGTTGTTGAATTGCACATCGCGAAATCCGACCGGCGCGGCGACGTCTCGTTCGAGGAAGGTTCAGGCTACGCCGGCTGGTGGCACTGTCGCGGGAACGACTGGGCGGTCGAATGGCGTTTCGCGGCGGAATCGAACCGGCCTTACCGCGTCGAGGTGCTGGTCGCGACTCTGGAAACAATTGCGGACAAAAAAATCGCGGTGGCCATCCATGATCAAGCCTCTGGCGGGGATCAGTTGTTGCAGGCAGCCATTCCAGCAAGCGGCCCGGGAAAATGGAGAACCATCAGCTTTGGCGAAACGTCGCTGGGAACCGGACCGTTCACCCTCACGGTCAGGCCTGGTTCGGCGGACTTGACCAACTTGAACGTCAAGTCCTCCACCCTGCGCCCAAAAGAATCGTCATGAGATGAATCACGTCTTGAAACATCTTACAGCCACCGCGCTGGCGCTGGTCGTCGTCGCGATTGCCCGCGCCGGCGATGCGCCGTCGGCGGGACTGCCGCTGCCATTCGTCGAGGACTTCACGTCAGCGGCGATTGGGCGAGCTTGGACGGCGCATTTGGCTGTCAGCAACACGGTGCGAATCACGGGCGGCGCGCTGGAGTTCCGCGCTCACGCGAACACCCGCGCCCATGTCGAACGCGATTTGCGCGAAGATTTCATCCGCGTTTCCTGCGCGTTGAAGTCGGATGCTGCGGCAATGCCCTCGCTTGTCTCCTTGAGTTGGGACGATTCAGACTTCGTCCAGTTCGGCATCAATTCACCGGCGGCAGGCCGCCTCAACGTTCGCGAAGTGCTTGGAACGTATCCACACGATTACGATTTGGAGGCCGTGACTGCGGGCGAATGGCGGTTTGTCGCCATGGAATTCGCGCGCGACTGCATCCGCTACCTCGCCAGCCGCGATGGGAAAACTTTTGAAACAGTTCACGTCAGTCCGCGACCGGAGCGTTTCGCGGGCGCGCCGAAGCTTTTGGCACTCGGTCAAGATTTCGATGGAAAAATGTTTGCGCGTCCGACGCCGTGGCTAGCCGCGCCTTCGACTGAGACGGTGGGCGTCAGTTCAGTTCGTGATTTGCGGATCGAAACACTCGCAAAAAGCAAACAAGCCGCCTCGGCTTCCGAGCGTCGGCAGCTTGCGGAGGGCGGGCGAGATCTGGTCGGCGAACAGGAACTCGCGGCGAAGGACGACCCGACTTTTGAATCGGTGAGCGGGCATTTTCCCGCCATCAAGTGGTCGCGCGAAGTCGTCGGCGTGAAGGATCATCCTTTCGACATCGGTGTTGCGCCGGACGGCTCGCTGCAGTTGAGCGACAACATCGCGGACTACCAAAAGCCGGCGGCATTCTTCCAAATTGGTGATTACCGCTTTGGTTCGAGCAATGTTTCCTGCGCCAAGAAATTGCTGAATGGCTGGATGCCCATCGTCGTCACGCGTGATTCGCATGACGGACTGGAACTGGAGCAAACCGTGTTCGGCTGGACCAAGGATTTCTCGCCGGATGAACCGTTGTTCGGCTACGTCCGGTTTTGCGCGACGAATCCGACCGACGAGGTGCGTGCCGTTAATCTTCAATTGAAGTTCACTGCTGCTACAAATGCGCCCGCGCCATTGAGCTGGCAGCTTGATGTTCCAGCGCATGGCAGCAAGGTGATGGCGGTGCGTGTGCCTTACAAGATTCTGGAATCGCCCGCAAGCGAAGTCACAGTTGATGAGTTTCGAAGCAAGCTTGGCGAAGTCACCGCGTATTGGGACAAGTTGATTGCGCGCGGCAGCCGTTTTGAGATTCCGGAAGCCCGTGTGCAAAACGCCTATCGTGCCTGGCTCGCCTACAATTTCCTGAACGTGGCCAAACGCAAAGGAGTTTACGAAGTTTGCGATGGCTCGGGTTTCTACGGCAAGGTCTATGGCTATAGTGCCGCGCTCTACTGCAATGGCATGGACTTGCTCGGTTACCACTACCTCGCCGAGACTTATTGCGACTCGCTGTTGTCTTTTGCGCGCACCAACGGACTGCTTGCGGTCAACTTCGGCGACACCGATACCGGCACAGCCTTGTGGGTGATGGCGGAACACTATCGTCTCACGGGAGACTCGGACTGGCTGCGTCGCGTCACGCCAAAGATGCGGCTCATGTGCAATTGGATTATTGAGCAGCGTCACACCGCACTTGCAACCTCGGCCAAAGAACCAATGGTTACACGCGGTTTGATTCGCTATCAACCCTATGCAGACTTGCTCCATCCGGCGGCGGACTATTTTTCCAACGGCTACCTCTGGAAAGGTTTGGATTCGACAGCGCGTGTGTTTGCTGAGATTGGTCTGGCCGAGGAGTCCGCCGCGCTCCAGCGTGAAGCAGCCAGCTATTTGAAAGACATCCAAGTTTCGATGAATACTGCCGTGTTCACGGATCGCGGCCAAAAAATTCTCCCGATGATTCCCGACACGCGCGAACTGTGGAAGGAATCCAACGGCAGTGCGAACGGCTACTACGGCATCATCGCGCCATGCCTGCTGGAAATCGGCTTGCCCGCCACAGACGACGCCAAATCGAAACTCATCACCGATGCGCTGGAACAACGTGGCGGACTCGTCGCGGGCGTCAGCCAGTTTCATCGAATGGCGGATCACGCTTACGCTTACGGTTATTGGCTGAACTGTCTGCAACGCGATGAAGTTGAGCGCGCGATTCTTGGCCTCTACGGTTCGCTGGCTTACGGAATGTCACGCGACACTTATGCGGCAGTGGAATGCACTGCCATTCGCACCGGTGAAAATTACTGGATGCTGCCGCACACTTACTCGAACACGCAACAGCTTCGCTTGCTTCGCAACATGCTCGTGCGCGAAGATGGCGACACGCTTTGGCTCGGCCAGGCGATTCCGCGCGACTGGCTCACGCCGGGCAAACGTGTCGCCGTGAACGACGCGCCGACATTGTTTGGCGCGGTTAGCTACAGTATCGAAGCGAACGCGGATGGTTCGATGCTGGTGAAGCTTTCGCCACCGACGCGAACCAGGCCGGAAGAAATCATGATTCGTCTGCGCGATCCGAAACATCGCCAGATTGCCCGCGTGAAGCTGATCGGCGCGGCAAAAATAAAATGTTTCAAGGACACCGTGCGGTTGTCGAAAGTCAGTTCGCCGGTGACATTGGACGTAACGTTTTTATAGGAACATAGATTTTTGGTAGCATCATGGCATGAACATGATTGACTGGTTGGTGGTAGCGACATCGTGCAGCCTCGTCTTCACGGTCGGGCTGCTCTTTGCGCGGCGCTCGTCCAAGAAGGGCGCGGCGGGCTACTTCGCGGGCGACCGTGATGTGCCGTGGTGGGCAATCGGCTTGTCAAACACGGCGACTTACAGCTCCGGCACGGGCGCGTTCGTCATGCTCGTGCTGGTGTTCGGGCTTTCCGGCAACTGGCTCTGGTGGGCAAGCTGGATTGTGTGGATGCCCCTGGTGGCCATCGTCTGGGCGCGCATGTGGCGGCGGATGCAAATCGTCACGACCGCCGAATTAATTTCGCTGCGTTACGGCGGCAAGCCGGCGGTGGTCGCGCGGAAAATTTACGCGTTCGTCTGCTGCTTCGGTTTCGCGGTGCTCATCATCGCCTACATTACCGGATTTTTTGCGAAGACGATTGCGCCGCTGTGTCCGCTTACGACCTGGCAGGTGCTGCTGATCTTCGGCGGCATCACGGTCGTCTATACGATGTTCGGCGGATTGCTCGGCGTGGTGTATGCCGACGTGGTGCAGTTCTGCATCATGATCACCGGCTGCACGGTGTTTCTCGTGCTGGCGACGGCGCATCATGGCGGGTGGCACAATATTCTTCAACACGTTCAGGAAATTCGTCCGTCTGGTCTCGTGCAAACGCCACCGAGCGCCTCGATTGACGTGCTGACGTTGATCGCGTTGTTCGTGCAAGGCTGGTTCTTCGCGGGATCGCCCACGGCGGGCGAAGGCATGACGGCGCAACGATTCATGGCCGCGCGTGATGAGCGCCATGCGGTTGGCGGCCAGCTTTTCAATTCATTTCTCGCGTTGTCGTTCCGCACACTGCCGTTGATTGGTTTGGGTATCGTTGCGATGTCGCTGTTCTGGACGGCTGACCTGACAAAAAATCTTGGCGCGATGCCGGCCGGCTCCACCATGTTGAAAGACCCGGCGCACGCGTGGGGTGAATTGATCAAGGCGTCGAGCCTGCCGCACGGTTTCATCGGCTTGCTCGTGGCGGCAGAAGTCGCGGCGTTCATGGGTTCGTTGAGCTCGCTCATCAACTGGGGCGGCAGTTTCGTCGTGAACGATCTGCTGCCGGCGCGCTTCGCGAAAGACGAAGGCAAAGTCTGGGTAAGCCGGCTCACGACACTCGCGCTGTTTATTTTCGCCGCGACCGTCACGATTCTTTTCGTGGACAACATGGTCAGCTGGTTTTTGTTCATCAACTCGGCAATGGTCGTCTTCCTTCTGCCGCTCGCGTGGTTCCGGTTTTTCTGGTGGCGCTTCAATGTCTGGGGTGAACTCGCGGCGGTAGTGCTCGGCCTGCCGCTCTCGATCATTATTTGGTTCGTCCTCGATTATCAGAGCAAGCCCATGTGGCAGGGACTCGGTTTACTTTTCGGATTGAGCATTGTGGCGCTGGTTACGGTCACGCTGCTCACGCCGCCCGAATCGAAAGAAACCCTCAAACGCTTCTACGCGCGCTGTCGTCCGCCAGGTTTCTGGAAACCGATCAGCGACGAAGTGCCGCTGCCCGACATAGGCGAGCCGACCACCGGCGAGATGTTCTTGGACTCGATCCTCGGCATCGTTGCATCGCTCGGTCTGGTGCTGGCGACCAATGCGGTGTTTGTCGGCGACTGGCCGCGCTTTTTCGTAAGCATCGTGGTGTGCGTCCTGATGGCAACGTGGCTGCTCCGGCGAATTTTGCTGAAGTCCAGATCCGCAAAATCGTCGGAGAAGGTCGAAGCGGAGGTGGCGCGATGAAATTTCCTCCGGCCAGGTTCGGCTTTGCGCCCGCCTTGCATTCGGCGCGCGGCGTTCACGCCGCTTCAACTTCCGAACTGCGAACGGTGTCAAATTATTCCAACGCCAATAAACCGCGCACGTTGAAGCGGCATAAATGCCGCGCTCCTGAACCGGCTTGAGTCGTATCCGGTTTGCGGGTGTCACCGTGAGAGACAGGCGCGAC
>ODAK010001528.1_pt1 | contig 25165 bp, 20 predicted proteins | sample 1539591 | NCBI WGS metagenome assembly ODAK01 (sample SAMEA3539303, study PRJEB22396) | soil metagenome | biome: tundra; feature: field; material: soil | place: USA | collected 2010-05 | depth 0.15 m | reverse complement strand
TCATGTGTGACCACCGGCTTCAACATCGAGGTGTTCCTTGCCGCAGCGGGAGTCGTGCTCAGTTGGGCACACGGCCTCCCCCTCCCCCTCGGTCCGCTGCTCGCCACCTACGGGACCGACGTGACCACCGCACTGGGCGAGGTCGGCACCACCCTCGAACTGCTCAGCTGCCTCGACCCGTCCCGTGGCTAGAACCAGTCGCTAAGACCGGACCGTCTCAGTGTGCGACTCGGTACCTGCTCAGCAGGGAGTCGATGTACACAAGGGTCATCTCCTCCAGCTCCTGGTTGTTGCAAAGCTCCTCTTGACTAGGGGACCTATCTCGGAAACCCGTCTCTTGGTCCCTGTCCACACAGAACTGGGCGAAGGCGACCGAGTCGTCGCAGAAGCCCTCAAGGTCGTCACCGGCGTAGGACACGATGTAGGCCTTGAGCCAGTCCATCGCCTGCGAGAGCGCCTCGCGTTCAAGGGGTGCGAGTGGCATGGCGGGCTGGCGTTCTTCTGGGGTGAGCGGGTCTGCGATGTCCATCAGCTCGTAGAGGGAGTCGAGGCCGTAGGCTTCGGCGAACCCCTTTAGGACGCTCTCCCAGTCATTCCAGGCGTCGTAGGCTTGCGCGACGCTCAAGCGCCCGTCGTAGAGGGCTGCGCAGGTGTCATGCAGCCTGACCGCGACGCCGGGGTCGAGATGACCTGAGGCCTCCAGGTAGTCAGTCGGGAACTCCTCGCCTCTACAGTCGAAGACCTCGGCGACCCAGCGTCCCCGTGGGGTCATCGTTGGCGTATAGAAGCCGGACTCGAACAAGTAGGCCTCAAGGAGTGCTCTCTCTTGCTTTCGAGACTCGCTCCCGCTTGCTTCGCGCATCTCGTCATCCATGCTCTTGCCTCTCGTCACTACTACGAGCTGGCGTCAGCCGCGGTGCTTGCTGGCGCACGATCTCAGCTTCCCGAGCCTCGACCTCACGGTGTAGGAAGTCCGACTCACGGTGTAGGGAACCTGTGCTGCGAAGTGGCCGACGGCCATACGCCCTGTTGTCGCAGGCCCCCACCACGTAGGAAAGGACCCCGGCCATGCGGCCGGGGTCCCATTCCTACGTGTTACTGCGAGTGCGTCTTAGACCGAAGTCTGGTCGACCTGAGTTGAGCCGCTCCCCAATGTCGTCTGTTCTATTGCAGTTATGGTGCAGAAGCCTGCAAAAGGCGACGAGTTGTAGGTGACCGTCGCTACCCCGGTACCGCCCGTGACAGCGCTCGGGGCGGACAACGATCCGCACGTAGTCCCGTTCGTTGTCGTAACTGCGAAGTGCACCGTGTCGGTCCCCGCCAGAACTCCGTAGGTGTTCGTTACCGTGGCGGTGATGGTGCTGGTGGTCAGTCCGTTACCTGTGATCGTGGGTGGCGTAGCCGCCACAACCACCGTGTAAACGACCGGCCCCTGGGTGATGGTAGTGGTGCCGGTGGCACCGCCGTAGGCCTCGGTCGCCGTCACTGTGCAGACGCCCGCCGTGTGGCTAGCCGTGTACGCATACGTGGCGGCCGCGCCAGTGCTAGCGGTCGCACCGAACTCCACAACGCCGCTAGCGGGGGTGCCGCAGTCGCCCAAGAACGCGAACATCACCGGGTCGCTAGCAATCGCACTCCCGCTCGCACCAGTTATCCCAGCCGAGATCGTCGAGAAGGTCGTGCCGTCGGCCGGGATCGTGGTGGGGACTGCCGAGAGGACCAGCTTGTTAACCGTGGACGTCGGGTTCGTCTGGGTCACGTAGGTCGTGACGGTCGCCCCGGTGTTGACCTCTGTAGCAGTTATCGGGCAGAAGCCCTCAGTAGAAGCGCTACCGGGGGTGTAGGAAATCACGGCCGCACCGGCAATACCGGTGTTGCCGGTCGGGACGCCGGGTGTTCCCGCCAAGGTCGGCACCGTGCCGCAGACGGTACCTGTGGGCGAACCCGCGAGCACTGCGAATTGCACGAAGTCGCTAACCACCGGTGCCCCGTTGTAGGTCACGGTTGCCGTGAGGAGCGATTGGTTGCCCCCACCCGTCACCAATTCGGACGGAACCGCGGCAAGAGTGATGCCATATCCGACTTGGGTCTGAGTGATCGTGGTAGTGCTGCTCAGCCCCTGGTTGGCCTCCTGTGCGGTAACCGTGCAGGTGCCGGGAGTGGCCGAGGACGTGTAGGTCAGCCCAGCAGCGCCGGGCAAAAGGCCAGTCAACACGCCGGTGTTCACAAACGCCTCTTGGCCACCGGTCACGATGGTGTCCGTTCCTGAGCCTGTGACGACGGCAGTAAACGTACCGCACGTGGCCGTCGGCGATATCGAGAACATAACCTCGTCACCAGGGACCAAGGCGAGGTCCTGGCCGGTCACCGTAGCGGTGACCGTGGACGTCGAGGTCCCATTGGCCGGGATGGAGGGCGGTGAAGCCACCACACCGATGGCGTAGAAGCTCGATGGCGGCACGACCGTGACCTGATCCACCGTTGCCGTTCCCTTGGCACCCTGGGCGGCCTCGGTTGCCGTGACGGTGCAGAAGCCGACCGTGGTCGAGGACGTGTAGGTGAAGCTCGCCACGCCCACGGCGTTGGTGACAATGCTCGCTGGCAAGATGGTCCCACAGGCCGCAGCCGGGGTTCCAACAAGCGCAACGCTCACCGAGTCGCCAACCACGTATCCGCTCGGGCCGTCTACGGTCGCTGTGATCGCGGACGTCGAGGTTCCGTTGTTCAGGACCTGGTTCGGTGTGGCCTTCAGCGCCACCGTGTTAACCGGTGTCGTCGGCGGGCCGAAGTACCCGAAGGCGTCGATCAAGAGGTTAATCGTCGCACCGTTCTTGGGTCCGTTGTAGACCTCCACGCTGCCTGTACCGGCCGTGTCCGCGATCGTGAAGTTCGCGACCCCCAGCGCTGTCGCTGGCGGCAAGAGGGTGGGGGTCCAGTTGACGTCAGAGGCGACAGGAACCGTCGTGGTGGACGTCCCAGGGTAGACGGTGAGGAAGCCATTGGCGTTGCCCGGAATGACCGTGACGTTGGCCACCACGGAACTGGCAGTCGCGGGGATCCCGCTAGCGGTGGTGGCGAGGTTGAAGCTCTCCGAGGTGGCCGCCGGGATCGCGTTCCCGTTGACGCCCGTGCGGGTGTCAGTGACGCGGATCGGTGTGGTGAGTGGCACGAAATACGAGCCGACGCCACCGGCGCCGCTGTAGTAACCGTCGACGTCAACGTCCACGTTCACCGTGCCGGTGTGGTTGAAGACCTCGATCTGGCCGGCATTGCCAACTGTGACCGTCGCGCGGTTGGCGATCGCCGCGTTCTTGACTTGCGCCCCGAAGTTGAGGGTCGACGCGGTCGGCACACTGGCCGCGCCAGCCGGGTAGACCGTCAAGAAGCTGGGGAGTGTTGAATGTCCTGCCGTCACGTTCACGACCACCGCGGTCGCGTTCGCAGGAACACCGGCAATCCCTGCCACTGTGACTGCCTGGCTCGTGCCCCCTGCAATCGCGGTACCGACCGCCAAGGTGCCAAGAGCACGCACCGGGGAGATCGCGTTGTAGAGACCACTGCCGTTGGTCGAAGGAGTGCTCGTGTAGTAGCCCTCCACGTCGACGTCGACGCCTGTGGTACCGGCCGAGTTGAAGATAGAGATGCCGCCCGCAGCACTAAGCGGCACCGTCACGAGGTTCGCCACGTTCGTGCCGATGGTGAAGTTGAGGTTGGAAACGAGCGGCGTCGTCGCTAGCCCCTCGGGGAAGACGGTGAGGAAGCCATTGGCCGTCGGGTTAACCGCGGTCACGTTGACTACTGCCGCTGACGCTCCCGCAGGAACGGGCGATGTAGTGCCGGTGACCTGCACGTTCACCGTGGCAGCGGCGGCGATTGGGACGCTCGTGCTCACTGTGCCGGCGACCCGGGCGGGGATCACTGAAACGTAGGACCCCTGAACAGGAGTCGTTGCATGTGGCCTGGTTGCGGCCGAGGAAGCTAATGCAAGCGGGCCGAGGAGCAGACCGACAGCGGCAATCAGGGCCGTCCCCAGCCAGATCGAGGTACGCCCACCCGCCTTCTCCTCCGTCGGGCCTTCACGGGATGACCTAAACATACGATTTTCCTCCATCTCCAGGGTTCCTACTTGCTTGTCTTGTGCTGTCGCGTGGCCCCTGTCCGACCACAGCCAACGGCCCGAATCTATCACAGCCCAGCCGCCGCCACTCGATACATGGAACAAGTTGAACCTAGTTGCTCACGTGACAGGAGTCAAGCTTAGTGACATATCCTTCGTGACAACCTCCTGCCGGGGGAGCCTCTAGCCGGACTCGGCGGTCTGCGTCCTTGCGAGATCAGTCTGCGCCACCGCAGGACCAACCTGCAGGGTCCAAAGTTTCGACTTCTTCGGTTGGAACTTTCGTGTTTCCGGACGCACCGCTCCAGCGCACGACAAGTTCTCACACGCGACGCTACCCCGCCCCGGGCATAGTCCGCACGGCCGGATTCCATTGGCTTCAGCGCGGGGCGCGGCGGGCGAGACCGGAGCGCGGCGATTGTTAAGAACAGACGTCGTCTTGCGAATTCCGGGAAGGCGTGGTGGCGAACTTCACCGCAAGCCGAGCACGCCTCGGACTATCCGGCGAACCGACCTATGGACAACACCGAGGGCCTGCCGGCCGAGCCTGTCACGCTCAGGCGCGCGCTCATGAACTCAGACGCCGTTCATGGTCCGGTTGTCGAACGACCTCAGGAACCCGCACCTCGCCGGCCGCCCCGGATCAGCGTCATCAGCGCACGCAGCGGGGCGGTCAACCGCCAGAACTCCGAGGCGAGGAGCTCGTCCCGTGCCTGCTCAGCCTGCTGTGCGCGATGTTCGAGCTGGAAGACCTTGAGGGCCAGCTCCTCGGCCTGGGCACTCTCGACGTGCAGGCGGCCCACCTCGAGGCGCAAGGTCTCCTGCGCCACGTCGAGCGCACCTCTCACCTCGTCGAGCGCACGGTCGAGCTCCGCGTGACGCGCTTCGCGCGCCCTTGCGAGGCCGTCGTTGCCGGTGAGCAAGGCCAGCTCGGTGGCGCTGCCCGGCGGAAGGAGCAACGGCGCGGCGTCAAGGCTCGCGAACATTCGCAGGTGTTCGGCTTCCCGCACCTCGGGCAGGACGGCCGTGGTCGGCGCGTCGACGTCGTCCCACCGCAGTTGGATCGAGGTCGCGCGACCGGTGTCCTCGACACCGACGACCAACGCCGCCCGTATGAGGAAGTCCCATTCCGAACACACCGCGAGCTGCTCGTCGAATCGAAAGTGCAGCTCGGTCAGGAGCGCCCGGGGCACCGCGAAGCTCGAGATCGGCGTCGTGTCCATCGCCAGGCTGGAGATCGCGTCGAAACGTTCCCCGAACTCCCCGAGCGGCCTGGTGAGGGTCACCGCCGACGCGCCCATCACCTCCTCCTCACGGGCGCGTCGGCGGACATGGCGGGCAAAGCAGACCGAGCGGACGAGCTTGCCCGGAGCCCGGGCGGCCCCCTCGGCAAAGCGCTCCGCCCAGTCCGCGGTCACGAGGCCGTCGTCTTCCAAGAACGCGACATAGCGTCCCCGGGCAAGCGCCAGGCCCGCGTTGAGAGGTACGGCCCGGCTACCGCCACGGACCTGCTCGACGTGGACCCGGGAGGCGAAACCCTCCTCGAAGCTGCTGACGACCGCTGCCGACGAATCGAAGGCTCCGGGGTCGTCGCCATGGACGAGGACGATGACATCCAGGTCCTCGAGCGTCTGGGCGGCAAGGCACGTAAGCGCCTCCGCGAGCATCGACGGGCGCGTCCCCTCGGTTCGGGTCAGCACCGAGAGGAACGGGGGATCGATCGCCGTGCCTTCGGTCCGGGCGCCTTCCGCCGCCGGCTTTGGCAAGTGCCGGTCCGATGTCGACGGACGCCCGCCGAGACGGTAGGCGCGCACGAACTGATTGACGGCCATGTTGGGGTCGGCTGCGGACCGCAGGGACCGGAGGTGGTCATGGACCGGCCCTCCCTCGACCAGGAACGGGTGATCGAGGGGGAACCACTGGTCCGAGTGCTCCATGACGACGTCGTCGCGGCCGCATTCCTGCCAGCCGAACCGCCCGAGATCGGAGACGACCCGCTGCTCTGTGAACATCTGCAGGTGCGTCCGGTCCAGCAGACCGCTCGGGGTCACGTCCCACCGGCCGCCGACGAGCTTGGCGGCAAGGTCGAAATGCGCCACGTTCGGGATGCTCGTCACCAGAACCGGGGCATCGCCCCCGTCCGCCGCCAGTGACCACGACAGCTCGGCGAGCTCGCGGAGCACCGCAGACGGGTCGGGGAGGTGCTCGATGATGTCGAGCATCAGCACGGCTCCCACCGGACGCCCCGCGATGAGATCTGCGAGCCTGCCGGCGAGACCCTCGCCCGTCGCGAGGTCGACCACATGGCCTTCGAGTCCTCGTGACACGACATCGGCCACAGCGTCGACGTCCCGGTCCCCGCCTACGTACTCCCATCCGGCGTCTCGGAGCACCTCCCCGACTGCTGCGTAACCGCAGCCGAGATCGAGGACCAGGCCCCGTCGGGCGTGGCTCTCGACGAGACGCACCGCGTGGCCGTACGGGCCCTCCCACGAGAAGGAGAAACGATAGGTCGGAACCTGCTCCGGCCCAACTCTCTCCCGGGCCGCAGCCTCACCCGGCTCAGAAGCGGTGCTCGGCATACTCTCCCTCGTGGAACAAGGCGACTGAGGCGACCGCCTCTGCAGGAAGGCCGAGCGCCGCGCGGTAGGTGGTGGGGAGCGCCCCTTCGGCACGCCTGCGCAGGAACTCCGCTGCCGATTCGCGATGCAGCTCACTGCCGTGGACCTCGGCCCAGCTCAGCCACCGGTCGACGACGTCGGGTCGCTCTGCTCGGTGGCCGAGCAGCAAGCGAGCCAGCACGACCTGGTATTCCTCCTCCGCACTTGGTGCGGGGAAGCCTGTAGCCATCAACTCTTTGTCGTGGAAGACAGCTGCCTCCGGCACGTGGCGCACGCGCAGGCCGCCCAGACGGGCTCGCCAGGAGAGGTCCACGTCGTCACCGTGGAGAAAGAACGCCGGCTCGAACCCACCGAGAGCGTCGAAGACCGATGCCCTCATCGCCATGAGACAGCCGCTCGCCCATGGAGTGTCACCTGTCACCGGGTCGAACGCCTTCGGGTGCTCGAGTGGGATCTGGCGCCCCTCGGCGATGCCCACCGTGTCGTCGTCGAGCACTCCGAGGAGTGTTGCCAGGCAGTTCGGCGACAGGTACGTGTCAGGGTTGAGCAACACGAGGACGTCGCGCTCGCCACCGGCACCGAGCGAGCCAGCCGTGCGCTTGGCGAGAAGGTTCTGGCCAGCTCCATGCCCCGTGTTCGTCATGAAGGCGACGTAGTCGAGCGAGATGTCGGCCCTGGCGAGGATCTCGCGAGCCTCGGTGAGCACCTTTTCGCCGACCAAGGCATCGGGCCCCTCCGGGCCCCCGCAGTCGCCGATCGCCACAGTCAGCGCCGAGCCGGCTGCTCCGTCGCGCAAGCGACGGGCTGCGGCCGTCACCGAGCGCAGCATCCGTAGCAAGCCAGGCGCGTCCCGGCCGTAGCGGACCGTTTGGACCCGCAGCGCCGCCGCCATTGCGCCGATCAACCAGAGCGCTGGCGGTACGCTTCGACGAGCCGCAAGGCAACGCGAAGCGGGACCGTCGCCTTCCAGCTCTTGGTGGACTCGAACTCGGAACGGACGCGAGCTTCCGCTTGGCCGACGGCCTCGTCCAGGCGTGCGAGCGCCGTGTCGCGCTCTGCGGCAGCGGCCTTGGCGCGAGCTTCCGCATCGCGCCACTCGAGGAGCCTCGCCTCGGCAATGGCGGTGACCTCCGCGGCGCGCTGCTCGGCGACAGCCACGCGCTGCTCTGCAAAACCGACGCGCTCATCGGCAAGAGCCACGCTCTGCTCGGCGACAACGGCGCTCTGCTCGGCGACAGCCACGTGCTGCTCGGCGACAGCCACGTGCTGCTCGGCAGCGGCGACGCGCTGCTCGGCAAAGACCACGCGCTCTTCTGAAAGAGCCGCGCTCTGCTCGACGGCGGCGACGCGCTGCTCGGCAAAAATCACGCGCTCCTCGGCAAGAGCCACGCTCTGCTGGGCGACAACCGCGCCCTGCTCGGCGACGGCCACGTGCTGCTCGGCGACCGCCGCCCGCTGCTCGGCGACGTCCACACCCTGCGCGGCCACAGCCGCGCCCTGCTCGGCAACGGCCACACGCTGCTCGGCGACGGCCACGTGCTGCTCGACAACGGCCGCTTGCCGCTCGGCGACCTTCACCTGCCGCTCGGCGACGGCCGCTTGCCGCTTGGCGACGGCCGCGCGCTGCTCGGCGACGGCCCGCAGCTTCTCTGCTCCCTCGAGCCGCGCCAGCAGCTGACCTTTCTCGACCCACAGGTCCGCGACCTCTGCAGTCGAGGTCGCCAGGGAGTCCTTCAGCGAATCCAGGTCCGTCTGCAGCTGCGTGACCGTGTTCGCCGTCATCTCCATCTGTGTGAGCCTGCTCACCGTTCCAGGTGGGACGAGAAGGGGCTTGGCGTCGAACCGGCCCCGTATGGACCACGTCGTGAGCTCCCACTGCTCTTCGCGGTGCTCGATGTGGGAGGCATACCCTCGCTTCCACCTCCTATAGAGCGAGGTCACCTCCGGAGTGCTGACCACACCGCACAGCAGTGAGGCACTCAGCAACATGTCCCAGTCCTCGAGCACCGGCAGCTCGTCGTCGAAGGAGACGCCGAGGTCGGTGAAGCAGCTCCGCGGAACGGCCACCGAGCAATTGGGGGTCCTGTTGCCGACCAGGTGAGCGACGAGGTCGAACTCGAGCGGGTAGGGAGTCGTGGTGGGCCCGATCTGGCAGTAGCCGGTACCGCATTCCCAAGACTCCTCGTCGATCGAGTGCGTGGCGCAGCCAGCGCGCACCACGGCGCCGGGATGGAGCTTGACGAGTTTGGCGAACTCCTCCACCCAGTGGCTGAGAGCAAGATCGTCGTCGTCGAGGAAAGCCACGTAGCGACCCGACGCCTCCGCTACTCCGACCGCGAGCGGGTGAGCCCTGCCCCCGCCTTCCACGCGGATCGCCCGGGTCCTCTCCACGAGCCAACGAGGGAGGCGCTCCATCACCTCGACCACCGCCGCGTAGTCGCTGTCAGCGGTGTCGTGACAGCAGATGACGACCTCGATGTCGCGGTTGGTCTGGGCAGCGAGCGAGGTGAGGTTGTCCTCAAGGGTGACGAGGCGCCGGCCCTGAGTGCGCACGATCACGCTCAGGAACGGCACAGAGGCGGGCTCGCCAGGAGCCTGTGAGCCCGGGAGCTGGACGGCGGCCAGCTGGGACCGGGCCGCGGGCAGGTAGGCCCGCACGAATTGGTCGACGAGCGCGCCTGGGGCGCTCTGCTCTCTCACCTCCAAGAGAAAGTCGTGTAGAGGCGTACCCGCAGAGAGCGCCGTAAGCGTCTCGGGGAAGTGCTGGTCACTGCGGCGGACCACGAAGTCGTCCGCCTTGACCTCCTTCCAGCCGGCGCGCGACAGCTCGGCCTCGAGCCTGCCTGGCGCGAAGTGCGAGAGGTGGCGCTCGTCGAGGAGGCCGGCCGGGGTGACGTCCCAACGCCCGGAAAGCAGCTTGGCGGCCAGATCGAAGTGCGAGACATTGGCGGCGCTGACGACCAGCGGCGCGCCCGCGTGCCTGTTTGCCAGGTCGGCCAGGACGGCGAGCAACTCAGCCGGGCGAGCCAGACGCTCGATCACCTCGAGTGCTGTGATGGCCGCAAGCTGGCGGCCGGCGAGAACTTCCTCGAGGCGCTCGACGAGCGCAGCGCTCTCGCTGAGATCCACGAATGCGGTGGAGAATCCCTGCTTGGCAAGATCTTCCAGGCCATCCGGTTCGGCGCCGACCCCGAGATAGTCGAGGCCGATCTCCGCGCACGATGCGGCGACGGTGCCAAAGCCGCAACCGAGGTCGAGGAGCACTCCTTCGTGCAGAGCGTGAGCGGAGAGGAGCCGGACAACGTGGTCGTACACGGTCCCCTCTCCGTAGCCGCGTTTGCTGAGCTTGCTCATGGACCTACCGGCTCACGCGAAACGGTCGACTGCGTAAGAACCATCGAGAAAGAATGCCACCCTCTCCGCGCCGGGAACCGGCGAAGGCAGGCGGCCCTCCGCCCGGCGTTCCCCGAAGGCCTCGGCAACCTCACGCTGCGCCTCACTTCCGTGCTCGCGGTACCAGGCGAGCCTGTCGTCGAACCGACCCGGGCCCCCGTACTTCTGGCTGAGCAACAGGTCCGCCTCCGCGGCGTGACGCTCCTCCTGCGGCGAGATGAGCAACCCACCCGAGCCGTCGACACGCTGATCAAGGATTACCCGGGCAGAGGGCCTGTAGGTGCACTGGTAACCGGACAGCCGTAGCCGCCAAGAATAGTCGACGTCGTCACCATGGACGAAGAACGACTCGGCATCAAGGCCGCCCAGCTCGGAGAACAATTCCGCACGAGTCAGCGCGCACGCCAGCGAGCACCACCCGGTTTCCCCGGTCACCGGGTCGTACGCCTTCGGGTTCTCGAAGGGGAGTTGATGGGCCTCGACGAGCCCTACCTCCGGGCGCGCGAGGAGACCCTGGACCAGTTCTGTCACGGCCAACGGCCCGGTGACGACATCATCGTTGCAGAGCAGCAGGAGCTCGGAGTCGTTCTTCTGGAAGAGGCGGTTCTGCCCTTCGGCATGGCCGAGGTTCTGCCCGAACCGCTCGTAGGTGAAACCGGCGCCACCGTAGGCCAGAGCGGCGCGGAGCGCGTCCTGGGCCCTCTTCGCGAGACCGGCCTTCTCGGAGCCGTCGCCGAGGGCGACGACCACGTCGCCCACCAGCTCGGCAGCGCGCGCGTTGTGAAGCGACTGGGCGAGAGCCTCGGCATACCTGAGCAGCGTCGCCGGCGTGAACGCATGCGCGACCGTCTGTACGCGCAGGCTGGACCGAGGTGCCTCGGCTTGCGACACGGCACTCCCATCTCCTGAGAACCCCGGCCCTGCGGCCGGGCTGACGTGTCGACAATATCTCCGGAGCAGCCCCGCGAGGTGCTCTCCGGGCAATCGGCATCACCACGACCTGCCGCGGGCACCATCCCGCTCCGCCCGGGTCCACCGACTGACCCATTCAGCCCGAGGCATCGGCAGCGTGCCTTCCAATTAGGAGCGTGGGCCAGGCAACCGCTATCGTCCGCTGACGACCCGGCGGGCTGTACGGTCAGGTTGATTTAGTGTTAATTTACTGTCGCCAGGTTGCTTCGATCGCGAGGGACCGAGATGCCAAGAAAGCCGCTGACGCTGCCGCAGGTCGCAGACAAGCTCGGCGTTCATTATATGACCGTCTACCGCTACGTCCGCACGGGCCGGCTCCCCGCCAAGCGCGTCAGGGGCACATGGCAGGTCGATCCGGCAGACCTCGCGCACGTGGAACGCTCCAGGCAGGGGACCCGGGCGACCGGCAAGGCCCCGTCCCGGGCACGCCTCGAGGCGCGGCTCGTCGCCAGTGACGAGGCCGGGGCGTGGGACGTCCTCGAAGAGGCGCTCGCGTCGGGCATGGAGCCAGACCAAGTGCTCTTGGAGCTCGTCGGACCCGCGCTGCACTCGATAGGAACGCTGTGGGAGCAAGGCAGGCTCTCGGTCGCGGATGAGCACCGGGCCAGCAGCGTCGCCGCGCGGCTCATCAGCAGGCTCGGTGCTCGCTTCGCCCGCCGAGGGCACAGGCGGGGAACGGTGATCCTTGCCGCCGCACCCGGGGAGCTGCACGGGTTCCCCGTCTCCATTGCAGCCAATCTGCTGCGTTGGCGGGGATTCGACGTGGTCGAACTTGGGGCAGACACGCCCTCGGATGCTCTCGCGGAGACGGCGGCAGGCGAGCCCGACCTCGTGGCCGTAGGAATTGCATGCACCGCAAGGGGATCCCCCCAGGCGGCGCGCCGCGCGATCGCCGCTCTACGCAAGTCCGTCCCGAACGTTCCAGTCCTGATCGGCGGGGCCGCTGTCGCCGATGCCGCTCACGCCCGCCGCCTGGGCGCTGACGTGTTCACCGGCCGGCTTGCCGACGAGGTCGTGCGCTCTGTCGAGGCCATCGTCGCGTCCAAGTCCTCGAGCTGACGGCCGTGCGGGCAGTCGAAAAGGTGAGCTCAGGCGGCCCGGGCTCCTAGCCGACCGCGCCAGGACGGCTTGGCGAGCAGAACCTGCACGTCGCTCACGTGGCGCTCCAGGAACGCCGCCTCGCAGTACGCGAGGTAGAGGGCCCAGAGCCGGCGGAACTCGATGCTCACCCCGAGCCGCTGGAGCTCGAGCTCGTGCGAGTCCAAGTTCGCCGCCCAGCGCGCCAGGGTCTCGGCGTAGTGGCGGCCGATGTCCTCGAGGTCGACGATACGCAGATCCGTCGCCCGCGCCAGCGAAGCGGTGATCGAAGCCACCGAAGGGAGGCAGCCGCCGGGAAACACCATGGCTCGGATGAAATCCGGGTGCCGCTTGGCTCGCTCAAAGCTGCGATCGTCGATGACGATGGCCTGCACTGCGGCCAGCCCGCCATCGGCGAGCAACTCGGCGCACGCGGCAAGGAAGTCGTCGTGGTGCCGCCAGTCGACCGCTTCGATCATCTCGACGGACACCAGCTTGTCGAACCGGCCACGCAAGTCGCGCCAGTCGTCGCCGAGCACAGTGACGCGGTCGGCCAGGCCGGCCTCAACGACCCGTTTCTCGACGTAGAAGCGTTGGGCCTCCGAGACCGTCGTGGTGGTTACCCTGCTCCCGTAGCGCGCTGCTGCGTGGACGGCGAACCCGCCCCAGCCCGAACCGATCTCGACGAGGTGATCGCCGGGTCGCAGGTCGAGCTTCGAGCAGAGCCGGTCGATCTTGGCCACCTGCGCATCTCGCAGGCTCACGTCGGGGCGTTCGAACAACCCGCAGGAGTAGGTCATCGTGTCGTCGAGCATCAGCTCGAAGAACTCGTTGGACACGTCGTAGTGGGCCCGGACGTTGCGCTTGTCGTCACCTCGACTCGGCGCGGCCAGCCGCGCCGGAACGTCGAGCACCTCCCCGACTGCCCGCCCGAGACGGTCCATCCGGTCGAGCAGGGGCCGCATGCGACGAAACAGCTCCCGCAAGAAGGCTGTCAGGTCGTCGACGTCCCACCAGCCGGCGATGTAGGAGGCGCCGAGGCCGACCGATCCCGAGCGCAGCAGCGCCTCATAGGCGCGGGGGTCGTGGACCTCCACGCGTGCCACGGGATCGCCGGTACCCAGCCGATGCGCCCGACCGGCTTCGACAACCTCGATCGCGCCGCCGTCGCCGAGAGCCCCGGCTGCGAGGACGATTCGCCGCGCGGTCTTCTCGAAGCCGGTCCAGATCCGGCGCGGCGTGGCGTAGCGGAGCAGCCCGCTGCCGTCGATCTCCGAGTGGCGTTTCCGGGCGGCAGCTGCAGGATCGAGCAGGGGATTAGCGGAGTCCATGCGGGCGATCACCGACTCGGGGTCAATTCGCGGCACCCCGGACAGAGGCCGAGCAAGTCGAGCTGGTGCTCGGTGACCTGGTAGCCCTGTTCTTCCGCCACCGCGCGGGCCGCCTCGCCAAGCGCCCGCTCCAACTTCGGTGAGGGGTGGACGTCCTCCACCTTCCCGCACGTCGCGCAGACGAAGTGGTGGTGGTGACTCGAGAGCTCCTCGGTCAGCTCGAATCGGCCGTGGTCGTCGGCGCCCGCTACCCTGCGGACGACCCCGACGTCTATGAGGGCGGTCATGTTCCGGTAGGCGCTGCTCTGGGGGAGCTCAGGGGCTGACGCAACGATCTCGGGGATCGTCAGCGGCCTCCCGGCCGCCGCCAACGTCTCGACCAGGACCTTCCGCAGGTGCGTGTACCGCTGGTCCACTCCGGCCAGCCTGAGGCTGACAGCTTCGTGGACAGAGCGTGCGATCACCTCGGCCGGAGACATTAGGTCGGTTCACCGCTCATCCCGGTGGCCGACGCGAGCTGTACCGGTCTCGTCGCCAGGTGCCCGGCGCTGTCCACGCGCCCGGCACCGGACCGACGCCACGCGACCCAGCCGCGTCCGGCAATGAAGAACACCGCGCCGAGGACGCCGACGAAGAACCCGACGGGCCAATCGGTCTCGTATGACGCCGCAATCGCTATCCAAACGACGGTCACCGAGATGCCGACCGAAAGGCTCAAGGCGCTCAGCGGCTTGGCGGCGAACGATCGGGCCGCACCGGGAGCACCGACCATCAAGCTGAACATCAACAGGGCTCCAACGACAGGGACCGACATGGTCGTGACCAGCGCCACTACCACCAAGAAGCACATCTCCATCCGGTGGGCTCGCACTCCGCGTGCTTCTGCCACCTCCGGCACCACCGAGGTCAGAAGGAGCGGGCGGTACAGGATCACGACGGCGGCTATGCACACCACACCGAGCACGGCCGTCGCGAGCACCTGGTTGGCGCTTACCCCGAGCACCTCGCCGAAGAGCAGCGCGTAGATCGCAGACGCGTACTCCTCGCTCCAGCTCAGGAACAACGCCCCGAGCCCCAGCATGAACACGAGCGCGAGAGCCGTCACCGCGTCGTGGCGACCGCGCTTGCCTAAAAAGCCAATGGAAAGTGCACTTATGACGGCAAATGTCCCCAGTCCCGCGAGAGTGCTTACCCCGATGAGCGAGGCGCCGGCGGCACCGGCGAACCCGGCTTGGGGAACCGCGTGAGCAACGAACGCCGAGCCCCTGAGAACCGTGAAGAACCCCACGATGCCGGCAACGACAGCGACCATAGTGGCGACGATCCAGGCATTGACCATGAACCCGGAGAACATCACTCTGCTCCCAGCACCGGGGGCAGCGACGGCTGGGTGCGACCGGCCGTGCCGGTTGGGAACTTGCGGCTCGCGACCCCTTGTGCCCCGGCGCGTCTCGCCTTCTCCCGGCTGGCGAGATCGGCCAGGAGATAGACGACGAGGATCAAGGCCACGACGAAGAAGCTCACCGGCCAACCTCGTCCTGCCGGCGGCCAGTAGTAGCTGTCGTAGGCGAGCAGGATGCCGAGCCATGTCACCGCGAGCCCGATGACGGCCGCCCAGGCGATCGCCAGGCCGGGCCGCTTCGTCATCCGTAGCGCCGCCGCAGCAGGTCCGATCAACACCGCAGTGCTGAGGATCGCCCCTATGGTCACACAAGAAAGCGACACCGCGACCGCCATTGCGAGCAGGTAAAGGATGCCGACCGCGCGCACCGGCACGCCCCGCGCAGAGGCGATGTCCTGGCTCACAGCGCTCAACAGCAGCGGACGGTAGAGCAACCCGACTATGGCGAGCGCAAGACCGCTCAGCAACGCGAAGACCGGGATCATCGACGCATGGATGACGAAGATGGAGCCGAACAGGATCGTGATGGTCGCGCCGGTCGTATTGCTCTCGGTCGTGCCCAGATAGAGGAACAGGGCTGCGATCCCGAGCCCTGCGCCGAGCACGATGCCGGTCGCCATGTCCCTTCCCCGCGGCCGTCGGGCCCCGAAGAGCTCCATGGCCCCGGCTCCGATGATCGCAAAGGTTACAAAGCCCCAAAGCGGGTTGGCACCGACGAGAAAGGCGCCCGAGCCACCCGTGGTGCCCAGGTCTCCCAGAGAGTGGCCGGCAAAGGACTGGCCGCGGACGACGGTGAACACGCCGACCACTGCGGACACGAGCGAGACGGCACCGCCCACGACCAGCGCCACGCGAACCGGCCCGCTCGTGAAGAAACCGGGTTCGAAGATGCCGTTGAGAATCGCGCCCACCGTGGTCACCCGAGCCCACGGGGCACGACGGTGTGCTTGCTCTCGAGATCGGTGTGGTGGGCCTCGTCCTTGCCCGCGACCACCAGGATGCGATCGTGCAAGTACAGCACGTCGACGTGATGGCCGTACAGAGCGCTCAGGACGTCTTCGCGGACCACCTCCTCGGTTGATCCACTGGCCGCGCGGCCGGACGCGACGTAGACGACGCGGTCCATCACCGGCAGCAGCGGGTTCATCTCGTGCGCGGAGATGAGCACCGCTATGCCTTGGGCCTTCGCGATCTTTGCCAGCAGGCCGACGACCTCCTGCTCGCTGCGGATGTCGAGGTTCGCTAGCGGCTCGTCCAGGAGCAGCAGCCTGGGCTTGGCGATCAACGCATGCGCTATCAGGGTCCGCTGCAGTTCCCCTCCCGAGAGCTTGCCGACGCGGTCGTCAGCAAAGCCCTGGGCGTCAACGGCTTCGAGCATCTCGTCGACCAATTGCCGGCGGCTTCGCGAAGGGAGCGGAATGCCGAACCGGTCGCCGTCGAGCCCGAGAGCCACCAGGTCCCGTGCCCGCAAGGGCACGTCGGGGTCGAGCCCGATGCTCTGTGGGACATAGCCTATGGACCGGTTGCGACGCGGACGCGGGTGGCCGGCGAAGAGCACCTTGCCTGCAGAGGGTGTCTCCAGCCCGAGAATCACCCGGAATATCGTCGTCTTGCCTGCGCCGTTGGACCCGATGAGGCCGGTGACCTCGCCGGCTTGGAGACTGAAACCGACATCGTGGAGGATCTCCCGACCTGAGAGCCAAAGCGACACGCCCTCGAGGGAAAGGATCTCCTCGCGACGAGCGCCGGGGCGGAAGGCGTCGGTCACAATTGCTCCGTGGAGACCTTGTTGGCGACTGCCCTCGCGAGTGCGCGGACCTCGGCCAGCATCCAGGTCTGGTAGTCGTAACCGGGTGTGGGCATCGTTTCGTAAACACCGACGACCGGTATCCCGTTCTTCTTGGCAAGCTCCAGGAAGGACTGGGTGATCGAGTCGGCCACCTGCTCGTTGTACAAGAAGACCTTGACCTTGTGCCCCGTGAACAGGCTGTCTTGAAGGGTGATGTCCTCCGGTGCCGGATCCACCCCGTTCATGATGTCCGCCTGCAACGCCCAGGGAGTCGCGTTGTCGGTTCCGGCGGCCTCCAGCATGTAGTCGGCGACCGGCTCGGTCGAGGCCACGGGAGTATGTGGATGGGCGGCCTTGAAACGGGCTATGGCCTGAAGCCAAGGCTTGAGGGAGCGGTCGAAGTTGGCCAGGTTGGCCCGAAAATAGGGGGCGCGGGCGGGGTCGAGACCGGACAGGTCGCGGGTGATCGCCTTCGCCACCGCCGGCATCGTGTCCGGGTTGTACCAAAGGTGCGGGTTCGGAGTGCTGTCGGGCAGCCCGAGCGTCTTCTGGACGTCGATGACCTTCCGCTTCGGGTTCGGCGACGCGGCTTCGATGGTGCTCATGAAGGTGTCGTATCTGGCGCCGTTCTGAACGATCAGCTGAGCGGCACTCAGCTCGGCCGCCACAGACGGGCTTGCTTCGAACGAGTGGGGATCAGTGTTGGGGTTGCTCAGGACCGCGGTCACCTCGACGTACCTGCCACCGATCTGACCGATGACGTTCGCATACTCGTTCTCGGCCCCCACGGCGGCGATGACACCGCTGCTCTGTACGCCCGACGCGCTCGAGCAGGCGCATCCGAGCATTGTCACGGCAAGGCAGAGCGCCACGACCTTCGCCCGGCCGCAACCTCGCAGGAGCTGAAAAGGCACTCTCGTGTGACACCTCGTGTGACAAGGCGCCCTTCTCGTGGGCCACCACGAGCGGAATGATAATCACTCTTATTGCGGTCGGTCAACCCGGCCTCGGGGCCTACCTCACGGCATGCGAGAGTGACATCGGCCTCAACGAACGCGAAGCGGCAGTTGCTGGAAAGAAGATGCCCTGCTTGGCGAGCTGGCTGTGCACGCTCGAGCTGGCGAAGCTGTAGCCCCACATCAGCAGCGCTCTCGCGACCAACAGCATGGCTACGACTAACAGACCTCCCGCGCTGACCAGAACGTCGAATACCTTGCGTCGCATCGCGCGAACCCCCCACGGTTAGATCTTGAGCCAGCTAGTTTGGCTTCGCGGCAAACGAACAGTATACGGGCGATAACGGCCCTGGACCACAAGAGAGTGACCAACAGGTGACAATTCGGGTAACTGAGCCTGAAATGGCACTTTCGTCCTCGAAGGCGGCCGCGGGGAGTGCCGAGAGGAGGGACCTGTCGCTGCGCCCGCCCCGATGAGCGACGAGGCCCGGCATTCGCGGGCCGGGCTCGTCTGTCCGGCGCCGGACTCGTCGGGCTTGACCGCAACGAATTCGACATATGGATATGGGACCTTCGGCTCTATGGCGCAACCGGCTGGCGTCCTAGCGTGAGGTGATGGTCCTGGGCGTGCCGGGTGCCCGGGGACACTCCCTCACCGGTGTCCCTAAGCTAAGTCGCCCGGTGCGCCGGGACCGTTCTGATTGCCCGCTCTCTGAAAGCCTTGGCGGCTCGGTTCGAGTCGTGGCTCGCCGTCAGGAGCCCATCGCTGGTCGCCTCCGGCGGAGCCTCTGCTGCAGCCCGAGCACGCGTGTCACGGCTGGCTCGATCCCGGCGAGCCGGTGCTCGTGGGTGAATCCCTGGGCCTTCCCCAAGAGCCCGACCGTGGTATTGACCAGCGACACGTGGGAAAAAGCCTGGGGGAAGTTGCCGACGAGTCGTCCTGCGACCGGATCGTACTCCTCGGCCAGTAGGCCGAGATCGGTGCGCAGCAACAACAGCCGCTCGAACAGCTTTATTGCGTCGTCGTGGCGACCGATGAGGTGCAGGTCGTCGACCAACCAGAACGAACAGGCGAGAAACGCGCCCTCGCGACCCGTAAGCCCGTCGACATGCTCCGACCTCTCCGAGTCGTACCTGCTCACGAAACCGTCCAGCGTGAGCTCGCGCTCGATGGCCTCGACCGTCCCGATCACCCGGGAGTCCTTCGGTGGGAGGAAGCCCACGATCGGGATCATGAGCACGCTGGCGTCGAGCTCCTTAGAGCCGTAGTACTGCGTGAAGGTGTTGCGCTCGGCGTCGAAGCCCTTCTCGCACACCTCTTTGTGGATCTGGCCGCGCAGTGACTTCCATTTGTCCACGGGGCCTTCGAGGCCGAAGTCCTCCACGTCGTGGATCGCCCGGTCGACTGCCACCCATGCCTCCACCTTCGAGTGCGTGAAATGACGGCGCGGCCCGCGCACTTCCCAGATGCCGTCATCGGGCAAGGCCCAACCCGTCTCGACGAAGTCCATGAGCGCAAGCTCGAGGTCCCAAGCCGGGCCGGCGGGCTCGAGGCCTGTCCGCCGTGCCTCGTGCAGCGCGCCCAGGACTTCGCCATAGACGTCGAGCTGGTACTGGGCCGAGGCCGCATTGCCGATGCGCACTGGCTTCGAGCCCTCGTAGCCAGGCAGCCAGTCGAGGACGTCCTCCTTCAGGTTCTTCTCCCCGGCGACCCCGTACATGATCTGAAGCTTCGACGGGTCGCCCGCGGCCGCCCGCAACAGCCAGTCTCGCCAGGCGGCGGCCTCTTCGCGGTAGCCCGCCGCCATGAGCGCGGACAGCGTGAGCGTGGCGTCGCGAAGCCAGCAGTAGCGGTAGTCCCAGTTCCGCTCGCCGCCGAGCGACTCCGGTAGCGAGGTAGTCGGCGCAGCGATGATGCCGCCCGTCGGCTCGTAGGTGAGCGCCTTGAGGGTGATGAGCGAACGGACTACGGCGTCACGCCACCGATGCGGCTCGAAGTTGGCGAGGTCCGCCCATTCCTGCCACCAGCGCTTTGTCTCCTCGATCGCGTACTGGGCGGCGACCGGGCGCGCCACTTCGCCGTGCGAAGGGAAGTAGGTGAGCACGAAGGGAACCTGCTGGCCCTCGCGCAGGTGGAACTCGCAGACCGTGCGCATGTTCTCGCCACGAGTGTCCGCTGTGGTCCACAGCGCCAACCCGTCGGGCCCGGCTATCGCGACGAGCTGGCCGTCGAAACGGCGCACCCACGGCACGACCGACCCATAATCGAAACGGATCTCGAGATCCATGCGCATCTCGACCGCGCCGCTCGAGCACTCGACCAACCGGACGATGCTCGGGCTGTGCTCCCTGAGCGGCATGCAGTCGGTGATGCGGACGCTTCCCTCCGGCAGGTCGAACTCGCTCTCGAGCACCAAGCTGTCGCCGACGTAACGGCGGCGCGTCGCCGGCAACGGTTCACCCTGGCCGGGCGGCGGGCTCGCGGCCGGTGCGATCCGCCAGAACCCGTGGTCGGTGTCCCCGAGAAGGTGGGCGAAGCACGCCGCCGAGTCGAAGCGCGGCAAGCACAGCCAGTCGATCGACCCGTCGCGCCCGACGAGAGCGGCCGTATGGGTGTCGCCGATCAGGCCGTAATCCTCGATCGGAAGCGTCACTGCGCCATCATTGCCGACCCGCGGTCTCGTCGTGCGAACATTTCTGGGCACCGGGTTCCCGGCTCATTTCGCGACACAGCCGCCGGTGCCGACGATCGTCGAGGTCGGCAATGACTCCGCCTTCTGCACACGCTCGAGGACTCCCGGGGATGCGAGCGCGTAGCCGATGTCGGAACTGGTGGGCGACCTCGAGAAGATCACCCCGATGACGACGCCGTCCGGCTCGACAAGCGGGCCTCCGGAGTTTCCCGGCCGGACCAGGGCCTGGATCACGTACACCTCGCGCACCGACGGGTTCTCACCGTAGATGTCGAGCCCGGTCGCGAGGATCTCCGAGCGCACGCCCGCACGGTCGGCCGCGAAGGGACCCCCCTCTGGATAGCCGAGCACAACGGCTTTCGTGGCGCGTCCCACCGTGTCCGGGTCGATGGTCAGCGCTGGTTCCGCCAGTCCCTGCACGCGCAGGATGGCAAGGTCGAACTCGGGATCGAAGAGCTCCACCACCGCAGCGTGGTAGCCGACCGAGTCCTCGACCCTGATCGATTGCGTGCCGGCGACCACATGGGCGTTGGTGACGACCAGACCTCGCGCCACCACGAAGCCCGAGCCCTCCTGGACCTCGCCACAGCCGACCGCGACGACCTTCACCGTGGAGGGGGCGGCCCTGGTGGCACCGGCCCGCACCTCGGCCGCCGTGGGATAAGGGACTGGCCCGGCGAGCTGGATGAAACCGTCAGCCACGAGTTGCAGGCCCTCGTCGCTCAGGAAGCGCTCCACCGGCGCGAGCGACGTCGGTATCGGCGGCATCACCTTTGTGACAACCCGAACGATGCCTGAACCATCGATCTGGTTGGCCACCAGGGAGAACTGGCTGTTCACCAGAATCGAGGCCAGCAACCAGACCACGACGAGAGCACCGCCGGCAGCGGTAATCGCGCCACCTGCCGCGTCGACGCCGCCGAAACGAGCCCGGCGCAGCCGGCGCCACAGCCCCGCGCCGAACTGGCGTCCTGCACCGGCGAGCACCGCCGCGGGCACGAGCAGCAGCACGAGCGCGACGACGGTCTTCGCGTGCTGCCCGCTCACATGAGGGCAGACGAGGAGGACCAGCACGACACCGAAAGCCAGGCCGCCGAGGGCCCCGCCGTAGGACAGGATCTGGACGGCGGCTCCCCTCCGGAACCCACGGAAGGCCGACGCCAGGATGACGACGATGAGGATCAGATCGAGAGCGTCCATGTCCGAGCCCGGTCAGATCCCGCCGGCGCTCAACGGGACGGGGCGCGGGCGCCGCGCTCATCGCGGCAACCTGGAGAACCGCTCTCGTCGAGGGCTCCAGACACCGGTCGGTCCATAGGGTTGGGGTGAGTGTAGGCGCGAGTCCGTTGGAGGCGGACGCGTCCACCCGGGCAATACCGCCGTTCTCGGCCGCGTTCTCGGGCCGTCAAGCGGTGTCTCGGACCCGTGCCGAGGCGCTGGCAGTGGCACTGGTTGCACGTCGGGCACTTACCTGCTCCAAACTGGAGTCGTGGTTCGATCAGCCGACCTCCCCGTTACGCCCCCGCGGCATCCCACCAAGAGCCGCTCGCGTTCCTTCGGTGTCCCCGGATGGCTGGCCGCGATCCTGCAGGCTCGGCGTAAGACCCGAAGTCGGACAGAGGGCCCGATCCAAGAGCACCACCACCGCGACATCCGGGGAGGCAGCGCGCGGGCCGCCGTGTTCGGTATCAGTGACGGCCTTGTGACCAACGTTTCTCTGATCCTGGGACTTTCGGGGGCGAGCCCGCCGGTCGGAGTCGTGCGGCTCGCGGGTCTGGCAGGGCTTCTCGGCGGTGCGTTCTCGATGGCTGCCGGTGAGTACATCTCGATGCGCGCTCAGACCGAATTGTTCGAGCGCGAGCTCGAACGCGAGCGGCAGGAGATCCATCGTCGCCCCGAAGGAGAGCTCCAGGAGCTGGTGAAGATCTACGAGAGCCGCGGCATCTCCACCGAGCTCGCCACGCAGGTTGCCCAGCAGATGATGGCCAATCCGCAGATCGCGCTCGAGACCCATGCCCGCGAGGAGCTGGGCATCCATCCGGACTCACTCGGCAGGCCTGTACAGGCGGCGTTCGCGTCCTTCGTGACCTTCAGCGTGGGCGCCTTGCTGCCGCTGATCCCGTTTCTCGTCGGGCTTGGGACCAGTGCCGTGCTCGTGTCGATCGTGATCACGGCAATATCTGCGGTGATCGTGGGCTCGGCGCTCTCGCTCTTCACGGGGCGCTCCTGGTGGTGGTCGGCATTCCGCCAACTTGCGATCTGTGCCGCGGCCGGCGCCGTCACCTACGGTGTTGGTGCAGCAGTCGGCCTGAGTGCTGTTCACTGATGGGAAACAGGACGTCAGGCTCCGAGACGCCGGGACACTCTGCGGCTCGGGCAAGAGATGAGCCAAGGACGACAGTCGCGGTCTACGTCGTGCGACACGCTCACGCTCAGCCACGCGACGGGTGGGCGGATCCGGACGATGAACGTCCCCTCACCGATCGCGGCGTCAAGGAAGCTCAGGCTCTCGCCGATCGCTTCGACACCGGAGCGCCCGGCGCGCGATCGCTCAGGTCCGGTGCTCCGCCGCGCGAGCCCAGGCCCACGCTGCTCGTGTCCAGCAGCGCCAAACGCTGCCTGGCAACTCTCGGGCCTCTCGCGGCCGCGTGCGGGTTGCCGGTAGGTACCGCGGAGTTCCTTTCGGAGGGATCCGACGCGGGTTGCGCTCTCATGCAGGCAAAAGAGCTGGCAGCCGGTGGCGGCGTGCCGGTGCTGTGCACCCATGGGGACGTCATCTGGGGGATGGTCGAACTGCTCGAGAAGGCAGGCGCGTACCTCCCCGGACCGGTGGACGTGAAGAAGGGGTCTGTCTGGGTCCTCGAGATCGAATCGGGCTCCATCGGATCCGCGAGGTACATCCCCCCGGTCAAGGTGTAGGTTCCCGCCCCGTGAGCGATCAGCGGCACATAGGACCGGCGGTCGGCAGCGTCCCCGAGACCTCGACCGGAGTGCTCGCCCTCGTCGGCGGAGGCGAGTGGCAAACGGGAACCGAGTACGACGCCGAGCTGTTGGAGCGCTCGGGTGCCGACGAGGTGCTGGTTCTTCCTACGGCCGCGGCCTACCAGCATCCCGACCGGGCGGTCGCGACGGCCGAGACGTGGTTCGCGGCGCTCGGGTGCCGAGCCCGTGGGCTGATGGTGCTAAGCCATGCGGACGCCAACAAGGAGGCCAACGCGGCCGCCGTCCGAGAGGCACGCTTCATCTACCTCTCGGGTGGTTCGCCCCTCCACCTGCTCTCGGTGCTGAAGGGCTCGCTCGTCTTCGAGGCTCTCGCGAACGCCTTGCGCCACGGCGCGGTCGTCGCCGGGTCGTCGGCGGGGGCGATGGTGCTCGTCGATCCCATGGTCGACCCGCGAGGAGGGGCCTTCACGGTGGGACTCGGTCTCGTCGAACAGCTGGCCGTCGTGCCGCATCATGACTCGGGCACTTCTCACCACTTCTGGCGGACGCTCGAGCTCGCCCCGGCGGGGATCCCGATCGCCGGTATCCCCGAGCGCACGGCGCTCATCAGGGACTCCGACGGCTCGTGGCGTTCAGCGGGCGAAGGACAGATCACCGTCTACGTCGACGGAGCAGAAGCCGGCCTCGACGCTCTGCCTGGATAGAGCTACCGGCCGAAGTACCCAGGCCGCTCAGTCCAGCTCGGTGACCATGACCGACTCGATCAGGACCTTCTCCTTTGGGGCCCCCGACTTGGTTCCCACCGAGTCGATTGCCGCGACGATGTCCCGCCCGGCGACGAGCTGACCGAACAACGAGTAGAGCGGCGGCAGACGCATCCCGTCAGGTCCCGAGATGACGAAGAACTGGCTCCCGTTCGTGTCCCGCCCGGCATTGGCCATGGCGAGCGAGCCGAGCTCGTAGCGCCCGGGTTGGGGCAGCTCGTCCTCGAAACGGTAGCCGGGCCCGCCGGCGCCGGTCCCCTCCGGATCGCCGCCCTGCAACACGAAACCGGGGATGATCCGGTGAAACGCGATCCCGTCGAAGTAGTGGTAGCGCGCCAGGAACACGAAGTTGTTCACAGTTCTGGGAGCGCTCACCGCATCGAGAGCGAAGACCATCGTGCCCTTGGAGGTGACCATCTCGGCCGTGTAACGCTTGGAAAGGTCGATGCACATCGGTGGCGGCCCGTCGAAGCGTTGAGTCTTCGGCGCAGAGCCATCGGCAGGTGGGCACTCGCTCGGCATTGGGGGGCTCCGTTTCTTCTCGTCGGACTGACGGCCGGGCTCAGCCGGAGATCTGTCTCATGGTGACGCTGAGAAGGTAGACCTTGACCTTCGGGGTACCGTTTGGACCTGGACCCCCGAGAGCACCGATCTTGTCGACGACGTTCGTCCCAGAAGTGACCTTGCCGAAGATCGTGTAGAGGGGCGAGAGCTGAGTCTGGCCGCCGGGCAGCACGAAGAAGAACTGACTCCCGTCAGAGGTCGCAGTGCCTTTGTTGGCCATCACGAGGTCGTAGGGCTGGTAGCACGCGGCCTGCGTTGGCTTGGTCGAACAACTTGCCGGCGGCGTATTGCCGGTGAACGCATAACCGGGCAAGCCGTATTCTGCCTCACCACTCTTGCCGCCGGCGACGGCTCCCCCCGTGCCGGTGCCCGTTGGGTCGCCACCCTGCACGGCGAACCCGGGGATCACCCTGTGGAAGAAGGTGCCGTTGTAGTACTGGTAGAGGGCGAGAAAGACGAAGTTGTTGACCGCGGCGAACGATGCGGCGGCCGGCATCTGCACGACGATGTCGCCGAGACTCGTCTTGAAGGTGGCGTCCCAGA
>ODAK010001526.1_pt1 | contig 25177 bp, 21 predicted proteins | sample 1539591 | NCBI WGS metagenome assembly ODAK01 (sample SAMEA3539303, study PRJEB22396) | soil metagenome | biome: tundra; feature: field; material: soil | place: USA | collected 2010-05 | depth 0.15 m | reverse complement strand
ATCCGGCCTACCATCGAGGCGCATCTGGGAGGCGAAACGCCGCCGGCGCTGGAGGCGGATCTCATCACGCGGGAGGGCCACCGGGTCGCCATGGAGGTGAGCGGCCGGCTGCAATTCCGCAATGGCTTGCCGGTGGGTATATTGTGCGTCGCGCGGGACATTAGCCAGCGCAAGCGGATCGAACGGCTCGAGCAAGGCCGCCGGGAGGTCCTCGAGATGGTCGCCCAGAACCAGCCTCTGGACGCCGTGCTGCGCCGCGTGGAAGAGATGGTCGAGCATTACTACCCGGGGGCCGTCGCGCGCATTCTGCTTACGGACGGGTCTGCCGCTCCGGAATCCGCGCCGGGGAGGCCCGGCGCGGCCAGCGCGAACTACCAGGGACATCTGGAAATGCCGATCCGGGCTGGCGACGGCCAGGTGCTTGGAAACCTGGAGATCTTTCGCCCCGAACCCTGGCAGGCCACCGAATCCGAACAGGTTTTGCTGGATTCCAAGGCGAAACTGGCCGCCATGGCGTTGGAGCACCGGGATCTCACCAACCGGCTGTCGTATCAGGCGCAGCACGATCCCCTGACCGGTTTGCCGAACCGCGCGTTGCTCGAGGATCGGCTGCGGCAAGCCCTCACTCTGGCGCGCCGGCAGGCGAAGATGGTGGCGGTGTTCTACGTGGACCTGGACCGCTTCAAATTCATCAACGATACCCTGGGTCATCACGTCGGAGATCTACTGCTGCAACAGGTGGCCAAGCGGCTGGAGGACGCCGTGCGGCAATCGGACACGCTGGCGCGGCCGGGGGGAGACGAGTTCGTGGCGGTGCTGTTCGGCATTGAGACAGTCCGCGATGCGGAAATCGTCGGGGAACGGATCATGGAGGCCATGCGGGATCCATTCCAGGTAAAGGGACACGAACTGTTCGCCAGCGCGAGTGTCGGCCTCAGTTTGTTCCCCGAGGACGGGGAAGACGCCGCGACTCTGCAGAAGCACGCCGATGTGGCTATGTACGAGGTCAAGAACCGGGGACGAAACCGCTTTCAGCGGTTCGCGCCCGAGATGAACTCCGCCTCCAGCGAGCGCCTCGAAATCGAGAACCAACTCCACTGGGCCCTGGACCGCGGCGAGCTGCAACTGTACTATCAGCCCCAGTTTCAACTGCCTTCCCGGCAGCTTGGGGGCGTGGAAGCGCTGCTGCGGTGGAATCATCCGAAATGGGGTTTGGTCCTGCCGAACCGGTTCGTGCCGGTGGCCGAAGAGAGCGGGCTGATCATCCCCATCGGCTTGTGGGTGCTGCAGGAGGCCTGCCGGCAACACCAATTGTGGCGGCGTATGGGATATTCGCCGGTCAAGATCGCCGTGAATATCTCGGCCACACAATTCATGCGCTCGAACCTGGCGGAGAAGGTCGCGGAGGTCCTGGCGGCGCACGAAATGGAGCCATGCTATCTGGAGGTGGAACTCACCGAGGGAGTGCTGATGCGGGACGCCGCGGATTCCGCCCGGCAGATCGCCGAATTGCGGGCCCTGGGCGTACGGATCTCCATCGACGATTTCGGGACGGGCTACTCGTCTCTGAGTTACTTGCAGCGTCTGCCGATTGACGATTTGAAAATCGACAAGTGCTTCGTGCAATGCATCGACCAGGCCGCCAGCACGCAACCCCTGGTGCAGGCGATCGTAGGCTTGGCGCACGGCCTGAAGCTGACGGCCACGGCCGAGGGCGTGGAAACCGAAAACGAGTTGGCGGTCCTTCAGGCGCTCGGTTGCGACAAGGTCCAGGGTTTCCTGCTGGGCAGGCCCGTGCCCGCGGATCAATGGGCGAATTATTGGCGAGCGGGCGCACCGGCGTAAAACCAGAATTCAGGAGTCAGGAGTCAGAAGCCGGGGCAGTCTTGCGCAGCCCTTCTGACTACTGACTACTGGCTTCTGTCTTCTGACTTCTGTATTCCGGCCCTATTTAGTATCCAGGTTCGCTTTCAGGTCTTCCGGCGTGAGATCGCACGTCGCCCCGGTGGCGGGAATCTCCACCTTGGCGGTCCACAGGATCGCGTTCACCACCAGGCGGCGTTGATCCTCCAGACCCCAGTTGTGGTGATAGTGCCCGCCGGTGAATCCGAAACCGCGGCCGCCGTCTTCGCGCTCGACCGCCCAGGCGACAGTCTCCTGCTGCGGCGCGTCCTTGGGCAGCATGGCGCTCAGGATGGGCACCAGCCGCTTATCGTCCTTGCGGAACACAATGCGGTAATACCATTCGTCGGTCCCGCGAAAGCCGTCCCAACCGCGCGAGATGGGGTGCGCCGGCGCGGCCTGGGTCAGTTCCACGTCGTTGACCGGGTTTTGCGAATACGGCCGCCGGTAAAACCCGCCGATCCAATCCAGCAATTCCAGACCCCCATGGTCGCCGGGCACTTCCACCGCGTAGTGCAGGCAGGCCAGGCCCACGCCCCGCTTCATCAGCTTACCCAGCTTCGCGAGACGGTCGTCCGCCAACAGCGGGTGGTTTTCGCCGCCATCCATGTACAGCACGATGGATCTCGCGCCCTCGAAGAAAGAGTCGTCCGCCGGCCAGCCGCCCTTCACCACGATCGCATCGACGCCCGGATTCTGGCGCAGACACTTGGCCAACAGCATCGAGCCTGCGTTGAACTCGTGCTCTCCGGGGCCGTGGCTGGGTTTGCCGGCCACCAGCACGATCTTGGCCGGCGGCGCGGCGAGCGCGCCCCAGCAGGCGAGCGCCATCAGCAGCGCTATCAGACGGGCCGCTTTGCTCACTTGTGCTCCTTCTCGAGCCACGCGCGTATGCCGGCTTTCTTCTTCGCCGGTTTCACCTCGGGCTTCGACATGTTATCGATCGCCGCCAGCGCGATGGGCGCCATGACGCGGTAGCCCTTGCCATTGGGATGCAGACCGTCATCCGCCAGATCCGTCTGCAGAAATCCGGCCTTGTCCACCAGGGCCGTATAGTAATCCACGTACGGGAAATGCCGCTGCTCGCAGAAGCTCTTGAGCCAGCCGTTCAACTCCAGAATCTTGGAGGGCGCGAGGCGCGTGGTCCGGGCGTACTGTGGATTCACGTCCTTGTGGTAATCGCTCACCGGCAACAGGGACGCGAACATCGGCTCGATATGGTGCGCCTCAGCCAGGTCCGCGATCATCGACAGATTATTTTCGATGGTGCTCACGGCCACCCCCCGCCCGAGATCGTTGATGCCGGCGAGCACCAGCACCAGCCGCGGCTTCAAGTCGATCGCATCGGCCTTCATGCGGCCCAGCATCTCGCCGGTGATCTGGCCGCCGATGCCGCGGTTGACGAAGTCGCGCTCGCTGCCATAATACTCGTTGAGCCGCCAGCCGTCGGTAATCGAATCGCCCAGAAACACCACGCGTGGCTTCTGCGCGGACGGCGGGCCGAGCTTTTCATTGGCTTCCGCGTAGCGCTTCAGATTGTCGCGGTCCGGATTGCGCAACTGCGCATCGTTGGAATCCAGCAGCGCGCGGAAATGCGAGTCGAGGCGATCCACCGCGTCGCGCAGTTCGCCGAACTGCCGCCGCCCTTCTTCGGGAAACGGATAAGGCTTCGGCACGGTGTCGGAGATCGCCAGATAGGCGCGCGCGTCGCCCAGAAAAGTGAACGTATTCGCGGCATTTTGCGGAGCGGTTTCCAGGTTGGCCAGCGCCTGCCGGGCGTCCTCCAACGCGGGCGCGCCGGCGCGCGCCAAACCAGGCACGGCCAAGCCGGTCGATTCCATCAATTGCACGGTGCGCTGTTCCAGCTTCAGCGCTTCCTGATTCGAAAGCAATGCGCCGCCGCTCTGGGCCCACGCCATCGCCGCAGCCGCCCAAAAACAGGCGAGCCATTTCATGTTTTGTCTTCCTTCTCCAGTTGCAAAGTAATCGTGCCAATCGTAAGCTGCAGGCGCACGCGAATCTGCACGGGCAGCTTGCGCGCGTCGTCCGTCAGCCAGAAGTACAGATGCCCGTAGCGCCGGTACAGCACGTCGTTGAACAGGAACGCCTCGTAGCGGATGGTCTTGAACGATCCGGCCGGCGTCTTGATATCCTCGCGCTGTTGCGCTTCCACGCGCGCCATCACGCTTTTCTTGCCGTCGCTGATCGCCATCTGCGTGGTCTGTCCGGGCTGCAGGTTCAGCGTGCGCAGCGAGTACAGGGCGCCCAATACGTCGTGCACGCATGGTGGAATGTCGATCTCGTGCGCGTTCACTACGGCCTTCTTGTCTAAATCCTTCTCCAGGTATTCGGCCTTGCGCGCCTCGCGGTTGAAGGTCACGCTGGTTTCCTTGCGCCGGCTGCCCTCTTCCGCTTTCAGGTAAGAGCCTGTAGAACACAAGTCGGATTCCAGGTTTGAGACGTAGTCGTTATTCACCTTGAAGAGCTTGGAAACCAGGCCGGTGGACTCCAGGTGCAGATCGGCCTGCCAGCCCGGACTGGAATGATGCGGCGTCGCGCTCCACACCAGGCGCGCCTTTCCCGCCGTGACCAGCCGCCATTCGACCGTGTATTCGAGCGTCTCCCGCGCCGGGAGCGCGCCGGGCGCCGCCACGACCACCGGACCTACAAATAGCAGGAGCAGCATCCAAACTGCCGTCATTAAAGCCAGTGTAACGCGTTCCGCGACCCCGCCGGACCGCACCACGCGCGTAAGCCGCCGCGGGCATATACTCTTACCAATGAGCGAATCTCTCGGCCGGGGCCAATTCGCGGCGCCTCCCCGGACGATCGGAACTCCGCTCGCGGCGCTTATGCTGTTGGGCAGTCAGAAGTCCCAGATCGGGTGGCTCGTCCTGGTTCTTGGATCTTTCATGTTCTGGCTTTTCGTCTGGCATGCAGACGTTTCGGCCTGGCGTTTTGGGGCCGGGCGCGTGGAGCGGACGTGGGGACAAGCTTTGGGCTGCAACGACACCGGCTTCTTCGAAGGGAGGTCCGAAAGCAGGCGGGGCGTCCCGATCTATGAGAACCACTATCGATACGAGGTGGCAGGCCGGCCCTTCCAGGGATCGTCCTTCGCGAAAGGCCAGTGCGTGGGCGGTCCGGTGGAAGTGGAATACTTGAGGGCACAGCCTGAGGTGTCTCGCATTGCGGGCATGCGCCGCCGGCCGTTCGGCCCATGGATGTCCCTGATAGCGGTGATACCCGCTGTCGGCATGGTCATGGCCCTGGTTGCTTTCGCGGAGGGCCGCGTGCGCCTGCAACTGCCGCTGCTGCGCGATGGCTTACTCGCCACCGGCCGGCTGATCGATAAGACCCGGACCAATGTTCGCGTCAACAACCGGCGGGTATACCGAATGACTTTCGAGTACACTGCGCAAAGCGGCGTTACCGGCCGTGTAACGACACGAACGAACAGGCCGGCGCAGTTGGAAGATAATGCGGGCGCATTACTGTTTTACGCCCCTGCGGATCCTGAGCGCGCGGCCCTGCTCGCCGGTCTTCCCGGATCAATCGCCGCGGATGAGACGGGACAGCCTGTGGCGCGCGCGTCACGCGGTTTCTCCTGTTGCCGGCGCTGACCATTCTCGGCAACGGATGGTATGTGTGTCGCCACTGGATTGCCGGGCCGTAACCTATACTGGAATCATTCTCGAACTGACTGACAACGGACTCTACTGCGCGGGCGGCGATTTCTACGTCGATCCGTGGCGTCCGGTAGATCGCGCCGTCATCACGCACGCGCATTCCGACCACGCCTGTCCAGGCTCGCGAGCGTATCTCACAGCGCGACCCGGCGAAGCTCTGCTGCGGGCGCGGGCCGGCGGTGAGGCTGCCATCCAGGCGCTCGACTATGGCGAGTCCGTGGTGCTGGACGGCGTGCGGGTTTCGCTGCATCCGGCGGGTCACATTCTCGGTTCCGCGCAAGTGCGCATCGAATCCGGCGGCGAAGTGTGGGTGGTTTCCGGCGATTACAAGCTGGAGCCCGATCCGACCTGCGCGGCATTCGAACCGGTCGCCTGCGACACTTTTGTTACCGAATCCACCTTCGGCCTGCCGATTTATCGCTGGCCGCCCGAGGCTGAGGTGTTCGCCGAAATCCGGAGCTGGTGGGCCGCCAACCAGCAGGCCGGCAAAGCCAGCGTGCTGTTCGCCTACAGCTTGGGCAAAGCGCAGCGCGTGCTCGCGGGCCTCGACTCCGTAGCCGGTCCGATCTACACGCACGGCGCCGTCGAGAAGTACTGCCGGCACTACCGCGAGGCGGGCATCGCGCTCGCCCCCACGACGCACGCCGACGCCGCGCCCGCCGCCACGGATTGGAGCCGCGCGCTGATCCTCGCGCCGCCATCGGCGAACGGCACGCCGTGGATCCGCCGGTTCGGCCCGCTTTCGACGGGCTTCGCCTCCGGCTGGATGCGTATCCGCGGGGCGCGCCGCCGGCGCTCGCTGGACCGTGGCTTTGTACTCTCCGACCATGCCGATTGGCCGGGTCTGATGTCCGCGATTCGCTTGTCCGGCGCGTCCCGTGTGTGGGTCACGCACGGATATCGCGCGCCCGTGGTGGAGTGGCTCAAGCAACAGGGGATCGACGCTCAAGCGGTCGAGACCCGCTTCGATGGTGAGCAGGACGAAACCGGCGCCGAGCCTGCCGAGGCTGAGCCATGAAATCGTTCGCCGACCTTTACGCCGCCCTCGACGAGACCACCAAGACCAACGAGAAGGTCGAGGCCCTCACGCGCTACTTCTCGCGCGTGCCGCCGGCCGACGCCGCCTGGGCTGCCACCTTCCTGATCGGCCGCCGCCCGAAGCGGCTGCTGGAATCGCGCAAGCTGGCGCAGTGGGCCATTGAGGAGTCCGGCATCCCCGACTGGCTGTTCGGCGAGTGCTACCACGCCGTCGGCGACTTCGCGGAAACCATCGCGCTGCTGCTGCCGCCCGCGCAGTCATCGACCAATTTGCCGCTGCATCACTGGATCGAAGAGCGCCTGCTGACGTTGCGTGACGCCGATGACGAAGCCAGGCGCGCCTCGCTGGTTTCCGCCTGGTGCGAAATGGACGAACGGCAGCGCTTCGCCTGGAACAAGATCATCACCGGCGAGTTTCGCGTGGGCGTGTCGCAAAGCCTGGTGGTGCGCGCAGTAGCTGCGGTCAGCGGCCTGGACGCCGCGGTCGTCTCGCACCGCCTCATGGGCGACTGGCAGCCCACCGCCGCATTTTGGACGGAATTGGTGACCCCCGACGCGCGCGACGCCGATGTCAGCCGCCCGTATCCTTTCTTCCTCGCCTACCCGTTGGAAGGCGCAATCGAGGAGCTTGGCGGCATTCGCGAATGGCAGGTGGAATGGAAGTGGGACGGCATCCGCGCCCAGTTGATCCGCCGCAGCGGGCGCACGTTCGTGTGGTCGCGCGGCGAGGAGTTGATGACGGACCGCTTTCCGGAGCTTGCGGCGCTCGGCGCACAGTTGCCGGAAGGCTTGGTGGTCGATGGCGAGGTGCTGCCCTGGAAAAACGGCGAGCCGCTGCCCTTCGCCCAACTGCAGCGCCGCATCGGCCGCAAGCTGCTGGGTCCCCGCATCTTGAGCGAAGTGCCGGTAGTCATCGTGGCATACGACCTGTTGGAGTTGCACGGCGAAGATATTCGCGAGCGGCCGCTCGAATTCCGCCGCGCGCACCTCGAAGAGATCGCGCCGCCGGATTCCGCGTTGATTGTCTCGCCCGTTGTGCTGACGGACACCTGGGAAGAGTTGACGGTGCGGCGCGAGGAAGCCCGCGCGCGCAAGGTGGAGGGCTTGATGCTGAAGCGCCTCGGCTCGCCCTATCGCGTGGGCCGCCGCCGCGGAGACTGGTGGAAATGGAAGATACAGCCTTACTCGGTGGATGCGGTGCTCATTTACGCGCAACCCGGCCACGGCCGCCGCGCCAGCCTCTTCACCGATTACACGTTCGGCGTGTGGGACGGCAACGAGCTGGTGCCGTTTGCGAAGGCCTACTCAGGACTCACGGACGAGGAGATTCGCCAGGTGGACGCTTTCGTGCGCGGCAATACGATCGAGAAGTTCGGCCCGGTGCGCGCTGTGAAGCCCGAACTGGTTTTCGAGCTGGCGTTCGAAGGCATCCAGCGCTCGCCGCGGCACCGGTCGGGGATCGCAGTACGTTTTCCGCGCATGGCGCGCTGGCGGACCGATAAGAAACCGGAGGACGCGGATACGCTGGAGACGATACGGGCGCTGCTGCCGCCTGGGAGCGCTGGCGCTACTGATTGAGTCGCTGCTCGATTTTGGCTACGCGGCGGGCCAACTCGTCGATGGCGCGCTGCTGGGCACCTGGGTATTGGACAATTCGCCGTCGAACTTCTCGCCGATAGTGAGGGACTTGCCGATCCCGGCCATTTGAAACTCGAAAACGCTGAAACGGGAGTCCAAGCGGTCGAGGCGGCGCTCGACTAGCTCCAGGCGCTTGTCGAGTTCGTCGAACCTGAGATCGACGTGCTCTTCAATCGCGCGCATGGCCGCAAAGAGCACTGCATTGTTAGCGCTGATAGCCGCGCTGACGATCACGCGGATCTGTTCGAGGTCTTCCTGGGTCATCAGGGTGGCTCCACTTCAATATACACTCTTTGCCGCCACCCCGAAAAACCCTCAATTGTCGTAAGGCTTCCCCTCGGCGAGAGACTTAGCCATGGCTTCCAGGTTCTGCCGGTTTTGATCGTCGGGGGCCTGCGCCGCCGCTTTCTGAGCGTACTCCGCCGCTTTCTTGTAGTCGCCAACCGCCATGTAACCTCGCGCCAGGCCGACGTTCACCGGCCACGCGTCGCCATGGCGCTCGGCATTCAGCTTGAAGATTTCTAAGGCCTCCCGATTCTTCTTTGCGGCGATCAATTGGCGGCCGTACTGATGGATCTGGAGGCTCGTCGTGGTGGGGTCGTGCACCGCAGTCTGCATGATTGTCTGGGCCTCCGCATCGCGGCCCATTTTCAACAGTACTTGCGCTTTCGTGCTTAGTGTGTCGAAGTTGGTCTGGCCGACGAAGGGCATTTTGATCGCCAGGTCCGCCCAGTTTAAGGCGTCCTCCAGGTGCGTCCCGGCTTGCACGCAAAACTGCGCGGCCGCGTCGTAGGCCTGCGGATTGAAACCGCCAGCGCCGGTGAGTTCCTGGCGCAGCTTGGTGACATAGATCTCGTTGACGTTATCCACTTTGATATTGAGCGGCACAGCCAGTTCTTCCCACTGCAACTCGGCCGTGGCTTCGGCGGGACGGCGGGCGGTGAACTCGTAGGTCAGCCACTCGCGGTATTCATGCTTGGCTGGTTTGATCTTTACGCGCAGCGCGTCCTGGCTTTCGTCATAGAAGAAGCTGCCCCAGGCCGAGGCGTTCTTCGAGAAAATGACGGTCCATTCGTCCGGTCCCGCAATGAGATGCAATCCATACTGGCCGGCAGCTAGCGGCTGGCCTTCGATTGTGACCGGATCGGAGACCGTGAATATCGTGTTCTCGTTGGCGCCGCCGCGCCACGGACTCGGCTTTCCGCCGTGGAAACCCAGGTCCGTCATGCCGTAGGGGACCAGCTTGCCCCAGATCTGGCCGCGCCTGTCTTTCCCGTCGGGGCCATGCACGGCGGGGCTGGAGTAGTCGATGGTGACCTTCACCGGGCCAATGAACTGAGTCACCGATGCCTTCTGATTGTTCCCGCTGGGCGGAAGCGTCAACCCCGGAAATTGGGCAGACAGCGATCCGGACAGGGATAGGGCGAGAGAGATCTGAAGCAGAGTGCGCATACGACAGCAGACGCGGCAACTCTGGAATCGTTTGGTTATTATTCAGTTCTTGCCGTAGTGCGCCGCGTTTTCCGCCGCGAAATGCGCCAACTCGGCGGGCAGCTCGTCGAGCGGATAGACTGCGTTCGCGGTGCACACCGGCACGCACGCGCCGCAATCGATGCAGTCGTCGGGTTCGACGTACAGGTGTTTCGCTTCCTCGAACCCGGCTTCATCCTTCTTCGGGTGGATGCAATCGACCGGGCAGGCTTCCACGCACAATTCATCTTTGGTACAAGCTTCGGTTATAACGTAGGCCATAGGGATTCCGGCGGTGGAGAGGCAATTCCCTTGCCAGAACGTAAGCCGAGCAAAAGAGGGGAGATCCTCGCCGGGGGCCAGGCCCCGGTTGGGGCATTCCACGCAGACGCGTTCGGGCACTTGCCCCTACCTGCGCGATCCCCAGGCGAACAGAGACGCGAGCTGGAGTGCGAAACCGGGCAGCAAATCGGTCTCCACCGGCTGGCTCCATTCGAGGGAGCGGGCAATCTCTCCGCGATGGATCTGCACGGTTCGCGATTTTGGGTAGACCTGCCACACTTCCGTGGTCCCGTTTCGCAGGTAGGCGCGGACCTTGTCGTGGCTTTCGGAGGCGCGCTCGGTTGGCGAGATGACTTCGATGGCAATGTCCGGTGCGCCGGATATGGGAACCTTGTCGGGATTCAGGCGGGTCGCCTTTTCCCCAATCACAACACCCACATCAGGCCGGACGCGGTCGTTCTCCGTCAGGGCAAATTCAACTTCCTGGTAGGCGAGGCCCGCGATCCCGCTTTGCCGGAGATAGCGTCGCACAGCCAGCAGTATCTCGAACACGATATCCTGATGACGCGGCGTCGGACTGGACACAGAAATCAGATCTCCGTTGACCAGTTCCCAGCGCCGGCCCTCTTCATAGGGCATGGCGTCGAACTGGGCACCGGTGATGGTAGTGGTCGTGGCCATGCAGAATGTCCTCTCTATTATGACTCAAGTGCGCAGTCGCCGGTCAACGCTAGTTCACCGTGACACTCACCGCCGGGGACGGGATGCCGTTCGCCACAACTTCGAGGGATCTCGCAACGCGATCTTCAGGCAAACAGGGATGCGAGCTGGAGCGCGAAACCGGGCAGCAGATCGGTCTCGACCGGCTGGCTCCATTCCAGGGACCGGGCAGTCTCTCCGCGATGGATCTGCACGGTTCGCGATTTTGGGTAGACCTGCCACACTTCCGTGGTCCCGTTTCGCAGGTAGGCGCGGACCTTGTCGTGGCTTTCGGAGGCGCGCTCGCTTGGCGAGATGACTTCGATGGCGATGTCCGGTGCGCCGGGTATGGGCGTCTTGGTGGGATCCAGGCGCTTTGCGTTACCTCCGAGCAGAACACACACATCGGGCCGAACGCGGTCGTTGTCCGTAAGGGCGAATTCAACGTCATGGCCCGCCAAACCAGCTGTTTTGCTCGTTTCGAGATAACGCCGAAGAGCAAAAAGAATCCTGGACTCGAAATCCTGATGCTGCCACGTCGGACTGGGCACAGAAATCAGCTCTCCGTTGACCAGTTCCCACTGCCGGCCCTCTTCGTAGGGCATGGCGTCGAACTGGGCACCGGTGATAGTAGTGATCGTGGCCATGGAGAATCTCTTCTCTATTATGGCTCAATTGCGCAGTCGCCCGTGAACCGGTCAGTTCACCGTGACACTCACCGCCGGGGACGGGATGCCGTTCGCCACAACTTCGAGCGAGCTGGCCCCGGTCTCCATCGTCGCGGGTACGTCGAAGCTGGTGGAAACGATCGCGCTGCCCGTGGCGACGCCCATGGTGCTGTGGCCGTGCGTCCTGGCGTAGAACACATGTCCGGAGCCGGCGTTGGTAATGCGCACCAGCGGGTAGTTCGTGGCGGTTTGAAACTCGTCGCCAAACGCGGCAGCTTGCGACAGGCCATTGAACTGCGTGCCGGAGATCCGATACGTGGACCCGCGAACAACGGTTGCCGGATAATTCGCGATGGCTGGAGCCCAAGCCGGTAGGTAAGTCCCAGTAGAGTTGTAAACCTGAATGCGTCCGCCAGTCAAGATCACTTGACCCGTGGGAAGCACCATCAGGTAGGCGGCGAATCGAGTCCGCATTTCCGGCGTCAGGTTGGTCCCGTCAAACTCATACAGCGTCCCGGAGTTACCGATCACGAGCACGTTGCCATTTGTCAGTAGCGCGGCGCTCGAATCGCCGGCGGCGTCGTTGGGGAAATCCGGGCCGACAGTCCAGGTACCCGGATCGGAGGAAGTCGCCCCCGGATGATAGACCGCGGTATGTCCGGATCCCGTATTCGCTGCGCCGGTGGCAAAGACCGAGCCGTCGGGGCGGAGAATCGCGGGACCAATCTCGCCAGGTGGGTAGTAAGTGCCCCCCGGGTAGGGGATTGGGCCGGAGGTGGAGGGCGCAGCCAAGTCGACTATCGTGCTGCCCTGGGTAACCCAAGTTCCGGTCGACGGAGTATATCTTTCCGAATTAGGCACGTTCTTCACGTCCGCCGTCAGCACGGTGCCGTCGGGCAGCAGAGTCCAGCCCTCCTCGGCATTGAAATCGCTTTTGCCGGCGGATCCCACTTCCGTCCATTTGAGCGTGGCGGGGTTCAGCACCGCCATGCGCTTGTCGAGTTTTCTTCCCACCAGGAACAATCCATTGCGCAGCACCACGGACGGCGAATCGCCAATATAGCCCCAACCGGCAGGATGCCCAAGCGCCGTCCAGGTGTTCTTCGTGGGGTCGTAGATCGCGCCCTTGTTGGTGAGGACGAAATTGTTGTTATTGTACTCGCCGCCGACGATCGCCACGTGGCCATTGGCGAGCACGGCGGAAGAGAAAGCATAGGGCACGTATCCCGCGGGTAGGCTGGCCGCTTGCGTCCAGGTTCCGTTGACGTAGCTTCCGAAAGCATCCGGCGTAAGCTTGTACCAATCGTGATAATTACTGCCTTGACTGAACACGGTTCCGTCGGTCAACAGGAAAGACAGCCCGGCCCCGCGCGGCGGCTGGTTAACGAGTGTTTCGAGCGACTGCGCCGATGCTAAGGCGGAGATCGCGAGAAAAAGCGTGGGCAGGACGATGAATGATCTGTTGGATGGCATGGCTATCTCCTTCGATTCGGGATGAGTGCGGTTTTACGCAGTGTAGCACAGGTGAGGCGGCGTCGAGGAAGCTGACGGTACTCGCAGCTCAGCCACCCTTGCGAAATGAACGCGGCACCGCTACCGGGCCGCGACCTTCAGGAAGCGGTCGTCCGAAGACGGTTAAGCACCCCGCAAGAGGGCTCTGCATTTTGCGGCGCTAACAGGCCGTATACTGGTTACGAGGAAATCAAAGTGCAAATCAGCGCGCGAGAAGAAATTCTGCTGGAAGCCTTCCGGCGCCTCCCGGCAGAGGCCGCCAACGAGTTGTCCGCCCTAGCCCAGCGGCTGGCCACCCTGACTCCGGGAACGACGGTCGATTGGTCCGATTCCTGGTCGGATGCAGACCTCCGTGAATTCACTGCTGCATCGCTCAGACGGCTTGAGGACGAAGAGCAGGGTGACCCGCGTTGAACCCGGCGATGTTGTCGTTGGCATGTTGGCGGGTGCGGCGGAGACGAAGGTTCGCCCAGCGGTGGTGATCGCGAGCGGCACGTACCTCGTCGAACGGCCAGACGTTTTAGTCGGCATCCTCACAACGAAGCTGCCCAGGGCGGTACATCAACGGAATACATTCTTCTCGACTGGCGGGTCGCCGGGCTGCGGGCCGCATCGTGTTTCCGGGCATACGTGCTGACGATTCATCGGTCGGAGTTGACCATAATCGGTCACTTGAGCGAGCAGGACTGGCGCCACGTCAAAGCCTGCGTCCGCGCCGCCTTTGCGATTTGACAAGGGGCGGCGTCATTCGCGAATAGGCGCAGGGAGGGCCGGCCGGCTCTACACCATCACCGCTTCCGTCTCTTCACTCGCCGTGAAGTACGCGCAGTCGGGATGGTGGAAGACCAGCGCGCTGACGCTGGCTTCCGGGTCCATCATCATGCCTTCGGTGAGCCGCACGCCGATGTCTTCGGGCCGCAGCAGCTTCCAGAGCGCCTGCTGGTCGTCCAGGTTGGGGCAGGCGGCGTAGCCGAAGCTGTAGCGCTTGCCGCGATACCGCGACGTGAAACGCTCCTGCATGGTCATGGTGGGCGGATCGGGGAAACCCCAATCTTCGCGGATGCGGCGGTGCAGCCATTCGGCGCAGCCCTCGGCCGTCTCGATCGCCAGCGACTGCAAGCCGTGCGACTTGAAGTACAGCCCGGCTTCCTTCCACTCCTCCGACTTATCCCGAATGCCCGCGCCCGCCGTCACCACGAACATGCCCAGGTGATCGCGCCTGCCGTCGTCGGTGTCCAGGATATAGTCGCTCAGGCACAGGCCTTCGTCGCGCCGCTGGCGGCCGAAACGGAACGTGTGCAACGGGGCCGCCGCTCCGGGCGCGAATAGATGGATGGCGTTGCCATCCCGCTCGGCTTCGAAGAACTGCCACACGGCCTTCACCCGCATGAACTGCGCGGCCTCATGCTTCAGTTCTTCCAACTTATGAAACAGGTCGAGCGCCTTAGGTTCGTGCTCGCCGAGACTCTTCTCGAAGTTACCCTTATAACCTAGGTGCTTGCCGTAGAGCATGTGCGGGTTGATGTAACTCCAGATTTCGGCGAGATGAGGCACATCGCGCACCTTACGGTCCGGATAGGGCGCGGCCGGAATCGGAATGTCCGCGCGCACTTTGCGGCTGCGCGCCTCGGTCACACGCACCGGCGCCTCTTGCGCGGCCTGGGCCGGCGCCGGCGCTTCGACGAAGGTGTGGCCGCTTATGGTCGCGTCGCGCGCGGCGGGGTCCATGAGCCGGTTCATCAGGTCCAGGCCAGTCATGGCGTCTTTGGCATAGCATACGGCTTCGCCATAAGCCGGAGCGATCCGTGTGCGCGTGAAGCGGTCCGAGAGCGCGGCTCCGCCCACCAGCATCGGCACGCGGATGCCGGCATCTTTCAAGTCGCCCGCCGTGATCACCATCTGTTGCGCGCTCTTCACCAGCAGGCCGGAAAGGCCGATGGCATCCGGCGCGTGCTCCTGGTAGGCGCGAATGAGAATATCCGGCGGCACCTTGATGCCCAGATTGATCACCCGGTAGCCGTTGTTGCTCAGAATGATCTCGACCAGGTTCTTGCCGATGTCGTGTACATCGCCCTTGACGGTGGCCAGAACGATCTTGCCGCGGGTCGCCGACTCGGCCTTCTCCATGAATTGCTCGAGATGCGTCACGGCAGCCTTCATAGCTTCGGCCGATTGCAGCACCTCGGCCACGATCAGTTCGTTGTTGTTGAACAGCCGCCCCACCTCGGCCATGCCGGTCATCAGCGGGCCATTGATGATTTCGAGCGGTGTGGCGCCTTCGGCGCGCTTGCGGTCGAGGTCGGCAACGAGGCCGTCCTTGGTGCCTTCGATGATGTAGTTGGCCAGGCGCTGGTCGAGCGGCAGGTCTTCGGCGCGGACTTTGATGCGCGCCCCAGCCTTGCGGAAGTGTTCGGCGATGGCGGCGATGTGGAACTGGTTGATGGCGGCGCGCTGCTCGAGGCTTTGTTGCCGCCAGTCTTCGGGGACTGGTTCAAGGACAGGCCAGGAGGCCTGTCCCACAGGCGGCGTGTTAAACAGCAAGCTCTCCGCCAACCGCCGCTCTTCTTCCGGAATCGACGCGAAACGCTCCAACTTTTCGGCGTTCACGATGGCCAGGTCCAGCCCGGCCTTGGTGCAGTAATAGAGGAAAACGGAGTTCACCACCTCGCGCGCAGCGGCGGGCAAACCGAATGAGACGTTGGAGATCCCCAGCACCGTCTTGACATAGGGGATGTTCTCCTTGACGAGCCGCACCGCTTCGATGGTCTCCACCGCGCCGCCGATGTAATTGGCATCGCCTGTGGCGCACGGAAACACCAGCGTATCGATGATGATATCTTCCGGCGCGATGCCGTACTTTTCGGTGAGCAGCCGGACGGAGCGCTCGGCCACCGACAGTTTGCGCTCACGCGTGAAGGCCTGCGCCTGTTGCTTGTCCTCGTCGATGCAGCCGACGATCAGCGCGGCGCCGTAAGCCTTGGCGATCGGACAGGTGCGCTCGAATTTCTCTTCGCCGTCCTCCAGGTTGATCGAGTTGACGATCGACTTACCCTGGCAGTAAGTCAGCGCCAGTTCCATGGCGCGCGGATCGGTGGTATCGATCATGACCGGCGCTTTGATCTTGCGGATCAGCTTCTCGTAAAACGGCGGGATGTCCTTGATCTCATCGCGGTCGGTGCTCTGCAGGCACACATCCACGATGTGCGCGCCGTTCTTCACCTGGCGGCGGCCGATCTCGGTGGCCTCTTCCCACTTCTCCTCGGCCATCAGGTTCTTGAACAGCCGCGAGCCGATCACGTTGGTGCGCTCGCCCACGATCAGCGGCCGGTTGCTGTCTTCCGCTTCGACCAGCTCGATGCCGGAATAATAGGCGCGATGCGCGGATGGCTTCAGCCCGCGCGGCTTCTTCCCCTCGGCCATCTGCGCGACCAGCTTGATGTGCGCCGCCGTGGTGCCGCAGCATCCGCCCACCAGGTTGAGCCAGCCGTGCTCCACGAAGCGCTCCAACTGCGCGGCGAAAGACTGCGGCGTTTCGTTGTACTCCCCTTCCACGTTCGGCAGGCCGGCGTTCGGGTAGCAGGAGACGCGCGTGGACGCCATCTCGCTCAGCGTGCGCAGGTGGTCCGTCATGAACTCCGGACCCGTGCCGCAGTTCAAGCCCACCGCTAGCAGGTCGGCGTGCTCGATCGAAGCGTAGAGCGCATCGGCCGTCTGGCCCGCCAGCATGGTCCCCATGGTTTCGATGGTGCCCGAAACCATCGCGGGAATGCGCCGGTCGAGTTCGCGCGCCAGACGCCTGATGGCCAGCAATCCGGCCTTGATATTACGCGTGTCCTGGCAGGTTTCAAGCAGCAGGATATCCGCGCCGCCATCCACCAACGGCTTGGCGAGATCGTAATAATCCTGCTGAAGCTGGTCGAAGGCGATGGTGCGGCTGATGGTGATGCTTTTGCGCGTCGGCCCCATGGAACCGGCCACGAAGCGCGGCTTTCGCGAGGTCGAGAACTCGTCCGCCGCCTGGCGCGCCAGCCGCGCCGCCGCGGCCATCAGCTCATACGCTTCGCCATCCACACCGTAATCCACCAGATCGCTCTTTGTCCCATTAAACGAATTGGTCTCGATGATATCGGCGCCGGATTCCAGATACGCGCGGTGAATGCCCAGCACCACGTCCGGCCGCGTTTTCACCAGGATTTCGTTGCAGCCCTCCAGCACCGGCCCGCCGAAATCCGCGGCCGTGAGCTGCCGCTGTTGCAGCATGGTGCCCATGGCGCCATCGATAACCAGAATGCGGCTGTCGAGCGCGTCGAGTAGGGCTTCGCGGCGTTCCTCACTAGTAGTCATGGCTCAAGAAGGTGTATCTTATGATTCTAACAGCTATGACAAGAAGAACCGTATTCCAACTGGCGGGCGCGGCGGCTGCCCTGCCCCCCTTGAGCGCCCAACCGGCCCCGTTGAAGGGCCGCCTGAAGCAGTCCGCGGCGCGCTGGTGCTACAGCAAGATCAGCCTCGACGACCTGGCTCGCGAAGGGGCGCGCATCGGCCTCCAGGGTATCGATCTGATCGACTACAAGGAGTGGCCCACCGTGCAGAAGTACGGGTTGGTTCCGGCCATGACGCCCGGCGCCGGCACCATCGGCGATGGCTTTAACCGCAAGGAAAACCATGATCGACTGGTGCGCGAGATGGAGGAAAACATCGCGCGGGCCGCGGCCGCCAAGGTACCCAACGTAATTACGTTCTCGGGCAACCGGCGCGGCCAGGCGGACGCGGAGGGCCTCGACAACTGCGTCATCGGCCTGAACCGCGTGAAGAAGCTCGCCGAAGACAAAGGCGTGACCGTCTGCGTGGAGCTGCTCAACAGCAAGATAGACCACCACGACTATCAGTGCGACCACACCGCCTGGGGCGTGGAACTCATCAAGCGCGTGGATTCGCCGCGCGTGAAGCTGCTGTATGACATTTATCACATGCAGATCATGGAAGGCGACATCATCCGCACCATCCGGCAGAACATCCAGTACATCGCTCACTTCCACACCGGCGGCGTACCCGGCCGGCATGAGTTGGACGGCACGCAGGAGCTGCAGTGGCGGTCGGTGGCGGAAGCCATCGTGAATGCCGGTTTCACGGGATATTTTGCGCATGAATTCGTGCCCACGCGCGATCCGATGAAGTCGCTGGAAGAAGCGGCGCGATTGTGCGACGTGTAACCCTGTGTTCAACCGGCTGTGCAGCGAGGCAGGGAGGGCGCCTCCGGACAGGCGTTTAAAACAAACGCGGCCGGGCCCTGGGTGGCGCTTCTCCAACATGGGCGTGCTCCGTCCAACTGCGCTATCCGTCCCAGGCTGCTGGAGCCGGAGGGCCTCCAAGGGGGATTCGCAAAGCCTTGGCCCACACGCGGAACCCGCGGCAATTGCGGTGTGGGCGTGTGTCAAATGTCCGGGTCGAAAATGGGCGGGATGCTAGCGCGTTTGCTCCTAACCGCAAGGAGAATCACTTGCCATCGCCACACGGGCGGCGTGTCCGGGCGGCGCGAACTGGAGGCAAGGGGGGCCCCCGGCGCGCCGTCGAAAGAGGCATAATAGAACGAGTGAGTCTCACCAACGAAGACAAGCAGTGGATCGACCAACGCCGGGAGGAAGACAGGCGATGGGTCACCGAGTTGTTGGACGAACGTCTGGAACGGGTCGAAACCAGTCTATTGACCGCGTTTCACAAGTGGGAGTCTCCCATGGAAGCGGCTGCGCACTCACGCCGCCACTCTACGCGCTCTGGATCTGGAGATGGAAACCCTGGATGACCGCGTGAAAAAGCTGGAGCCGGGATCGGCTCCCGACCTACCCCAGACTTCCTAGCACCTTAATAGCCGCCCCGTGCGCGATCACCACGTCGGGATCGCGCTGCAATGCGTCGAAATACTGCCCCCGGAATCCCTGTCCGGCTTCGGCGGGCGTCAGCAGCGCGCGCGCCTGCGCCAGCAGACGGGCGGCATCCCCCATATCGCGCCGGTTGTGAATCTTACGGAGGATCGCCTTCCAAAATCTGCACTACCCTGTCTCGCAACGGCGTAAGATCACCGTCAACTACTTTCCAAACTTCGTCCGCATCGATCTCGAAGTAATGATGGACTGAGAATATTGCGCAGACCAGCCGCCTCGGCCCAGACGCTATCGGGATGACGCTGCCGAAACTCTTGCGAGAGGCACCGCGCTGCCTCCCCAATGATCTGCAGATGATGCAGAACCCACACCCGCAGCATCTCGTCCGCCTCGAATGTCTCTCGTCCTCCACCGGTCTTTGCAAGGATATGGTCTGCGGCCTTAAGGATATCCTTAGAGCGTCTCTCTGTCGTATCTCACAGGGGAAAAGCTTCCCGCAACACCTGATCGCGAACAGTCGGACGAAGCATCCGTTCAGTGGCGACGTCCACTGGGGCGTGCAGGATATCCTGGAGGCCGGTAAGCAATCCGCCGAGGTCCATCAACGTCCGGTCCGGATCGAGGTCAACGAGGAAGTCGATATCGCTTGCGGGAGAACTATCGCCGCGGGCGACCGAATCAAAGATCCGGATATTTCGCGCACCGTAGCTTGCCGCGAGACGGAGGATCTGCTCTCTGTTCGACCCGCGCAGTTCTTCGAGCTTCATTCCTCTATTGTGCCCGATCTCGCCCATCGGCCTCAAGCCCGGCCATCACCTTCACAGCCACTCCATGCGCGATCACCACGTCCGGATCGCGCTGCAGCGCCTCGAAATATTGTCCCCGGAACCCGTTGCCCGATTCGGCGGGCGTCAGCAGCGCACGCGCCTGCGCCAGCAGACGGGCGGCCTCTGCGGCGTTGGCCGGCTCGTCGGCGTCCAGCGTCTCGTCGATCATCACGATCAACTCCGACAGCTCATGCAGCCACGCGAAGAACGGGTCGTGCAGGGCAAGGTTCAACAGTTGTCCGCTGGACTTGATCCGCTCGACGTCGTGGTCGTAGCGCGCGCGCTCGGAATCGAGCAGCGCCTTGTGATGTGCCAGCAGGACATGCCGTAGCTCCGTCAACAAACTGCGCGCCGCATCGGCCATGCAGACATGGTAGCGCGACTACGCGACTACGTGCGGCTATTCGTGCCGCAGAGCGGCCATGGGGTCCACCAGCGCCGCGCGCCGTGCCGGAATCGCACAGGCCAGCGCCGATACCGCCAGCAGCACGCCCGCGACCGCCAGAAACGTCGGCGGATCGGTGGCGGTGACTCCGTAAAGCAGGCTCGCCAGCGCGCGCATGGCGACCAGCGAAGCCAGCAGTCCCGCGGCCAAGCCGGCAAGCACCGGGCGCAGGCCTTGCCGCAGAATCAGTTTGTGCACGCTGCCTGGCTGGGCGCCCAGCGCCATGCGGATGCCGATTTCACGCGTGCGCCGACCCACCGAATAGGAAATCACGCTGTACACTCCCACCGCCGCCAGACACAAAGCGAAGCCGGCCAACGCCGCCAGCAGCAGCATCGAGAAGCGCCGGCGCATCAGCGAATCGCTCAGGTTCTGCTCCATGGTGGCGATCTTGTACACCGGAAGGTTGCGGTCCAGATCGCGCACGCGCTGCTGGATCGCGGAGACCAGCGCGAGCGGGTCGCCAGCCGTGCGTACCGCCAGGTTCATGAACGGGAGAGGTGCCTGCCAGGCAGGGTGATAGATGACTGGCTGCGGATTCTTCATCAGATTGCGGTCCTTGACTCCGCCCACGATTCCGACGATTTGCGACGCCTCGCCGGGCCTCAGCCTGAGGAAGGGATCGATCAGGAACTGGCCGACGGCATCTCCCTTCGGGAAGAAAGCCTTCGCAAACGTCTCATCGATGATGGCGACCCTGGGCGTATTGGCGCTGTCCTGCGCGGTGAAGAGGCGGCCCTGCTTCAATGGAATTCCCATGGTCTGGAAGTATCCGGGCGTGGCGTGACGCTTCTCTACATCGGGCAGGGCCTCGGACGCCGGCCAGGGGCGGCCGGCAATCTGGAAATCGCCGCCGTGGCCGCCCGCGCCAAACGGCAGGCCGTCCACCGCGCCGGCGGATACAACGCCGGGCAGCGCCTGGACCCCTGCCAGCAGTTCCGAGTAGAACGCCGTGATGCGCGACGGATCGCGATACTGGAGCGGCGGCAGGCTGATACGCGCGGTCAGCAAATGGTCCGGCACAAAGCCCGGATTCGTTTGCCACAGGCGCGCGTAACTGCGCAGCAGCAGGCCCGCGCCAGCCAGCAACATGACGGAAAGCGCCACCTCCGAGACCACTAGCAGGCTGCGTAAGCGGTTACTCGACCGGCTGCGGTGCGCCGGCCGAAGCTGCGACGCGCTCAGGGCCGGCGCCAACCCAAAAACCAGGCTGGTCAGAATCGCCGCGGCGACCGCAAACAGCACCGCTGGAGCGTTGATCCGCACCGTCTGCCAGCGCAGTAGTTGGGGAGAGCCGAAGCGAATGAACAACTCCAGTACCCAGCCGCCAATCGCCATCCCGGCCGCTCCGGAAATTGCCGCCAGCAGCAGGCTCTCGGTGAGCAGTTGCCGCACGATCCGCGCGCGCCCCGCGCCCAGCGCGATGCGCAGACCAATCTCCTTCTGGCGGGCGGTGGCGCGCGCCAGCAGCAGGTTGGCCACGTTCACGCAGCCGATCAGCAACACCATGCCCACCGCGCCCAGCAGCACCAGCAGCGGCGTGCGCAACTCGCCCGCGACGGAATCCGCCAGCGGATCGAGTTCGATGTTCCAATCCGGCGGATACCAATCCGGCAGGTTGCGCGTCATGCGCGCGGCCACCAGCTTCATCTCCGAGCGCGCCTGATCGAGGGTCACCCCGGACTTCAGCCGCGCCACCACATCGGTGTTTTGATGGCCGCGCGCATTGGGGTCCAGTTGGGCCGGAGTGAACGCCAGCGGCACGTAGAGCTGCGCCTGCTCCATGAATTGCAGCACCGGCTCCACCACCCCAATCACGGTGAACTTCTGCGTGTCGATTTCGATCTGTTTGCCGATGATGTGCGGGTCGGCGCCGAAGCGGCTCTTCCAGAGTCCCTCGCCCAGTACGGCAACGCGGTCTTTGCCCAGTTGCTCCTCTTCAGGACGGAACACGCGGCCCTCGATAGGCTGCACGCCTAGCATCGGGAACAGGCTCGTGGAGACGCGCAATCCGTAAACGCGCACCGGTTCGGCATCGCCGGTCAGGTTGACGCTGTTCGTCTGCATGGCCGCCATGTGGGAGAACGAGCGGCTCAGGTCGCGGTAGTCGATGAAATCGAGCGCCGAGGCGTCCGATTTGAACAGCTCGAACTTCGGCATGTTCTTGGTGACCTGCACCAGTTGCGAGGCGTTCGGATAAGGGAGCGGGTGGAGCAGCACGGCATCCACCGTGGTAAATATCGCGGTGCTGGCGCCGATGCCTACCGCCAGCGTCAGGATAGCGGTGAAGGCAAAGCCAGGGCTTTTGGCGAGCGTGCGGAGCGCATAACGCAGGTTGTGCATAGTCGTTTGACGTTAACGGGGCCGAAACCGCCCGTCGATTTCCACCTGGTAGCCGCTGGCCAGCCGGTTGGTTTCGTTGGCCATCCCCACCACGGCCATCAGCTCGCCGAACATGGCATCGGACATGCCCGCCTTGCGGGCGGCTGCCGTGTGGGACGCAATGCAGTAAGGACACTGATTGCTGGCGCTGACAGCCAGGTAGACCATCTCCTTGGTCAGCGGATCGAGCGCCCCGGGCGCCATAATCTGCTTGATGCTCTCCCAAGTGCGCCGCAGCGTGGCGGGATCGTGCGCCAGCGCCTTCCAGAAATTATTGATCCAGTCCGTCTGGCGGGTGGCCATGATATCGTCATACACGGCCCGCACTTCGGGGCTGGCATCGGCGTATTCAATCATGAGGAGATTATACGCGGCCAGGCAGTAGCTCGACTTCGAGCCCGATCGAAGGTCACCAGGCTCAGGCCCGCAACTCTGGCAGACTCGGCAAAATAGGCGTCTGCCCACGGCTTGGTGGCAGGCCGTGGCCGCAAGCTCGCGGCCTGGAAGACTTCCTCGAAGCCGGCTGCCGCTGGATCGTGCATGAAGGCGACGCGTCCGTCCTCGAACCAGCGGTGGTACGCCGCCCACGCGCCCCGTTGGGTCATGGTTTCTTCTCCCATGACCTGCGCATTGCTGGGCGGTTACTGTGGTGGACATGCCGGCTGCGGGTGAGCGCGAGCCACACGTGGACATCAGGGAAACGCGATGATTTCATAGATCCGATCGTTGGTCAGATGGAGCGTGCCGGGCTGTCTCGAGCGGACAATCGGCAGGCGGATACGGCGATTCCTGTTGCGGGTTTCGAGTTGGTTTTCGACTCCGCGTAGAATCAGCTCCTGGACGGAGCATCCCTGTTCGGCCGCGCTGGCCCTCAGCCGGCGATAGGTGGCGTCCGGAATGTCCACGGTGGTGCGCACGATTGCATCCTACCGTATTAATGGCTGTGCATGTACGGCTTGATCCGATGGCCGCCAGTGCGATATCACTAGTGGGTTGTATGCGTGGCGCTCTGCTGCTGATAACGGCGATCCTGTGCGCGCGGGCAGAGACCGCCCGATTCGAGCTGCGCGGCCGTTTGCTACCCGCCACGCGCGCCTCGGTGTGGCTGCATGGCGCCACCGCGCCGTTCGAGGACACCACTCTGGCCGGCGAAGATGGGCACTTCCGTTTCCGCGACTTGCTGGCCGGCACGTACACCCTGGGCGCCTTCGTGCCGGGGCGCGGCGAGATGCGGCGCACCATCGAAGTGGGTCCCAGCCAGGCCGACGCCAAAAAGCGCATCGAATTGACGGTGGAGCTGCGCGACGGGGAATTCGAATCGCGCGACAGTTTGCGCCGCTCCATGGTCTCCGCCAAGGAGTTGGCCATTCCCGAGCGCGCCCACCGCGAGTATGAGGAAGCCGAAAGGCGGCTTGCCCGGCGCGACGTGGAAGGCGCTGTCGCGCATTTCGAGCGCGCGGTCGAGCTGGCGCCCCAGTTCTCGGAGGCGTGGAACCATTTGGGCACCATCGCCTATCAGGCGCGCGATTACACCCGCGCGGAGACTTGCTTCCGCAAGGCGCTGGACGCCGACCCTAATTCCTTTCAGCCGCTGGTCAACCTGGGCGGAGTGTCGATCAATCTCGGTAAGTTCGAGGAAGCGCTGCAATACAACTTGTACGCGGCGCTTACCCGGCCTAACGACGCGCTGGCTAACTCGCAGCTTGGCATGAGCTACTTCTACTTAGGCAAGTTGGACCTGGCCCAGAAGTATCTTACCGCGGCCAAACGCTTCGACCCCGCGCACTTCTCGCATCCGCAACTGATGCTGGCGGAAATCGCCCTGCGCCGCCAGGACCGGGCAGCGGCGGCGGGCGAGATGGAAGAGTTTCTGCAGCATCACCCGGATTCGCCGGAGGCGGTCGGGATCAAGGAGAAACTGACGCAGTTGCGCGCGCAGTCCGATCCGGCGCAGACGTTCGCCGCCACCGGCATGGCGCGCACTTTTTCGGAGGCGCCGGATCTCACGCCCCTCGACGGCGATCCGTATAGCGTGCTGCGCAAGGACGGCCGCTACTATTTACAGAGCCGCGATCGCGAGGGGCATGTCGGGCAAAGCGGCATCGATGCCGCGATCGGCTCCGGCCGGCACGCGCGCGTCCTGCTGAGCCGTACCGCGGGAGGCGGCTGGATGGAACTGCCGCTCGCCTGGTACGGTGCGGACGGCGGGCGATACGCCGCGAGCCCCGGTTTCGGTTTTACGGCGAATTGCCTGGTTTGCCACGCACGGCAGCACGCCGATCGCCCGGCCGCGTTCGGCTGCGCGAGCTGTCACGGCACGGCGGGATCGGGCAAGCCCGGCCAGGCGGTGTGCCTCGAATGCCATCTGCAAACCAGCGGGCCGAATTCCGCTCACGGAACCAGCGCCGCGGTCGAGGAAAAATTCGAATTGAACAGCGCCGGTTACCGGCTGCTGCAATCGCGGTGCTACCAGGCCACGGCCGGCAAGCTGACGTGTACAACTTGCCACCCGGCGCACAGCTTTTCGAAGACGCTGGCCGAATACCGGATGGTCTGTCGCGGTTGCCACCCTACCATGCACAATGGCGCGGCCCTCGACTGCACGCGTTGCCACATGCCCAAACGTCCGGCGCAGGATGCGGCGCAAATGATGGTGACGGACCACCGAATCCAGCGGCCCATGTAGCGGCAATTGTAGGGCGCGCGAGTCCTACCGTACCCGTACACCTTAGCCCCTCCGTCATCT
>ODAK010001524.1_pt1 | contig 25180 bp, 13 predicted proteins | sample 1539591 | NCBI WGS metagenome assembly ODAK01 (sample SAMEA3539303, study PRJEB22396) | soil metagenome | biome: tundra; feature: field; material: soil | place: USA | collected 2010-05 | depth 0.15 m | reverse complement strand
GTCATCAGCTACCACGCATGGCAGCAGCTCTTTCATGGCGACCCCGGCGTGCTCGGAAAGACCATCCGCTCGGAATCGCACGCGTATACCGTGGTCGGGGTCGCGCCGCCGGAGTTCGCCGGCATCTACGCGCCGCTGCGCATCGATCTTTGGGTGCCCTTCCGCTACTGGGCCGGCAATGATGCCGATAACCGCCGTGCCATGGTGTTCGGCTGCCTGAAGCGCGGCGTCGGGGTGTCGCAGGCCGCCGCCGAGCTGAACGCCGTCGCCACCCTGATCCATCGCGAGAATCCGGACCTCGCGAAAGATGCCCGCGCCCCCCTCGCGCTCGAACTGGTGCGCGGCATCCCCAACCCTGTGGGCCGGCGCCAGGCGATGCCGGTTGTAATTCTGCTGATGACGGTCGTCGCGCTGGTGCTGCTGATCGCCTGCATGAACGTTGGGAATCTGCTGGTGGCGCGCGGCATGGGCCGCCAGCGCGAGATCGCCGTTCGATTCGCGCTGGGCGCCGGACGGGCGCGCGTGCTGCGCCAGTTGATGACCGAGAATCTGGCGCTGGGCCTCCTCGGCGGCGCGGCGGGAGTGCTCGTCGGCTACGCCACCAACCGCCTGCTGGTGGCGGCGCTTCCCATGCTGCCGTTCGGCGAAGCATTCCGCATCGACCTGCCGCTCGATTTTCGCGTGCTTCTTTATAGCGGCTCCGTCGCTCTGCTTACCGCGCTACTCTTCGGACTCTTGCCGGCCCTGCAATCGAGCCGCGGCGACCTGGCGGCGGTGCTTAAAGGCGCGAACGTCGCCGGCGGCCGGCTGCGGCTGCGCCTGGTGATGCTCACCGGCCAAATCGCTCTTTCGCTCGTGCTGCTGCTGACCGCCGGGCTGTTCGCGCGCCTCATCGTACACTTCCACAATCTCGATCCCGGTTTCGCCAGCGCGAATCGGATTTACGCTCCCGCCTTCGTGCCGGCGCCGCAGTTCACACCCGCGTCGGGACGGGTGTTTTACGATCAGACTCTCGCCCGCCTGCGCGCGCTCTCCGGCGTCCGCAGCGCCTCGCTCACCACGCGGCTGCCGATGTACGCCGCGGGCATTGCCGGCACGTGCGTCGCGCACGAGGGGGGCCATCCCACGCCGGCCACCAGCACAACAATCGATCGCGGCTTTCTCGACACGCTGCGAATCCCCCTGCTCGAAGGCCGCGACTTCGGGAGCGCCGACAAGGCGGATGGTCCGCCGGTCGCCATCGTCAATCAGACACTCGCGCGCCGGTTGTGGCCCAACCAGCCCGCCGTCGGCCGCAACTTTCAGGTGGGCTGCGACCATCCGCGGACCCTGCAGGTCATGGGCGTGGCGCGCGATTCGAAGATCCGCTCCATGAACGAGGTCACGCTGCCGCACTTTTACCTGCCGTTCTCGCAGGCGTACCAGGGCGGCATCGTCTTCCTCGTGGTGGAAACAGCCGGCGACGCCGGCCCTGTGATGGAGCGCGTGCGCCAAACGCTGGTCTCCGCCGACCCCGATTTCCGCACCTACGGCGTCCGCCGTCTCAGCGATTCGCTGGACGCCTCCTTCTGGCAGGCGCGGTTCGAACTCTGGGTCCTGGGGATCCTCGGGGCGCTCGCGCTGGTGCTCGCCGCGGTCGGAATGTACGGCGTGCTGGCGTACCACGTCACGGCGCGCACGCGCGAAATCGGCATCCGCGTGGCCCTCGGCGCGCGCCCGCCCGACGTGGTCCGGCTGGTGATCGCCCAGGGCTTGCGGGTGACCGCCGCGGGTGTCGCCATCGGCTTGCTGATTTCCGCCCTGGCGTCGCGGCTGCTCGCCACGCTGCTCCAAGGCGTGAGCCCCACGGACGCGGTCACCTGGTCGGCGGCGGTAGCCGTGTGGATCGCGGTGGCCCTCGTGGCGTGCTGGCTGCCGGCGCGGCGCGCCGCCCGCGTCGAGCCCCTCGTCGCGCTCAGGCACGAATGAGGCGGCGCAAGGCGAGGACGAGCCAAATAGAGGCCGATATTGCCTGACATCAGGCGAGTAGGGACCGTCCAGCTTTGCGGCTGAGGCGGGCACTTCAACGAGACGCGCGTTTCCCTGCTCATGTGGATTACTTCCCGATGCCGTCAACCGACCGGAATCGACTACTTCTGAACCGGACTTCTCGAGCTCGCTACTGAACCGGAGCGCGATCAGCTTTCAGCGTGTTTTCCCGAGCGTGACGCCACTCGGGCGGGTGGCACCACCCAACACGCTCCGCCGCGCCGAGAACCGGCAAGGCGCACCAAAAAAGCACGGTCGGAAATCGCAGCTACACCGACAGCTCCGACGTATTCGCGCGCGGTGCGGCGACCGTTTTCGTTCCAAATGTCCTTCTGTTTAAGGGCTGGAGGGCCAGGCTTAACCTCAAGCGTGGAGCTTTGCGCCGCATCCTGGCCGTCTTCCGGTGGTGTCTGACCTAACGCGATGGTCGCGAACGTCCAAAAACAAAGAACGGCCAGGCGCCGGCATTGTCTGCGAACTGCTAAACATAGTGATCCCCACTTAGCGAAATTGTCTCTTGTAAGTCAACCTGACGCTGAAGATCCCGTTCTGGTCCCGTGTCGCCATTGCGGCCCATTGCTGGTTCAACGTCCACTCGGCGCGGATAATCTGAGTGTTCGGAGCGTTCAGCGCCGTCACGTAAGTGAAGGTCATATTGCTGGAAATCCGCTGTTGCAGGGTCAACCGCGCCTGGGGCAGGTCCGATCCGCTTGTAAACGCGGGGTCCACCCTCAACTGGCTCACGCCAAACACTCGCTGCAGCCTGCCTGCCACCGGGTCGGCCAGTGCCTTGCTCACCACCGCCGATTCGCCCATCTGCGTAAAACTTTGGGGTGGGTCCGGCGGCTGATTCGCGAGAATGGTCGGATCCGAAGTAGGCGTCTTGCCCGTAGCCAGCAGGTCCACGATCTCCTGGAACTGCAGCGGCGGGTCGGATGTGTAAGTCAGGTTCATGTTATCGATCGGGCCGGTCACTTTCAGCACTACCTGCACGCCTTTGGCTTCACTATTCAGACTCAGGTTCAACACCGGTTCGATACGTACCGGATTGTAGAACGAAATAGTTCCCGTATTGACTGTGTAAATGGAATTAAAGAAGACCAGTTGACCCTCGGTAATGGTCACGCGGCCGAGCAAGCCGGGTTGCGACGCCGTTCCGCGAATTCGCAGATCCGCGTCCGCCTGCAGGTTCTGCGCCATGGAAGCGGTAACGGCCATCGAAGTCGCCGTCCGCACGCGAACGTCGAGCTTCATATTGCTGAGCAGGGGCGAAGGGTTGCTTGGCGAATCCACTGGCGTTGGCGCTCGCGACAGCATGGAACCGATATCGCTCTCCGGCGCATAGGTCACACGAATGATAGTCACCAGGCCGGTCACCGTGCTGGATTCCGCCGTACCCGACAGATTGATATTCGCATCCATCACCGCGCTGATACCTTCTTGCGGGCGCACGCGTACATTCGCCGCATTCGCGCGTAGCCCGAAACGGATCTCGTCCCGATAGGCCACAAAACCGGCCAGAGTGAGTTTTCCACCCCCCGATTCAGCCGTAAGATCCCGGAACGAGGCGCTGTTGCCGTTGAACTGCACCACGCCGTTCGCGTGTGAGATGCCGTTGGGGAACTGCATGTAGCTTAGCGATGCGTCGTGCAGTTCAAGCTTTCCATTCACCAGCGGATTCGGCAGGTCGCCGCGCACGGTGGCCGCCAGCACTACGCTCCCCGACGAAACCACGTCGCGATTGAATTGCTTCGCAACCGCCAGATTGCTATTTGCCTTAAGAGTGATGTTCAGCGCCTGTCCATGAATTGAGCCTGTACCCTGCGCTTGAAAATCCGTCTCGGGGCCAGTCAGATGGAGCCTCTCGATGCGGACAACTCCATGGTCCAGAGACATAGCAATCGGTCCCTGGTTTTGAATCGCGATCGGACGGCCCGCCCGCTGCGCCGGGATCGTGTTCAGATTCACGCGCGTGATTTTCAACGATCCCCTCAAGTCGTCGATTTTGGTGACCGGTCCGTTCAGCGTGACTTGTCCGTCCGCCACGGCATCGAAGGTGGGCGACTCACCGCCGGATTGCAGCAAGGGTTCCAGGCCGCTCCACGTCACGTTGTGGAATGTCAGCTCCGCGTTGAGTGGATAGTCGCCGCTCAGTTCCGCATGGCCGCGCCCTTGAATACTGGCCTGTGCGAGATTCGAATCCAACACGAAGTTCAGCCGTCCGCCGGTGGTATTTGCGGTCAGCGTCAAGTCGCCAAACTGCTTGCCCTTTAGCGCGACGCTCTTGGCAGCAAGGTTTCCGTCCAGGTGCTGGAACAACACCCGCGTCCCCTCCCGCCGGATCGTGGCAGCCCCGTTGGCTGCCATCTGCAGTGTGCCGGCCAATCCTGGCCGGGCTTTTTGGACGTTGCGGATACGCGCCAGATCGATACCGCTCGTGTTGAGCCGGAAATCGAGATTGCCGGCTTCCAGATCGCCGGCCGCATGATCGTATTTTGCTGTGAGAGACAGGTGGGACGGCCCCGCCACGATCTCGAAGTTCGAAATATCGATGCTCTGCGCCCGATAGTCGACGCGCGCCCGCACATGATCGATGGGCTCTTCGTACAGAACCGCATGCGCCAGATCGAGATCCACGTTGCCTTTCGGCTTCTGCATCGTTCCCGAGAAGTGCAGAGTGCCGGACAACGCGCCCTTTGCGGGAATATCGGTGCGCTTCGCAACCGCCAGCACGCGCTCGATCGGCAGATTGGCGATAGTAGCCTCCGCATCGGTTGGGTACTCGGGCGCTAGTCGCGTGTTACCGCGCAAGCTGATTTTCGATCCCGCAAAGTCGGAGTTCACGTCGTAACGCACAGTCTGCTGCTGCGTGCGTGCCGTGGCATTGACATCGCCGTAGCTCTGTCCGTCGAAACGCAGACCGCGCGCCGATGCGTCCGCGGTGACATTCGTCATCTGAAATCCTTTTTCCGCGAGGTCGCCGGTTACTTCGGCCTGCACTTGCACTTCGCCTGACGCATTCGGCAATTGCTTCTGCACCGTCCGGAACTGCGCCAGATTGATCTGGCTCGTGTTAATCCGCCCGTGGATCTGGCCCGTGGTGAAGCTGTCCCGTGGGTGTTGCAGTTCCGCGCTCAGGTCGATGCGGGCCGCTCCGGCCGTGACGAATGCTGCCGGGACCGTAATGCGCTGGCCGGCCATATTCACCTGCGCCTGAACCCGGTCGAACGGTTCGCCTTGAATCGTTCCATTAGTCACCGACAGGTTGGCCGTGCCGAGCGGATTCCCCACCGTTCCGCTCACATTCACCATCGCGCCCAACGCGCCCGAGAAGCCTGTGTTCGGGCAGCCTGCCAGAACCAGAATGTCCGCAAGGTCGCCATTTTTGACGGAAACGTTGGCGGAAAGAGGCTGGTTGGGCGTAGCTTTCCAATCCCGCAGTCCTACCGAAGCCGCGAACTGCATCTGCATTGCTCCCCGGGTGAGGCTGCCATTCGAGACAGCGGCGCTCGCGCGCGAAGCGGAGGCATCCAGCCCCAGCGAATCGAAGCGGCGTCCCTCCGCGTTGAGCCGGCTTGCGTCCAGATGAGCCGTGATGTGCGGCGAGGTCAGATTGCCTGTCACCACGCCCGTCAACGTAGCTTGGCCTCCGGCATCCAGAGTCACTGGTGGCTTGGTGCCCGGCACCGCCGCGAGTAAGTCATTGAGGTCGCGCGTCGTCAACTTCACGTCCAGCCTGTTACCGGGCGCGCTCAGTGTCAGCCGTGTATGCGGCAACGCGATATAAGAATCGCTGACGTTTATGTTGTCCGCCGCACCGCTGTAATCCGCATTCAAACGGCCGGACATGGAGATGCCGCGCGATCCCGGCGCGATGGAGATCTTCGCATGCGCGGTGAGACTCTTGGCGCCAGGTAAATTCAAATCGCCCGCGGCGGCGATGGGGCCCGATGCGATGCCCGCATACGGAAAGTTCTTCTGCCCCATTGCGCTTGCCGCCGCCCGCAGGTCCAGATGGCGCAGGGTGCCGTTCAACTGGTAACGCGCGCGGTCTTCGAGCGACGCGCTGCCCGCAAGTTCGCTGCCAAGCGCACCCACCCGCAGGTTCGCCAGCTCCAACCTATGCGGATCCAGCCGCACTCCGGAATGCAGACTCACGCCTGTAATGCGTGTAGCGCCCGATTGAAAAGATACTTCTTTGGCCTCTATGTTTCCCGTCACCAGGTAATTGTTGTTTTTGTCGAGCTTGGCTGTCCCATTCAAAGCGACCGTGCCATCCGGCCGCGCCGCGACTTTCGCCAGCCGCCCCAGTTCGCCAACGGCCAGTCCGGCCTTGAACGCCAGGGTGCCGTTCCCGGTGGCGTCCCTCAGCTTTCCCGATGCCTCGACCGTCGAGTGCCCGAGGGCCAATTGCAGCCGCGTCACCTGGATCGCATTGTCCGCGACCGTCGCATTCACGTCCAACTCAACCCTGGTAAGCGGCCCGCCGCTATCGATCGTGAGCGGGAGGTCCCCGCTGTTCTTCAGATCGGCCAGCGCCACGTGTCCGGAGATGTGCGCCGAAGTCTTCGGATCGCGCAGATTTTCCACCGATGCGTCGATCAGCAACTCGGACACAGCCGTGGATACCTTAGCGCCGCGCACTTCGATGCGATCCCGTCCGAGAGTGATGGGCAGACTAACTGTGAACTTAACTGGCGTATTCCGGCCGGAAACCGCATACAACGGTTCCAGCGAGATTTGTCCATGGTAGCCCTGTTTCAAAACGCTGTACCACAATTGCGCGCGCAGATTTTCGCCGCGCACGTTAAAGGCTTGCTTCTGTGAGTCCAGCGTAAACAAGCCATTGGTCAATTCAAAATGGCCAACCGCGAGATCCACGACCGATTCCAGCGCCGTCGTGTTCGACTGAGATACCTGCTTGGGCGTCGGAATGTTAGTGGTCCCGTCGGGGAATACCACGATAGTCGCTTCCGGCCGCTCCACCCCTAGATAAGACAGGTTCAACACGTGACTCAGGCTGGGAACCAAGCTGAGATCGAGTCGAATGCGGGCGGCGCGCAGCCACGGCGCCGACCCCGCCGGCTCCTTGCCATGAATGACAAAATTCGTCGCGATGGCGCGCAGGTGCGTCCACTCAAACGTGAACGACCCGATCTCTACCTTGCCGCCCGTGCCCTCTTCCGCCGCGGTGACGATCTTCCGCTTCACATACTCCCGGAACCAGTTGGTTTGCACTGTCGCAATAGTCGCCAGGAACAGCACCACGACGAAGGCCGCGAACCCTATGGCAATATTACGAATGAGTTTCGCGCGTCTGCTCATTGAAATGCGCCCTCCCGGTATTCGATGCGAGCCTGCTTCCGTGCATCGTCGAGCCACGCGGTAAAAGCCTCATTCACCCGTTGGCCTTCGAGCGAATCGCGTATCCGCGCCTGAAGCGCTTCAAAGCTGCTGTTCCGCGGGTAGTCGCGCTTGAACTCACCCAGGTGTTGGTCGTAGTAGGCCCGCACATCCTCGTCGGATACTTGCACCCCCGGCCGGAACCTTTGATCGATGAATCGCAAGACCGTAAGCTGCCATAGCAATTGATCGCGAAGCTGGTCTGCGCCGAGGCTGTACCGTGCGAGAGCCTCACGCAACCGGCCATCCGAGCCGCCGAACCGGTCTTGCACGAGAGCTTTCAGCAGGTTGCCGGCGTCGCCGTCCGTGGGACGCCGGTAGCCGCCTCGGGCGATTTCGTCCCGGATGATGGTCTGATCGATCAGCCGCTCGGCCGCCTTGCGCGTCGCGCCGGTAGTGACATCGGCCGGGTCGCGGTTCAGGAACTCGGTCAAGCGCAGATCGCGCTGAATGTCACTCGATTTGACCACGTGTTTGCCCACGATCGCCGCCACCCGGTCGATCACTACCGCGCCGGGAAGGGCGCCCGTGAGTAACAGCAGCAGTGTCGTAATCTGTGACATCAGAACGTTTGACCTATGGAAAAGAAGAATTGAAAGTGACTGACACCTTGCTGCACGCTCTGGCAAGGCGACGCCGGGCTGCATAGCAGCAATTGGGCCGGCGTGCCTTGGTAACCCACGAAAGACGGTGGGTTGATGGAGTAAGCCAGGTCGAGGCGAATCGGCCCCACCGGCGTGCGATAGCGGATGCCAAACCCGACGGCTTGCACGGCGTAGTCGAAGTCCTGCCGGTCCCGCTGGTGAAAGCGAAACGATATGTTCCCGACCGAGCTATACACGTTGCCCATGTCGTGAAACAGCACGCCCTGAATGTTTTGGCCAATCAGCGGGAAGCGTAACTCGATGTTATTGAAAAACAGTGCGTTGCCGCCGAGCGGGAAGCCGGTGGCTTGTCCGGCCGGGCCGCCGGGCTGCAAGGGCGCGCCCGTATCGCGCGGGCCTGCCTGATTGTATGGGAACGCGCGCAACGAGTCGGCGCCGCCTCCGAAGAAGCGTTCCGGCAGAGGCACCGACTCTTGCTCGCTCAATCCGGCAGGCGCGGCAAAGGGAGCGATCACACCGAACTGCGTCTGGCGGGCGAGCACCAGGTTCTTTGTCAGACGGTAATAAGTCGCATTGCGCAGCAGGACGCGTCCGAAGCTGCGGTCCCCCCCTAAAAAATGGCCCGCAATTCCGATATCGGCCGTGTTATACATTCCCCTGTGTGGGTCGGCGGCGTTGTCGCGGCGATCCTGCGAAAACGTCGCCGACAAAATACCGATGCGCACGGGTTGCAGCAGTTCCGGAATCAGCAGCGTCGGTATGATCACGCTGTTGACGCTGACCCGCCGGTAGGCGAGTCGAATCTGTCCGGTAATCGATTTTGAGAATCGTTGAGAAAGCTGCACCGACCCCTCCTCGCGTTTCGACGAAAACGTGTTGACGTTCAAAGAGTGGTCGTAGAGCACGGTGTAAGTTATGCTGCGGCCCTGATCGTCCAGGAAATGCGGCACCAGATAGCTCAGCGATCCTCGCTGTTCCAGGGTGGAGTACACGCCGCCCAGCGTCACCGTATGCCCGATCCCCAGAAAGTTGAGGCGGTTGACATCCAGAGACACCGAGGGACTGATGCCGGTACTTCCGGCGGGGGCCGAGACGCTGGTCTTGCTGGGTGTGCCGAACTGCCCCAGTTGCAGCCCAAAGCCCGTTACCATGGTGTACCGGTTGGCTTCCTCAATGTCATACAAAACATACTTGTGCGCGGTATCGCCATCCGGGTTCTCGATCGCCGTATCGACACGCGCGAAGATGCCCAAATCGTAGAGGTGTTTCTGTATTTCCGTCTGTTCAACCGGCGAGAGCGGGTCTCCAGGCTGGAGTGTGATGTTCTTATCCACCATCTTCCGCCGGGTACTGTGCAGACCGGAGGTCAGGACGCCGCGCACGTATTGCCGGTCGCCCGGTGTGATGGCGTAAACTACGTTCACGTGATGCGGGCTGCCGCTCGGCTGCCACGTTCCGCGAAAGGCGGTGTTGGGAAAGCCGCGTGTGTAATAGTAGGTGACCGCCTCGTTGCGATCGCCCGCCAGATTCGCTTCCGCAAACGGCTGTCCCGCGCCTGAAGCGAGTCTCGCGGCCAGAGCGTAACGGTCCGCCTGCTCGATTCCGTCCAGTGTCAGGTTATCGACGATCCACTGCGGCCCTTCCACAATGTTCACCGTCACCGCGAGTTCTCCGCTTTTCCCTTGATAGTGGTGGGCGACCACCGAGTTGACCTTCACATCGCGAAAGCCGTTGGCACGGTACAGATCGGCAATGGTCTCCTCGTCCTTGCGCCGGAAGGCCTCGCTGTAACGGCCGCGACGCAGGATGAACGAACTGGGCTGCATAAACATCCGGTCGCGAATGTCGCCGCTGTGGAAGTACTTGCTTCCAACAATCGCCACATGAGACAGCTTTTGGCGTTGGCCCTGTGAGATCGCATACTCAATCGTCTCCAGGTCGTTCTGAACGGGCTGGATTCGAAAATCGACATCCACGTCATAATAGCCCTGGCTCTGGAAATAGTCGCGCAAGTTTCGCTGACCTTCCACCAGCAGGTCGTTATCGATGGCGCCCTCTTCGAAGACCGGAACATATCTCTTGAGCACCCGTTGCGAAACCTTTGCCTCCACCGCCTTCACTTTGATCTTCGGACCGGCCGTCACACTCAGGGTCGGACGGACGCGCCGCCGTGTGGCGTCATAGTCGAGCTTTTCAAGTTCCACCCGGGCCGCCAGCCGGTCGTCCTTCGCGTACCTGCCTAAGACACCTTGCACGCCGTTGCGCGTACGTGCGTCGGTGACTTGACGCCACCAGTGTATGATCGGGATGCGCCAGCCGGTGGCTCGAAGGATGGTATTGTCCGGTAGCTTCGTTTCGCCATGAATCGCCGGCATGTCGTATTTCGCCCGCTTGCCTTCGTTCACCTTGAATGTGATGAAGACCTGCTGCCCGTCCTGGCTGCGCTCCACCGAGGGCGTCACCTGCGACTGGTAAAGTCCGTTGGCTTCCAGAAGGTGTGTCATCCCCTCCTTTGCGTGAGTGAGATCCTCATCGTGAAATGGAGCGCCCAGAACTAACTGCCCCGCGTTCGCTATCTGCCCGCGATTTGGGGGTGCGCCTACCTTGCCATCCACCGCCGCGCCGGCCACGAAAGCTGTGTTTTTGGTCACGAAGCGTACAATCACACCGCCAGGAGACGTCTCTGCCTCGACGACCACATCTTCGAAACGCCCGGTCGCGAACAAGGCATCTATGGCACTCGCGACATCCTGGACGTGCAGTGGTTCGCCCTTCCGTAGCTTCACCGCCTTGTCCAGATCGGCTGGATCGAGGATCTGCGCGGGCGAGAACTGAATGTCGACGATGCGCCGGCCTTCAAAGTCCGACACCTGCGCCTTGGCGCTGGAAATAACCAGCGCCAGCGCGCACGCGATTAACGGAGCCGGCTGCTTTAGGCCACGGCGCATCACAATGCTGGCGCTTTTTTGCCGCGCTGAGGTCCACATGATCTTTTCGCTATACCGTGAAGTCTTGCTTCGCCGTAACCGAACCGTTGGCCGTGGTGATCGTCACCGGACCAGTCGTGGCCCGTGCCAGTATTTTACGAGCCCGCGACGCACCTCTTCCATCGCGATGATGGTCGGCTTCTTGGAAGACGTCGGCAGCACCGGGTGCGCGCCGCCCTGCAACTGGCGGGCCCGCTTGGCGGCCACGATGATGAAACGGTAAGTGCTCTCCTCCGGGTCGTCCGGAATCGTGCAGTGCGCGTTATTGCGCGGAATCTTGTCGCGCATGCCTGGAAGATCCTTTACTTCCTCAAATGACTCCAGAATCGGCCGGATCTGCTCTTCCATCCGGTTCCGCCGCACCCGCTCGGCCCGAGCGGTCCTTCACGATGCCATCCTGAACCGCACGCGCCGCCCCGGCGCGGGAGTTGAATCCGGAGCTCCCGCTGAAGCTGGAAGAGATCATCCACAAGGCGCTACAGAAAGACCGCACGGCGCGCTACCAAGCCGCCTCGGAGATGCGTGCCGCCCTGAAGTCTGTAGCGGCGGGGCTGGCCCTGCCCAAGGCCCCCCGAAGGGTTCCCCTACGCCGCGGTCTTCGAGAGGCCGCGCAACTCATTTCCAACAATAACAGAACCAGACAGCCTCGGCTGGGCGGCATCCCCATCACCGACTACTGCGACAAGCACAAGCTGACCACACGCCAGCGGCTGGAGCTGTTCATCCTGGTCTGTGAAGGCGTGCAGCATGCCCACCAGAAAGCCATCATCCATCGCGATCTGAAGCCCTCCAACATTCTGGTCAGCGGGGTGGACGGGAAGGCGATGCCGAGGATTATCGATTTCGGCGTGGCCAAAGCTACCTCGCAGGAACTCAGCGCCGGAACGATGTACACGCGCTTGGGGACGGTGATCGGAACGCTGGGCTACATGAGCCCGGAGCAGGCCGACTCCGGCGGCGAGGACATCGATACCCGCACCGACGTGTACTCCCTGAGCGTAGTGCTGTATGAGCTGCTGGTAGGCGCGCTGCCGTTCGATTTTCAGAAGCTGGCATTCGACGAAGTGCTGCGCTGCCTGCGCGAGCAGGATGCGCCGCGGCCCAGCACGAAGTTGCGCACGCTGGGGGGCCAGTCCGCTATTACGGCGCAAAACCGGGGCGCTCGAAACGCCGCGTTGTCAGAGAACGCGAGACGATCTGATCCATGGTGCGCATGTCAAAAACGGGAACGCCGCGATCGACAGACGAAATTGCCTCGCGAACGGCGGACGCGAGGGACGAGGGGATCCGCAGCCCCTTCTGCGGCTGAACGGCGAAGGAAACACGTAACTGACGGCGTTGTTCGCCTTAGCGCTGCCGGACTTCAAGCCGCTGGATTAAACGACTTTGAGATGGGCGACCCTCTGCCGCAATTGCAGAGGGTCGCCAATCTCAAAACGCCCGTTTTACCGGCCTTCCGTGAGTGCCCGCCGAGGATTGTAGCGATGCGCGGTGATGCCGGGCCATCCATTCCTGGATTGGCTGCATCGGGTCTCGATTGGCGACTTCGCCGCTACACTGTCGGGCGACGATGAGGCAGCCGCCGAGATCGTAGTACGGCGAGCCACCCTGGAATTCGAAAAGTATTTCTCGAATGAGCCTCGCAAGGCGTTTGATTGGCCGATTCACCCGAAAGGCTTCCGCGCGCCTGAGTTGCTGGAGTTGGGAAAGCAGCGGGCCTGGACGCTGAAGCCAGCGCGGCTGATATAAGGGGCCTGCTATCCGAGCTGTGGAAGTTGCCCGACCTTCTGGACTTGAGGTGTGTCGGTCTAAACTACGGCGGTATCGCGAGTGATCCGTATCGAAGAGCCTCAGCGTGGCGCGCCATCCTTGCCGATCGGGATTTCACGTCGATCGACCTCGACGGCGTTGGTCTCCCAGACGCGCTCGACCTCGAACAGGCGCGAACCGATTTGCACGGTGTGGGCCCGGCCGGAAGTCTCCAGCAGCCGCAATAAGTCCGACGAGTTCTTTTGCGGCTCTTACCGGCGACCTGGACGACACCGCCGCCGCCCTGGTGATACTGGCTCAGCCGGCGCGCAAGCCCATGACGTCTGCGATTTCTGCGGCGCAGTCTGCCGGAAGTGGCGTGACGTCAGGCAGTAACCAAGACCTGTCTGGCTCCTGGATCGGTATCAGGGCCTTGATATGCCCTGTTCCGGCGATTCGGCGGTCGATCCGGCGGTGGCCCTGCGTGAAGAGTAGAGTGGCAATGAGCGTCGCTCCCGCTCGTTTTGTCGCCTAACGTTTGTGGAGTCGGTGTCCTGGCGTTACGGAAGGGATGTAATCAATCCTGGCCAGATGACCCGATGCATAAACCGCCCAAGTTCGCGGCCAGGCTGGAAGGCTCGTATGGAATCGCGTGCATGCAACAACTTTTAGAATCGGACGAAAAAGAAAGGAAAAAACAATGAAGATCATTTGGAGGGGATTTGCGGCAGCCGCGGTGGCCGCCCTGGCAGGCGGCGGAGCATACGCGCAGACGTACACCGTATTCACCGTAAACGGAAATCCCACCAGCGCAGCCGCCATCAACATCGCGGGCAGTGTGACCGGGCTTTATGATGTGGCCACCGTACCCAACGGCCCACTGATAGCGCATGGCTACGTGAGGGCATCGGACGGAACAATTACGACGTTCGATCCGACTAACAGCACGGGCACGCATCCAAGCAGTATTAACGATAGCGGCGTCGTCACCGGGTGGTTCACGACCGATGCGGCCCAATCCAAGGCTTATGGCTTTGTCCGGAGTGCGTCGGGAACCATTACGAAATTTGCTCCCACGGGTGTTACTGTAACTTTTCCATATAGTATCAATAATAACGGACTAATCACCGGTACCTGTAAGTGCGCCGGAGGCAGCTTCGAACGAGGCGCCAAGGGCGGTATTAAGCTCCTGAGCCTCGGGAACTACGTCATGTTTGCAGCCGCCATTAGCCCCCAGGGTGTAATCGTGGGATCGCTCGAGGACCCCAACTCGGCCTACATTGGCTTCGAGCGCAGCCCAAAAGGCAATACCGGCACCATCTCGGGCACCGTGGGGGTTACCGCGATCAACGCATCGGGTGTGATCACGGGTGAGGTCGGGGTGGCGGGATCGGGGCCGCTGGGATTCGTACGGGTCCCTAAAGGACCTGTGGTGTCGTTTACTCCGCCGGGCAGCACCTACACGGCTCCAGCCGCGATCAATTCGGCGGGCACGGTAGCCGGATACTTCCTGGATGCCAGCCAATATACCCACGGCTTCTCGCGAGATGCCGCGGGGAATATCACGGTGTTCGACTCGCCCACTCTCGGGCTGCCCTATACATATATCACGGGCATCAACAGCGGTGGCGTGATGTGCGGAAGCTCGGATGAGGGCGCATTCATCCTGGTCCCCTAGAAATCGAGCGTCAGTACAATGAATCCCAGATGAGCGAGCGTAGCGGCAAGAGCCCGGCTCTCACCCTGTCGAGGGTCAGAATGCGGAAAGATCAGCACAACCGCGGGCGCCGGCGCATCGAGCCGAGCAGGAGCATATATGAAAGCCGTCAAAGCGGTCATCTCGGGGGCATGCTCCAGCCCGAGAGACGCTTCGAGCTTGTGCAAGATGATTTGGCGCTGGCTCTCGATCTCCGGCTTGCCTGTTGATCGTTGCGACGCCAGACCGCCGCAAGTTCGCCGTGCGGATCACGTCTTACCCGGAAGTGGATATCTCCGTGTCGTTCGACTGGAGCGCCACCCCAGCCGAGGTTACTGAGCGGGTACGAGCGGCCATGGACGATTGACGCTCATGGTTGGCGTGACATTCCAACTCCCGCCCGTTGGAACCTGGTTCTGGATCTCCAAAACGGCGAACGTGTAAGTTCAACGACCTGATTCGGCTCCTATTATCGCGTTCGGTGGGCCATCTTACGCCGGTGTCGTCAGTGGCTTGCCCTTTGCGGCGAGCAGAATGGCCAGGAACTTCGCTGGCTTGGCACTAGCATTCCGCGACACGCCGTGGAGTTGGCCGGAAGTTTCCAGGAACATCTGGCCCGTGGTGTAGGTTGTCTCGGGTTCGTTGCCCACCTTCGACCGGATCTCTCCTTCCAGCACCTAACCCGGCATAGCCGGAACCAAACAGGTTCTACTATGATGCCTGAATGGGCTTGACGCTGCTGACGGAACGCTACGCTCCGCAGATCGCGGGTGTTCTCTCGTGCTTCGACCGCCTGCTGATGTTCGGTACGCTTCCCAAGGTCTGCTTTGCCGACGGGATGACTGCGTACCTGTACCAGCACAAGGTCCGGATTTTCGACTATCCACGCTTCGCCGAGCCCTTCCGGAACCGACTGCGGGAGAACGCCGAGAAGCTGGCGGCTGACAACGGCATCCAGATCGAGCACATTCGCAAGAAAAACTTCCGCAAGGAAAACCGCGTCAAACAGATCTTGGCGCAGCGGGGCGAACAGCCCGGCTTGGTGTGCATCCTCTCGGCCATGGAACCGTGCGCCACCTACAAGCCGTGGTACGACCGGGAAACCGGCAAGACATATCTGAAGCCGGAGGACGGCAAGTGCCTGCACTACTACTTCTACTTTCTGGACGAAGAACTGGGGCTCGGCTACGTCCGCGTGCCGACCTGGTTGCCGTGCCGGCTGCAGGTCTACTTCAACGGCCACAACTGGCTGGCCGCGCAATTGAAAAAGCGCGATATCGGCTACCGCATGCTGGACAATGCGTTTGTCGAGATCGACGATTGGGCCCAGGCCCAGCGCATCGCGGATGGATGGCAGGCCAAGCGGATTCACTGGAAGCTGGACGAGTTGGCGAAACGCTTCTGCCCCATCTTCCGCGACTTCGGCGTCGCCTACCACTGGAGCCTGGACCAGTGCGAGTACGCCACCGACATCGTCTTTCGGCGGCAGGCCGAGTTGCAGGCTATCTACGGCAACCTCACGCGCACCGCCATCCATACCGTCAAACCGGACAACATCGCCACATTTCTGGGTAAGAAGTTGGTCCCCCAATTCCAGGGCGAGATGGGTAACCGGTTCAACATCCGCATCGAGGGAACGCGGATCAAACACACCATGGGACCGGTGTCCTTGAAGCTCTACGACAAGTTCGGATTGATCCTCCGCATCGAGACCACGGTCAACGATGTCTCCTTTTTCCGGCACTACCGCAAGGTAGAACATCGCGACGGCACCAGCGAAACCAAATGGGCGCCTATGCTGAAAACCGTCTACAGCTTGCCCGCCCTGCGGGAACTGCTAGTGGCAGCCAACCGGCGTTATCTGGAGTTCCTCTCCACCATTGACGATCCCGGCGCAGGCATCAACAAGCTCACCCGCGTCTCCCAGACTGTCCAGCAAAACGAACGCTCCTATCCAGGTTTCAACTTCTTCGATGACGATGACCAGATGCTATTTGAAGCCCTAGCCCGCGGCGAGTTCAACATCAGCGGATTGCAGAACAAGACCCTACGGCCGCACCTCCCTGACAAATCCAGCGGCCAGGTCTCCCGTCTCCTCAAACGTCTCCGCCTCCACGGTTTACTCAAGAAAGTCGGCCGCACTTACAAGTACTATCTCACCACCCTCGGCAAGGAGGTGATCGCAGCGGGTCTCAACCTCAAGGAGATCTTCCTCGTCCCGCAGTTGGCCTTCGGCCACGCCCAGTAGTTCCACATTTCCTGCCCGATTCCGACAGGATTTGAGAATAAAGGTACTAAACGATGGTAATGCCTGGATGCCGGTGCGCCGGCGAACTCTCGCCAGGAGCATACGAGACTTCCACAGCCGTAACGGACCAGTCCTTCAGGTCAAGGTCCGGCACGTCGTGCCGGAACACCACCTTACTGCCACTCGGTGTCGGTGCGGAGGAAAGCACTGCCTGCGCCACGAGCGCACCGGCACCGCTCAGCAAAATTCTTCGATTGATCATAGGCCAAGTTAATACTGAAGAAAGATCGAAATCAAGAGTCCCGAGTTTGGGGAGAGGAATCCTGACCCTTTATTTTGGAGCTGAATAACTTCTGGCCGGTAATGATACCCAAAACGCTTGCTGTTCCCACCGTGCAGAGGTAAGGTCGTCCTGGCTAGCGATATTGCCCATTAAGGGGTTCAGAATGAACGAGTTAACCGTAGTTGACAAGGCAACGGAATGGCGGCGGATGAAGAGCCTGGTGCTCGATTCTGTTTCGTCGCCGATCACGAAGCGCGTGTACAACATGGCCCTAGATGAGTTTTTCGCCTGGTACGCCCAGGAGCCGCGGCCGGGCTTCACCAAGGCCACCGTATCCGCCTGGCGCGTAACCCTGGAGGAACGCGGGCTGGGGTCCTCCTCGATCATCGTCCGCATGTCGGCCATCCGCAAGCTGGCCGTGGAGGCCACCGACAACGGCCTGCTGGCGCCGGAACTGGCCGCCGGCATCCAGCGGGTGAAGAGCGCGAAATCCATCGGCGTGCGGATGGGGAACTGGCTGTCGCTGAAGCAGGCGCAAGCGCTTCTCAACGTTCCGGATATCACGACGATCAAGGGCCTACGCGACCGTGCCATCATCGCCGTGCTGCTCGGCTGCGCGCTGCGCCGGTCCGAGGTGGCGGCGCTCACGATGGGCCACATCCAGCAGCGCGACGGGCGGTGGTGCATAGTAGACCTCGTGGGCAAGCACAACCGAGTACGCACGGTGCCGATGCCGGCCTGGGTGAAGGTCGCAATTGACGCCTGGACCGGCCCCGCCGGCGTGGTGGACGGTTACTTGTTCCGGCCCGTGAAGCGTGGCGACAAAGTGCAGGGCGACGTGCTCTCGGAAAAGGTTATTTGGCAGATGCTTAAGCCGTACGCCAAGGCTGCCGGCGTCGCTGGCATAGCGCCTCATGATTGTCGCCGGACGGCCGCGAAATTATGTCGCGCCGCGGGCGGGGAACTTGAGCAAATCCAGTTGCTCCTGGGCCACGCGAGCGTCCAGACGACGGAGAGGTACCTGGGTACCAAGCAGGATCTGGTCCACGCGCCCAACGATGGTATCAAGCTGAGAGTGGCGGTGTAACCTCGCCGCCACACCCAAGAGAAGGCTCCGTAACGACCGGAAATGCCTTTCGTCTGTGTGCAGGCTTCAAGATCACCGGCACGCCGGGTTCAGGAGCGACCGAACCGATGCTACCGAGTTGGATGACAAATCCTCAGTTTTCACAGTACAGACGCGGCCGTAAAGGGATAGAATAAATGCGGCCCTTGCCCCGAATTCTTTCTAATCTGTCGAGGCAAGCGGACGCGCAACGCTATGCTTGGACTAAACCTTCGACCCGAATTCCGCACCAAGCGAATCTCGGGCACCATGATCGAGCTGTCAAATGCTCAGAAGACCGGTGCCACCCAGCGCCCCGCCCCTGAATTTCTGGAAATCAGCTACCCGACAACGGACCTGCTGTCTGCAATCGAAGCAATCGGCCCCAAGAACGACCGCCCGGTAGTCTTCATCGGTGAGCGTGGCCAAGGTAAATCGCACCTGATGGCCGTGCTATACCACGCCCTCACCGACCAGTCAGCGACGCAGGCATGGCTGGACGTCTGGGCCAGCCGCCTCCAGTACCCCAAAATGGCGACGTTGCCGCTACGCCAGGGCATGTACGTCATCACGGAAAGCCTGGTCCACCAGAACTATAATTCCTGTGGGACCTGCTGCTGGAGCGGCATCCTCATGGCTCTTACATCCGGGGTAAGTGGGAAGGCCAAGGAGCCGGGAAGACCGACATCTTAAGTTACGATCTGACGCTGGAATTGCTTCAGAAGCAGCCGACCGCTCTCATTCTCGACGAGTATCAAACCTGGTTCGACGGCCTGACCAACACCAAGCAGTATCCGTGGAAGAACTGGGCACTCAACTTTATCCAAATCCTTTCTGAGATCGCCAAGTCTCACCCCGAACTGCTGCTATTGGTCGTCTCTGTGCGCAACGGCAACACCGATGCCTACCAGCAGATTCACCGAGTGGACCCCGCTCGGATCGATTTCAAGGGGCCATATGCGCGGCGCGACCGCCAGCGCTTGCTGCTGCACAGGCTGTTCGAAAACCGCCTCCAGATCCCTCCGCCTTCGATTGAATCACTCGCCGAGGCCCACATCTCGGAGCACCTGCGCTTGGCGCAGGCGCCGGCGTCGGACCATGCGGAAATCCGAAGGACGTTCGACGATGCGTGGCCGTTCTCGCCGCAACTCCTCCAATTGCTCGAAGACCAGGTGCTTGTGGCCACCAGCGCGCAGGAGACGCGGGACCTGATCCTGATCCTCGCTAACCTCTTTAAGCAGCGCGGTGACAAATCGCCGGTCCTGACCGCGGCCGATTTTCCAATCGATGACGAGCAGAACGCCATCGGCGCCCTGCTCGACTCGGTATCCAACCAGCATCACAACGTATTGCGCGAGAAGGCGATTCGAAATCTGGAACAGGTCAAGGAGGTCCTGTCTCCGGCCGAGGTGCCCCATCTGGACGAGATCATGAGCGCCCTCTGGCTGCGCTCCCTTGCGGTCGAGAAGCTGGCTGGCGCAGAACCGGCCACGATCCACACCGACATCACGCGCGACACGGCGCTGGATGACAATTTCTTCCAGGTCGAGCTGCGCAAGGTCGCGGATAACAGCTTCAACATTCACGAAATTGGCACCCGCTTCGTTTTCCTCGAACCAGAAAATCAGCGCGCCAAGTTGATGTCCTTCGCCCGGAACGACAAGCTGTTCACGGGCGGCGAGGATTTGACTCAGCTCGCCTTGGAGACGCGGTACGTCATAGGCGGCGCGGGAGACGCACCAAACAAATTTCGTGTGATCGTGCTGCGGGGAGACTGGCTGAAGAAACCATGGGATGACCTCGACCCCGCGGAACATCCGGATCAATGGGACGACCGTATTCCCATCCTCGTCATGCCGGAAGAGCCAGACGATTTTCATGCTCGGCTCGGGGAGTGGCTCAAGACCCATGTCCCCCGCCGGCGGAACACGATTCGCTTTCTCATTCCGAAATCTGGTAGTCAGAACGCATTCCTTGATCGGGACCTGATCATCCTCGCCCGTGCCATCGTCAAAGCGGAGGAATGGAAGAAAGAGGATAGCGAGTACGGGAAGCTTCACACGAAATACCGGAGCGAACTGCATGGCATCCTGAAGGTCCGGTTCGACCGCTACGCCATCCTCGACACCTGGAACTATCAGGAGCCGAAGAAGTGTCACTTCCACATCGAGAACCACGGAGCACAGGGCGGACGAATCCCGGAGGCGATTGACGAGTCAGTACGCCAGAACCTCTTCATCCCTGAGGAATTTGAGGATCTGGTGATGGCCCACGCCAAGAACAGCGAAACGGTGGCCAAGCTGATCCTGGAACTTGGCGAACCGCGTCCGAACCAGGCTCCCTGCATTCCCTGGCTCGGCGACGTCGAAGCGAAGGAACGTCTGGTTCGCGTGTGCGCCAAGGGCAAGATCGCGATCAACATCCGCGGGCTGGAGTTCTTGCAGGCCAAACCTGGTGAGGATGCAGATCAGGCATACGACCGGATGAAGGCGAAAATCCCCTCCGGGAAGCACCTCGAGGAAACCTGGATTCTCCTGCCTGATACGGTACCGGCGGCGGGTGGATACAAACCGCCGGTTCCCCCGCCGACGCCTGGCGGCATTCAACCGCCAACCACCGGCTCGCTCTTTCCCACGCCTCTCGACGCCCCCTCAGGTGGACTGCAGCCAGACGGTGTCGCGTCGCCAGATCCCGATTCCATCTTTGGAGGACCCGTACCTGCGCCGCTTGTCACCTGCCACGCCCCAGCCACGTCGGCACTGAATCTCCTGGGGAAGACGGAATCATGGGGCGTGGGCCCCGCGACAAGCGTGAAGAACGTGAATCTCAAAGTGAATCAAATCACCGGCGCCCAGTTGCAGAAGCTCCTGAAGAGCCTTCCGGACGGCATTTCATATAAGCTGGACCTGGACAAGGAGTCCTTGTAATGGCGCTTCCATTGGGCCTTGCCCGCCGAATCCAGAGTGAAACGCCAGGCGAGGCGTGGCGAACCATCCTGGATTACGCATGGAGCGTTTGTGCCGAGCCCATCACAATCGACTCGCCAACGAAAGAAGTGATGAGGCGGGAGCGCGAACTCCATCCGCTCGACCTATATCTCGCCACCGCCGGTTATGATTTATGGCCGCAGATGGAAAGCTGTGCGCCGCGCAATACACAGGCTCTGGCTTCGTGGTGGTCGCAAGGCGGTCCGGGCCGGGCGGTTCTGATCCTTGATGCATTATCCTTGCGGGAAGTACCGTGGATTCTGCATGCGGCGCCGAAGTTGGGGTACACAGTTCAGTCGGCGCGGGTGCATGTTTCCGAGATGCCCGGCGAGACGACTCCTTTTGCCAAGGCGCTCGGTTTCGCTCAGCGCTCGTCCTTGGAGTCCAACGGCGCAGGCAGCGGGCACTGCTTCCCTGGTGCCAAGACCGAGTGCGTCGGGATTCCGTGGGCCGAGTCGGCCGCCTACGTCACTTCCGATCCCGATTTCGTTCTGTGGCACCACTGGCCGGATGATCGCGTTGATTCCGGTAATGTAAGCCTGGAAAGCTTGGCCAAGGAAGCCGCCCAGCAACTCACCAGCAAGGACTTCTGGCATCTCGTGCAGCGGCTTACAACGGGGCGCCGTCTCGTGATTACATCCGATCACGGCTACGCTGCAACTGGGCACTTCCCTCTGACCGAGGATGAAGACCAAGCCAGATATCTGCAGCAAACTTTCAAGAGTGGGCGTCTGGCCAACGGCGGCAACACCGGACCCTGGATTCCTCCCCTCGACCTACAGATTCAATCCGAGCATGGGACCCGCCGGCTTGTCCTCGGCCGGCGAAAATGGAAGAGTCCGGGCGGTTACCCCGCGCTAACTCACGGTGGCCTGTCCATTTTTGAAGTCGCGCTTCCGTTTATAGAGCTGTCTCGACCCTAAACGCCATGCTTCCCACAACCGCACGATCCAACGGAAAGACAAAGAAAGAACGGCTCGCTCAAGAAATCGCGAAAGCCGTCGGTGCCGGGCGGCCAGTCGCGGTAGAGACAGTCGACTTCAACGACCCGAATCGTCCAAAGACCTGTCTGGAAGTAGATTTCCCGATTCTACCGATCAACCAGATCTCGCAGATTGAAGCCAACGCCGGGAAGCCGATCTACCAGATGTCAAAGTGGTGGGCGAGACGCCGGTCCAGCGTCTTCCGGGCGATGCTGTTGGCCGGGGCGATGAAAGCACCAGAAGATCCGGCGCAGGCAGCCAAGCTGGTCTGGGACGTTTACTATGCGAACCATCAGAAGAAGGGCGCGCTGAAGAATCTCAAGGTCGCCGACATCTTCATGGGCGGCGGGACCACAATCGTCGAGGGTAGCCGACTTGGCATGCAGATGTACGGCTGCGATCTGAACCCGGTCGCGTGGTTCATCGTGAAGAATGAGATGGCCAAGGTCGATCACGCTGAGGTGCACGCACTCCTTGCAGAGATTGAAGCTGAGGTCAAGCCGCAGATCATGCCACTCTATAGCTGCGACTGCCCTCGTGGCCACAAGGGCAAGTGGACGCAAATCTCAACGGGTGAGGTCATGGACTCAGAATTCGATCCACTGACACTTGGCCGGGATGTTCGGAAGGACTACCGGTACGAAGGCCCGGAGGTGATCTACGTTTTCTGGGCCAAGCACGGGCCCTGCCAGATGACCGGGTGCGGGCATCGGACACCAATCATGAGTTCGCCGTTGGCCGCCGTGAAGAGCATCACGGTCAAAGCTTGGGAAGACTTCAAGTGTCAATCTTGTTCGGAAGTGTTCGACGTCGAAGCCTCCGAAGCGCGCATGTCTCCAGGATCGCCTCTGGTGGTCTCCGATTCTGAAAAGCCATATGCAATTCTGCAGGCCGACACCTCGGTCAGGTGTCCCCACTGTGGATTCACGCACAAGTATCCAACGCTGGAGGGCAAAGGGCGTAACAAAAAGATCGACTTCGCTCTGCTGGTACATCGTCAGTGGCTCGTTGGATCTCCAGGGACTCGCACTGACGGCCGGACCTTTGGTGGCAGCGTCGTGGATGATGCAGAGTCGACCTGCGCTTGGTACGACGAGCGGATGAAGGCCCTTCGACTCTTGGAGGTGCGCGGGCCACTTCCGAAGACGGTGATTTGTCCCGAAACAGGAATGTCAATTACCACTGACGAAGGAACCGTTCCGAAGAAGGCGACCTTCGCTTGCGGCGCCTGCGGATCGCCGCAAGATGTCCTAAAGACGATTGCTCGTTTCGAGAAATCAGCGCCGGTGGCACCCTATCTGATTCAGGGTTTCTGCCCCAAGTGCTCGTCACAGGGCCGCCCGTACGATGGGCGCTTCTTTGCGTCAGCACGGCTTCAGCAGAGACAGTTGAATGCGGCCCACCGGGAGTGGGAGTGCCGATCACTTACGGACCTTGCAGATTATTACCCTCAGGAGGAAGTGCCACCGGGCCTTGAGACCCGGGTACGAACGCCACTGGATCGGTATCAATACCGGCGCTGGAAGGACTTCTTCAACAGCAGGCAGATGCTGGCACTCGCGCAGATCCTGGCTGCAATCAGTAACAGGAGCAACTCGACTAGCAAGGGGCTCGCCCTTGCCGCATTTCAGCAATACCTCAGACTCAACAACATGTTTTGCATTTGGGACATCCAGCGTGATGGACTGGCTCCATTTCTGAGTAAGAACAACTACCAGCCGCCCAACAGACCCGTCGAGAATTCGGTGTTTGCCGAATTGGGTCGTGGGAATTGGCGGTCCTGTACCGAGGCGTTGCTCGCTGCAATGGGTTGGTCGGATGTACCGTGGGAGCAAGTCGTCGTTGAGTACTTGGCCACGCTGTCGAAGGAGCTGGCGACCGAATGCGGTGCTGCGAAAAGCGTAAAAGTCTTTCCTGGTGATCCCGTCTTGGGCACCGCCACTGTCGAGTGCCGATCGAGCACTGATCTGGGAAATCTGTCTCCAAGTAGCTTTGATTTGGTCATCACAGACCCACCTTTCGGAGACATAATGCAATACTCCGAACTATCAGGGTTCTCATATGCCTGGCTGAAACTCGCCCTTGGCTCACACATTGACAGTTTCAAAGCAGCGGTACCTCCGACAGCAGTTGAGGCGGTTGCGAACGGGCACCGCCATGGAAAAGAATCCGACGACTTCTACGCCAAGGTCCTAAGCGATTGCTGGCGGCAGGCGCATGCCATTCTGAAACCTGGTGGTTCTTCTCGCTTTTACTTTTCACCATGACAAGGATGAGCCTTGGATCGCTGTCCTTGACAGCCTCTTTAAGGCGGGGTTCTATCTGGAGGCCACATTTCCGGTGCGGTCTGATGACACGAAGGGGGAGGGCGGAACACCGGGGACGTTTGGCGCGCAGAAGGTGGAATACGACATCATTCACGTCTGCAGAAAGCGAGCAACAGATCCGGAGCCAGTTAGCTGGGCACGAATGCGAAGGGAAGTGCTCCGGGAAGTTCGTCAGATTGCGGACATCCTTGAACTACATCTCAAAGCGGGTCTGCCTGCTGGCGATCTCCAGGTGATCAAACGCGGCAAGGCCCTCGAATACTTCTCACGTCACTACGGAAGGGTCTACGTTGACGAAGTTAAGGGGTTTTCGGTTCGCGATGCACTCATTGGCATTAACCAGTTGCTTGACGAAGAGTCCGGTGCCGGGAAGGAGCCGCCGCCGGTGAATGCAGAACCGTTCACGCGCCAATTTCTGCGCCTCTTCGACGCTGTAACGCAACAGCCACGTGACCAGATGCAGAAGCTCTTACGAGGGACCACCATTGACCCGAAAGAGTATGAAGAACGCGGGTGGTGCAAGGAGACGCAAAAGGTTTACCACCTGACATCTCCCCTCGAAATTGCCCAGGAGTGGTACGGCAAGCATCGGCGCCGACTGACCTCGGACTACGACCAGGCGATGGTTCTGATCGGTGCGAGCTTCCCAGCAAGCGGCATCAATGTCATGGAGACGCTAAGCAACACTAACTTTCGGCCGCACCCCGCTCTTGGCCGGTTGCTAAAGTGGCACACAACGCACGGCGCAACCCAGCGAATTCGAGACGCAGCCGTGATCG
>ODAK010001523.1_pt1 | contig 25200 bp, 20 predicted proteins | sample 1539591 | NCBI WGS metagenome assembly ODAK01 (sample SAMEA3539303, study PRJEB22396) | soil metagenome | biome: tundra; feature: field; material: soil | place: USA | collected 2010-05 | depth 0.15 m | reverse complement strand
GCCGCGCCTCGCGTTGGTCTTCGCCATTCCCATCGGCGCGATCGGCGTCAGCCAGCTCCTGAAGGGGCGGGTCTCCAATCGCGCGCGCGTGATCGCGTCGGTCGCGTACATGGCGCTGCCGCTCGGACTCGACATGGTCTCTCAGGGACGCATCGACGTGCTGATCGTCGTGGCGGGACTGCCGTTCATCGTCCGTCGCCTCTTCGAACTGATGGACGTACCCGGTTTTCGAACTCAGCCGTACGCCGAGCCCGTCGCGTTCGGTAACCGTGGATGGCGATCGACGTACGCCGGCCAGCGCATGATCGCGGTGATGCTCATCGCGATCATGACCGCGATGGTGCCCGCCACGCTGATCGTGGTCACGCTGATCATTTTGGGCGTGTTCCTCGCGCGTCTCTTCGAGAGCGACGAGGGAGTGAACACGTCGGGTCCGTGGCGATTCCTGGGCTCTCTCTGGCTCAACGTGGCGATTCTCCTCCTGCCCCTCACGATCGACGTGGCCCTCGCGGGTCGACGCGCGCTGGGCGTGTTCGGTCTGGCGCGCGGTCCGTGGTCGGTACCATCGTTCGCCGAGTTAGCGCGCGGCGGGGACGGCGGATTCGGTCTCTCGTGGGCCGGCTGGTTGCTGCCGGGTGCGGCGCTTGTCGGACTGTTGCTGTGCAAGGGCGAGCGGCGTCGCATCGCCTCCAAAGCCGCGTCGATCGCGACCCTGACGCTCATCGTCGCCGCACTCGACGCTCGTCACTGGATGGGATCGTTCGCGCCCGACCTCGACGTGCTCTTGGCGCTCTACGTGGTGATGCTCGCACTGTTGGTCGGACTCGGGGTCGCAGCGCTCGAGAACGACCTGCGCGCGGCCGGCTTCGGGTGGCGCCAATTCGCCGCCGGACTGTCGGTGACCGCGATGGTCGTGGCGATCGTGCCGTTCGTCGCGATCTTCGGGAGCGGTCGATTCGACCTGCCCACGACGAGCGTCGCCGAATCGTTGAGCACGCTGTCTCCTTCGTCGGCCGGGGGGTACCGCGTCCTCTGGCTGGGCGACCCCTCCGTCCTTCCCCTGCCGAGCTGGTCAATCGCGCCGGGGCTCGCCGCGGCGACGTCGATGAACGGACTGCCCGGAGGGACGTCACTCTTCACGACTCCCGATTCGGGGACGAGCAACGTCATCTTGGACGCGGTCCAGTCCGCGGTGGAGGGCCAGACCGTGCGACTCGGCGAGTTGCTCGCACCGGCCGGCATCTCGACGATCGTCGTCATGAACTCATCGGCGCCCGAACTCCAAGGCGTCCAGACCGTGCCCCTGCACCCGGTACCCAAGGTGCTGTTGACGGCGCTCGGCCGTCAGAGCGATCTGTCGCTCGAACTCCAGACGAAGTCGGTCGAGGTGTTCTCCAACTCCCTCTTCCACGGGATCGTCTCGGAAACCGTGCCCGGTCAGAAGTCGCCTACGCCGATCTTCACTAGCGCGTCCGCGACGGGACCGGTGATTCCCGGCGCCATCGTTCAGGCGGGCGTGGCTCCGGCGAACGCCTTCGGGCTCGACGTCGACGGTCAAGCCGCGTCGCGCGCGATTGACCACCTCTGGACGCCGATCTTTCACGTGAGTGCCACCGCGGGTTCCGGCGACGGCGTCAACGGACCGACCGGGAAACTCGTGCTGCACCGCTTACCCCTCAACGCGCTACTCGCCGCACTCACGTTGTTGATCTGGGCGCTGGTGTTCTTGGGATTCGGTTGGTTCCGTCGACTCGAGTGGCTCGTCACCGGGCGACGAAAGCCCACCCATCCGCGACACGCCAAGGATCACCATGAGTAGTCGCCGCCGCGTCCCGTTCTTGCTGGTGCTGGCCCTGGCGCTGATCGTGGTCGGCGTCGTGAGTTCCATGGCGAAGAGTGTCGATCCCTCCCAATTGCCCAGTGCGCTCGCGCTCAACGGACAGGCCGAATCGACGGCGCTCTACTGCACCGGATTCTCGAGCGCCAAACTCGGTGAGTCCGGTCGGGTGATCTTCTTGAATACGACCGATCACTCGCACGTGGTCACCATTAAGGACGTGTCGGACGCGGGTGACGCCTCTTCCAAGGAAGTGACGCTCGGCGCCTACCAACAGTTCGGCTTCGATCCCAGCGTCGGACTGCACGGCGACTACTTCGGCGTGGGCGCCCAGGTGAGCGGCGGCGGCGTGGTGGGCGTCGAAGTGACGAAAGACGACTCCAGTGAGGCGCCGTGCATCTCGACGGGCGTCACCGACTGGTTCGGCGCCGGGTTCGACACCACGGTCGGATCGAACGCGATCTTGAGCGTCTACAACCCGACCGCGACGCCCGCGGTCTTCAACGTCTCGACGTTCTCATCGTCGGGGTACGTCGCGCCGGCGAAGTTCCAGGGCTACGCGGTCGGCGCCCACTCCCAGGCCGAGATCCACCTGGGCAGCGAGATCGTCAACATGAGCGATGTCGGCGTTCACGTCCTGGTGCTGCGCGGCGCGCTCGATATCGTCGGGCTCGAGCAGTCCGGTCCCACGGTGTCGTTCAACACCGGCGTCGCCCGGCCAACGACCTCGGCGATCTTCCCTCTCGTCACGACCGCGAACAATGCGGCCGCGCAGATTCGACTCTCGAACCCCGGACCGACGCCGGCCAACGTGACGCTCGAGGTGACGCTTCCGCCCTTCCACGTGCCGAACCAGACGGTGACCGTCGCGCCCTACGGCAGCGCCATAGCTACGATCACGCCGAATCCGGCGATCCCGGCGGCGAGCTACGCGAGCGTGTCGATGCATTCGAGCGCGCCGGTGATCGCCGCGCTCGCGACCGGTACGGGCAAGGACGTCGCGTTGAGCGCGCCGCCGTCATCTGAGCCCGAGTACTTGGTGGGCGACTTCACGGGACGGGGCTTTAATGCCGCAACACTGACCAACACGTCCTCGCGACCGATCACGATCACGATCACGACGCTGCCCGGTCATCGCGGCTCGACGTCGGCCACGCAGTCCGCCAGCACGCAGGTTCTCCTCGGCGCGAATACGAGCGAAGCGTTACACAGCGCGGTCCCGGGTCTCGCGAACTTGCGCGGCGTCGCGTTGATCGTGGAAGCGTCACGACCATCACTGGTGGTCAGCCTCACGTTGCCGACCTCACCGGTCGGGATGACGGTGGTCCCGGCGCTAGACGGCCGGTAGCTTCGGCGGCTGCCAACCCGGCAGCGGGGGCGTCGCCGGTGCGACGGGCGCCGGGTTCTTCTTCGACGCGGACGTGGCGCTGACACCGGCGAGTGAACTCACGGTCTTCGAGCCCTCCGGGTGGACCTGCTCGCCGTGCGCTTCGTCGATCAACCGAGCGGCGGTCTCGCCGTCGACGGTCTCGTGCTCGAGCAACGCCCTGGTGAGCGCCTCGAGACCGCGGCGATGCAGGGTCAGCACTTCGATCGCGCGCGACTCCTGCTCGCGCAGGATTCGCTCCACCTCGTCGTCGATGACTTGGGAGGTGTGGTCCGAGTAGTCACGGGTGTGCATGAGGTCCTCACCTAAGAAGACCTGGTTGTTCGATCCCCAGGCCATGGGTCCGATCTCCTTGGACATTCCCCATTCACGGACCATGCGGATCGCCAGTTCCGTGTTGCGCTGGAGGTCGTCGGCGGCACCCGTTGAGAGGTCGCCGTAGACGAGGAGTTCGGCGACGCGACCGCCCATGCGCATGCAGAGCGAGTCCTCGAGGTACTGACGTGCCACGATGTGGCGGTCCTCTTCGGGCAGCGTCATCGTGACGCCGAGGGCCATCCCGCGCGGGATGATCGTGATCTTGTGCAGAGGATCGGTCTTGTCGAGGACGTAGGCCAAGAGCGCGTGCCCGCTCTCGTGGTAGGCCACGCGTTCGCGTTCGTCGTCCATGAGGACCATGGTGTCGCGCAACTGACCCATCATGACCCGGTCGCGCGCCGACTCGAAGTCCTCCATGCCGATCGTCGACGAGTGACGGCGAACGGCGTGCAGTGCCGACTCATTCACCAAATTCGCCAAGTCGGCGCCGCTCATGCCGGGCGTGCCGCGCGCCACCATCTCCAGTGAAACCGAGGGGTCGAGCGGTTTATTCTTCGAGTGGACCTGGAGAATCGGCAGGCGTTCGTCTAAGTCCGGCAGGGGAACCACGATCTGGCGGTCGAAACGGCCCGGTCGCAGTAGGGCCGGGTCGAGGACGTCAGGACGGTTCGTCGCGGCGATGACGACCACGCCCTCGGAAGGGTCGAAGCCGTCCATCTCATTGAGCATCTGGTTCAGCGTCTGCTCGCGCTCGTCGTGACCGCCGCCGAGCCCGGCGCCGCGCTTGCGACCGATCGAGTCGATCTCGTCGATGAAGACGATGGCCGGCGCCTGCTTGCGCGCCGTGGCGAAGAGGTCGCGCACGCGACTGGCCCCGACGCCGACGAACATCTCCATGAAGTCAGATCCCGAGACCGAGAAGAAGGGCACGCCCGCCTCGCCGGCCACGGCTCGCGCGAGCATCGTCTTGCCGGTTCCGGGTGGACCGACGAGCAAGATGCCCTTCGGGATCAACGCGCCGATATCTTTGTAACGTCCCGGCGTCTTCAAGAATTCGACGATCTCGCTGATCTCTTGCTTGACACCGAAGTACCCGGCGACGTCGGAGAAGGTGGTCTTCGGACGATCCTGGTTGAACTGTTTCGCCTTGGAGCGACCGACCGACATCATGCCGGTCATCTGACTTCGGGCCTGGCGAGAGATGAAGACCATGAAGGCCACGAAGAGCAACACGAAGATCAAGTACGGCAGCAGCGCGGCGAGGAGACTTGACGGATTCGAGAAGGTCACCGCCACGTTGTCGGTCGTGCGCAACTTTGTGATGTCGGCGGCGATAGGAGTCGACGGGCCATTCGACGTGTAGTTGACGCCATTCGTCAGTTGGCCGGTGATCACACCTGACGTCGTGTTGATGACGGCCGTGTCGACCTTTTGATGGCTGGCGTCGCGCAGCAGCGTCGAGTACGAGATTGTCTTCACGACATTGTGTTTGAAGAGCGACGGGATGATGAAGATGCCGATGACGAAGGCGACGGCACCGATCGTCAAGAGTCGTCGACGGGCGTCGGGCGCCATGGGCTTCTCACCGCCCGGCATGTACTTCTTGTAGCCCGACGGTTCTTCAGGAGGCATACTCACCAGACCAGACTAGAGGTGAACTGCAACTGGTGAACTTGCACCTGTGGAAAAGTGAGCGCAGATTAGGGTAATTGTTTGTGGATTCTCTGATCGACGCCGAATCAGTCGAGCGACCGCGCGTGGTGGCAATCGTGCTGGCGGGCCTCATCGGTTTCCTCGCCGGACAGATCCTGGGTTCGCTCTTCGAACTCGTGGGCGCTTCGCTGGCCCACTACCCGGGTGGACTGAGCGCGCTCGCGAAAGTCAGTTCACCTCCCTGGTGGGCGAACGCGCTCGGACTGCTGGGGCTCTGGACTGGCTTTGGCATCGCGATCTACTACGCCTACGCCTACGGCAACCTGCGCGCGTTGCCGAGCCAGTGGCGCGTCCAAGCGACCGACGTGTTCTACGTGGCCCTCGGCGTCGGCTGCCAGTTCTTTGTCGACGCGCTTTACAGTCCGTTTCACGTGCGACACCTGAACGGCCCGGTGAACCACCTGTTCGGCTCGGTGTTCGGCGTGAGTTTCGTCTTGCTGATCGTGATGACCGTGCTGTTGGCCCCGATAATGGAGGAATGGCTCTTTCGTGGCGTGATCTTTCGTGCGTTGAGCGAGGGCGGCCGTTGGGGCGGGTCTCGTGCGAGCGTGATCTTCGGTGTCGCACTCAGTGCGGCGCTCTTCGCCCTCGCCCACGCCGAACCACTGCAGTTCGCGGGGCTGTTCGTGCTCGGCATCGTGCTGGCGACGTTGGTGTGGCGAACCAAGCGTCTGATACCGAGCATCGTGACCCACGTGTCCTTTAACGGCGTCGCGATCGCCGCACTCGTCCACCAGCGCTCGGGACATTGATGCGCGACTGGATCGAGCGCCATAACACTCCCGGAGCCCGCGTCGACGCGCTCGTCATCGTCGCGGTCATCTTCGTCACGATGTTCGAGCTGCATCCGTCGCTGATCTTCTCCAACACGCTCCTGACCGGCGGGGACACCGGATCACACTTGGTGGTGCCGGCCTACCTCCGTTCGGTCGGCAACCCCCTGAATCTGACGCCGTGGTATCCCGGCTGGTTCGCCGGGATGCCGGCCTACACCTATTACTTCGTGCTGCCCGACATCCTGGCCTACTGGGGTAGTTACATCATCGGCTTCGCCGTCGCCTTCAAGCTCGCCACGATCCTGGGCTCGGTCCTCATGCCGATCACCGCCTACATGATGGGTCGACTCTTCAAGGCGCCGCGCCCGATCCCGGCGGCGCTGGCGGTCGCGACGTTGCCGTTCCTCTTCGACGCCTCGTTCACGATCGACGGCGGGAACCTGTTCTCCTCGATGGCGGGGGAGTACGCGTTCTCCCTGTCGCTCGCGTTGAGCCTCTTGACGATCGGACTCTTCGCGCGCGGGATTCGCACCGGACGCGGCTACTGGCTGGCGGCGATCGCGCTCAGCGCGACGCTCGCGGCCCACATCTTGCCGTGGTTCTTCACGATCGAGGCCGTGCTCGTCCTGGTCGTCTATGAGCTGCTGCAACGTCGCGGCATCGGGGACCCCAACGACCTCGAGGTCACGGGCGACTACGCGCGACCCCTGCGCTTCGCCGTCGTGGCCGGGCTGATCTCGGCGGGGCTCTCGGCGTGGTGGCTGACGTCCTTCATCACGACCCAGAAGTACACGAACTCGATGGGCTACACCAACGACTCGGTCAAGACCCTGCACGATATTTTCACCCAGCTCGGTTGGTTCACCGCGACGGGCGGCGCGGCCGGTGACCGGTGGGTCATCATCCTCGCGATCTTCGCGCTGATCGTGGCCTTCTGGGTCCGCGACCGCCTGGGCATGATCCTCACGACGTTGACCGTGCTCTCGATCGGCGCGTTCGTTTTCGACCCCCAGAACGTCATCTGGAACGAGCGACTCGTTCCGTTCTGGTACATCACCATTCACCTGAGCGCCGGCTGGCTCTTCGGCTACGTGCTCGCGCGCTGGGCGCACCGGGTCCCGAACAAACTCGGTCGAATCTCCGTGCAGATCGGCGAGAGCCGCTTCAGCTTCGCGCACGAGGCGGCGACCGGTGCCGCCGTGGTTCCCGTCGAGGACGCGCACACCGCCGACGAGGACACCTTCGTCACGTCGTCGTTCCGGGGCGAGGACGACGAGGTAGAGGACGACGCCACTCGTTGGGACCGGCGCAGCGTGCGCGCGACGGTCGCGATCCTCGTCCTCGGGCTCGCGACGACGGTGCCCGGTCTCATACCGCCGGTCGCCTCGGCCCTCAGCCTCACGACGTCCGGTAACCAGGTCTCGGCGTGGGCGCAGTGGAACTACTCGGGCTATCAGGCCAAGTCCGGGTGGCCCGAGTACAACGACCTCATGACGACCATGGCGAAGGTCGGCAAGGAGTACGGCTGTGGTCGAGCGATGTGGGAGTACAACGCGGACCAGGACCGCTTCGGTACGCCTGAGGCGCTGATGCTCATGCCGTACTGGACGAACAACTGCATCGACTCCATGGAAGGTCTCTACTTCGAGTCCTCGGCGACGACGCCGTACCACTTCCTCGACCAGGCCGAGCTGAGTGTCGCGCCCAGCAATCCCATGGTCGGCCTGCCCTACGGCCCGCTCGACGTGACGCTCGGCGTAGAGCACCTGCAGATGCTCGGCGTGCGCTACTACGTCGCGTTCTCCCCGGCCGTCATCAAGGAGGCGAACAAGGATCGCGCACTCACGCTGATCGCCTCGACGAAGGCGTGGCCGTCGCCCGGGGACACCTGGCGCATCTACAAGATCGCGTCGAGTCCCATGGTCCAAGCGCTCACCAGCCTGCCGAATGTTGTCGCCAACACGACGAGCCGCGTCGGGTGGTTGCTGGCCAACACGACCTGGTGGCTCGATCCGAAACTGTGGGGGACCGTCGCGGCGACGAGCGGGCCGTCGAACTGGCCGACGGCGACGAGCGTCAACACGATGGACATGAAGACGACGCTGCCCAAGGTCACGGTGAGCGATATCAACGTGGGACTGCAGTCGATCTCGTTCCACGTGAGTCGCGTCGGGGTGCCGGTGCTCGTCAAGATCTCGTACTTCCCGCGCTGGCACGCGACCGGCGCCACGGGACCGTATCGGGTGAGCCCGAACCTGATGGTCGTGATCCCGACCTCGAATGACGTCACCATGGTCTACGGGAGCACCCCGATGCTTACGATCGGCAATATCATCACCGACCTCACGTCCTTGGCCGGTCTCGTCGCGATCTACTTCTACATACGGCGCCGCGTGCTGGCTCGTCGAGCGCTGTCCCGTGACGACCCCGCCGCGTGACGCCCCGTAGGACGACTATGGTTTCTAAGGGTTCACCAAGGGCCGCCGACCGGTTCGCACCAGTGGTCGAACCGAGGGAAGGGAAGTAGCGATGGCGCTCGACGGTTTCTTACTGGCGTTGCTCGAAGACCCCGTCGATCACGAAGAGCTGCTCTACGTGCCGAGTGAGAACGTGCTCTACAACCCGCGCCGGCGCGTCATCTACGCAGTGCGTGACTCGATCGCCGTGATGCTGCCCGACGAGACCACCCCCGCGACCGACGCCCAGCACGAGGCGTGGACGAACGACCCGAGCGTCGTGAAGACCGGTCGCTAGTTCGACGCAGTGACGCCAGTGAGGCGTCAATTATTCCAATTCCAACTCGATCAACTCGTCGACCAGCCGGTACCCGATCTCTTGGTAGATGCCGTTGCTCGTCGGATTGGCGGCGTCGGTGAAGAGCATGACGCGCGCGCCTCGTTCTAAGAGGTGACGCGTCACGTGGGCCGTCACCGCGCTCCCGTAGCCCTGGCGTCGACATTGCGCGGGCGTGAAGACCGGACCGACTCGAGCGATGACCGTCGACTCGGTCGTGACGACGGGCGCGTGTCCGGCGATCGCGACGATCGCTCCCGACACCTCCCAACAGAAGATCGAACCGGCCCCGACCGATTTGTTCACCCCCACGAGGGCGTCGGCGAGTGACAGTGCCGGGTGATCGATTTCGCGGTTGAACTCGACGTACATCATCGCGACCGCGACGATCTCCTCGGCTCGCGCCGGTCGCCCGAACCCTTCGACGTCGGGCGTGACGAGGTCTTCCAATTCATAGAGGAGGTCGCGACGGCGTTCGCGCGGCGTTCTGGTCGAACCGCGACTCTGCGACTCGACGTATCCCTCGATCAGCGCGTCGAGGACGCTGGCGGACCCCGTGACGCCCGGGAGGGTGTCGTCGAGCATCGCGACACTGCGACCGAGGGCCCGGGCGGCGTCGACGGGCATCGGAGGGACGACCATGTTGAAGGGACCCGTGCGCATGGCGACGCCGACGACGTGACGATCGTCGTCGCGCACAATCCACCAGTGACATCCGTCATAGACCGTGCGACCCGTCGATACGGCGAGTGCGACACTGCCGATCACGTTCGTTCGCAAGGGGTCCGCCGCGCGAAACGACGTGGTCAAGGCGATGAACTCCTCCACCGAGTCAATCAGTTCGACGTTCATCCGTCGATTCTGCCACCGTCGATGCGTCGACGTCCTAGCGACCGGGGGGCAACCCCAACTGAAAGCGCAGCTGGTCGATGACGGGGTCGTAGTGGAGCGGGATCGTCTCGAGTTGTTGGAGTTCCGTCTCACTCATGGGTTTGGGCGAGACCGTGAAATGTCCGAAGAGCTTCACGTACGCGTCGACCGCCTGCGCGTCGCCCTTCACCGAGGTCAACAGGTTCGTGGGCCAGGTCTGGGTCTTCAGCTTCACGTCCAACGTGGCCAGCGTCGCTTGGATGTGTCGCAGCACGGCCTTACTGGGCGAGCGGTTGTAGAAGACGTCGATTTGAAGCGGGTAGAGCGCCGCGTTGAACGCGAAGACGTCTTGCAAGTACTGGCGCGCCGGACCGGTCGCGTTGGTGAACGTGAACTGGTCGTGGTTCACCAACGAGGGGACGAGGAACACGCCGTCGGCCGTCGAGAGCACCTGGCCGTCAGTGCGCGCGAGTTGCGGTGACCGGTTGTCGAGGGTCATGTGGGCGAACGTCGGCGCCGCGATCGAGGGGTAGGGGAGGTGGGTCGAGAGACCGCCGATGGTCGGATCCTCCTGGATCCACTGCGCGGACATGAACACCGAGCCGCGGGCGTAGGGGATCGTGATCGTCTCGTGCGTCGGCTCGGTGAGGTCGTCGAAACTCAGTCGCCACCCGCGCGAGGATTGGACCATTTTGAAGTTGATCAGGTCGCCGGCGTTCACTTCGAGGAGCTGTTGCGGGTGGAAACTCACGGTGACGTCACTCCAGAAGATCTGGTACTGGGCGACTCCGTTGGTCTTGTTCTCGAACGTCCCGAGTTGGATGAACTGGCGCTGGTCGTTCTGGACCGCGATCCAGGTCGTCGCGTTGCCTTCGGAGGACTGGGGGGAGATCTTCGGAACGCGCCACTGCGCGCCGATCTCGGTCGTGAGTCGATTGCTCGAATAACCGCCGAAGCCGTACTCCGGTGCGCCGTAGGGATTGCCGGGATAGTGCGGCTTCGCCGGATGATACGAGGTCGTGATGTGCGCCGCTTTGTCGGTGTTGACCGAAAGAGTGAGCGCCGCGAGCGTCAGCACGCCCAGCACGGCGAGCGTCAAGAGGGGTACCATGCGGCGCGACATTGGGGTTAGTGTACCGAGCGCCCCGGCCCGACACCGATCATCAGAGTCGCCCAACGGGCGAGTCGCGACACCGGATCGAAGAGCTGACGTTCACCTTGGAATGTGGGGCCGGCCACGGTCGGACAGTGACCCGAAGTCAGTGCGACGTCGGGTCGATGTTCTCAGTCACTTGGTACGTGAGTTCGAAGACCTGGCGGCCGTCACTGGATTTGTCGGCGCGAAAGAACTCGAATCGGCCGTCCCATTTCTCGACGTCACCACTGCGATCCATTTGCCATTCCAAACCCTCGTTCGCGGCCCAGTCCTGGATCACGACGTTCGCCTGGATGTGCTCCTCTTGATTTTCGGCGGAGTAGAACACCGTGACGTACGAACCAGGCGGAATCGCACCCACGATGAAGCGATCATCACCGGTGAGCGACGCGTCCACCGCTACGCCAACTTCAATGTCGAGTTTGGCGCTCATGTCGCTCGTCACGATACGAGTGAACGCGGGTCCCGAAGGAGCCACACCCTTTCGCTCCAGCCACGCGAACACCTCACCGGTGAGACCTTCGACGACGTCGAACTCGTCCATGGTGATGGCCGTCGCGATGGCGACGTAGCGCTGGGCATCTCGGTGGCCCAAAGACGGTTGTTCGATCATGAGTGCACCTCGCCGTTCGCCGTATCAGTGATATCCCCGCGACGCTATCTCAGCCAATGACGAGAATCCTCAGCGAGAACTCTCCGGGTCCCGCGAACTCAGTCGAACTCCTGGTAGCCGAAGTCGGTGCCGTCGTCGAGACCTCGCGGATTCTCAACCGGGTCCGCGACGGCGTGCGACGTCCGCCACTGGCGACCCCGACCACTCGCCGGCCCGAACAACTTGATGTTGCGGTCGCTCGCTCGATTGACGAGCTTCCCGACGCCGGCGCACCCGACGAGAAACAGGACGATGACGAGAATCATCGCGTCGACTCCGCCTTCGAAGAACTCATTCGCATACGACGAACGCGGGACCGGAGTTCAATCCAGCCGCTCGACGATCATGGCCATTCCCTGACCGCCGCCGACACACATCGACTCCAGGCCGAAGCGCGCACCGGCGTCCTCGAGGGAGTTCAGCAATGTGGTCATGATGCGCGCTCCCGTCATGCCGAAGGGGTGACCCAGCGCGATGGCGCCGCCGCGGATATTGAGCTTGTCGAGGGTGATGCCGAGGTGCTCAGCACTCGGGATCACCTGGGCGGCGAAGGCCTCGTTGATCTCGACAAGGTCGATGTCGTCGATCGTCATGTGGGCGCGCTTCAGTGCCTGAAGACAGGCTTCGATCGGACCGAGGCCCATGATCTCGGGGTTGAGTCCGCTGACGCCGCTCGACACGATCCGCGCCAACGGTTTGATGCCGAGCTCCTTGGCCCGCGTGTCACTCATCACGACGACCGCCGCGGCGCCGTCATTCAAGGGGCAGGCGTTGCCGGCCGTGATCGATCCGCCTTCGCGAAAGACCGGCTGCAGCGTGGCGAGGCGCTCGAGCGTCGTGCCGGCGCGCGGACCATCGTCCTTGGTCATGACGGTGCCGTCGGGCAAGGTGACGGGAATGATCTCTCGTTCGAAAAAGCCGTTCTCCTGATGCGCGACGGCGAGCTCCTGGCTTCGAACGGCGAACTCATCCATCTCGAGACGGCTCACCTTCTCGAACTCCGCGACGTTCTCCGCCGTCTGGCCCATGGCGATGTAGATATCGGGCAGGCCGGGCTGTGGTGACCACGGTTCGTCGGCGCGTTCCGAACGCTTGGCCGTCCGTTCCATCGCGTCGCTGAAGAGTTCGTTGGTCGCCTTGCCGCTGTCCGAGGCGCCGCTCGCGAACCGCGACACGGTCTCGACGCCGGCGGCGACGAAGACGTCACCTTCGCCGGCGCGGATCGCGTGCGCGGCCATGCGGATGGTCTGGAGTGACGACGAGCAGTACCGGTTGACCGTGACGCCGGGGACGTCGGGCAGGCCGGCCAGGAGTGCCGCGACGCGCGCGACGTTGAAGCCCGACTCACCGGCCGGTTGACCGCAGCCGACCATCAGGTCTTCGACGCTCTGCGGGTCGAGTTCGGGCAGCTTCGCCAAGACCGTGCGCACGACGAGCGCCGTGAGGTCGTCGGGTCGCATGTCGACCAGCGAGCCCTTGAAGGCGCGCCCGATCGGCGTTCGTCCGGTAGCGACAATGACGGCTTCGGGCATGGCATCCTCCTAGGAGTTACTGCGAGGTAAGTGGAGCCTAACCAAGACGGCGTCGCAACGACTACCTACGCGTCGTCGAGAGGCCCCGCGTCGTCGAAGCCCTGACGAACGCCCTGGCCCGCGCGCCGGCTCAACTGGTCCGGATCGAACAGCATCCAGTAGGCGTTGCGGGCGTGCTTGCGCGAACGGTCGTCGAAGACCTTGGCGAGCACCTCGGGATCGTCCGACTCGTCCTCGTGGACGAAGACTTCGAGGATCGGCGTCGCGGTCATCAGTTGGGCCAGCATGATGCCCTGGGACGCCTCGTGCGCGCACTGTTTGTCGATGGGCGCGGAACCGGGCATGCCGAGGGCGACGACGATGGAGCAACCGTCTTCTTCGATGAGGCTCATCGCCGCGACGGCGAGGTCCTTGAAGCCCGGCACCGTGCGCGAGACGACCGTGAAGGTCTCGCCAAAGCCGGAACAGCTCTCGAGCTCGGCGCGCGCGGAGGACCCCATGTCGAAGCGCGCGAACATCGTGTCGACGACGCCGATGCGCTTGGTTTTGACGGTCTTGGGTGTCGATTTCTTCTTGGCCACGGCGCTCCGATCTTTTCTGAACCCAGTGTAGAGAGCAGTGCCGTCACCTTCGCCAGCCCTATTTGGCGCAGCGTAAGGTGGCGTCAAAGGATGGTGGGCTATGGCGTGGGACTTTGAAACGGAACCGGAATTCGAAGAGCAGTTGGTCTGGATGCGCGGATTCATGCGCGAAGAGATCATGCCGATCGAGACACTGGACTTGAGTCACGACCAAGCACTGACGTTCATCAAGCCCCTGCAGGACCAGGTGCGCGAGCGCGGCCTCTGGGCCGCGCACTTGCCGTCCGAACTCGGCGGCACCGGCTTCGGCCAGGTGCGCCTCGGACTCATGCACGAGATCCTCGGTCAGACCCCTTACGGTCCAGTCGTCTTCGGCAACAACGCGCCCGACAGCGGTAACGCCGAACTGTTGGCCGCCGGCATGGAGATGACCGGTCAGCACTACATCCGCGAACGCTGGCTGCAACCGCTGCTCGATGGCACGATGCGATCGGGATTCTCGATGACCGAGCCCGAGACGGCCGGCAGTGACCCGCGACTCTTGAAGACGCGCGCCGTCAAGGACGGCGACGAGTGGGTCATCAACGGACACAAGTGGTACACGACCAACGGCTCGGTGGCCGACATCCTGGTCGTGATGGCGGTGACCAATCCCGACATCCACCCGTACCAGGGATCGTCGATGTTCGTGGTGCCGGCGAACACGCCGGGCGTGCAGATCGTGCGCGACGTGGGCTCGATGGACGACCCCGAAAACCACTACGGCCGCTTCGGCAACCACGCCGAGATCCGCTACGTCGACGCGCGCGTCCCGGCCGAGAACCTCATCGGCCCGGAAGGCTCGGGCTTCTTGCTCGCCCAGGCGCGACTCGGACCGGGTCGCATCCATCACTGCATGCGCTGGCTCGGACAGTCCCAGCGGGCCTTTGACATGATGTGCGAACGCGCCGTCAGCCGCTTCACCCACGGTTCATTGCTCTCAGAAAAGCAGACCGTGCAGAACTGGATCGCCGACAGCAGAGCCGAGATGCACGCGGCTAGGTTGATGACGCTGCACGCCGCGTGGAAGATGGACCAGGTCGGGGCGTCAGCCTCGCGCGACGAGATCGCGATGATCAAGTACTACGGCGCGACCGTCTTGCACAACGTGATCGACCGCTCCATCCAGACCCACGGGGCCCTCGGGTACTCGACCGACCTGCCGCTCGAGGCGATGTACCGCTGGGCGCGCGCCGCTCGCATCTACGACGGACCCGACGAGGTCCACCGCCAGACCGTGGCACGTCACGCGTTGAAGAATTACACGCCCAGTGAAGAGCCGAGTGAGTTCATTCCGACACGAACCGCGGCGGCGCGCGAGAAGTTCGCGGGCATGCTGGAGTTCCTCGAATCGGAGAAGGTTTAGCGCGGCGCTAGTCCCTCGACGGCCTCTTTGAGATCCACGCCGAAGGGGACGATTGCCAGCGTCGGGATCTGCACCCCGGCCTCGATGTAGCGCGCGACGTGTTCGCGACAGGCCTCGTAGGGGCCGTGGATGATCAGTTCGTCCACGACCCAGTCGGGGATGAGTTCGTTCGCGAGCTTGCGATTGCCCTCGGCCCACGCGTCCCACATCGGTTGGAGCACTTCACCGCGCCCGAGCCAGCGATGGAACTCGGCGTAGGCGTTCACCGTCAGGTACGACGAGATCATGCGGCGCCCGATCATGCGCGCCAAGTCCGCGTCAGCCGTCGGCACGACGAAGAGCCGCGCCGCGATGATCTTGCCCTCGCCGACTTCGGCGCGACACTGCGCGACGTCCTTCGCGGCGAGCCAGTTGAGGATGGCGCCGTCGGCGTCTCGGCCGGCGAGGCGGAGCATGCCGGGGCGAAGCGCTCCGAGCAGGATCGGTGGTCGCACCAGCACCGGGCGCGAGAGTTTGAACCCGTGGACTTCGAAGGTCTCGAAGATCTGGTCGATCTTCTCGCCGTCGAGGGCGCGCTTCACGAAGTGCAGGACGTCACGCGTGCGCGCGTAGGGCTTCTCGTACTTCACGCCGTTCCAGCGCTGGACGACCGGTTCACTCGAGGCGCCGAGCCCCATGATGAATCGACCTTCCGCGACCTCGGCCATCGCGGCGATGCTCATCGCGAGCAGTCCCGCGCCGCGCGTGAAGACCGGGGTGACGGCGACGCCGAGATTGAGTCGCGGCTCCCAGACGGCCGCCAACGTGAGCGGCGTGAAGCCGTCGGCGCCGTCCACTTCGGCCGACCAGAGGTCGGTGTAGCCGAGGTCGGCGATACGGTGGAACCACTCTTTATGGTCGAGCAGTGAGACGCCGTCGAAGGGGATCGTGATGCCGTAGCGAGAGTCCATGTAGTCAGTGTTCCAGATGCGAGACGGGGACGCCTAGCTGAGGTAGTCGCCTTCGCGCGGTTTCGGCACCTTGAGCCCTCTTCGCTCGAGGTCGTGCACCCACCGGTCGATCAACGTCTCGAGGACCGCCGTTCGCGCGTAGTGCTTGCTCTCGGCGGGAATCAGGTCCCAGTGCGCGTGGGACTTGTCGGTCGTCTCCACCATGTCCTCCAACGCGTCTAAGTAGGCCGAGCGCTTCTCGCGATTGCGCCAGTCTTCGGGCGTCAGCTTCCACTGTTTCAGGGGATCGCTCTCTCGGTCCTTGAAGCGTCTCAGTTGTTCCTTGTCCGAGACGTGCAGCCAGAACTTCACGAGCGTGACGTTGTTGTCGACCAAGAGGCGTTCGAACTGCACGATCTCCTCGCCCGAGCGTTTCGCGATCGCGTTGTCGATGAGTCCCTCGACCCGTTCGACCATGAGACGCCCGTACCACGAACGGTCGTAGACCGTCATCCCACCGGTGCCCGGAATCGTGGGTTGGAAACGCCAGAGAAAATTGTGGCGAAGTTCATCCGGCGTCGGGGGACCAATGGGCACCACGCGAACGTGACGGGGGTCGATGCTGGCCGTCAATCGGCGAATCGCGCCGCCCTTGCCGGCGGCGTCGAATCCTTCGAACAACACCAGGAGGCCCGGCGCCACGACGTCCGGTTGAAGTAGGCCGGCCGAGAAGAGACGCAACTGGGTGAGTCGGTGCTGGGCCGCGGCGACGCGCTCGATGGACGCGGCTTTGTCCAGCGTCGCGGTGAGGTCAATCTCATCGATTCGTTTCCTCATGATGTCACCCGACAGCGTCGCCATGCTCGATACACGTTCGTCCTTTCGCTTTCAGAAAGGTAGCGCAGGGCGACCGACCTCCCAAATACTGCGACGAGTACGAACGGTGATCGACGGTCACTTCGTATTGAACACGAGTATCTCGCCGGTGTACACCGCGACCCACACTCGGCCCGTTGTGCCGTCGTAGGTGACGCCGACCGGGTTGGTGCCGGTCGGCACGACCTGGAGGATCCGCAGGTTGCTCGACGCCAGTTCGGTCACCGTGTTGGAGAGGTAGTTCACGACGTAGAGCGCGGTGCCGTCGGTCGAGATCGCGAGTGAACGGCAGTCCGAACCGGTGTGCACCTCGGCCACGATCTTGCCGGTGAGTCGGTCGATCTTGACGACGTCGCCCGGTTGGTTCAGCGAGGCGAAGAGGAAGTCGGGATTCTGTGGGTCGATCACGACGTGACGCACGTTGTAGAGCCCCCCGATCTGTCCGACGATCTTGAAGGTCGAGAGGCTGATCACGTCGATCACGTCACTGCCCATGATCGCGACGTAGGCGAGGTGCGAGTCGGGCGAAATCGCGATGCCGCGCGGGTAGGCGCCCACGGGGATCGTCGTGACGAGTCGATGCGTCGCTTCGTTCACGATGCTGACGGTCCAGGAACACCAGTTGGTGGCGATGACGTACTTGTCGTTCGGCGTCACGGCGACGTACTTCGGCACCATGCCCACCGTCGCGACGCCGACGACCGACAATGTCTTGGTGCTCACCTCGTAGAGGAAGCTCGGCGTGTCCCCGGCCGCCAACGCCGACCCCGGCGTGCAGGTGTCGGAGCCTTCGGGGCCCGAACCCGTCCCGTACATCGAATAGTTGGAGACCCACATGTCCTTGCCGTCGGGCGTGACGGCCGCCTCGACGGGCGCTCCACGCGTCAGCCCCGGACGACCGCGGACGCCGAAGTTCGCGAGCTCCACGCCGTCGCTGATCGTCTTGAGCAAGGTTCCCGACGAGTTATAGACCGTCATGGTGTGGCGATACATCATGTTCTGGGCGAAGACGAGGCCGGTGTTCGTCGACGTCACGGACTTGGGCGAGATGTAGCCGGCGATCTCCTTGTAGAGCGAGAGCCGACGTGATGAGGCCTTCGGACCGGGCGGCACGATCTGGTTGAGGGGAGTGGTGGTCGTGGTCGTGGCGACAGACGTCGTCGACGTGGTCGACGTCGTCGTCGTCGAGTCGGAGTTGCCCTTACTCGAGAGGAAGAAGTTGACACTGAACGCCACCAGGGCGACGACCACGAGCAGCGCGGCGAGTCGCGCGACGCCCGCCGGGCGCACACGCCCAGTGCGACGAGGAGCTGCGTGATGAGCTTTCGACATAAGGCAATCGTACTTGAGCACCACGTAATCCCAGTGGGGCGCACGCGAGCATGTCGCGACCGTAAAAGCTTCCTACCGACTTGTAGTCTTCGGCCATGAGGAAGAAGAGAATCGCACTCACCATGGCGTTCGTTCTCCTCTCGATCTCCTCGGGAGTCTCCGCGGCGAGCGCTGCCACCAAATCGCCGGTGTCGATTCGTTTCAGTCTGACTACGTCGAAGGTCAAGGCGGGTGTGCCGATCAAAGGGATCGTCATTATCACCAATGCCAGTTCCAAGACACTGATGGTCGAATCGTGCGCGAGCAATGGATGGCTCTGGGTTGGATTGGCCAACCAGACAACGCCCTTCACCCCCGCGGCTGCCACGGTCTCCTGTAATGCGAGCATCAAACTCAGGCCCGGGGCCAACCGATTTCCGGTGAAAGTGATGACGGTCTACCAAGTGTTTGCGGGATGTGGCACGCCGAACTGCACTACGACCGGACCGCCGTCACTGCCGAAGGGCATTTATCACACGGACGTCATAACCCTGGGACTGCCCAAGGGCACACCGACGTTGACGCACCTGCGAGTGACGCTCACCTAGAGATCGACGTCGCCTGGGGGTCACCTGAATCCGTGCTCTCGCTGAGACGAACAGACCGCGACTCAGGTCTTGGCGCGACTCGATTCGAAGTTCCAGAACGCCTGAGCCACGCGATTGACGACCTCTCTCCCGTACGCCTCACTCGGACTTGACGCGGTCATGATGACCGCGAGGTAGTACGTTCGCCCGAGGTGCACGTAGCCGGCGCTGTTGACCTGCCAGCCCGTCGTCTTCTCGAGGAACCAACCGTCCTTCACGCCCACCGTGGCGTTCGCCGGGACCCCGGTGGGGATGCCGAAGCGCTCGTAGACCGCGACGTTCTCCATCAGGTTCTGCTCGTACTGCTGTGACGCCGGGTCGAGATATGGGTTGGGGAGGACGATCGTCTTCAACAGTTCGAGTTGATCGCGCGGCGTCGTCTCGACGAATCCCCAGTCCCAGTTGGTGATCGTCTGCGTGAAGTGGATGTCATCGTTGAACGTGGCGATCGTGGGCAACTGACCGATCGTCACCCACAACGACTGGGCCGACTTGTTATCCGACGCCTCGATCATCTTCGTGGCGAGCCTCTGTTCTTTCGCCGTCAGTGCGCGATGTTCGTTCTGGCATTGCCAAAGCAGGACCGCCAGGATGTCGATCTTCACCATGCTCGCGGTCACCTCGCGGATCCCCGGCCGGTAGATATACGTCTGGTGCGTCGTCACGTCATAGAGCGCCGCAGTGACGTTGTCGGTCCTCGTCGCCAGAAACGTCGCGAGCGACGGACTGTGGAATGGGTCCTCGATTCGCGTCGACACGGGAACGCTCGTGGTCGTCGCCACGATGCTGGATGTCGTCTTCGAGGTGGATAATGACGTCGTGGTCGTCTCGCCGACGACCGTTGTGGACGAGCGAGGCTGCTCGGCGCCGTAGGAGTCCCGGCCGGTCTCGATCGCGAAACCGGCGGCCGACACGAGAATGATCGCGGTCGCGGCGAACCTCGTGAGCGCTACGCGGGCGATGGTCCCACGTCCCAAACGCAGTTGCCGATGTGACTCATGTTGACCATTCCCAATGGCGCTCGATGGTCCGTCAATTCATCGAGATGCCGAAATGCCCCCCGTCATTCGATGTGAGCAGTTTGGCACCGCCGAACAGCGATTGCTCGGAAGGGCACTCAGTGCAGCGTGGCGGCGCGGCGAAGGGCGATGAGACTCCAGATCGCTTCGACGACGCCGAAGGGCCACGCGCCGCTCGCGAAGCCGTAGATGCTCGAGAGCACGCACCCGAGGGCGAAGAGGAAGACGAAATTCCGGCCGCGAGATTCCAAGGCGTACATGAGCATCATGAAGGTGAGCGCGATGACGCCGTAAATGGTGACGGCATTCATGGTGTCGTGCTCAGGGGAGGCGTTCGCGCATGAAGAAGCGGCGCTCGTAGCCCCACGTGCCGAGAAGGAAGAGCAAGGCGAGCAACGCGAGCAGAACCGCGTACTTCTCATGCGGCGGCACGAAACTGAAGGTGACCGTGGACGTGTCGACGGGGACCTTGATGCTTTGGTACACCCCGTCCAGGGTCTTGATCGGGACAGATTTGCCGTTCACGTAGGCTTTCCAGCCGGCCATCGAGAGTTCGGTTCGGATGAGCGTCGTGGCGCCGCTCGGGCAGTTCACCCATGCGCGGTCCGGGTTCTTGATCTCGACCTTGCACGACAAGGACTTGGTGGAGATCAACGGCCTCGGATTGGGCAATACGTAGATGTCGGCGAATGTGTCGCTGAATATCTGAACCGCGCCGAGTTTCGTCAACGCCGGCAAGATGACGAGCGCCTTGGGCATGACGAGGTACTTGACCGAGGCGTCTTCGTAGTTCTGGAAGTGAGTGACGAGTTCATTCTCCTGGGCGATCATGCCGGTCATGCCGGCGTGGATCACCAATTGATTCGACGGCGTGAGTCCGGGGTAGAGCTGGGTCTCGATCAGCTTGGAGAACTGCTCGGGGAAGGGCAGGTCGATCGCGTTCAGTTCATTCAGTCCGAACTGCGAGCCCCAGTTGGGTGAGATCACCGCGAAGTCGAGGAATCGGTAGTTGCCCTCGTGCTTGCGCAAGAAGGTGATCGGCCCCTGGTCGACGTGGACGTACTTGGCCGATTCACCGCCCGGTACGCCGAACAACAACAGCGACTCACCGACCAAGACCAACGCCACGAGCAGTGGCACGATCCGGTACCTCGTGAGTAGTCCGAGTACGAGCAGCGCGATGATCGCGATGAACGGGATGGCGTCGAGGAAGGCGAAGATGATCCGCGCGCGATGCGAATAGACGACGCCTTTGTTAAGCGTGCTCGCCGCCAAGACGATCCAGACGAGACCGAGCAGCATGACCGAGGTCGTCACCGTGAAGAGTCGCTTCGCCGTGGCGCTCTCGGCCAAGTCCATCAGTCCGAACGCCGCGAGGATGATGAAGGAGAGCTCGCAACTGGACATGATGTAGCGGCCGAAGGACACGTTCTCGATGAGCGGGATCAGGTTCCAGACCTTGCGTATTTCCAGGAAGTTGAACGCGCCGCAGAGACCGATGACGGTCCACGCGGCGAGGTAGATCCGCAGCGCTCGAAGACGCTTGCCGAAGAGTCCCAACAGCGCCAACGCCCCGACGCTCGCGGTGAAGTACCCACCGATCCCGCCCCAGACGCTCGCGACGTTGAGGTTCGTGAAGAGCGTCCCGTGGACGTAGGGATCGAAGAACATCTGCACGGCGTGAATCGAGATGTGCGCGGTGCCGTCGATCGCGGCGGTGTGGTGACCGAGATTGGCGACCTTGGAGAAGTCCGCGAAGGGAACGAGGATCGGCAAGGAGAGCAAAACCCCGATGCCGCCGGCGATGCCGAGGCGACCAATGGCGCGGGCTCTCGAGTCGCGCGGCAACGAGAAGAGGCGCACGGCGGCCCAACCCAATGCGAAGAGCCCGTTGAAGTAGGCGACCTCGGGGAAACCGGCGTAGAACGCCAACGCGACCGCGATCGCCGCCACGTACCAGCCCCGATTGTTCTTGGTCTGGGTGGAGTCGTAGATCATCTCGATGCCGAGCAGGAGCAACGGTAAGAAGGCCACGGGATTCAAGACGGCGTTGCCGACCCAGGCGAACGTGCCATTCAGCGCGAACAGGGCGCCGGCGCACGTGGCGAAGATGATCGGCAGGCCGAGGCGCTTGGCCAGGAAATACGTCGAGATGCCCGCGATCAGTTCGAGGCTGATGTGGAACCAGAGCAGTCCGGCGGGTAGCGCGAACCACAAGGTGAGTGGGAAGAGGGCCGCCGACTGCATCTCTCCGGCGAGTGGCTGTCCGAGGCCCTCGAAGTAGTTCCACCACGGCAAATGTCCGTGCAAGAGGTCCATGGCAGCCAGGTGCCCGAAGGGTTGGGTGATGAAGCCGACGTTCGGGTCGATCATCGGACGTCCGCACGTGATGTGACAGACGATCGTCGAGATGTTGGCGGTCCACCAGATGGGGTTGATGTTGGACTCGCCGACCAAATACAGGCCGTTGCCGATCAGCACGGCCAGGAGGATCAGCACTAGTGGAGTGGTGGACCGGGGGAGACGTCGGTAGGAGGTGAGGAACCGGCTCCACGCAGACGTCACGACTTCAGGCTACAAGAGTCGAAGAATCGAAACCTCTGGTGTCAGCGCGGCAGATAGAACATCGTCTCGCCGAGCAAGAGCAACGCCTCGGGGAAGAACGGGTCCTTGAACGTACCGAAGATGTCCCAGCGCCGGATGAATCGATTGCGGTCCTCGAGGGGATCGAGGGATCCGCGCGACGAACTGACGTGGTGGATGAACTGCACGTCCGGGGTGTAGAGGACGAAGCGAGTGTCGCTCTGGGCGCGAAGGCACAGGTCGATGTCGTTCATCGTCACGGCCAAGCGCTCGTCCATACCACCGAGTGAGTTCCAGAGATCGCGCTTCACCATCTGCACCGCACCCGTCACCGCGGCGACGTCGCGCGTCGAGCGCGAGAACTGATCGAGGTGCGGGTAGTTCGAGTCCGTTCGCAGGTGTTGGGGATAGGGCGAGATGACGATGCTCTCGTGTTCGCGGTGCCCGTACTGGTCCAAGAGGCACGCGCCCACGATGCCGACGTCGTCCAACGCCGCGAGCGACACCATTCGTTCCAGCCAGTCCGGCGTCATCAGGATCGTGTCGTTGTTGAGGGTGACGACGTACTCGGCCCGGGAGTGCTCGACCCCGCGATTGACGATCTTGGCGTAGTTGAACGGTCCCGGACAGGGTACGACCAGATACTTCGAATTCGCGAAGTATTCCAGCGATTCGGGTTCGATCGAGTCATTGTCGAGAAGGATGACGTTCCAGTTCTGATACGTGGTCTTGTTCTCGAGCGCCTCGATGCAGTTGCGCACGAGATCGATGCGGTCCCGCGTCGGGATGATGACGTCGATCGACGGTTGCGGCGTGGGCGCGTCGAGCGACCAATGCGCGAGACCCGGGAACCGACCCGGTTCCACGCTGCCGCGCCAGCCGCGACGCGTAAGCGCTCGCTCGGTCGCTCGACACGTGTCGGTGTCGATGTGTTCGCGCTCGAAGGCGAGGTCCGGTCGCGCCGCGGGCAGCACCAGGTTGACGTGGCGAAAGACCGCGTCGGCTTCGTTCAGCCGAAGGTAGGCGTCGTGTTCGAACGCCCACCCCGCGTCACGACTGAACCCCCCGATGCGACGAAGCGTCGCCACGCGGAGGAGAGCCGGTCGCCCGACGAGGTTGTAGCTGAGCAAGGTATGGGGCGGCACGAAGGGAAACTTGAAGAGTGGCGCGAAGACGTTCGGACCGGTCTCGTCGGCGAAGATGACGTCGGCGTTGTCCTCGTGGTTGATGAGCGCCAGCAGCGTCGTCGCGCGATCCTCGTGGCTCGTCGTGACGTCACACACGAACATCCACGTGGTCGTCGCGGATTCGAGCGCGGCGTTGGCCGCGTCGATGGCGACGGTCGCCGGCAGGCTTTCGTCGACCTCGACGGTCGTGACGTCGTCGGTCGATACTTCGAAGGAGGCGAGATTGATGAATCGAATCGATGTCTTTGGTGAGTAGTTGTAGGGAAAAATATTCGACTCAGCAGTTTTCAACGGAGCGTTGGCGAAGTGGGCGGTGGCCTTGACCCGTTCGGTGTCATGGCCCGACGATCGCAGTCGTCGGAAAAACTGGAGAAGCGGACGGCCGAACCGACGGGCCACGCGGTAACGGCGTGTGTCTTCGCCCAGCAATTCACCCAGGACGCGCTGCCACCATTTCCCGGACATGCGGCGCATGTCGCCGTGAAACGCAGCCCAGCGTCGCTTCATCTCGTGATCGGTGACGATCGGTTGATCGGACTCGCCTTCGAGGTCGAATCGTTGAAAGACTGGCACTCACTTGCTTTCGCTCGGGGACGTCGATCATCAGAACCTCGACTGCTCCAAATTTACCGTCCCTGGGGACGACCGGCCGGAGCACGCGGCGCGGAGTGTTCGGCACCGCCAAAAACACTGTGTGGCGACTCGCGGCTCGACGCCGACGGCATGTTAGTTTCGGTACTCAATTGATTCGAAGGTGATATCTCACAAGAAAGAGGTAGGGATGACTGACGTCGTGAAACAGAGTGAGGACGCCTCATCCCCGAATCGATTGAACGCGGGGGTCCTCGGACTTTTCGATTCAGTGATCATGGGGATCGCCGGTTCGGCGCCGGCCTATTCGATCGGTGCGACGACCGGGGCGCTCTTCATCACCGTCGCCTACGGCGGACCGGCCGCGTTGCTGTACTGCGGATTCTTCATGTTCGGCATCGTGTGGGCCTTCAGCTACCTGAGTCGAGATGACTCGCACGCGGGCGCCGCGTACTCGTGGGTTCGCCGGGCCATCCATCCGATCCTCGGCTATCTCTCCGGTTGGGCCCTGATCGTGTCCGCGCTCATCTTCATGGTCATCGCCACGTTTCCGGCCGGATCGAGCGTTCTGCGACTCTTCTCGAGCACCCTGTATACCAAGACTGATCTGGTGACGATTCTCGGCGCCGTGTTCTTCTTCGCGATGGTGGCGGCGGTGGCCCTCGGCGTGACGGTGACGGTGAAGGTGCAGATCATCATGTCGACGATCGAGGTATTCCTCTTGGTGTTATTCGCCGGCTTGGCGCTGTTTCATGCCCACCACGTGACCGCGTTCTCGTGGCACTGGTTCTCGCCATCGATCTTCACCGGTCGCCACTCCGAGAGCTTCATCGGCGGCGCCCTGATCGCGGCCTTCTACTACTGGGGCTGGGACGTCACGGCCAATTTGAATGAAGAGACGAAGGACGCGAAGAATACGTCCGGACTGGGCGGCCTGCTCGGAACGTTCGTCGTCTTCCTACTCTTCGAAGTGTTCACGGTCGCGTCGAACATGACGTTGAAGCCCGGGGCGCTCGCTAATTCGAGCAACGTCGCCG
>ODAK010001522.1_pt1 | contig 25214 bp, 25 predicted proteins | sample 1539591 | NCBI WGS metagenome assembly ODAK01 (sample SAMEA3539303, study PRJEB22396) | soil metagenome | biome: tundra; feature: field; material: soil | place: USA | collected 2010-05 | depth 0.15 m | reverse complement strand
CAGACGCCGTCGGAACCGTCAGTTACAAAGTCGTGAGCCCTAAGTGGTATCCGCCGCTCAGCGAGATCAGCAGGCGCCGGGGTTCTGCTGACAGAACGCCGACCCCAGCCCGGCGCCGCCGCTGCTTGAGCCAGACGTGCCCGTCCCACCGCCTCCGGTGGCGCCCGTCCCGCCGCCGGCGCCCGCACCGCCCGTGGTGCCGGTACCGCCGCCCGTGGTGCCGGTACCGGTGCCGCCGCCGGTGGTGCCAGTTCCGGTCGGACTGGTCGTGGTGCCCTGCCCGGTGGCCGCGGTAGAGCTGCTGGAGCTGCTGGAGCTCGTGGTGGTCGTCGCGGCTGCGGTGGCGGTCACCGACGAGTTCGGCACCGTGAATGGTGGCGAACCGGAGGTATCGGTCGAGCTCGAGCCGCCGCCGCACGCCGACACGCCGATGGCCAGCGCAACTCCAGATATCAGTGCGGTTCCGGTCCTTAGCGTGCGCGCACGAACGCTCATCCTGTACACGGCCGCAAGGTTCAGGAGCCGAGCGGCTCCATCCGCCTGTTGCAGTGCGGGCAGTCGTTGAGGTCCTTCTGCGCGAGCTGGTCACACCAATTGCAGAAGCGGAGATTCTCGACGGCCCAGGGAAGCTCGGAACGGGTCGGAGCCAGCGGGAGGACCTCGGCGACGACCTCGAGCGGTTCGCCCGTCTGAAGATCGACGTACGTCCGTCCGGGTTCTGCTTCGACGATCGACTCGCGGCCCGTAGAGGGCGTCCGCATACGATACTTCTGGCGCGTCCTCATGGTCGGCCATGCTACCAGCGGCCCGGACGGCAGCGGTTCGCGGCCGGGCGCTTCACGGCGCAACGATGCCGCGCGCTGGGATAGAGTGCGGCCCGCAGCGTATGGTGAAAGCCCTCATCAGCATTCCTCGGAGCCTCGCAGCGCTCATCTCAGGGGCTGTGCTGCTCGTCGCGCTGGGCGGATGTGCGGTCAAGCATCCCACGGCCGACCTCGTCAAGGGAAAGCAGCTGTTTGTGGCGAAGTGCGGGGCCTGTCACACGCTCAGCCACGCGGCGTCCAATGGAGCCGTGGGTCCCAACCTCGATGACGCGTTCCTTCAGGATCGCTCCGACGGCGTCAAGAGCTCGGCTATCCAAGGACTGGTCGATTATTGGATCGGCTTTCCGAACACGGAGGGTGTGATGCCGGCGATGCTCTACAAGGGCCAGCAGGCTCAGGACGTGGCGGCCTACGTGGCCGCGGTAGCCGCGCGGCCCGGCCAAGACACCGGAGCGCTGGCGACGGCCGTTGCGCAGGTCAACCAGAAGCCCGCGGTGGAGAAGAACGGCATCGTTGAGATCGATGCCGATCCGACCGGCCAGCTGAAGTACCTGGCCTCCAGCGCCAGCGCGACCGCCGGTCACGTGACGCTGAGGATGAAGAACATGTCCTCGACGCCTCACGACATCGCGATCACCGGCGGCGGCGTCAGCCAGATCGGGACGATCGTCTCAAGCGGCGGCGTTTCGACCGTATCCAGCAGCCTCAAGCCGGGCAAGTACACCTTCTACTGCTCGGTCGACGGTCACCGCGCAGCGGGCATGCAGGGCACGCTGACCGTCAAGTAGGCGCTGCCGGGGTTCAGCCGGCCCCGGTTTATCGCCGGCGCGGGCTGCCCGTCAGGTAGGTGCCCGGGTCAGCCGGCCCCGGTCTCGGCCGGGGCCGCGGTGCTCGCGACAGGCGCCCCCGGATCGCGAGCTTGCAGGCGCGCCAGCAGCTCGTCACCCCGGCCGGCGGCCACCGCACGCGCGGCGCGCTGCTCGTCGAGCTCGATCCCGTGCTGGCTGGCGTAGTCGAGCAGCTGCTGGCGCTCATCGCCCTCCCGGGCCACTTTCAGAAACAGCCAGCAGAAGAGACCGATGGTCAGGATGCTCTCCTCGACCATCATCAGGCCGCCGGCGGCGACCTGGTCGGCCATCGGGCTGATGTGCCAGTGGGCGTCTCCGGGGATGTAGTACGGGTAGAAGACCGTGCCGCCGAACACGAGCACATTGGCCAGGACGGTCCCGATCAACCGCACGGCAACGACGTAGATCAGCCGGGCGCTGTTGGTGAACCATTGCGGCTTGGGCAGCGGTCCCAGCAGCGCCATCCAGACCGAGATACCGAAGACCAGGAACGTTGCATGCTCCAGCGCATGGACCATGTCGTGCCGCAGCGCGACTTCGTACAGCGCGGGGATATGCCAGACATAGAAATTCACGCCCCAGACGACGATCGCCACCACGGGGTGCGTCAGCACGCGCAGGCGGGAGATCCAGCGGTTGCGCAGCAGCGGAGCGAGCACCGGACCGGTCAGGCCGAGCACCAGCAGCAGCGCTGCGATGTCGCCGATCAGCAGATGCTCGGCCATGTGTGCCACCAGCAGCTGGTCGGCGAGCTTGCCCAACGGCGGACTGAGCGCCAGCGCCAGCACCAGCAGGCCGGCGGCAAAGCAGGCCCGGCGCCACCCGGGAACGGGACGATCTTCGCCCGCCAGCGTACGTGCGCGAATCTGGTAGGGCGCCCAGTAGAGCAGCACGAGGATCGGCAGGCCGATCGTTCCGGCGGGGCCAGCGGCGGCCAGCGGAAGGCTGCTCAATAACACGCCCCTGCATGGTGGCACGGAGGGTCGGCCAGCGCTCCGGAGCAGCCGGTTAAGGGCGCGCGACGAAAATGCTGACGGCTAACCGAGCGCCCGGATCAGCAGCACGATCGCCACGATCACCGCCACGGCCCCGACGATGTAGATCAACGCCCGGAAGGCCTCTGCCTCGGAGCGCAGGGGATTCAGCATGGTGGCGGGCTCAGATCGTTTCCGCGCGGACGCTCACAGCACGTAGACCGTCGTGTAGACGACGACCCACATGATGTCGACGAAGTGCCAGTAGATCCCCGGCACCTCCATGCCCTCATGGTTCTCCGGCGAGTAATGCCCTCGGAAAGCGCGAACCGTCACCATCAGCAGCATGCACAGCCCGATGAACACGTGAGCCCCGTGCAGGCCGGTGAGCGCGTAGAACACCGTTCCCTGAGCGGAGTCGTGCGGAGCGAAGCCGATGTGGACGTACTCGTTGATCTGCACGCAGAGGAACGTCACGCCCAGCAGGAAGGTCGTCAGCATGCCGGCCCGCAGGCCGAACCGGTTGCCGCTCTTGATCGAGGTCAGCGCCCAGTGGATGGTCAGCGAGGAGGACAGCAGAATTGCCGTGTTGATCCCCGCCACGGCTTCGGGAAGCTTGGTTCCGGCCGCCGGCCAGGGGTCGTGGCTGACCACCCGGATGAAGAAGTACGCGGTGAAGAACGCCCCGAAGATCATCACCTCGGAGATGATGAACAGGAGCATCCCCAGCGTCGGGGCCGCAACGCGCGAGGAGCGGTGGGCCGGGGGAGGCCCGTGGTGCTCGGCGTGGGCGATCGTTGCGGCTTCCATCGGCTCCTCCTACGCGGTGGCCGTCGCGGCGTCGCGGTGGACCACGTGCTCGACGGGCTTGCCACTGGCATTGCTCACGCGTTGGATCAGATCGGATCGCAGCCAGCCTGACTTCGTCTCGGCGAAGGTGGAGATCACGATGTCATCGACGCGGAAGTACTGCAGGGCGTTGATCGTCGCGGTGTAGGGGTCCGGGTCGCCGATCATCCCGGCCGCGAACAGCCCGGCGTTGCGCAGGCGGTCAAGGACGAGTGAGAGTCTGGTGCGCGCGCGGCTGGACGCCGATCCGTGACCGCCCTCCTGGGGCACGACGATCAGGAACAACTGCCCGTCGTGCTGCTGGCTGCTGGCCTGGGCCTTGTCCTTGAGCGCCTGTAGCAGTTCGTCGCCGCTGGCCGTCCGGTTGGCCACCGCGAGCGTCACCCGGAACGGCAGGCCCTCGGAGTCGATGTCGGCGACGATGTGCTCGACCGGCAGGCCGGAGGCCTCGCGGACCCGGTCGATCAGATCCCGGCGCAGCCAGCCCGATCGCGTCTCCGGATAGGTCGAGATGATGATCTCGTCCGGGCGGTACTCGTGCACGGCATCGATCGTCGCCGCGTACGGGTCGGGGTCGCCGACCTCGCCCATCGCCTCGATCCCCTCCGAGCGCACGAATCCGACCGCCAGATCGACGCGCGCCTGAGCGGCGTCGGACACGGCGTGGTCGTAAACCACCAGGCCCGATCGCGGCCGGGTCTGCGGGACGCAGAGCACGAAGCGAACGTCGCCATCGGCGGCGCGCTTGCGCACCGCCTCGATCAGCGGCCGGCCGCCGAGGGTCTCGTTGGCGACGACGAGGATGGTCTTCATTGCTGGCTCTCCTGGCTGGGCGGACTCGCCGACGCGCCGACCGTCACCGGCTTGGCTTCGGCCGGCGGCTTGAAGATCCCGTGGACGGCCCCGGGCACCCCGTACTCATACGGGCCGCCGACGACCGTGGGGACCGCGTCGAAGTTGAAGATCGGCGGCGGCGAGGAGACCTGCCACTCCAGCGTCAGCGCTCGCCACGGATTGGCCGACGCGCGCGGCCCGCCACGCCAGCTGGCGACGATGTTGTAGATGAAGATCAGCGTGCTGAGTCCGAGCATGAACGACGAGAGCGAGATGAACAGGTTCCAGTTGGCGAACTTCTGCGCGTACTCGGCGACGCGGCGAGGCATTCCCTGGATCCCGATCAGGTGCATCGGGGCGAAGGTCAGGTTGAAGAAGATGAACGTCGTCCAGAAGTGCCACTTGCCCAGCCGGTCGTCGAACATCCGCCCGGTCATCTTCGGGAACCAGTAATAGACGCCGGCGAAGATGGTGAACACCGAGCCGCCGAACAGCACATAGTGGATGTGGGCGACGATGAAGTAGGTCTGGCTGACGTGGATGTCGAACGGGATCATCGCGAGCATGATCCCGCTGATCCCGCCGAGCGTGAACATCGACAGGAAGCCGAGCGCCCACAACATCGGCGTGTCGAGGTGCAGCACGCCTCGCCACAGTGTCGCCAGCCAGGAGAAGATCTTGATCCCGGTGGGGATCGCGATGATCGCCGTGGTGATCATCATCGGGATGCGGATCCACGAGGCCATCCCGGAGACGAACATGTGGTGGGCCCAGACGGTGAAGCCGAGCACGACGATCGCCAACAGCGAGAAGGCCATCATCCGGTAGCCGAAGATCGGCTTGCGCGACTTCACGGCGATGATCTCGGAGATGATCCCGAACCCGGGCAGCATCATGATGTAGACGGCCGGATGTGAGTAGAACCAGAAGACGTGCTGGTACATGATCACGTTGCCGTCCTTCCCGGCCCCGACGAACGCGTCAAAGAAGTGGAAGTGCAGCGCGGTGTCCAGCAGGACGAAGAACTGCGACGCCGCGATGAACGGGGTCGCGATCACCACCAGCAGCGAGGTGGAGAAGTTCGCCCACACCAGCAGCGGCATCCGGAAGAAGCTCATGCCCGGCGCGCGCATCGTGATGATCGTGACCAGGAAGTTCAGCGCGGTGGCGATCGAGGATGCGCCCGCCAGCTGCACCGCGACCGTGAAGAACAGCTGCCCGAGGGGCATCGTCGTCGACAGCGGCGCGTAGGCGGTCCAGCCGGCGGCGAACGAGCCTCCGGGCGCCAGGAAGCTCATCAGCATCATGATCCCGGCCATCGGCAGCATCCAATAGGACAGTGCGTTGAGGCGCGGGAACGCCATGTCCGGCGCGCCGATCATCAGCGGCAACACGAAGTTCGCCAGACCCGCGAACACCGGGATCACGAACAGGAAGATCAGCAGGGTGGCATGCACCGAGAACACCCCGTTGTACTGCTCGGGCGTGAGGAACTGCATCCCGGGCTTGGCGAGCTGAGCGCGGATCAGCATCGCCAGCAGGCCGCCAACGAGGAAGAAGAAGAAGGAGGTGACCACGTACTGAATCCCGATCACCTTGTGGTCGGTGTTGACGCGGAAGTAGTCCCGCCACGTCCGGGCGCCGTGGGCCGAGTGGTCCTCGGCTCGGGTCGGCCTACCCGAGGCCCAGTAGAACCAGTAGTCGGCCGTGCCCAGCCCGACGAGGAAGAACAGGGGCACCGCGATCAGCGCGACGATCGTGATCGCATGACCGTCTATCACCGGATGCTGGTGCATCAGGAAGCGGATCAGCACCGTGAGCCCGAACGCGAACCCGAGCCCGAGGACGTCGTACAGGGCTGCCCGGTACCAGCCGGGCGCACGGAGCTTTGCCGGAATGAGCATCAGCTGGCCTCCTCGCTCAAGTTGCAGTCGCTCTGTGGTCGGCGATCGGCTGCATTGCGGTATCTCACTTTGTCACGCTCGAGAGAAACCTGACGAGCGCCTGGATCTGGGTCGAGCTCAGCGTCTTGGCGAAGGTGGACGGCATCACGTTGGCGCTGTATCCGGACGGAATGTAGGCGTAGGGCTTGGTGATCGCGGTGTCGATGCACTGGCTCAGCGTCGCGCCCCGGATCTTCTGCGACGCGGGGTTCTGGCAGTCGCTGCGCAGCCGCTGATCGAGGTTCGGCCCCACGGCGCCGGTGGCGCCCGCCGCGGCCAGCGCGTGGCAGGTGCCGCAGCCGCCGACGCCGGTGAAGACCGCCTTGCCCGCGGCGGCGCTGGTGGCCGAGCCCGCGCTTGCCGAGCCCGAGCTCGAAGCTCCGCTTGAGCTGGACGCGCCACCTGAACTGGCCCCGCCGGCGGCGCCGGGTACCCCGGGCTGGGCGGCCTGGGGCGGCGGGGCGCCGATCGGCGGCGCCGTGTTGGCCTTCTGCGAGCCGAGCCAAGTCGAGAACGCCGACGGGGCGATCACGTGCACGGTGGCGCGCATCAGCGAGTGCCCGGCCCCGCAGAGCTCGGTGCACTCGGCCGGATAGGTGCCCAGACGGGTGGGCGTGACCCTCAATGTGGTCGTGATCCCGGGGACCGCGTCGATCTTCTCGGAGAAATCCGGCACGAAGAAGCTGTGGATCACGTCGAGCGAGCGGATCCTGAAGATGACCGGACGGCCCTTGGGGAGGTAGAGCTCAGGAGAGACGATCGTCTTGCCGCCCGCCTCCGGGTAGGAGAACTCGAACGCGAACTGGCGTTCGGTGACGTTGACGGTCATCGCGCCTGTCTTGTCCGCCTCGTTGGAGCGCAGGACCGTGTAGGCGTAGGTGCAAAGCCCGAGGATCAGGACGGCGGGGAGCGCGGTCCATACCACCTCCAGGCGCGTGTTGCCATGGATCGGTGGGCCGTCCTTCTCCTCCTCGCCGGGCTTCATCCGGAACTTCCAGACCGAGAACACGACGACCGTCTCGACCACGACGAAGATCGGCACCGAGACGATCAGCAGGACGTCGTAGAGCGTCCTGAAGTGGCTGGCCTGGGTCGACGCATCGTGGGGAAACCACGGGATCAGTAGCGCCACGGGGATTCCGATCGCGATAGCGATCCCCCCGATGACGAGCATCTGAAACAGCGGATGTTTACGCACCTCGTTGTCCTCGAGTGTCGACTCTCACTCCACCGCGCATCCTATGTGTTCTGCGAGACGAACGGCGTCGGCAACCGGACTCCAGGGCGATCGGGGATGGCCGAGCGCCGTCGGCCGATCGGAGCGTCGATTATGCTTGCGTCAATCGTTGCAAACTGATGGGAGGCTCCATGCTGGTTCGAGAGGGGATGACTGACGTAGTGCTCACCGTCGGCCCGGATCACACGCTGCGCGAGGCCGCGGCGGCGATGTGCACGCGTCGCGTCGGCGCGGCGGTGGTGATCGACCCCGATGCTCCCGGCCCCGGCATGATCACCGAGCGCGATCTGCTGCTATCGGTCGGCGCGGGCGAGAATCCCGAGGAGGAGCGCGTCGCCGATCACCTGACCTCACAGCTGACGTTCGCGGCGCCCGACTGGTCGCTGGAGCAGGCCGCGGCCGCGATGGTCCGCGGAGGTTTTCGCCACCTGGTGGTGGTGGACATTGGTGAGCTGGTGGGGATCCTGTCGATGCGGGACATCGTCAGGGTCTGGACCGGGGACGGGGCCAGCTGTGAGGTGCCGGCGGGCGCCGCGACCGCTTAAAGCGCTGGATCAGCCGTCGACCGGGGGAATCGCCCCCAGGCGATGTTGAATCGCCCCCCGGCGATTCAACCGTGCTCTTCGGGCAACGCGTCGACGTCGCGCCGCGTGTCCCTGATCCAGATCGCGATCGTGACGACCAGGATGACGATCCCGACGAACGAGAAGATCCACGTGATCGTGGTCCCCACCACCGTCAGGGTGATCCCGATCGCGCACATCAGCGGGATCAGCGTCGGACCTGGGAGGTGGATCTCCTCACCGGCCGGCGGCGTCGGGTGGCCGTCTTGGCTCACTGGTGCACGTAGATCGCGGCCGCGACGAACGTGATGCCGAACATGAACAGGCAGGCCGCGCCGGCGATCAGGCCGGAGCGGATGTTCTTGCGAGCGAGTTTTCTATCCATTGCCTTTGATCCTAGATCGTTTGCCTACAACTTGACGTCAGCGACCATCGCCCCGAACAGCAGGGCGAGATAGAGCAGCGAGAACAGGTAGAGCCGCAGTGCGCTGCGGCGGTCAGCCCGGCGGTAGAGCCACACCGACCCGCCGATGAACATCAGGCCGAGGACGACCGAGGCGACGAGATAGATCCCGCCGAACTCGCCCGCGCAGAACGGCAGCTGCGTGGTCGCGTACAGCAGCAGCGTGTAGAGCACGATCTGCCGGCGCGTCTCAGGCTCGCCGCGCGCGACCGGCATCATCGGCACGCCGACCTTGGCGTACTCGTCCTTCATCAGCAGGCTGAGCGCCCAGAAGTGGGGCGGCGTCCAGTAGAAGACGATCGCGAACAGGTAGACGGCTGTCCAAGACAACGATCCGCGCGTCGCGGCCCAGCCGACCAGCGGCGGGATCGCTCCGGCGGCGCCGCCGATCACGATGTTGTGCGGCGTGCGCCGCTTCAGCCAGACCGTGTAAACGCCGACATAGCCGACGAACCCGCCGAACGCCAGCGACGCGGCGAGCACGTTCACGGTCAGCGTCAGCAGCAGGAACGACAGCGCGGCCAGCGCGAAGCCGTAGATCAGCGCGGCGCGGGGGGAGACCCGGCCGGCCGGGATCGGGCGCGCGGCGGTGCGGGCCATCTGGGCGTCGAGGTCCCGGTCATAGCAATGGTTGACGGCGCCCGCGCCGCCGGCCGACAGATACCCGCCCAGGCACGTCAATCCGATCTTGGACACGGACGGGCTGCCCGCCACCTCCATCGTCGTGACGGTCGTTAGCAGCAGCAACGACTGCACCTTGGGCTTGGTCAGCTCGAAGTAATCGGCGGCGACCTGACGCGCGCCACCGAAGGCTCCCGCGTGGACGGCGCTGACGGTCGAGATGCTCACCCGCTCACGCTCGCCTCAGCTCGCCGTCGGGGCTCACCTTTAAAGAGGCGGCGTGAGTCATCCGGCTACTCGGGTGAACTGCTCACTGCCGCCGGTCTTCTGCGTGGCGCCGGTCTGGCGCTCCACCTGGCGGCGGATGTCGCGCATCGGCTCCACCGAGCGCACCCTGGGGATCGTGTCGAAGTTGTTGACGGGCGGGGGCGATGAGGTGAACCACTCCAGCGTGTTCCCCTTCCAGGGGTCGGGACCCGCGATCTTGCCCCGCTGAAGTGAGCGCGCGACATTGATGATCGTGAGCAGGACGCCGAAGCCCAGGATGAACGATCCGATCGTGGAGATCAAGTTGTAGGTCGACCATCCCAGGCCGGGCTGATAGGTGTAGATCCGGCGGGGCATCCCGGATAGGCCCAGCGCGTGTTGGACGAAGAAGGTCGCGTTGAAGCCGATGAACATCGCCCAGAACGACGCCTTGCCGAGCCGCTCGTTGAGCAGCCGGCCGGTCATCTTCGGGAACCAGTAGTACAGACCTGCGAAGACGGTGAACACCGAGCCGCCCATCAGCACGTAGTGGAAGTGTGCGACCACGAAATACGTGTCGTTGAGCTGCCAGTCGACGGGGAACACCGCCAGGAAGATGCCGGTGATCCCGCCGATGACGAAGATCGCGATGAAGCCGACCGCGAAGTACAGCGAGGTGGTCATCACGATCGAGCCCCGCCACAGCGTGGCGATCCAGTTGAAGATCTTGACTCCGGTCGGCACTCCGATCAAGAACGAGCTCAGCATGAAGAACCCGAGCACGACGATCGGCACCGGGGAGGCGAACATGTGGTGCGCCCAGACCAGCGTGGCCAGGAACGCAATCACCGCAGTGGAGGCGGCAATCGCCTTGTAGCCAAAGATCGGCTTGCGTGAGAACACCGGGATGACCTCCGAGATGATCCCGAAGCCGGGCAGGATCATGATGTAGACCTCGGGGTGGCCGAAGAACCAGAACAGATGCTGCCAGAGGATCGGCGAGCCGTGCGCCGTGGGGTCGAAGAAGTGGGTGCCGAAGTGCCGGTCGGTCAGCAGCATCGTGACGGCCGCCGCCACGACCGGGAGCGCGATGATCAAGAGGATCGCGTAGACGAGGATCGACCACACGAACAGCGGCAGGCGGCCCCAGGTCATACCCGGCGCGCGCATGTTGACGATCGTCGCATAGAAGTTGATCGCGCCCACCAGCGAGGAGATGCCGGTGATGTGGATTAGGAAGATCCACGCGTCCTGTCCGCCCGACGGCGAGTACAGGGTTTCCGAGAGCGGCGGGTAGCTCCACCAGCCGGCGTCCGGGGGGTGAAAGAAGAGGGTGATGTAGAACACGACGCCGCCGAGCAGCAACAGCCAGAACGACAGCGCGTTGAGCCGCGGAAAGGCCATGTCACGCGCGCCGATCATCAGCGGCATGAAGTAGTTGCCGAACCCGGCCATGACGGGCACGACGAACAGGAAGATCATCGTCGTGCCGTGCATCGTGAGCAGCTGGTTGTAGTGCTCGGAGGTCAGCAGCGTGTTGTTCGGAACGCTGAGCTGCAGGCGCATCAACAGCGCTTCGACTCCGCCCAGGACGAAGAAGACGAAGGTCAGGACCATGTACATGATCCCGATCTTCTTGTGATCGGTGGTCAGCACCCAGTCCAGCCAGCGCTTGCTCTGGCGCGGCTGGGCCACCTCGTGGGCGGTGATCTGAGGAACCGGCCGCGTCGCGTACTGGGTGGTCGACATCGTCAGTTATCTCCTAGAGGTTTCCACTCTTAGTGAGGATTTGCCGGAGCTGGCTCACCTGTGAGTTGGCCGACGTGATGGACTGCTGTTGCTGCTGGACCCACGCCGTGTACTGATCGGGCGTGACCACCTTCACGAAGGCCGTCATGGCCGCGTGATTGGTCCCGCACAGCTGCGCGCACTGGCCGCGATAGAGGCCGGTATGAGGCACCTTGAACCACGTGTAGGTCGTATAGCCGGGGACGGCATCGACCTTGCCGCCCAGCGACGGCACCCACCAGGAATGGATCACGTCGGTCGACTGGATGTCGAGCACGACGGTCGTGTGCTCGGGGACGACCATCTCCTGGTAGGAGTAGGGAAGCTTGTCGGAGAAGGCGCCGTTGAGGCAGCTAGCGCCGTAGGTATAGCGCCACATGTACTGCCGGCCCTGAATGCATACCGTGAGTTTGCGGCCGTTGGGAGGCGTGGGCTGGGTTACCGACGCCGACAGCACCAGTCCGTTGGCGTCGGAGTTGGGCGGGTCGATGATGCTCGGCAGCTTGACGAAGGTGACCACGGTCAGCACGACCAGGATCAGCGCCGGCCCGACGGTCCAGCCGATCTCCAGCCGCGTGTTGCCGTGGATCTGGGCCGCGACGGCACCCTTCTTGGCGCGGAACTTGTAGACCGAGTAGGCCAGCGCACCCTCGACGACCACGAACACGAAGGCGGCGATGTACAGGACGATCTTGTACAGGGAGGCGATCGCGTCGGCGTTCGGGGAGCCGCCGGACTTCGGCGTGATGAAGTTGGCCAGCGCCGCGGGCGCCAGCACCAGCGATGCGAGCACCGCGGTTCCGACGGCCAGCGTCACACGCTTGCGCATGGCCCGGGCGCCGGGCCGTCCGCTGCGGGCGATCCGCCCGGTCAGCCGGCCTGGGCGGGAACCCGAGATCGGAGAGCGATGCCGGCGGTGAGGGTCTGCGTCGTGGGACTCGGGTCGCAAGGCGGCGGGATTCTATCCAGCCCAGGCCCGGGATGGATGCGGTGAGTCATGCGTCCGACCGTCGCGCCGGAGATGTCCGAGTCACAGCGCGGTGTTGGGTCGGCGCTGCGGCGCCCCGGCGAGGGCTCCGATTGGCGGTGTGCAGCAGTGCTTATACTCGCCAGCCTCTTGCGCGCCTCGAGGGCCATCAAAGCCACCGCTTGGGCCCTGGTGGCTGCCGGCGTGGCCGCGCCCGTGCTGCGGCGAAGGGTCAAGCTGCCTCCGGCCGGGGTGATCGCGGCCTCGGCGCTCGCGCCCGCGGCTCTGGTGGTCGCGATGCCCCGGGGCCGGGCTAGGGACACCGGCGTGTGCGCGCTGAACATGTGGGCCTACCTCGCCGCTTACGAGATGCCCCACGACGATCCGCAGCGGCTCGCTTCCAGGGTCCGGATCGACTACCCGATCGACGTCGACCGGGTGCTCGGGCTCGGCGTGGCTCCGACGGTGCGTCTACAGCGCCGCTTCTCGGAGCCCGGCTCCGTGAACCGGTTCGAGCACGTGCTCGTCTGGTGTCACTGGATCTGGTTCGCGGTTCCGCACGGCTCGGTGCTCTACGTCCTGGCGCGCCGGCCGGAACGATTCCCGGCCGCCGCCGCGCGGATGTACGCGGTGTTCGATCTGGGCGCTGTTTTCTACTGGGCGATTCCCACCGCGCCGCCCTGGTGGGCGGCACGCGAGGGACGCCTCGAGGAAGGTCACCCGACCGGGGTGAGGCGGATGATGATCGAATACGGGGAGCAGTTCTGGGGTGACTGCTGGTCGGCCCTCTACGATGTGCTTGGAGGAAATCCGCTGGCCGCTATGCCGTCGCTGCATTTTGCTACGTCGCTCATGGGTGCCCACCTGCTCTCGGAGGTGGGTCCGATCGCGGGCGCGGTCGGCTGGTCATACGCCGCGCTGCTGGGCCTCGCGCTCGTGTACCTCGGCGAGCACTATGCCGTCGATCTGCTGGCCGGGGCTGCGTTGACCGAGACCATTCGTCTGCAGGCACCGCGCTGCGGGCCGGTTCTGCGCCGGGCGGTCAGCGCGCTGGAGGCGATCCACGCGCGCACGGCCGCCGGGTGAGAGCGCCAGTGCACGGGAGCGGCTCCTCAGAGCAGCGCGCGACGGCGCCGAAGGACCCCGCGCGGATCAGAGCTTCGCAGGACGGAGACTGGCGCTCAGAGCCGCCCGGGGGGGAGCGCCAGGACAGCGGTCAACCATCGACGGAGGAGATGCCGCGGGTTCGCTTCACCCGCAGGCGCCTGCTGGCCTCGATCCTGTTCGTCATCTCGACCGCGGCGTTCCTTTACTTCGTGCTGCCGAAGCTGCTCGGGCTAAAGGAGACCTGGAACCGGATCCAGAGTGGCAACGTCTGGTGGCTGGCGTTCGCGGCGCTGCTGGAGGTGCTCTCGTTCATGGGCTACATCGCCCTGTTCAGGGCGGTGTTCGTCCGGGGCCGTTCGCAGATCGATTGGCGCGAGAGCTACGAGATCACGATGGCCGGTCTGGCCGCGACGCGGCTGTTCGCCTCCGCCGGCGCTGGTGGGGTGGTACTGACGGCGTGGGCGTTGCGGCGCTCGGGCATGGAAGCCCGGATCGTCGCCTGCCGGATGATCGCTTTCATGGCCCTGCTCTACGCGGTGTACATGGGGGCTCTGGTTATCGACGGCCTGGGGCTCTACCTCGGCTTGATCCCGGGATCGCATCCGTTCGCCATCACCGTCATCCCGGCGATCTTCGGCGGTGCGGTGATCGCGATCTTCCTTGCCGTCTCGCTGCTGCCCGGGGACTTCGACCGATTGGTGGCCAGATGGACCGGCGGGCGGCGGCTGGGCCGGCTCGCCGGTAACGTCGCCGCCGCGCCCGCGGCCGCGGCCAGCGGCGTGCGCACGGCGATCGATCTGGTCCGCTCGCGCGACCCCTACCTGCTGGGGGCGATCGCCTGGTGGGGTTTTGACATCGCCGTGCTGTGGGCGTCGTTTCACGCCTTCGGCGACGCTCCCTCGGTCGGCGTGATCGTGATGTCCTACTTCGTCGGCATGATCGGCAACACGCTGCCGTTGCCGGGCGGCATCGGCGGGGTCGAAGGCGGCATGATCGGCGCGTTCACCGCTTTTGGCGTGCCGGTCGAGGTTACGGTCGTGTCCGTACTGGCCTACCGCGGCTTCGCCTTCTGGCTACCGACGATGCCGGGCGCGGTGGCCTACCTCCAGCTGCGCCGGACCGTCCAGCGGTGGCGCACCACTCGGACCCCAAGCTATACTTAATGAAGTGAGCGATCAACAGATAGAGAAGGTGATCATCGTCGGTAGCGGCCCCGCCGGATATACGGCGGCGCTGTACACCGCTCGTGCCAACCTGGACCCGCTGGTGATCGAGGGCTTTCAGTGGGGCGGGCTGTTGCAGCAGACCACCGACGTCGAGAACTACCCCGGCTTCCCGCAGGGGATCATGGGTCCGGAGATGATGCAGCACTTCCGTGACCAGGCCGAGCGCTTCGGCGCGCGGCTTGAGACCGACGACGCGACCAGCGTCGAGCTGTCACCCGACGGCGGCCTGCACAAGGTGTGGGTCGGCGACCAGTTGCACCTGACCAGAACCGTCGTACTCGCGATGGGGGCCCAGCATCGCAAGCTGGATGTCCCCGGCGAGCTCGAGCTCTCAGGCCGGGGCGTCAGCTACTGCGCCACCTGCGACGCTGCGTTCTTCAAGGATGTCCCCACGGTCATCGTCGGCGGTGGTGACTCGGCGATGGAGGAGGCGATGTTCCTGGCCAAGTTCGCTGCCAAGGTGGCGATCGTCCACCGGCGCGATGAATTCAGGGCATCGAAAATCATGCTCGAGCGCGCGCGGGCGATTCCGAACATCGAGTGGGTCACCCCGTACCTGATCGAGGAGTTCGTGCCCGGTGATAACAACTCGCTGGCGGTCGCCCGCCTGCGACACGTCGAAGATGGCTCCGAGCGCGAGCTCGAGATCTCCGGCGCGTTCATCGCGGTTGGTCACGAGCCCCAATCGCAGCTGGTCACGGGGCAGGTGGACACCGACCCGGCTGGCTACGTGATCACCCAGGGACGCTCGACGCTGACCAACCTGCCCGGCGTGTTCGCGGCCGGCGATCTAGTCGACCACACCTACCGGCAGGCGATCACCGCGGCCGGCTCGGGCTGTGAGGCTGCGCTCGACGCCGAGTGGTTTCTGCGCGACACGCCGCTCCCTTTTGAGGACGTCGCGAGCGCCACCGGCGCCTCGGCCTCCTAATCGGGGCGGCCGGCGGCTCTAATAGGGGCAGCTGGCGGCCGCGCCGGTGTTGCCCGAGGGCGGATGGTGACCGATCGGGAGACCGAAGTCCTGGGTCCAGGTGGCCGGCCCGCTGGCGAAGCCCCGGACGGGTTTGGCGCGGACCCCCGTGCCGACGTCGGCAAAGGACGGGCTGAGGATGTTCTGGCAATGGCCGGTGCTGCCCATCCAGGCGTTGACGACGTCACGCGGCGTGGGGAAGCCGGTGGCGATGTTCTCGCCGACCGTGGACCAGATGAAGCCGACGGCGCTGATCCGTGCGCTGAAGTCCGATCCATGGCTGAAGTCGCCCGCGTCGACCATGACATTGGTCCAGCTCTGAGCCGAGCGATCGAGCCGGTGGTTGGCCCTCAGGGCGGGTAGGCCATGCGCGCGGCGCTGCTTGTTGATCAGGCACACCACGGCGGCCTTGAGGGCCGACCTCGGCGCTCGCCCGACGCGCATATTGGCGTCGGTGCACCCCCGCCACGCCCGGGCTCGATTGCGGGCCCCGGCCACTGGGGCGAGGACAATCAGGGCAACGATCGAAGCCGCTGCCGCTAGGGCGACAACGGTGCGCACGGTCTGAGACCGAGCGCGTGCTACTGCGTGGCACAGCGGTGCTGTGTCGTTCATCAACACGATCCCTGCTTCCGTTACTTAGCGACTCGGACTTAGCGCTCCCCAACGCAGATCCGAGAAATGTCCAGAGGCGGCAAGATCCACCCTACACGATCTTCCGGCCGGTTGTGGGGCAGCACGGTCGCCGTGGGGATACCGGGCCGACCGAGCCGAAACACACTTTCCTTTAGCCCGAGAACAGACCAACGAGCCACAAATCGATGCGCGACGGAGTCCGCCATTTGGTCCCGGACCGCCGAGCCCTCAGGGCGTCAGGACGATCTTCAGTGCCTCGCGCCCTATCTCATCGTCAGTAGGGGAAGAAGCCTTCGCCGGTCTGGCGCCCGAGCCGGCCTGACCACGCTAGCCGGCGCAGCAGCGGCGCCGGACGGTAGCGCTCCTCGCCGCGCTCACTCTCCAGTGCCTCCAGCAGAGTTAGCACCTGGTCAAGGCCGATCTGGTCGGCCCAGGCGAGGATGCCCCTGGGGTAGTTGAGGCCGTGGACCATGCCGGCATCGATGTCCGCAGCGCTTCCGAGTCCTTCGCCGAGCGCGAACGCGGCTTCGTTGATCACCTGGCCGACGATCCGACCGAGCACCAGTCCCGGAGCGTCGTCGACCCAGATAGCGCGCTTGCCGAGCGTGGCGAAGAAGCGCTCGGCGGCGCTGACCGCCGAGGCGGCCGAGTCCGGGGCGCGGGTCAGCTCCACCGCAGCGCAGTCGTCAAACGGAGGCAGGGCGTGGAAACCGACCGCGACGCCGCCGGGGTCCAGCGTGGCCAGCGAGCCCGCGGTCAGGCAGATCACCTGGGGTGCGCCCTGCAGCGGCGCGTCCGGCTCCTCGCCGCCGGTCAGATCGAGGATCAGATACGGCGCCGGCAGCGATCGGGCTTCCGCCGGCGAAGCGACCTCCCAGCCCGCCGCGGTCGCCGCCTGCGCCAGCTCGAAGGCGAGCGGGCTGTCACCCGCGATCACGACGAGCCCGTCGCCTCCGCCCGCCGGCCTGCGCTCGGGATCGGGCTCGCGATGTGCGCCCCGCGCCGGATAGTCGTAATAGCCACGCCCAGACTTGCGCCCCAGCCGCCCGGCGGCGACCGTCCTGACGGTGATCGGCGACGGCCGCCAGCGTGGCTCGCCGAAGCTCTGCTCGTAGAACGAGCGCGAGACATCCAGTCCGACGTCGACCCCGACGAGATCCATCAGCTCGAACGGGCCCATCCGGAAGCCGCCTCCCAGGCGGCAGGCGCGATCGATCTCCTCGATCGACGCAATCCGCTCGGTCAGCAGCCTCAGTGCCTCCAGTCCGAACGGGCGGTTGCAGCGATTGACCAGGAAGCCCGGACCGTCGGCCGCGTCGATCACGTGCTTGCCCATCGCCTCGCCGGCCGCGCGAGCGAGCGCCAGGGCCACCGGAGAGGACTCGGCGCCGGACACCACCTCCAGCAGACGCATCAGCGGCGCTGGGTTGAAGAAGTGCATCCCGACGACCCGCTCGGGCGCGCTGGCGGCGCTGGCCACCGCCGTCACCAGCAGCGACGAGGTGTTGGTGGCGAGCACGCACTGTTCGGAGACGACGCCGGTCGAGAGTGCCGTGAACAGCTCGCGCTTGATCTCCAAGCGCTCGGGCGCCGCTTCGATCACGAGCTCGGCCGGCGCCAGGTCGCCGAGCTCGGGCGCCGCCTGCAGACGGGCCGCCGCGCGCTGTGCGGCTTCCTCGGTCAGGCGCCCGCGTTTTGCGGATCGGGCCAGCTGCGCCTTGATCTGATCGATCCCGCGCCCCAGCGCATCGGCGTCAGGGTCGTGCAACAGCGTGCGAGCACCGGACTGGCATGCGAGCTGGGCGATGCCCGCTCCCATCGTGCCCGCGCCGGCGACCCCTATCACCCGTGGCGCGTCCACGGCGTCACTCATGCAGCCGTGGAACTCACGACGGGACGAGCGCGTTTATCCCCGTCAGCGCGCGCCCGATGATCAGCTTCTGGATCTGCGAGGTGCCCTCGTATAGCGTGGTCACGCGCACGTCGCGGAAATATCGCTCGACCGGGTAATCGTCGACGTATCCCGAGCCTCCGTGAACCTGGATCGCCGTGTTGGCGCACTTGACGGCGGCTTCGGTCGCGTACAGCTTGGCGATCGAGGTCTCGGTGGTGTTGGGCTTACCGGCGTCCTTGAGATAGCCCGCCCGCCAGACAAGCATCCGGGCGGCGTCGGTCTCGACCGCCATGTCGGCGATCATCGCCTGGACCAGCTGAAAGCTGGCGATCGGACGCCCGAACTGCTCGCGGTCCTTGGCGTAGCGCACCGAGGCCTCCACGCAGCCCTGACAGATCCCGACGCAGCCGGCCGCGACGCTGTATCGCCCGGAGTCCAGCGAGCTCATCGCGACCTTGAAGCCGTCGCCCACCTCTCCCAGCAGTTGATCCTCGGCCACCTGGACGTCGTCGAGCGAGATCGAGGCCGTGTCCGAGCCGCGCAGGCCCATCTTGTGGTGGATCTCCTGCGGCTGGAATCCCGGCTGATCGGTCTCGACCAGGAAGCAGGCGAGTCCACGGTGGCCCTTCTCGGGGTCGGTCTGGGCGAAGATCAGCGCCAGCTTGGCGTGGTTGCCCAGCGAGATCCACATCTTGGCGCCGTTAATCACCCAGCCGGAGTCGGTGCGGCGCGCGCGGGTGCGCTGATTGGCCGCGTCCGAGCCCGTGTCGGGCTCGGTGAGCCCGAAGCACCCCAGCCATTCGCCCGAGCACAGCTTGGGCAAGTATCGCTGCTTCTGCTCGTCGGTCCCCCAGCGCAGAAGCGCCGAGCAGACCAGCGAGGTCTGCACTGAGATCACGGTGCGCATGGCCGAACAGCCACGGCCGATCTCCTCGACCACGATGCCGTAGGTGAGGTAGTCCAGCCCGGCGCCGCCGTACTCGCGCGGGACGATCGCTCCGAGATACCCCTGGTCGGCGATCATCGACACAAGCTCGGTGTCGAAGTGCTCGTTGCGATCGTTCTGGCGCGCGCGCTCGACGATCTCCTTGTCGGTGAATCTGCGCGCCGTCTCGCGGATCAGGCGCTGCTCGTCGGTCAGTTCGAAGTCCACGACGTGGACGCTACCTGAGCGAACGATGTCCCGGCTTGCCGCCTCAGCACGCGAACGGCCCCCGCCGCGGTGCGGCGGGGGCCGGATCCGTGTCTTCGCCGTCTCCTATGAGGCCGCGGGAAGCGACGAGACCGGCGACGGCGACACGGTGACGGTCACAGGTGATGACGCGCCACCGACGTTCAGTCCATCGCCCGTGATCCGGGCACGGAACGCCTTCGCGCCCGAGGTTCCGAACGTCCAGCCGAACTGGAAGTTCGAGCTGCCGTTGACGAACCGGATCTCCGCCGCGTGCCAGTCACCATCCTTGCCCAAGCGCTCCAGGTAGATGACATGCCCGGCCTTGTCAGGTGTGACAGAGCCGGTGAAGGTGACCTCGCCACCGACCGTCGACGTCCCCGAGCTGGCGGAGAGGGTCACCGCATCTTGCACACCTTCAAACAGCCTGGCGGTGTGACGGACCGGTGAGAAGGTGGTCCTGACGAAATACACCTCGTTCTGCGTCGGCTGCTCGGTGAAGCTGTAGCTGCCGTCGCTGCCGGTGCTGACCGATTGGATCGCCTTGAACAGACCGTGGATGCTGGGGCCTCCCCAGAGCGTGACGCTCGTGTTCGGCTCACCGGTGGTGCTACCGGCCTGATCCAGGGTGCCGCTGATCGTCGCCGACTGGCCGATGCTCACGATCGGCGAGGTTGAGTTGATCGTGAAATCCGGGATCTGGGTCTGCTGGATCGTCACCGCGACAGGATTCGAGGCCGCGGCAGTGTTGCGCGCGTCGGCGGGTAGCAGGACGCGGAGGTCACGCTCCCCGGGGGTGCGCCACCGGTAGGCGATCGAGTACGTCGAGCCGGGACCGAGCAGGCCGCTCTTGAGCGTCGTCCATTCGTCGCCGGCGCCTTTCTGGGCCTGCAGGTAGACGCGCTGGCCGGCGTGGTCGGGTGTGACCTGACCGGTGAACACCAGCGGATGCAGGGTGTCGCCGCTGATCTGGCCGGCGGTCAGCGTCACTTCGGCGGCGACCCGCTCATGGACCGTGCGGCTGTGAGTGGCATCGGGCCCGCGCACGAACCAGTTGCGGTTGGTGAGCACGACGTTCACCGCCCGGGTGAACTCGTAGAACCCCTGGGCGTTGGTCTTGGTAACCCCGATCAGGGTGAAGCGCGGCTTTGGGTTGATGCGGTGATACAGCCGAATCGTCTGATCAGCAGAGTTGGGACCGTTGAGCTGACCATAGATCAGCACAGGATCACCCGCGATGATCGGGTTCGGAGTGGCGTTGATGGTCAGGCCATGGTTGTGTTTGGGTGCCGCGTTGGAGATACCCGGCAGAGCCACCAGCATCAGCGCGCTGAGTGCTGTTGCGAGTACGGCTATGCGTAGACGCATGAAGCCTCCTTTTCCTGCTTGATAGGTATCGCCTCCGCTTCGACCCCGGCCCTTCGGTGCGGTGGCGTCTGGAACACTGCTGAGAACACATCAGCGGCGCCAAAAGTTGCGGTGCCAGCGCCACCGATAGACTCACCGTTGGTGGATGCCTTTGCCCTGGTTCTCGTGGGCGGTCTGGCGGCCCTGATCCTCTGGATCTGGTTGCTCGGTAAGTACTACCCGGGCAGCGGGCTCGAGCAGGTCGGTTTGAGGTCCGCGCGGGAGATCACCGAGACGCGGGAGTCACTGGAGGCCGAGGATCTGCAGCAGATGCTCGCCGCCCACAATGCCCGGCGCAAGGCCAGGGGCGAGCGGGAGGTGACCGTCGCCGATCTGGAGCTCCGGGTTATGGAGGACGTCCGCGCGCAGCGCCGGCGCCGTGACGACTATCTCGCCGACCGTGAGCTGGATCAGCTGTTGGAGGCGACCAATGAACGTCGCCGGGCGCGCGGCCTACCGGAGCGCACGCGCGAAGAGGTGCAACGAGAGTTCGGGTCCAGTGGCGCGGTTTAAGGCGGCTTCCCGGCGCGCTGGGCGCGCCGCCGATCGCCGCCCGGTCGCGAGCGGGGCCGGAACTTGCCCCGCTGCCTGATCATCGGGTGTGGCTGCCGTGGCCGGGCGCTGGCCACCGAGCTGCGGACGATCGGGCATGCCGTGCGCGGGACGACGCGAGACCCTGGAGGCTGTGCCGCGATCGAGGCGGTGGGCGCGGAGGCGTTCGTGGGCGACCCGGACCGGGTCGCGACGCTGACGCCGGCGCTTGAACACGTGAGCGTCGCCTGCCTGCTCTTGGGGTCGGCGGCGGGTGAGCCCGAAGCGCTGGCCGCCCTGCATGGCTCCCGCCTGGACATGCTGCTGGAGCGGATGCGCGACACCACCGTGCGGGGGGTCGTCTACGAGGCCAGGGGCACGGTCGATCCCCAGCTGCTGCAGGCGGGGGCCGAGCGGGTGCGCTGGGCGTGCGAGCGGTCCCTGATCCCCTATCAGCTGCTGGTGTCAGAGCCAGCCGAGCTCGGGCCCTGGGTGTCGGCCGCAGCCGAGGCCGTGCAGCGGGCGCTGCTGGACCGGGATATATTCCCGACATGATTGGTGAGGATTGCGCAGGAATCGTCATCACTGCGCTAGAGTCGCGGTCCGCATTCGCAATTCCTAATAGACGACTGGAGTTTCCAGCGTCGACCCAGGAGAGGGCTTTCCCCCGGGCGAGATCGGGGATCAGGGGTGAATCGCGGGCAGGAGTGGCCCGACCCGGTCGAGCAGGTCGGCCAGGATTCGGGCCGTGGCGCCCCAGATCAGGTGGCTGCCGACCAGGTAGGTGTCGGTACGGATCGGCAGCCCGCGCCTGATCAGCCGGCGGCGGGCATAGCCGTCGATCAGTGACTGCAGCGGTACCTCCAGCACCTCGGCGACCTCGCCGGCGCTGGGCGTCCAGGCGCGGCCGGGCTCGATCAGCCCCACGAACGGGTACACGGCGTAACCGGTGGCGATCGTCGGCGTCGGCTGCAAGGCGCCGACGATCTGGACGGAGTCCCGCGGTAGCCCGATCTCCTCCTCGGCCTCCCGCAGCGCCGTCGTGCGCAGATCCCGATCGCTGTCGTCATAGCGACCACCGGGAAACGAGATCTCACCGGCGTGGCGGCGAAGGTCGTCCCGGCGCCGGGTGAAGACCGCGTTGGGCTGCCCGTGCTCGCAATACAACGCCACCAGCACCGCCGCGTCGGTGCGCCCGTGAACCTCCAGCGCCACCGCGTCCTCAGGTAAGAGCAGCACGCGGCGCAGATCGTCGTGAGTCGCTCTCGGTGCAGGCCTCACCCGGCTGACTATATTGGCGCCGATGGAGGCCTTCGCCAAACGCATTGCGCTCGTCACCGGCGCGGGCTGCGCGGCCGACGCGATTACGACAGCGGGTTGAACAGCAGCCCGGTCGGGACCTTGGGGAAGAAGTAGGTCGACTTAGGCGGCATGCTCTCGCCGGCGGCGGCGACCGCCTGCACGCGCTCGATCGGGGTCGGCGCCATGAAGAAGGCGGCGTCGTAGGCCGCGGTTTCGATCAGGTGCAGCGCCTGCTCGAGGTCACGCGCGTATCCGAGGCCGTGAAGCTCGTCGATGTCCGCGTCGGTCATCCCCAGCGCGCCCTTGAGAATCAGGGCCTCCAGGACGGCGGTATCGAGCCGGCGGTACGGCTCCGAGCGCTCTGGCAGCGCGGCGTCGGCGATCGCGAGATTGGCGAGCGTGAGCATGAACGGCTTGCGAAAGTGCGAGTCGATGTAGCCGATCCTGACCGTCTCGCCCGGGGCGGGTCCGAGCTCGGTCGGGTCCCGGAGCGCCTCGATCTGAAAATCGCGTTTCAGCGCGGTGGCGAGCGCCTCTTGGCGGCCGGCGTTCAACCCGCCCACCAGGCGGTGGGTGGGGAACACGGTCAGCCCGGGGTCCTGCAGCGCGACGAGGCACATCAGCACGTAGCGATGCGGACCCTCGCCTCCGACCTCTTCGGCGTACACGCGCGCGGTCTCGTAGCGATGATGGCCGTCGGCGATCAACAGCTCAGCGTCGCGCAGGGCACCTTGAACCGTCGCCACCGCCTCGGGGTCGGCCACCCGCCACAGCCGGTTGACAGTCCCATCGTCACCGGTCGTCTGCGCCCAGGTGGGCTCGGTCACAGCTTGCCCCAGCACGTGCTGGGTCGCGCCGGCGGTATCGGAGTACAGGGAGAAGATGGGGGACAGGTTGACCTGGGTCGCTCGCGTCAAGCGCAGCCGGTCCTCCTTCGGACCCGGATGCGTGCGCTCATGCGGGCGGATCCGGCCGGCCCCGTACTGCTCGACCCGGACGCGGGCGAAGTAGCCGCTGCGCGTCCGCGGCCGTCCATCAGGACCGGTGTAGTCCTGGACCAGCACCCACAGCGCCGGCTGCTCATCCTCCACCACGGCGCCCGCCGAGCGCCAGGCACTGAGCTGATCAGCCGCCAGCTGATAGCGGTTCTCGCCACCCTGGGGAAGGTCGATCCGGACGACGTTATAGGGCGAGCGGGCCTCGAGCGCCAGGCGCTGCTCGTCGTCGATCACGTCGTAGGGCGGCGCGACCACGTTCTGCAGTCCACCGGTGACCGCCGGGTCGTAGTGAAGCGCGCGGAAGGGCTCTATCTCTGCCATGGAAGGGGTCTGAGGCTACTTCACGTCGCCCGCGCCGCGCCGCTCCGGCCATCCAAGGACGGCCGAGTACGAGCAAGGCCGGGGGACACGCCCAGTCAGGCCCAGCCCCTCGCCAGACCATCAAAGGTCTTTCGGAACGCTGCACTAGACTCGCTGAAGCAGCGGGGCGTGGCGCAGCCTGGTAGCGCGCCTGCTTTGGGAGCAGGAGGTCCCCGGTTCAAATCCGGGCGCCCCGACTAGCAGAAAGATCCTGCAAAACAGAACGCGCGGATCACCCCCGACCAAGCTGACCAAGGCGTACACCGATGCCGGCTACTTGCTCGAAGTCAGGGACGGCCTCCAGCGGATGCTCGTGGAAGTCCCGCTCACGGAAGACGAGCGAGCCGCGGCCGAAAGTGACCAACAGGCAGTCGAGAAGCTGATCGACGGGCTACAGGACGTCGCCACTCCTGCCGGGCCCTCACCCCGCCAGATCACTCACGACAGTTGCTCGCTCCTGGGGCCTGAGGCGAGCGAAGGGACGCCACGCCGATGAACGCCAGCACATCTCGACCGGCCGATCCCGGCGGTCCGCGCGCGCCTGCTGCGTGAACCGCTCGAACAGACGCCAAGCATCTCACCTGGGACTGGGCTCAGCAAGCGGTGTCACCGCCACCACGGCGCTGACTCCGCCTGTCAACTGCACGCTAGGACTAGTTGGCTGATCCTGCTTCCCAGCGGTCGCAGAGTGTCCTCTCGGTCCCCGGTCGTTGCGGGGAGCCAGCGCGGTTGCCGGCGCCCAGTTACCCAGGATCCCGTCACGCACTCGCTGCCAAGCGGCGACCGGGTGTGCCGGCTACGGCTCGCGGTCTCGGGCATGGCCCCCGGACGCGAGACCGGTTCCATCGACGTTTCGACGTTCGGAGCTGCGGGCGAGGCCGCCGCCCGCACGCTGAGCAAGGGGTGGATCGTCGCCGTTGACGGGCGCCTTGAGTACGCACTTGGGAGACCGACGACGGGCAGACCCGTCACGGCTACCAGGTGATCGGCAGCGTCGAGTTCCTCTCGGCCCCACGCGGCGCACAGACCGCGGAGGCCACAGCCGAGCAGCCCGCAGCCGCATAGACCCTCCGAACACGGCGGGACGCCCGAGAAGCGGCGTCCCGCCAGTCCTCGCCGACCCGAAACGGACCGCTGTCCCGTCAGCGGCTCCTGCGACAGTTGATCGACGCGGCGCTGATCCGCCGGTTATCGGCTCGTACCGACGTGTATGTCGGGGTTGCTTTGCGCTTTAGGCGTTCGGGTGGGCGTGACGCGATCGACCGGTCACACCTGCTGTTTGTCGAGATCGACTCCGTAGACGAAAGGGGGGCTCACTCGATCCTGCTGCTCGACGGGGAGGAGCATTTGCGCGAGCGGCGGCTGATGGCGGCGCCGTTTCACGGGCAGCGGATGCGCGCGTTGTCGCCGTTGATCGCCGAGGTCGCGCGGGCGGAGCTGGGCGGGTGGGCCGGC